>Ga0316189_10003471_pt1 | contig 15295 bp, 17 predicted proteins | sample LowCovwburrow_MG_FD_204930 | JGI IMG/M metagenome (GOLD analysis project Ga0316189, IMG submission 204930) | Coastal sediment microbial communities from Maine, United States - Lowes Cove worm burrow | ecosystem: Environmental > Aquatic > Marine > Coastal > Sediment | place: USA: Maine... | reverse complement strand
GGCTCTGGGAGAATGGCCTACAGCAGCACTGGCACGTTACGGTGCGGCGGCTTGGCATGGCAGGTGTGCCAAGGAAGCGGGCCGAGCTCATGGCGTTCAAGATGATAGTGGCGTCGCTGTCGGGGAGGGATTTGGGTGAGGCGGCCGAGGGGATAGCCCAGGACTAGGACACGCGCGCAGCCGCGCCTGCGGGCTAAGAATAGTGCCAGCTGGCACGTGGTGTGGCCCTACTGAGTATTGTCTTGGTAGGGGATTTAGAGGAGGATTGAGCATGACGAGCTACATCATGGTGACATGCGAGACATGCGGAGCTGAGTTCAGCAAGAAGGGCAGCTATGTAAGGCGCACCGAGCACCACTTCTGCACTAGGGCATGCTTCGGCGCATCCATTGCGCGCGAGGCTAATTGCGTGTGCCTTGACTGCGGCGTCGAGCATTACCGCTCGTACGTCCCCAAGAACGGCTACTACTGCAGTGAGTGCAGAGCCCTGAGGCGCGATGCAGTAGCCCGGCAGCGTAAGAAGCAGGCTGCCCATCGAGCAAGGGAGCGCTTGCTCGCATCAAGGCTAAAGGTTTGCGCAGAATGCGGTGGCACATACCGCGGAAAGGCCAAGCGATTCTGCTCCCCTGCATGCTCCCAGGCTTCCCGGTCGCACAAGGATGGATATCTGCGCGGAGGGTATATATACAGCCCAAAGCACGCCATCCCTGCCATCGATCGCTCTGCATTCAAGGCCATGCTTGATGAGCGAGGTGGATGCCCTGAGCACAGGATCGTAATGGCTCGGCATCTTGGCAGGCCACTGAAGGCTAGCGAGGTGGTTCATCACATCAACGGGGTCAAGACCGACAACGACATCGGCAACCTGGAGATGTGCGACAAGAGTCACCACACGAGAACTCACGCCGATGAGCGTGTTGAGATCCTTAGGCTCCGCAAGGAGAATGCCAGGCTGAGGATGATGTGGTTCTGCCCCAATTGACCCCCGCAAGCCCACTGTTTATAGGCACTTCCGGTACCCCGCAAGTCCTTATTCTATAGGGACTTCCCGAGGTGGCTGGCAAGTCCTTTGTTTATAGGCCTTTGCGGGCCTCTAAAAGCTAAAGTGCCAAATTCTGGCAGCTAGAGGGGTATTAGAGACACATTTGCCAGGCCCCCCTCCCAAATGACGATCTGGGGCTGTGGACCCCGTTGGTTGGGCTCCGCGCGCGATTCACAAATTTCGCAATAAATTTCACTGGTTATAGAATTTTCACGATACGCATTGATAGGCAATATTCCGCATGACGTGACGATCGGCTCACTACGCCGTATCCTTGGGCAATGGCCGACCCCTGGGCAAAGCTGAAGTCCGAGAGCCCCAAAGCCTTCGGTGCGTTTCACGATTTCCTGCAACTAGGCCCTGGCCGGAAGCTCACAACTTGCGCTGAGGAGCATGGCCACCGGTACCCGTCACTGAGGACGTGGAGCGTCCGGCACAACTGGACCGAGCGCGCCGGGGCCTACGACGTCCAAGAACTGGCCGCCGCCGCCGCAAAGCACGAGCAGACCCGGGCCAGAATCCGCCAAAAACTGATGGACCGCGGCGAGGAAATGGCCGAGGTAGCCATGTCTGTGGCCGCCGGCCGGGTCACCGACCCCTGTATTTGCGAGGACAGGGCCGGAGAGGACGGCAAGGTCGGCCCCTGCAGGTGCGGCGCATGGGCCCCAATTCGCGACAGGGAAGGGAACTACATCGGCGACAAGCCCATGATAGCTGCCTCAACGCGCTACATCGCCGCCGCAGGAGTCCTGGATCGCAACGGGATCACCGTGCCAAAGCGCGTGGAGCTCACCGGCGCCGACGGCGAGGCCATCAGGCTAGAGGCCGCGGCAGCCCTTGGCGGGCTCAGTAAGGCGGCGCTAGACGCCCTGGCAGCCGCATTCGGTGATGGCGATGGCGACAGCTAACCCCCTGGCCGTCTTCTCGCGCCTCAGCGAGGCAGATGTCCGCGCAGCAATTCACGCCGAGATGTGCGCCCGATCCCTCGAAACCTTCTGGAAAGGGGCCTGGGACGTCCATCACCCGGCCACTGAGCTAGTCTGGAACTGGCATATCCCTGCCATGTGCGAGCACATTGTGGCTGCCGACGCAGGGGAGATCGGGGACCTGGTGATCAATGTGCCCCCGGGCATGGCCAAGAGCCTCGGGGTCTCGGTCTACTACCCGGCTTGGAAGTGGATCAAAGCCCCGCACTGGCAGATCATCGCGGTGGGCGCGGTGTCCGAAGTGGTGCTACGCGACGCCCGTCGCATGCACGAGCTGTGCGACTCCAAGTGGTACCGCGACACCTTCATCCCGCAATGGGACTGGAATAAAAGCCAGGACGCCAAAGGGTATTTTGCCAACACGGCCGGGGGCTTCCGTCTCTCCAAGACCACTGGCCAGATGATCATCGGCATCCGCGGCGACGTCATTTTGATCGACGATCCACTCGATGCGAGCCAGGCCTACGCCGACAAAGCCGCACTAGAGCAGACAAACCAGTGGCTTGACCAGTCCCTGAGCACCCGCAAGAACCGCCCAACGGTCCCCCGTATCCTGATCATGCAAAGGCTGCACGAGCGGGACCCAAGCGGGCACATGCTCGAGCAGGCCGGCTGGACGCACCTTTGCTTGCCCAACGAGTACGACGGCAACAAGCACAAGACGTGGGCCGGCTGCGGGCGTCTCCTGCACGAGGATCCCCGCGAAGAGATCGGCGAGCTGCTATTCCCGGCCATCTGCGACGCCGAGGAGACCCAGCGGCGCAAGGACGTGCTGGGGCGAATCGGCTACGCAGGCCAGTATCAACAGGACCCGCTGCCGGCCGACGGCGTGATTTTCCTGGAGCAGTGGTTCCAATTCTGGGACCCGGACGAGCTACCGGCCTTCGACCTCCTGATCGGGAGCTGGGACCTCAACGACCTGACGCTCAACAAGCGCGCGACCAAGGACACGGACTACGTCGTGGGCCAATTGTGGGGCGCCCACGGCCTCGACCGGTACCTCATCGCCCAGGTCCGCGAGAAGCTAAACCAAATCCAGAGCGGCAATATGATCGCCGAGCAGTTTGAGAAGTGGCCGAAAATCCACAAGATCCTCATTGAGGAGGCCGCCAACGGGCCAGATGTGATCGCCGACCTGCAGACGGTTGTCCCTCGGCGCGTGCTCGAGGCCGTCCCCGTCCGTGGCAAGGGGAGCAAAATCAAGCGGGCTATCTCCTGCCAGCGCATAGTCAGCGACGAAGAGCCTGGCCGGGTGTACCTTCCGCCAAAGAACGGCCGCCCCTGGGTGGCCACGGACAAAGGAAACTTCATGGCCGAGGTGTGCGGCTTCCCGAATCGCCGCCGCGATGACCAGGTCGACGCAATGACGCAAGCGTTAAATTGGCTTAGAACTAGGAAGCCCGGGTTCTTCTCGGCGCGAGCAGGTGGTTAATGGCTTGGAGAGATCGGCTATTCGGACGCAAGGGCGGACCCCCTGGGGCGCTACCGTCGGCCACCTTTGCCGAGCGGGCGAGCTTTGCCCGTGGCGAGCACGCAGCCGGCCGGATGGACTTGAACTCCGCAGCCCTCCACATGACGGGAAAGAAGTCGATCACCTGGATGAGCGCCCCGGACGCCTCGGGATTCATGCGGATCCCGACGTTCGCGTCCGATGTCCTTGACCAGGCAATCGCCGCTTCCACCTGGTTCTACGCCTGCGTGGTGGCCAATGCCCGCGCCGCCTCGGACCTCCCGCCCATCGTACAGACCAAGGACGCAACCGGTGATTGGGAGCGCAACCGAGAACACGAGCTAAACAACCTGCTCGCCGTGCCCTTCAACAATACCCCGCGGTGGCCACGCTGGTCATGGAAGCAACTAGCCCAGACCATCTTTATGCAACTCCCGGCGACTGGAAACGCCTTCCTGAAGCCCGCGATTATGAATGACTCGCCGACGCGGCAGCGGGTCTCGGCCCTGTTTCCTCTCATGAGTCCGGCCACTGTCGAGGGCATCGAGAACAAACAGGACGGGCTGCTAGACGGCTGGGACCTCAACGACGGCTCGCCTCACCTTGAGTTGAACGAGTTGGTCAACATCATGACGCCCACCGCCGGCAGCCTCTGGGACGGGATCGCCCCAATGGCCGTGGCCACAAACGCCATCGAGACCGACGCCATCGCGTCGAATCGCCAGCGCTACAACATGGAAAACAGGCTGTCGCACGGCCTGATTATCACCGTCAAGGACGCGTGGGGCATGGGTGCCACGGACGACCAGGAGGCCGCGATCCTGGCCAAGCTCGAGGCCGACTATCAGGAGAGCGCCGACGACGGGAAGCCGATCATTCTGGGCGGTGGTGCCGAGATTGCCAGCCCTCCGACGTCCGAGGAACTGCAGGTATTCGACACCCGCAACTTCAGCAAGAACGAAATACTTGCCATCTGCCAGACCCCGCCGCCGATGATCGGGGACTATGCAAACGCCACTCTGCAGAACTTCGACAAGGCATTTCAGGCCTGGTGGATGAACGTGCTTTTCCCGATGAACCACGACCTATACGGCGCGCTGAATAGCCAGGCCATCTGGCCGATCTACGGCACTAGCACGCGTCTCTGGTACGACGTGAGCCGAACCAATATCGGCGTGATGCTGATGGACGCCAAGCTGGACGTAGCAAAGAAAATCCAAGGCCTCGGGCACACTGCCAATACCGCAGCATCCGAGGTCGGTCTAGACCTGCAGTTCGTCGAAGAGCTCGAGGTGTACAACACTGCCGAGATCATAGCAGGGCGTAGCGACGGCGATGTGACCGAGCCCGCAGAAGGGGCAGAATAGAAACCATGGCTACCGACGTACAGGGCTACACCAGCGTCTTTGGGAACCTCGACTCATACGAGGAGATCGTGGATCAGGGCGCCTTTGCGGATTGGCTCACTGGCAACCCCGGGAAACAGGTACCGCTGCTATGGATGCACGATCGATACACGCTGCCGATAGGCTTGACCACCGCATTGTCGGAGGACGCCGTGGGCCTGAGGTTCGCGGGTCAAATTGCGGAAACTGCGCTAGGTGCGGATGTGGTCCGGCTGATCGAGTCCGGGGCGGTGCGATCGTCGAGCTTCGCCTACAATGTAAGGGGCTGGGAGAAGTCCGAGGACGGCGTCTGGCACCTGACCAAGCTTGACCTGATCGAGGTGTCGGCGGTAACCACTGGGTTCGGCGCCAACGATAAAGCATTCATCGAGTTGGCCCCCGAGGGCGGCGAGGAACCGAAAGCAATACAGCCCGCGAGCGGATTGTCCGCCGCGGATATCAATGCGATTTTCGCAAAGCACTGGAGACTGACAAATGGGTGACACGACACCGCGGGCTGGAAGCACGGCCCTCAACAAGACCAAAGCCGACAAGGGCAACGACGAGGCCAGCCTCGCCGCAGCCAAAGCTATGGAGTCAGGGATCGCCCTGATCAAGGCAGACATCGAAGCGATCACGGAGCAGATCCCGGACATCTCCCCGCTCCGCGAGCAGATCAAGTCCATCGAGGAAGGCCTCAAGCGCCTTGAGGATGCCGGCCCGGTCGACAACACCGAGGTGTTGGACAACTTCAAACAGCGCATGGATTTGATCGAGCAGGTGCTACAGAGCCCCGGCGGCGCCAAGGCGCAGCGCGCCCAGACCGTTGGCCAGATCATCCACTCAGACAAGGACTTCCAGCAGTTCCTGAAAACCAAGGGCTCGACCTTCTCGCACGAGATCAAGGGCCAGTCCCAGAGCTTCAAAAATGGCGGCGGTTCAATCGCCAAGATGCTCGCCACCCAGTCCGGGTCCAAGGCCACTATCCTCGGCGCTACCGAGCTCGAGGACATGAGTTACGACGCCCGCCGCTCGGCAATCGTCAGCGACCCCGAGGAGAGCGTGGACGGGTTCATCCCCATGATCCCAGGCGTCCCGATGCCAGGCGCCGAGACCTACCGGTACCGCAAGGAAACCGCCAAATCCCTGACGGGCTACGTCCACACGACCCTGGCAGTCGAGATCGACGGCGACCCGACCGCCAAGACGACCTGTACATTCACCAGCGTGGACGGCTTCGTCGCTGGAACCTACGTGCGGTTTTTCGCGGCCTCCGGCACCGAGCGCAAGCAGATCGTCAGCATCAACACCTCTACTAAGGTCGTCACCTTCGACACCGACGATCTGGATTTTGACGCCGCGGTGGGAATCGACATCACATCCGAGCAGTTCGGCGCCACCGCAGAGAGTGGAACCAAGCCCTACGGTTACCTGGAGATGACCCAGGAGACGGTCAATCTCAAGACCCTGGCCGAGTTGATCGGCGTGACCCAGCAGCGCCTCAACGCCGCCCAGACGCTCGACGCGTGGATCCGGCAGAAACTGCCAATGCGCATGCGCCGTAACATCGCCTGGCATCTGCTTTACGGCGACGACGACAACGCCAACGAGCTGGCAGGCTTCTCGAACGACGACGACGTCCAGACCTACACCTGGAGCACGGACGGCGTTGTCGGCGACAACTTGATCGATGCCATCCTGGCCGCCAAGGACCTCGTCGTCGGCGAAAACTGCACCTTCGTGATCAACAAGATTGACCTCCGCAAAATGCGGAAGCTCAAGGACAGCACCGGCCAGTATCTCATGGCAACCGATTTCGGCCGCATTCCATTCGAGCGCGTCGGAAGCACCTGGGTGCTCGACGGATACCCGATCATTCTGAGCGACGCCGTCATCCCCGGTGACTTCTTCGTAATCGACTTCGCCGAAGCGTCTGAGCTGCTCGACCAGCAAAGCTCCGAGCTGAGCTTCGGCTGGATCGATGCGCAGTTCGCGAAGAACGAAATTACCGTTCGCTACGAGGAGACCTTGGCTCACGCGATCCTCTCCACCGCTGCCTACGTGTACGGCACCTGGGACGCCGCCCCGAGCTGATAGTTAGCCGGGCCTCCCCTGGGCGCTTCACCCTTCGGCGCCCGGGGGCTGGCCCCTTACCCAGGACCGAGCAGGAGTAGCAAATGTCAAGCAAACGAGTCATTATCCAGGACAAGCCGTACAGGAACTATGCCGTCGGGGACAGCGTCCTGCTCCCCTCTCGCGTGGCCGACAAGAAGATCAAAAACGGGCTCGCCCGTGTCTTCGGGCCAGAGGACTGGGCGAGGCTGCAGAAGATCGAAAAAGAGGCCTGCGAGGCGCGCGCCAAGGACAAGGAATCCCGCCGGGCCAAGGCCAAGAAGCACCGCGCCGAGAACGAGGCATTGCGCCCGCTGGTCGAGGCAAAGGACGCCCTGGCCATGATCGAGAAGCGGCTGGCCTCCGCCGAGAAGCGCTTGGCTTCGGCCGAGACCCCCAAGGCCAAAAAGGATTGGACGGCAACAGTCAAGGCCATCAAGGCCGAGCAGACTGCCGCCAAGGCCGCTGTGGCCAAGCTCGCCCCCGCACCCGATCCTAAGGTCGTGGTCAAGGACTAGCCCTTGGCGCTCGTCAAGGATACGCTGAGCTGGGACACGCCCGCCGATCAGGCGGCATTCTACGCCTATGCTGGGATCACTGACGGGGCCGACGCCGCCCGTGATGTCCGCCTGGGCCAGTGGTACCTTGAGGCTACCTACGTTGCCGACTGGTATCTGCAGAACCCATTTACCGACGACGACGGGGCCGACGTTGCCCAGCCCCCCACCATCGAGTCAGGGGTCTGGGAGTACGTCAGGGCCTGCGATGACTACTACACGTCAACCCTTGGATCCACTGGTAGCCCGGCTGCCCTGAGCGTCAAGACTGGGCAGCTGGCCGAGACCTACGGCGCGCCCTCTGGCGGCACCGACACTACCCCCATGGGCAAAATCGCCCTTGAGGCCGCCGCGCCGAAATGGCACTGGTCATCCCTGCGAGGGATCATCAAGGGCATCCTCTAATGGGCACCCGCCGCAATTTTGGGGTCTCGGTCAATGATGACCGCTACGAGGCATTTGTCCGTCAGATGATCAAGCTCGGCTCAGTCGAGCTCCGCGTGGGCATCCTGAGGGCCGGGACCAAGTACCCCGCTGGATGGGTCGGAACGAAAAGCAGGATCAACGACACGGCCGGACGCTTCGCCGCCCTCAACTCAGGGGAGCGCAAACGGTCAATGCTGTCGGCGTACCGGTCCAAGAAGAACCCAGCGGCAACCTACGGGCGCCGGGCAAAGCGCAAGAGAGTGGACGTGGCCAAGGTCGCGGCCGTGGTGGGCTTCGAGGCCGGCAAGCGCCCGAAGCTCCCTAGTATGTGGATGGCCTCGATGGATCGCCAGAGCCAGTTCGTCCACAGCCGAGCCACGGTGGCCATGGAAACCGCCCTCGATGGCGCAAGCGGTGTCAGGGCCATCACCCAGATCGGAGCCCGCCTGGCCATGGTCTACAAGGCCGACGTGCTACGGAGCGGCCACCGTGACACTGGGCTACTACTCAACACCATCGACTGGGAGATCGTCGACAACCCATCCAAGGACGCTGCGCGGCAACTGGCCAAGGCCAAGCGACAGGCGCGCAAGCTGGCCAAGGCGGCCGGGCGATGATCCTTGGAGCTGTCACAATGCCGGTCACGCGCTACGCGGCCGGGTCCTGGGGCACAGACGGCGAGTGGACCGACGGCACCGTTGCCACCGGCCTCACCATCACGGCCTCGGTGCAGCCGATCACCCCAGAGCTGATGGAAGACCTGCCCGGCGGCAACCGGACATCGGCGCGCTTCGTCATGTACGCCCCGGCCGGCCAGATGCAACTCATCACGGTGGACATCTCGTCCAAGCTGCGCCCCGACCGCGTCCTATTCCAGGGCCGCTCGTACAACGTGCAGTCCATCGGCAATTGGTCCGCCCACACCACGGGCCTGCCCCATCAGGAATACGTGATGATTCAGGTGGGCGACGATGAGCCGGGGTCCCCATGACTGTTGACCCCATGGCCCTTGCCCGCTCCTGGGTGCGCCTCGTGCTGGTAACCGGGCAGACTACGCCGCTGACGGCCGTGATCAATAGCGACCACCTCAAATCGGACGCCCCGCGACCGGTAGCCCTCCCCTACGCCGCGATCATCATCGACACTGACGACACCGAGGGATGGAGCACCCCGCACGGTTGGGCCCAGGATACGGCCGGATGGCCAGCAGTCCTGGCCGCTGGACTGAGGTACCCCTATCACCTAGACCAGGTCCTAGCCGGGCAGATGGTCGTCGCCCTGTATGGCGATGGAAGCGTCGAGAGGGCCCGCCTATTGCGCATCACTCTGGCTCGCCCGGACGTTCAAGAGTTTTTTGCCACAAACAAATTCACGGTAAAGGTCGGCGGCGGTGTGACGGTCACGAATGCCGCGGACATACTAGACACCACAAGAGAGGCCCGCGCAACGGCACAGTTTACGATCTCGTGGGCCGAGCGCGATACCTCAGAGATTGACGCCATCGAGACGGTGGTGCCGGTCCTTACGACCTAGGGAGACGACATGGCCGCGAACCTCAACAACAACGTCATCATCAACATCTTGAAGACGGCCGGGGCTGTGGCGCGCGCCGAGTTCGGGCTGATTTGCTACGGCTCCAACGACGTGGTATTCGCCACCGGCGTCCACAAGGTCTACGAGTCCATTGCTGCCGCGCGAGCCGACACCGAGCTGGCTGCTAGCACTCAGGCCGCCGCAGCCGCCGAGGCGTTTTTCGCACAGCCGCTGCACCCTCCTCGTTTTATGGTTTGCGAGGTCGACGACGAGGCGGGAGGCGGCGAGTTGGAAGACAGCCTTGACGCCGCATTTGCCGCGCAACCGTTCTATTGTCTGTGCCTCCAGAGCCGGGCCATCCTGCAGATCGTGACGGCTGACACCTGGGTAGCCAGTGCATACGTGCAACAGTTCGCCCAGTCCTCAGACGCTGCTTTCCTGGCCGGCACCCCGGGTGCGACGAACGTCGGCGACGCCGTCAACACCGCGGCAACCAATCGGACGATGGTGCTTTACCACGCCACCGACACTGAGGAGTTGACCGTCGCTCTGGCCGCCGCCTTCTTCGTCGTTGACCCAGACGTCGGAACCACGACCCTGGCCCGTCAGACCGCGACCGGGACGTACACCGCCAACGACATCACCGACACCGAGAAGGCGAATATACTGGGAGTCAACGGAAACGTCTACCTGCCCGAGCTCGGCAACGACATCATTTTCCCCGGCACCATGGGCGGCGGCGACTTCTGCGACCAGACCCTCAGTGCTGACTGGTTCTCAGCCCGCGCCAAGGAGCGCATCGTCCAGGACCTGCAGGACAAGGCCGCACTCAAGACCAAGGTTCCATATACCCAACAGGGGATGCAGGACCTGGCCGCCAACGTCGTCTCGGTCCAGGACCAAGGCGAGCGCGTCAGTGTTGGTCACTTCGTCCCGGATTCTAGCACGCTCACCGTGCCGAAGCTCGAGGACATTTCGAGCGCTGTCCGCGCGAGTCGTGCCTACACATTCGCCGCATCCAGCATCCTGGCCAACGGCATCCAGACTGTCACCGTAAACATCACTGTGCTCGACGCCTAAGAGGTAAGCCATGCCAGCTCACGTTGTAGATGTCAATTTCACCCTGCTCAAATGCGGGGCCATCGCCATGGGCGGCTATGCCGACGGCGAGGCCATCAGTCACGATTTCGACGATGTCGACTGGGTCCTTGAGAAGGGATCCCACGGAGAGATTACGGCCGTCAAAAAGCACAACGGCACGAGCAAACTGACTTTCCGGCTCATGCAGGGCAACGCGCTGATCCCGCTGATCAAGAATCAGATGCTTACCGGACGGAGTTTTATCTTCATGTTCGCCGATCTGCACAGCGACACGGTGATCTCGAGCCCTCAGGCTATCTACGAGAAGATGCCAAAAGAGGCCTGGGGCGACAGCGGCAACCCATACGAGTTCACCGTTCTGATCGCCAACGCAAAATCCACGGGCGGCGCAAACGAGCTGCTATAACCAACACGTAGGAGGGTAAATGTTCACCACGGAAATCAAGGGGCACGTCTACCGGACGAAGCCTTACAAGTTTGACGAGTGCGTCGCGATCCAGCTCGAGCTGGGCGTCATCACTGGCGCGGTTGCGGGCCCCGTTGTCGAGTTCGCCGCGGCACTGTTCACCGTCGGCGATGACGGCAAGTACACCCTAGACCCATCCAAGACCGACAACGCCTCAGGCGAGACCCTAGGGCGCGCTGTGTCCAATCTCCCGGCAGGCATCATCAAGGCCGGCGGCGCCGCGTTTGTGCGGCGGGTCCTCAAGCAAACCTACGTCGCGGCCCCGGCCCTGTCGGGCAAGGAGGACGACCCGGACGAGTTCGTGCTGCTCGGATCAAAGCACCCATCAGAGCCTGGCGATTGGTTTGACACGCTCTATACAGGCGGCAACTCGGCCGAGCTATTCCTGGTCCTAGGCTGGGTGCTCACCACAAATTTCAGCCCTTTTGGCCGAGCCGAATCGTGGACCTGGAGCACGCTATTCAGCGAGCTGGTAAACGCGATACCGCAGCTATCAATGCTGAGCATCGAGACGACGGGGGCGAGCGACGCTGGAAATCCAGGCAAGACGAAGCCGACCGGCTGATCGGCAAGTTCGGAACGCGGTGGCTCGGCCATGAACACTGGTACCTCTGCGCCTATCACGGCCATGAGCCTCACGTCCTGGCCGAGCAGTGGACGCGTGACCAGGTGCTAGGGTCGTACTACCATAAGCGCATGCGGGACCTTAGGAGCCCGCCCTAGATATGGCACTCGGCGGCGCTCTCAAATCTGTCTTTACCAGGTTCACCTTCGGCATCGATGGGGGGAAGTTGGCGGCCGTGAATCGCACGACCGGGCAGGCCGTCACTAACATGAGCTTCGCCGCCAAACAGGCGAACGCGCTCAAGGACCGCATGGGCGGGTTCCTCACGAACCTGAAGGGGATGATCGCGCTGGCCGTCGGGGGAGCCGCCCTCAACTCGATCACCGTCGGATTCGCTCGCACCGCAGATGAAGTCGGGCGAATGTCCGAATCCCTTGGAGTGAGCACCGAGTTTTTCACTAGCCTAAAGTTCGCGATCGAGTCGGTGGGCATCGCCGGCGACGAGACCTCACAGATCATCGCCGATGTCTCGGAGCGCATGTTTGACGCCGCCAACGGGTCGAAGGCCCTCGCCGACGACTTCGGCCAAATCGGCCTGGGGAAAAAGCAGCTCAAGGACCTGGCCGACAAGGGGCCCGAGGCGCAGTTCTTGGCCCTCGCCGATGCGATGCAGAAGACTGGGCCGAGCGCTAAGCGGACCTTTGCTGCCATGTCCGGCCTGGGCGACATGGGCAAGCGCCTGCTGCCCCTGCTCAATCTAGGGTCCGAGGGATTCAAGAAGATGGCCGCCGAGGCCAAGCGCCTTGGCGTCGTCCTGGACAAGGACGCCATTGAGAGCGCCCGCAAGTTCAATAAGCGGATGATACTGATGAAGGCGCGCCTGCGAGGCGTCCGCAACTCCATCGCGCTAAAGCTACTGCCGGCGCTTAACACGGCGATCGACCGATTCATCAAGTGGACGTCCGAGGGCAACAACGCCACGAAGATGCTGCACGCCCTTGGCGTAATGGCCGCAGTAGCCGGGGCCATCATCGCCAAGATCGTGGCCGTGTTTGTAATTGCTCAGTGGCGCTCATTCGTCGTCGTCATCAAATCGGCGGTCACATGGTTCCGGGCCCTCAATGCCCAGATGCTACTGGCCCAGCTCAAGATCCTGGCCATCGCCGGCGGGATCATTTTCCTCGCCGCCATCATCGAGGACTTGGTATTTTTCGCCCAGGGTGAGCGGTCGCTAACCGGGCGTCTGTTCGGGCAGGACAAGGATATTCTGGCCGGGCTGCAGCTAATCAAAACAGAGTTCATCGCGGTCATCGAGACGCTGTCTAAATCCTTTGAGGCCCTTTGGGAATCCATCGTTATGCTCGGCGCGGCCTTCGGGATTAAACTCACGACAATCGGGGCTTTAGCCAAGAAGGTTGGAAAGATCCTTTTCAAGGGTGTGCTGTTCATCGTCATTGGAATTGGATTTGCTCTGTCCCGTGTCGTCAGGTGGCTTAGCATCATCATCGGCCTGGTTGCCCGCCTCGCTGCATTTATCGTCGATGTACTAGCCGGAGCAGTCCGCGGTCTCATTGGGGTCTTCGAGGACTTCTGGGGCAGCATGCAGGCTATGTTTGACGGCATCGAGCTAGCCGGGCTGAAGGTTGCCAATACCCTAAAGGCTGCATTTGAAGCCGCGGCTCGATTCGCTACGAAGGCGTGGGCAGGCTTTAAGACCTTCCTCGGCACCATCAAGGACAAGGTGGTCTCCCTGGGCGGCCGGGCAAAGAATTTCCTGCTCGGCAGGAATACGGAAGTCACGGGAGGGATCAGTCCTGGCGCGGCTATCCCAAGGCCAGGCGCCGGGGGCGCGCCCGTCACCGTCACGGCTAACACCACTGTAAACGCAAACGGCCTTGACGAAGCGGCAGCCAAGAGGGTGGCCACGGCCGCAGCTGAGAGGTCGATGAGGACCGCAATCAACGGGACCATCCGCGACCTCAAGCCGTCACCGACTGCCCCCACTGGCGGCGTGGGCATCCCGACACTGGTGACCCCATGACCGCAAACATCACCGTCTACATTTACACGCTGTCGCCCAAGACCCCGGACTTTGAGTTCGATTTCACGACCGACGTGAGCAAGGATGTCCAATACGGGATCACCGAGCACCCGGTCGAGAATAGCGGCAACGTCTCGGACCACATTTACCGAAAGCCGTTTGTCCTCAACACGGAGGGCGCCGTCGCCATCACGCCGATCAGTCCGCGCACTTTTCAGCCGACGCCGTCAACCGACCCCACTGTCCTAAAGCAGATGCAGAAGTCGCTTGAGGAGTTGGCCGACAAGATGGACTTGGTCAACGTGGTATGCGACCTGTACACCGGTCCGGCTGCCATCTCCGCTATCAGATTCTCCAAGGGCGTGGAGGACGGACAGAGCATGCGGGCATCGATCAGTCTCCGGCAGATGACCATCGGGAAAACGCAGACCTCGGCCGTTGACCCGTCGAGGCTCAAGCGGAAGGTGAAGCGTAAGCAGGACGGCAAGGGCGGGGCGCCGGCCACTGAGCAGTCCATCAAGGACGCCCAGAAAAAACAACTAAAGGCTAGCCTCGGGCTGTTCGGCCGTTCGCAGTCGCGGTTCAGCTCGGCAACAGGAGGATAAAATGCGAATCCTTCCGCCATCAGACCAAATAGACCAGTTCAATATTTATGAATTTGAGAACTGGGTCCCGGACCTTGGCGACGAGCTTGTCATCGACGGAGTCAACGTCCTCGACGCATCGCAACAGCAGGACGAACTGCCGCCGACGTCTTACCGGGCACGATACAACGAAAGGACCGACTCTTGGACGTGCGATTGGTTTGACGAGGACGGCGACGTGATAGACCAGGGCCGGCGCCTGAGCATCAACAATCTCATTCGGACGCCCTGGGGCGACGACCTGGGGCCCACCCCCATGCCTGCATTCATCGCCCTGATGGACACTGGCACCACCGGGGCAGAGGCTGGATACGAGGACTTCGGGCGATCTGCGAAACTGGTTGAGCTCAATATTCAGGACGTGTACGACGCCGGAATCTACGGCAGTGCACCAGCAAACGTTACGGTAACCGTTATCAGCTAATGGTCCAATCGCTTCACATCCCCAAGCCGATTGTTGACCTCGTGGTCGGTGAGGCCAATGGGTCCGCGCGGAGCTTCCTCAATCCGGACGACCCTCAGGCCGGGCTCTATTGTACATTTGAGTGCACGAGCTACGCGACAAGCAAGCCCAACACCGCGACGGCCACAATCCATAATCTTGGCGAGGACACCTGGAGATACCTCGAGAAGCCCAATCTGATCCTGACGGTCAACGCCGGGGCGGACATCCCTGGGCAGCTATTCCGCGGGGCCATCTCCCGCGACGGCGTGATCACGGTCGGCAAGATGCAGGACAGGGTCACGACCATCAAGGCCGCCGACGGGCGCCGGGCGTACCGCGACGCACCATTCATCAAGTCCTACCCAAAGGGCGCCTCGGTGCTCAGCCGCATCATCCCGGATATCGCTGCGGCGATGGACAAGCCCGTAAAGGTCTCGGCGCGCATCCCGGCCGCGCTCCGGTCATACACGATCCCCACCGGGTGGAGCTTCGTACATCCTGCCAGGGACGCCCTGACCGAGGTCCTCCTGCCGTTCGGCCTG
>Ga0316189_10003470_pt1 | contig 15299 bp, 15 predicted proteins | sample LowCovwburrow_MG_FD_204930 | JGI IMG/M metagenome (GOLD analysis project Ga0316189, IMG submission 204930) | Coastal sediment microbial communities from Maine, United States - Lowes Cove worm burrow | ecosystem: Environmental > Aquatic > Marine > Coastal > Sediment | place: USA: Maine... | reverse complement strand
GGCCGTTGGCCAAAACTATCGGTCGTTCGATCAGTCGCGGACTGGCGACCATGGCGGCAACCAGTTCATCCTCTGCAAGCGCCTCGTCGCCCAGGCCCTGTTCGCGATACTCTGCTTCGCCTTTGCGCATCAATTCGCGGGCTTTAAGCCCGAGTTTTTGCAGGATTGAACGCAGCTTTTTTGCGTCCGGCGGCGTTTCCAGGTAGAGGGTAATTTCGGGCTCAATGCCTTGCTCCTGCAGCAGGGCCAGCGTGGCACGGGATTTTGAACAGCGCGGATTATGGAATATTTCGATGGTCATGCGGGTTCTCTTGGTTAGAATGGTAAAGATTACACTGGGCGTATTGTAGCAATCCGGACGTGAAGCATGAATGATCAGGCACTATCCCAATTGGACATACCGCGGCATATTCGGCGGACCAGGAGAATGGCCCACCACGTATGGGCGCATTTCCAGGAGGACCGTTGTTTCGAAGAGGCCGCTTCACTCAGCTACACCAGCCTGCTGGCCATGATACCGCTACTGGCCGTCACGTTTGGAATCATTGCCGCTTTTCCGGTATTCAACGAATGGTCGGAGAGATTGCAGGATTTTATTTTCAAGAACTTCCTGCCGGCAACCGGCGAACAGATCGTGCCCTACATCAACACGTTCCTGGGCAGCGTCAGCGGTCTGACCCTGCCGGCAACCATCGTGTTGATCGCGACGGCGCTGATGTTGATGGTGCGGATCGAAGTCGCGTTCAACCGCATCTGGCGGGTTGACCACAACAGAACCCTGGTCAACCGGATCGTGATGTACTGGGCCGTCCTGACGCTCGGCCCTTTGCTGATTGCCGCGGCAGTCGCATTGAGCGCGCAGAAAGTCCTGGGTGTACTTGGTATGGAGGGTGGTGTTCCGCCAGCCGTTTACCAGTTGGGTATCTTTCTGCTGACCTGGCTGGTGTTCGCGCTGGTTTTCATCCTGGTTCCGCACCGTAGTGTACGCATCAAGCATGCCTTGATCGGTGCCTTCCTGAGCACAGTGCTTTTCACGGTCGCCAAAGCCGGCTTTGTCGCCTATGTCAGCAATGCCAATTACAAGGTCATATACGGTGCCCTGGCAACTATTCCGATATTCCTGTTCTGGCTGTACCTGGTCTGGACGGTGATTTTGCTTGGCGCTTCGCTGGCAGCGTCGCTGACCACATTTTCGGATTACCGGAAGTACGACACCGATTGGTCCAAACGCTGGGAGTTTCAATTGGCTTATCGCTTGCTCGGGCACTTGTGGAGCGCCCAGAGGACAGGTGGTGTCCTATCCCATACCCAGTTGCTCGACCTGGAGCAACAGGCCAGTGAGTTGCAGATCATTAAGCTGATGTCATCGCTGAGGGATGAGCACATCGTCAATAACGATGAAGAGGGCAACTGGATACTGGCACGTGACCTCGAAGAGCTATCATTGGGCGGGCTGTATGACCGCGGAGATTACTATCTGCCACTGGGTGAGATTGAAGAGTTGCCACAGGAGACGGAGTGGGACAGGGAATTTGTCCACGGCCTGCAGCGTGTCCGGGAACGTGGCGAGACCGAGTGGGAGCGCTCTTTGAGGAGTATGTACATGGCAGAAAACAAAAAAGGAAACGCAGAGTGAAGCATGTCATCAAATGGCTGGTGCCCCTGTTGGCGCTGACGGTGTCGATCGCCCGGGCGGAATATGTGACTGAGGGACCGGTTGATTTTTCGCTACAGCAACTCGGTGGTGAAGTCGTTGCACTGGCCGACTACCGCGGACAGTGGGTCGTGATTAACTACTGGGCGACCTGGTGCGCGCCTTGCCGCAAAGAAATCCCGGAACTCTCAGCCCTACATAGTGAGAGAGACGATCTGAGCGTGCTGGGGCTGGCTTACGAAGAGCTGGACGATGCTGATTTCTTCGAGTTCCTGGAAGACTTCGACGTCAGTTATCCGATTCTGAAGGTGGATGTTTACACCCCTCCGGAGCCGTTCGGTGCACCAAAAGTGCTGCCGACCACGATCATCCTGGACAAACAGGGCAGGGCGGTTAAAGCCTTCCTTGGTCCGGTCACGCGTGAATCGATCGAAGCTTATATTGACTCTGGGGACACTTGAGCCCCTTTCTCCTGCAGCGCATCCCGCACCGGGGCGAAAGACTTGCGGTGGATTGCACAGGGTCCGTGCTGTGCCAGTAAACGACGATGTTCCGCCGTGGGGTAACCCTTGTGCCGGTCAAATCCGTAACAGGGGTAGCTCAGGTGGTAGGCTTTCATCAGCCGGTCGCGGCTTACCTTGGCCAGTATTGAAGCAGCGGATATGGCCGGTTCGAGACGGTCACCCTGCACGATGGTTCTGACCTCGCAGGCCAGGGCGGGCGCACGGTTGCCATCAACCAGCGCAAGCTGAGCTGCCGGGTATAGCTGTTCTACAGCCCGCTGCATCCCCAGCATCGTGGCCTGCAGAATATTGACCCGGTCTATTTCTTCAACATCTACTTGCACGATTGACCAGGCCAGTGCCCTGTCCTTGATTTGGGGGTAGAGCGCCTCGCGCCGCTTCTCGGTCAGCCGCTTGGAGTCGTCCAGGCCTTCGATATGGTTATTGGGATCCAGTATCACGGCAGCGACAAGCACCGGTCCGGCCAACGGTCCGCGGCCGGCTTCGTCTACGCCTGCTATCTTCAGGCTCATGGCATGAGCAGGCCGCAGACTGCCTCTGCTGCTTTTTCACTGGCGTTGCAGCGCAGTTGGTCGTGTATCTCCAGAAAGCGCTGACGAAGCGTTTCCCGCAGCCCTTCAGATTGCAGCCACCTGGAAGTTTCGGTAGCCAGGTTTTTGGCCGTGGCGTCGTGCTGGATCAGTTCGGGCACCAGGAGTTCGCCGGCCAGTATGTTCGGCAGGGAAAAAAGCTGTGGCCTGACAATTTTGAGCTGCTTTGCCACTTGGTAGGTTGCGGTTGATACCCGGTACGCAACGGTCATCGGCCGGTTCACCATCATGGTCTCAAGGGTGGCGGTGCCTGAGGCGCTCATCACGGCGTCAGCCGCAGCGATCACTGTCCTCGGATCATGATCCACCCGGTGAATTTCTCTGAAGTCCAGTCGTTGCATCGCCTCTTCAAAAATACCGCGTACTTTATCATTGGCCATGGCAGTGACGAATTGCATGCCCGGGTGGTCTGCAGCCAGCATCCGGGCTGCTCCAATCATGGGTTCCGCAAGACGCGAGACTTCGCTGCCCCGGCTTCCCGGCAGCAGGGCCACCGTGGGGGCGGAAGGGTCGAGCTGCAGGCGAACACGGGCCGCGGCCGGATCATGGTCCGGCTCTATCTGGTCCGCCATGGGGTGGCCGACATAAGTAGCCGGCACGCCGTGTGATTTAAAAAATTCCGGTTCGAAAGGAAACAGGCACAGGACCAGGTCGGCGGCGCGACCGATTTTGCGCACCCTCCTCTGACGCCAGGCCCAGACCGTCGGGCTTACGTATTGCACGGTCTTTATACCCAGTTTACGCAGCTTGATTTCGAGCCCCAGGTTGAAGTCGGGTGCATCTATGCCGATGAATACATCCGGTTTGCTCTCAGCCAGGCGGCGTGTGAGGTCGCGGCGCAGGCGGATCAGTCGGGGTAAATGCGAAAGCACTTCAAACAGGCCAAACAGTGCCAGTTCCTCGGCGTCCCACCAGGTTTCCATGCCAGCAGCTCGCATCTTCCTGCCGCCCACGCCAATGAACCGCGCCTGCGGATAACGTTGACGAAGCTGATCGATAAGGGCAGCTCCCAGTTGATCACCGGAGGCTTCGCCGGCGACCAGGGCAATAATCGGGGCCTGGTTGTTCATGCTGTTATGAGGTCAGCGCTTCAGCGGATGAAGCCCTTCACCGTGGTTTCCATGAATTCCGCCCAGGGCTTGATCTCATCATGGTTCTCGGCCATTTCCGCCAGTTGCGCCTTCGCCTCTTCCAATGGGATGCCGGAGCGGTATAGCAGTTTGTACGCTCTGCGCACCTGCTGGATCTGTTCCGACGAGTAGCCGCGCCGCCGCAGCCCTTCGGTATTCACACCTTTGGCCCTGGCTTTTTCGCCCGAGACGGTGACATAAGGCGGGATGCTCTGGTTCACGTGGCTGGCGAATGAGGTAAAGCTATGCTCACCCACGTTGCAGAACTGGTGGATCAGGGAGTACCCGGACAGGATGGCCCAGTTACCCACAGTGACATGTCCAGCCAGCGAGGCATTGTTAGCCATAATGATGTTGTCACCCAGGACACAATCATGCGCGATGTGAACGCAGGCCATGATCCAGTTGTTATTGCCGATGATGGTTTTTCCGCCACCCTGGCTGGTTCCGCGACTGAATGTGCAAAGTTCGCGTATGGTGTTGTTGTCTCCGATAACGAGCTCGGTGTCCTCGCCGTTGTATTTCTTGTCCTGCGGTTCCTCGCCCATCGACGCAAACTGGAAGATCTTGTTATTCTCCCCCAGCGTGGTGCGCCCGGTCAGGACCACGTGAGGCCCGATCCAGCAACCGGGGCCAATCGTGACATTCGGGCCGATAATGCTGAACGCCCCGATTTCAACGTCATCAGAGATCTGGGCCGCTGGATCAACCAGGGCCTTTTCGTGAATTTTGCTCATTCGGTTTTGCCGGCACAGAGTATTTCGCAACTGGCTACACGTTTGCCGTTAACGCTAGCCTGGCACTCATAACGCCCCATCCTGCGCATGATCCGTTTCTGGATGACATCCAACACCAGTTGGTCGCCCGGGACGACGATTTGCGTAAAACGGGCGTTGTCCACTTTCACCAGGTAATACAGCTCTCCGGTATTACCTTCCAGTTCAGCCGCGAGGTGGGCCAGCATGCCAGCTGCCTGGGCCATTGACTCAATCATCAGCACGCCAGGCATAACCGGGTTGCCGGGAAAATGACCGGTGAAAAAGGGCTCATTGGCCGATATGTTTTTTATTCCGATCAGTCGTTTTTCGGGCTCGGATTCCATTTCAAGCACGCGGTCTATCAACAGGAACGGGTAGCGATGTGGCAGGTATTTTTCGATATCGCAGGCCTCGATAGGACCGGGCAGCACATTATTTTTCAGCATTTATTGTTTTTCCCAATTTGAGTTCAAGAGCACGAACTTTTCGCGCGAGTTCATCGAGTTTCCGAAGTCTGGCCAGGTTCCGGTTCCAGATCTTGACGGGCATTGAAGGCACTATTCCGTTCCATACAGCGCCTGGTTCAAGGATGGACCGGGTGACCTGGCTGCCCCCATTGATGCTGACCCGGTCGGCGATCTGCAAATGCCCCACCACGCCAACGCTTCCGCCCAAAAGACAGTTTCTGCCGATACGTGTACTCCCGGCGATCCCCGTGGCTCCCGCAATGGCGGTATGTGCCCCAATATGGACGTTGTGTGCGACCTGGCAGAGATTGTCGATTCGTACATCGTTTTCCAGCACGGTATTGCCGACCGCACCGCGGTCAATACAGGTATTGGCGCCGATTTCACAATCATCGCCAAGAACGACGGAGCCCAACTGCGGGACCTTTTCCCAATGGTCTCCTGCAAACGCAATACCGAAGCCATCTGCACCGATGACCGCTCCAGGATGGATGATAACCCGTTTTCCAAGCGAGACCCCATGGCCCAGCGTGACGTTAGCGACCAGGTTGCAGTTTTCATCCAGGCGACATTCGGCATCGAGAACGCTGCCGGGCCCGATCGTGCAGCCGTCTCCTATTTCACAATGCTCGCCGAGCGTTACATTTGGTCCAATGCCGACGTTCTTCCCCAGCCTGGCTGACTTGGCGATAACCGCCGAAGGGTGGATTCCTGGTTCCGGCCCGGTACGCGGGTCAAAAAGTACGGCCAGGCGCGCATAGGCCACATAAGGATCTACAGCGACCAGGCAACGGGTCGGGCAGTCAGCAGCATCCTGCTCCCTGAGGATCACGGCGCCCGCACGGGTTTCAGATAGTTGTTTGCGGTAAGAGGGATTGTTCAGGAAGGTAATCTGGGTCGGGCCGGCGGACTCCAGCGTGCCAACACCATCGATCAGCACTCCGCCATCACCCACCAGGGTGAGGCCGAATTGGGTGCTGAGCTCCGACAGGCTATACGTGCTTTTTAAAATCGGCATGGCTTGAATGCAGACTTCAGGGTATGACCAGCTCCAGCTGGTCGGCCGCAAACTCGACTTCCAACTGTTCCAGGATGAGGTTTGTGATGTCCAGGTCGGGGCTGGCGTAAATCACCGGACTCGAAATAATCAGGTCAAAGCCATTTCTTTGGGCGATTTCCTGCACGGCGACGTTGATTTCTTCTTCCAGGCGCTGGACTTCTTCTGTACGACGGAAGGAGAGTTCATCCCGGAGGTCCTCCTTACGCCGGGTAACGTTGCGGCGCAATTCGCGCAGGTCCCGCTCCATTTGCAGTTGGCGGTCTTCGGCCAGGTCAGCTTGCTGCATTCGCATCTCCAGGGCGTCCGCCCGCAATTCATCCATTTCGATGGCATCATTGCGTTCGCGAAATTCCCGGTCCAGCTTGGATCGCCCGGCCATTACCTGGGGCGCACTGTCCAGTACAGCCTTCATATCCACATACCCGATTCGCAACTGCTGGGCACCGACCTGTGCGCTGAGCGCAAGGCCGAGAAGCAGTATGCAAATTGTCCGGGCGTAATACCACATACTCCGTATTGTACACACAACACGAAGATTAAAGAATAACGGGACTGAAGCTCGCTAGAACGTTGTTCCGAATGAAAATTGCAGGTCCTCGGTACGGTCACCCGGGCGGTCCCTGAATGGGAAAGCGTAAGAGATCACGATGGGTCCGACCGGGGCTTCCCAGGTCACCGAGAGACCGAATGATCCCCTCAGCTTCGCGACATCAAACGCCTGGACGTTTTCGTACACGTAGCCGGTGTCAATAAACAAGGCGATGCGTGTTCCACTCTGAGTGTCGACGAAAGGTGTCGGGAAAGCCAGTTCCACACCGCCGGCAACTTTGAAATCGCCACCAACAGACCGGCAAAATGCATCCTTCGGTCCCAGGGTGTTGTCATCGTAACCGCGAAGGTCACGCACACCACCACTGTAGAAGTGCTCATAGAATGGCAGGCCGGTATCCAGCTTCATCAGGTCGGTCGGGTCGCAATCGCCAAGCGGCTGGTCCACTTCAATGGGTGTCGCCAGCGATGTCTTGTCGTAATTGTCGTAGGAGTCGCCGTAACCCAGGTTGCCCCTGACTGAAAAGACCAGTCCGCCCCAGATGGGCCAGTACTTGGCGCCGCGGTAGAGCAACTTGTAGTACTGCCTGGTACCGCCGGGCAGAGAGGTTTGCAGTGATAATGACTGTGCTGAGCCGCGCGAGGGGTTCAGGAAGTGGTTTCGGCTGTCCCGCGTCCAGCTGACATTCCAGTCCAGAACGTTGAACTGGCGTTCGTCGTCGGATATGACCCCGTTGCCATCATGATCAAGTGAGTTGGATAGCGGATCTCCGTTGGAGGGTACCAGCCCGAACTCGTTACAGGTGCCGTTTTCCACGTCAATATCGATACACGTGAATTGACCGATGTTGAGCTGGGAATGACGGTAACCCCCGCCTGACCTGAGGTAATCAACCTCGGTGACCGGCACACCAAAATTCACGCCGAACGCATATTCACTACTGGTGAACGTGGAAATGTTGGCCTGGCCCTGGTCAAACTCCTGGTAGCGCGCATAAAAGCCGCGACTTACGCCGTCGTCGGTCCAGTAGGGGTTGTCATAGGAAAGGTTCAGGCTGCTGATGATGCTGCTGTGGGAGATACCCAGCCCAAGGCGCTTGCCGCTGCCGATGAAGTTTTCCTGCTGAATGCTGAGTGAAGCGATCAGGCCCTGTACCTGTGAATAACCCAGCCCCACGGTGAAACTGCCGGCCGGCCGTTCCATCACACTGACGATGATGTCGACCTGGTCATCCGTGCCGGGTACCGCGGGCGTTTCAATCTGGACCTGCTCAAAATAGGATAGGCGCTGCAAGCGTACCTTGGAACGGTCAATGGCGGTTTGCGAGAACCAGGCCCCTTCCATCTGGCGCATTTCGCGCCGCAGGACCTCGTCCTTGGTTTTGCTGTTGCCGACAAACTGTATCCGGCGGATATAAACACGTTTGCCCGGGTCGACGAAAAAGTTGATCGACACCAGTCGATTGTCGCGATCCACGTCGGTTATCGGGTTTACGTTGGCGAATGCGTAACCGATATTGGCCAGGATGGAAGTGATGTTCTCGACGCTTTGCTCGACCTTCTTGCGCGAAAAGATCTCTCCGGGCTGGGCGATGATCAGGCGGCGGATAGTGCCCTCGTCAATCACCAGATCGCCGGTAATGGAGACTTCGTCAACGCCGTAAACATCGCCTTCAACGACGTTGGCTGTAATGTAGATATCTTCCTTTTCCGGCCCGATGGCCACCTGGGTCGATTCGACGCTGAAATCAACGTAGCCCCGGTCAAGGTAGTAAGAGCGCAGTTTTTCCATGTCACCCGACAACTTCTCGCGCGAGTACTGTCCTTCCTTCGACCAGAACTTCCACTTGGGCTTGATGTTGGCTTCGAAATCTTTACGGATTTCTTTATCGGTAAAGGTTTCGTTACCGACGATGTTGATGTGGCGAATTTCTGCTACGTCACCTTCATCGATGACGATGGCGATCCTCACCCGGTTGCGCTCCAGCTCGGTAACGCGCGTATCGACGCTGACCGCGTAGCGGCCCTGGCTGAAATACTGATTGATCAGTTCCTGTCTGAGGCGGTCGAGCACCAGGCGGTCAAAAACTTCACCTTCGGACAGCCCGATATCAAAAAGTACCCGCCGCAGCTCTTCCTCTTTGATGGCCTTGTTACCGGCCAGGCTGACGGTCGCAATGGCAGGCCGCTCGCGCACGGTGACCACAAGGATGTTGCCCTCGCGGTCCAGCGAAATATCCTGGAAAAAGCCCGTGCGGTAAAGCTCGCGAATGGCGAGGCGCGCGTTGGCTGGGGTTAGCTGGTCGCCGCGACTCAACGGCATGTAGTTGTACACCGTGCCTTCCGAAATTCGCTGCAAGCCTTCGACGCGAATGTCGGCAATAGTGAACGAGTCTGCGCCGTGTGCGAGATTGGCCCACAGCAGGCAGCTCAGCATTAGAGTGAGAATTCTTATCATTTATTTAGACAGTCTGTGATTGGGAGGGAGTCTATCCGACCAACCGTAAAATATCGTTAACAAAAGCAAGGCTCATCAGACTTGCCAGTGCAATGAGCCCAAAATATTGGCCCGCTACCTGAGCTTGCTCAGATACCGGGCTTCCTTTAACCAATTCTATCAGGTAATAGAGCAGATGACCCCCATCCAGCACAGGAATTGGCAACAGATTCAGGATGCCAAGACTCAGGCTGATGGCCGCAAGGAAAAATAGAAAGTGGGATAATCCCGCCGTGGCCGAAGAGTTGGCGAACTGCGCGATACTGATCGGCCCGGACAGGTTTTTGACCGAGGCCTTGCCGGTGACCATGCGCCCGAGCAGGCCAAGCGTGGATCCTGTCAGGCGCCAGGTCTCTTTGAACGCCGCTGCCAGGCCTTCAACCGGGCCCAGTCGCAAGGTTATGGCGGCGCGCTCGAGCATTGCGGTCTGTTCGCTGCTGATCTCGGCGTTTGTCACACCCAGGATCAGCCGGCTGGAAAATACACCGCTCTTCTCTTTGCGTGGACTGACTTCGACCTCGATGATGACGCCATCACGATCAATGGTGATGGGTAAGGGCTGGCCATCGATTCCATGGGTTTGCACCAGGTGCCCGATCCAGGTCCAGTGAGGTACTTCCTCACCGGCAATCTTCACGATACGGTCGCCTCTGTAAATCCCCGCCTGGTCAGCCGGGCTGTCATCATTTACTTCTCCGACGACGGCCGGAACCTCCAGTCTCCACGGTTCGATACCGACGGCCTCCAGTGTCTTTTCCTCGCTGAAATCACTACCCAGCTTCGATAGCTCCAGAACATGTTCTGAGCGGATACCATTGGCATCCTCAACGGTAACGCGCGTGGTTTCTCGGTCCAGAGAGTGGGCCACGAGTTCCAGGATGGCATGTGACCAGGTCCGTGTATCAAGGTCATTAACCGCTACGATGGCGTCTCCCTGCTCCAGTCCGGCTTCAGCGGCAATGCCGGAAGTCGAACCGATGAGGGGCCTGGACTCGGGTATTCCAACCAGGAACATCAGCCAGAATGCGAGGACGGCAAATACCAGGTTGAACGCCGGCCCGGCGGCGACAATTGCAATTCGGGTCCACACGGATTTGCGGTTGAAGGCCTGGTCCCGTTGATCCTCTGGTACGTCACCCTCCCGTTCGTCCAGCATTTTTACGTATCCGCCCAACGGGATTGCGGCAACCACGTATTCGGTACCGTCCGCCCCGCGCCGTGACCAGATGGCCTTGCCGAAACCGACGGAAAATCGCAATACACGCACACCAAGTTTTCGCGCCACCCAAAAATGGCCGAATTCATGAAACGTCACCAACAGGCCGAGTGCGACCAGTAACCACCAGATTGAACCCAGGACTTCACCCATTAAAATTTGCTACCCATTCGTTTGCGGTCCGGCGTGCCTGCCGGTCCTGTTCCAATATATCGTCCAGGTCTTTGACGGCGGAGACGGCAATCCGTTCCATTACCCCGGCCACCAATTGGGGGATGTGGTTGAAACCTATCCTGCGCTCCAGGAAGGCCGCCACGGCAACTTCATTCGCCGCATTAAGTGTTACCGGTGCGCTGGCGCCGCTACGCATGGCCTGGAATGCAAGGCCCAGGCAGGGGAATCGCTCGAGGTCCGGCTTTTCAAAGCTGAGGTCATTCATGCGTGCAATGTTGAGGCGTTCTACCCCGGCTTCAATGCGTTGGGGCCAGGCAAGTGTGTGTGCGATGGGTGTTCGCATGTCCGGAGTACCCAACTGGGCAATTACCGAGCCGTCAAGATATGCAACCATCGAGTGAATAATGCTCTGAGGATGCACGACCACCTCGATCTGGTCCGGGTGGGCATTGAACAACCAGCGCGCCTCGATCACTTCCAGACCCTTGTTCATCAAGGTAGCTGAGTCGACGGAGATCTTTTTTCCCATGCTCCAGTTAGGGTGGTTACAAGCCTGTTCCGGCGTTACCTTCGCGAACTGGTCAGCGGGTAGTTCACGGAATGGACCACCGGAAGCCGTCAGGATAATTCTTTCCACGCCGGCAGCATCCAGTCCGCGTTCGAAGTCATCGGGCAGGGCCTGGAAAATCGCGTTGTGCTCGGAGTCCACCGGCAGTATCCGGGCGTTATTTTTTTTCGCTTCCGCGACGAAAACCTCGCCGGCAATAACCAGCGATTCCTTGTTGGCCAGCAGGATTTTCTTGCCATGGCGAGCCGCTTCGAAAGTCGAGCCCAGGCCGGCAGCACCCACGATGGCCGCCATTACGGTATCGGTTTCCGACATGCCTGCGGCTTCTTTCAGGCCTGCATCACCGCTCATTACCTGCGCCCGGGAACCTTCTTTCCTTAGAGCCCGGGCAAGATCCTGTTCGAGCGAAGGGTTTGCCGTTACGGCAAGGTCTGCATCAAACCGGGCGCACTGTTTCGCCAGCTTTTCGATATTCTGGTTGGCGGTCAACGCTACCACGCGGAATCGGTCCGGATTACGTCCAATGACATCCAGTGTGTTTTCGCCGATGGACCCGGTGGAACCGAGAACGGACACTCTCTCCTGTTTCATCAGGCCAGAACCGCGTAGGCCAGTGCGAAAAAGGGTGCACCCGCAAGCAGGCTGTCATAGCGGTCCAGAATTCCGCCGTGCCCCGGAAAAATTGTCCCGGTATCTTTCAGACCGACGGTTCGCTTGTGGATGCTGATGAACAGGTCGCCGCCGACCGAGGTCAGCGTGGTCAGTGCCGTCATGATGACCAGGGCGAAGGCCGGAATACTCAATCCGGCTACCAGGCTGGTCCACAGGAACGCCGCGGCGATCGCCAGGGCGATACCGCCGTACACTCCTTCCCAGGTTTTCTTGGGGCTGATAACTGGGGCAAGTTTATGTTTTCCAAATTGTTTTCCACTGAAGTAAGCGCCAACATCAGAGGCCCATATGATCAGCAGTAAAAGGAAAACGATGTACCGCCCATGGAGCTGTTCATGCAGCCATGACAGGGAAAACCAGCAGAAGGTGACCGCACCCAGGGCGAACAGAAAGCCCAGGCGACGATAGTTGGAGTTGACCTGTTCGCCTTCTTTGAAAAACGCCAGGCGGGTGAGCATGATCAACCAGGCCAGGCAGCCGGCGGCAAGGATGGTTAACGCTTGCATATCAGCTGCGGGCCAGAAATACAGCATCAGGCCCAGGATGATGGTTTGAAGCGACAGCAGCACCCAGCCCGAGGCGGTTGAAAGGCCGGCGAGTCGCCGGAACTCCCAGCATCCCATCAGCAGCGGCAGCGCGATGATCAGCCTGAACAACCAGGACGGTGGAAGAAAAACCAACGCGATCGTCGCAGGCACAATGACGAGTGCTGTGAGAATTCGTGTTTTAAGCAATGCTCTGATCTCTCATCCGGGCTGCCGCCGGATCTGTTCGCCAGTCAGCCCGAAACGGCGCTCCCTGGACTGGAATGTGGATATGGCCTGATCCAGAACTTCGGGGCTGAAATCGGGCCACAACACTTCTGAGAAATAGAGTTCGGTGTATGCGCTTTGCCACAACAGGAAGTTACTGATGCGCATCTCCCCTCCGGTCCGGATCAAAAGGTCGGGGTCGTTGCTGTCAGCCATCGCCAGGTGGCGGGTGAATAATTCCTCGTCAATCTGTTGTGGGTCGATGTGTCCACTGGCGACTGCGCTTGCGATTTTTCGGGCAGCATTCACGATATCCCACCGGCCGCCGTAGTTTGCAGCCACGTTCAGGCTCTGCCGGGTATTGCTTGCCGTCAATGCCATTGCATGGTCCATTTTTCGCCGCATTTCCGGCTTGAAGGCCGTGAGGTTGCCAATGAAGCGAATGCGTACGCCGTTTTCATGCAGCTCTTTGGATTCGCGGTCGAGGGCGCGCATGAAGAGTTCCATCAGGCGACTGACTTCGTTCTTTGGACGGTTCCAGTTCTCGCTCGAAAAAGCGAAAACCGTCAACTCTTTGACACCCCTTTTTCCACTGTGCTCAACAATTTTGCGAAGTGCTTTGAGGCCGGCCTGGTGACCAAAAGTCCGGGGCCGGTTTCGTTTCTCAGCCCAGCGCCCGTTGCCATCCATAACAATCGCAATATGAGCTGGAATGTCCGCTGTGTTGATCACACCGGGTCAGATTTCAAGGAGTTCTTTTTCCTTTTCAGCAACAATCTCATCGACTTTGCTGACGGCGAGGTCGGTCACACCCTGGATCTCGGTCTCGGCTTTGCGTTCCTCGTCCTCGGAAATCTCTTTGTCCTTCAATAGTTCTTTAACGTGGTGGTTCGCGTCACGCCGGATATTGCGGATGGCAATCTTGGCGTTTTCACCTTCATGATGAACTACCTTTCCGAGTTCAATGCGGCGCTCCTCGGTCAGCGGGGGCAGGGGAATACGAATCACCTGGCCGGCCGTTGACGGGTTCAGACCGAGATCGGACTTGAGAATGGCTTTCTCGATGGTCTGGACCATCGATTTGTCCCATGGCGTTATGCTCAGAGTACGGGCATCTTCGACCGCGACACTGGCAGCCTGTCCAATCGGAACCTCGTTGCCGTAGTAATCCACGTGGACGTGTTCCAGCAGGCTGGGGTGTGCCCGGCCGGTTCTGATTTTTGCCAACTCGTGGCGCAACGCATCAAGGCTCTTGTTCATGCGGACCCGGGCGTCTTGTTTGATTTCAGGAAGCATACAATTCTCCTATTTGCTGATCAGGTTCTTTGTGCGTAATCAGGAAACCAGTGTGCCGATCGGCTCACCTTTCACGATGCGACCCAGGTTGCCTTCCCCGAATACATTAAAAATACGAATAGGCATGTTCTGGCCACGGCACAGCACAATCGCATTGGCGTCCATGACGCCCAGCTTATTTTCAATGACCTGGTCGTAACCCAGCTGATCGTATCGCACTGCAGTTTTGTCCTTGACCGGGTCTGCCGAATAGACACCGTCGACCTTGGTCGCTTTGAGCACGATATCGGCGTTAATTTCAATCGCGCGTAAAGCTGCCGCTGTGTCTGTTGTGAAGAAGGGGTTGCCGGTTCCGCCCGCGCAAATAACGACGCGGCCTTTCTGCAGGTGGCGGACCGCGCGGCGACGGATGTAGTCTTCACAAACGTCGTGCACAGAAATTGCGGACATGACTCGTACATCGGTATCGATACTTTCCAGAGCGTCTTGCAGCGCCAGGGAGTTCACTACCGTAGCCAGCATACCCATATGGTCGCCGGTTACACGGTCGATTCCTGCTTCAGCGAGGCCGGCGCCGCGAAAAATGTTGCCGCCGCCAATGACGACGGCAACTTCGATACCCAGCTTGGTAACATCACTGATTTCCAGGGCGATCCGATGAATAATATCCGGATCAATGCCATAGTCTTCCTTACCCAGCAGCGCCTCGCCGCTGAGTTTCAGAAGGATTCTCTGGAAGGCTTCTTCAGCCACCGGTTACCTGTTGCATCACTTCTTCCGCAAAATTTTCTTCTTTCTTTTCGATGCCTTCGCCAACGGCAAGCCGGTCAAAACCATTCACTGTGGCAGAAGCCTGCTTGAGCAGTTGTTCCACCGTGATGTCTCCGTCCTTGACGAAAGCTTGTCCCAGCAGTGTGATACCTGCGAGGTGTTTGCGCAAGCGTCCGGTAACCATTTTTTCAATGATTTCCTGGGGCTTGCCGCTATCCTGCGCCTGGGCGATCAGGATATCTTTTTCGTGAGCCATCACGTCGGCTGGAACATCATCAGCTGAGATGAATTCCGGGCTCAGTGCGGCCACGTGCATCGCGAGATCGCGGGCCAATTCCTCGTCACCGCCGGTGATGTCTACCAGGACTCCGATTTTTCCACCATGGACGTACGCGCCAAGCGTTCCGTCTGTAGATTCGCGGACAAACCGGCGCACCTGGATGTTCTCACCAATCTTCGAAACCAGTGCCTGGCGGGCTTCTTCCAGGCTGATGCCATCAGAGCTGGAAGCCATCAGGGCATCCACGTCATCCGGGGCTTCGGTCAGCGCATTGTTTGCCACGGCGTTGGCGAAAGCGTTAAAACTATCGTCCTTGGCCACGAAATCGGTTTCACAGTTTA
>Ga0316189_10003469_pt1 | contig 15300 bp, 9 predicted proteins | sample LowCovwburrow_MG_FD_204930 | JGI IMG/M metagenome (GOLD analysis project Ga0316189, IMG submission 204930) | Coastal sediment microbial communities from Maine, United States - Lowes Cove worm burrow | ecosystem: Environmental > Aquatic > Marine > Coastal > Sediment | place: USA: Maine... | reverse complement strand
TGTCTGCCGCGACGCTGGCCTTCACCTCTGTCCCAATCGACGTAGTGAGGGGTATTCAACGCTCGCTGCAAAGATTCGTAGAAACCGAGCTTGTAGTATTCTTGATAACCCTTGGTTTGTGCACGTTGACTGGCACTCCAGTCGGCTGCCAGTTGGGCCTGATTGCGCAGATTGTCTTCCGGACTGACACCCCGCCTACCAGTTTGGCTGCTGAGCGATGGGGCCTTGCGGTAAACCATTTCTTTTGGCAGTGCCTTGCGCTGCATTCGAGCCGGGGCCTGGCGCTGAACTCTTTCCCGGCGGTAATCCAATGTGCGCGGTTCTTGTGCCGAAAGAGGAACAGCAAAGAGCAAGGCCGCCAACAAGCAAAAAACCATTCTTTTTCCCATAACACACCTCACAACTTGGAGATTTCTACCCCGGCCCTACTAGCAGCAATCTCCGTGCCATTCAAGGAACTCATACGCTTACGCTCTTGGCCTGTCAAGGTTTTGCTGGTAGTTGGGAAGGGGTGCGTTGAAGCAAACATCGCCGCATTGACCCGTTGTGAGGACAATACAGCGTGCGGCACACGGTCCACCCAATTATAACCCAGATTTGCCTGTCGCGAGACTCGGGAAAAAGATGGGGCACCGCGTATGCGGTGCCCACTGAGGTACACTTACTGCTCTTTTGCTGGAAATGAAAGATCCGGGTAGGTTGGCGGCTGTGGCGTTTCAATCGGTTTTTCGGCGATGAGCTGCTGCAGGTGCACAATCGCCGCCTCCAATTGGGCGTCTTTGCCCTTGAAGGTCGCATGGGGCAGGTTGTCTACCTCTATGTCGGGAATCACCCCGATGCCTTCAATTAACCAATTGCCTGCTTCGTCATAGACACCGGTCTCGGGTGCTGCGGCGATGCCACCGTCTACCAGCTTGTTTTGGCTGGACAGCCAGATCTGGCCGCCCCAGCTGCGTTTTCCGATGATTTTTCCCAGTCCCAGTCTCCGGAACCCCTCGGCGATGGTTTCTCCGTCACTGGATGTTTTCTGGTCAATGAGGATGACCATATGGCCGTTAAAAGCATAGTGCATGTTGCCATAGGGGCCGCCTGCCCGGCCTTGCCACCACATCCAATTCTTGCGCAGCAGCGCGTTGAGAATCCAAGCATCGATGTTCCCGCCATTGTTGTGGCGCACATCCAGGATCAGGCCCTTACGGTTGGCTACAGGGTAGTAGTGTCGGGCCCATTCCGAGTAGTTGCGCCCGCCCATGGCGCGCATGTGCACATAGCCTATGTCGCTTTTGCCGGCCTCTTCAACCATCATTCGGCGCTGGTACTCCCAGGAGTCGTAACGCAGACCTCGCTCCGCCCGAGAGGAGATGGGCTCAACAACCACCTGACGCTCCTCGCCCGATGGTTCCTTGATTCGCATCAATACCTGGCGTCCGGTTTGATTGCGCAGTAAGCGGCTGGGATGATCCACGGAAAGAACCGGCACCCCGTTGATATCCAAGATCAGATCACCGACTGCCATGTCGACACCGGCGCGCGCCAGTGGGGCGATTTCGTCCGGCATATCCGGGTCTCCCTCGTAGATATGCGTCACCCGGTATCCGCCGCTCTTTGGGTCACGTTCCAGCAGTGCGCCCAGTGATGCCTGCCGAACCAGGTCCTTACCCTGGCGTTTGTCGCCGCCGTAGACGGCCACGTGCAATGCCGACAATTCCCCGTGCATTTCGCCAAACAAGTCGGCCAGTTCTTCTCGGTCCGTGACCCTTGGCAGAAGCGGTTTATAGCGCTCAAGCATCGCCGGCCAGTCCAGACCATGCATGTCTCGATCATAGAAATAATCACGCATCAATCGCCAGGAATCTACAAACATCTGCTCCCATTCCATACGTGGATCCAACGAAAAGGTCCAACCTTTCAGGTCAACCGCTTTTTCAGGCAGTTTAGAGACCGGCATGCCATTGGCCTTAAAGACATAAATATTGTCGCCTTTATGCGCCATGATTTTTTGGCCATTGTTTGTCAGCGCGTAAGATTTCAGGCCAGCCAGCACCTTCTTGGGCTTGGGGTCTTCCGCATCGATCTTGAGCGCCATTAGATCCCATTCACGGCTACCCGTGACCCTCGATAAATAGTAGAGGTGGGTCTCATTGGCAGCCATTGAATCATAATTACCGGGTTTGACCGGAACCTTGAAGAGACGCCTTTGAATACCTTCCATGTTGATGGTGACCGGCGTTGGGCCGACTTTCTTATCTTTTTTGTTCTCACCCTTATCCTTTTCTTTGTCTTCCGCTTCGTCATCCAGGTTGGGTAATTCGCCGCTGGCTTTGAAGGGCGATAACAAGCCCTTTTGCAGAGATACCATGTAGATCTCGCTACGATCATTGAGGACAGGCATGGGAGCATAGGCTCCCCAGGGTGACCGGGTGGCCGAACGCAAATTGCGGTCTGAAACCATGTAGAGCCACTTGCCGTCTGGGCTCCAGGTCGGGCAGTTGTTATAGAAACGATCGCTGGTAATGGGGTGGGTTTTCCCCGTCTCGGAGTGGTAGAGGAAGATACGCTCAAACCCGTTTTCCGCCGGTTCCACGTAGGCCAGCCACTGGGAATCGGGAGACCAGGACAGGTCGTCATGGTAACCCTGGGGCGATACGGTGATTTGCTTTAGCTCTCCCGTTTCCATGGTCGCGAGCCAGAGTTCGCCGTCCTTGTCTTCAATTGCCAGAAACTTGCCGTCTGGGGATGGGAAACCCCCATGGCGAAAACCGGGACCTTTTTCGGTCAGGCGTGTTGCCGGCTTAATGCCGTGCGGGTCCAGCTTCCAGAAATCCATTTCCCCGCTTTTGTCTGACATGGCCAGCAGGGTGTTATCGTGCAAGAATTGAGCGTCTCGGTAACGCACGCCCTGGTCACGGGTTACCTCCACAAAACGGCCTTTTTTGACCGGGGCTACAAATACTCGGCCGCGGGCAGTTAAAGCCAACTTGGTTCCGTCTTTGGAGATATTGACGTCGGTCAGGAAACGCATGGGTTTTTTGATCCACTTTTCGCGAGTATGCTCCAGGTCTGATACTAGGGTAATATTTACCTTACTGTCCAGATCCGAAGCGATGTCGTATATTCTCAGGTCGGCACCATGTTTATAGGTCACACGGCCCTGGCCCATGGCGGCCCATGATGCATCGAAGAGCTTGTGAGACGTGTGTTGCAGCAAATCTTGACCATCGTTCTTCATGGAATAGAGGTTCATGATTCCGTCGCGGTCACTGAGGAAGTAGATCCGTTTCTTCCACCACATGGGGTCCTTGCTGGTACCCTTGAAATTGAGGGTCAGTGGCGTTGCCTCTTGGTCGCCCTTCTTGAAGCGCCAGATATGTTGGATGGTGCCACCCTTATAGCGTTTTGTTTTGCTCCCCTGTTTCGGTCGGCGGGTAAAGTACAAGGTCTTGCCACGGGGTTCGAAACAGCCATCGGCCGCTTCGGCCAGGGGCAGAACCTCGCTGACAAGGGTCGTTGGATCAACTGTTGCCAACTGTCGATTGGGTAAAGTAGAAAATCGATCCGTGGCATAAATAACCTTTTTACCATCCGGTGTCCAGCCGACGGTCTGGGCCCGCCTGCCATCGAAAGTAAGCCGCTTGGGGTGCCCGCCATCACGTGAAATGAGATAGATCTCGGTGACACCTTCATAATTACCAGAAAAGGCGATCTGGCTACCGTCGGGAGAAAAAACGGCGCGTGATTCCTCGCCGTGGTGACTGGTCAACCTTCTGGCCTGTCCGCCATCGCTGGAAACGGACCAGAGATCTCCCTCTGCCGTGAAGACAAGCGTGTCTTCGTGCAGGGTGGGGAAGCGGTAGTATCCCTCGAAACCAGCGGGCAATGCGAGATAACAGAGGAGGAAGAGCATGGGAACTCCTTAAACAAAGTAGGTGATGGGGTAGTTTTGGGGCCTGTCGGAAAAAGAGCCTTCAACTTAGTCGGAAAAAGCGGTTGTTGAGATGCACGGCAATCCATGACGCGTTGCGACAAATTTCTTGCGTCTTGTTTTCAGTTACTTACGTGTGTTTTGACGCATTGCGTCAAAAACACCTTGACGAATATGCCGCGGCGCGTTATATTTTGGGGCATAGGATACGCCGCGATGCGGCAAGTTCTGATTTAGTCGAGAGGAGGGCTACATGACACGGCTGATTAAACGCTATGGCAGTCGCAAGCTCTACGACACACTGGAGAGTCGGTATATCCTGCTCGAAGATATCGCCGAATGGATTCGTGATGGAGATGAGATTTCCGTTGTCGACAATAAAACTGGCGAGGATGTAACCGCCTTGACCTTAACCCAGGTCATCTCCGAACAGAGCCGTAAGACGAGCAGTTTCCTTCCCAACGATCTGCTACACGATCTCATACGTGCCGGGGAAACATCGGTAAAGCGCATTCAAATGAGCATGGAAAACCTGGTGCAGAAAGGGATCGGGAAACTGGTACCCATCAGTAGTGCACGCGAAGAAATGAATAACCTGCGCCAACGCCTCGACGAGTTGGAAGTAGCTGTAAACCAGGCAGAGACTTCGGTCGTCGTGACAGAAGAACCGGCACCAGCCAAAAAGAAAACGCCAGGCAGGCCGCGAAAAGCGCCGGCCAAAAAAGTGGCGCCTGGTAAAACGGCAGAGCCGAAGATGGAAGCCAAAGCCCCCGCCAAGACAACTCCCAAAAAAACTACCGCCAGGAAGGCCGTGCCCAAATCGGCGCCTGAGAAGGAATAAAGTAGAAGAGCGAGGACGACATGAAAAACGTAAAAGAAATTCGCACGATGGCCTTTGGTTTTGGCCGTAACATTTGCATGGCCGGTCTAGGCGTTGTTGCTACGGCCAATGATAGCAGTCGAGGTCTCTTCGGGAGACTGGTAGAGAAAGGTGCGGCACGCACGAAACAGAAGGACGAAGCCCCTGGCCCGGCCAGGAAGTTCGGCGAAAAATTCACGGGTATGGGCCGAGACACCCAAGATCGAATCCAGTCGCGTGTAACTGCCGGACTGTCTCGGTTCGGTATTCCCTCGCGCAGTGAAGTTCTGGCGTTAACTCAATCGGTAGAAAACCTGACCGAGAAGGTTCAAGGCCTGCAGACCCCCAGCGAAGCCTGAAACGGCGAGTAAATGAACTGAATTCGGTATCCATGGGATACCCTTGAAGCATAAGGAAAGGGAGAACGTCATGAACGAAAAAATGAATGATCTGCAAGATGAACTGAAAGATTCCGCCCAGAAAATCTGGATGGCCGGATTAGGCGCGGTTACCATGGCCGGCGAAGAAGGCACCAAGTTGTTCAAGAGCCTGGTGGAAAAAGGCGAAGCCTTCCAGGCAAAAGAGCACCCTCCCGTGGATAAGGTCAAGCAGACCGCCAACGATGCCAAAGAAAAAGTCACGGACATGTGGTCTAAGTTGGAAGAGGGTTTCAACGACAAGGTCGCTGGCGCTCTGCAGAAGCTAGGGGTGCCCACCAAGGACGAAATCAGTCAACTGACCGAACGTGTGGACAAGTTGATGGAAGCCATTAACAAGCTGGCCGACGCCAAAGCCGTAGAGAAGTAATTGAGTCAATCGGGAGGCATGCCCAATGTCTTAGGTATCGGGCATGCCCCTTCTCCAATGCTTCAGGGTTAACGACGTAGCGGTGCCTGGTTTTGATCCTGGTTGTTAAGGGTTTTGGGTAGCAGCCGTTTCTCCCGTCGCTGCTCAGCCATGGTAGCTTCCAGGGCTTCGCGGATATTACACGGCAACGGATTGCGGGCTAGAGCCGAGAGCCGGTTGTCCATTTCCAGGTTATCTTCACTCAGATTATAGCACTCGTATTCGGCAGGAATAAAGCGGTCCGTGGGAATGTCCTCGGGATTTCCAACCTGGCCTGCGGTAAAGCGGGTGTTGTCGAAATAACGACTGTACTTCCAGACCGTATCGCCAGTCAGGTCGGGTAGTCGGGTGATGATGGTTTCTACGTGGTTGGGTTGCACAACCGGGTTATAGGCCTGTCCGGTGACGGAATTCGTCATTTGGGATCCGATTTCCACGTTGTCATCTGTCATGAAATAGATTGGCTCATCGAAGCTGAACGCGCAATCGCCTTTGACCTGCGCCGAGAGGTCGCGACCAACCATGGGCTGTGCCTCCGAGTGGGTTTCGGCCAGTTCCAGACGTACACGCTCCCGGTCAATACCGGCCAGACCGAGCAGGGTTGGGGCCAGGTCGATGTGAGAAGTTGTGGCATGGGTTTGTCGCGGCTCGGGGAACAGGTGCTTGTTGGAAATAACGCAGGGAACATGTATGGTTTCCTCGTAGGCCTGGTACCATTTCTGTTGCAGACCTCCATGGGCACCCAGCATTTCCCCGTGGTCACTGGTGAGCACCACTATGGTATTGTCTGCAAAGCAGGTTCCTTGAAGCTTGTGGTAGACCGTGGCGATATGCTTGTTCACTTCTGCCATCAGGAAATAATAGAACTGACGATATTTTTCGCTATCCGGTTGCAACAGGTACATGCGCGGATAGGTATAGACAAAGTCCTGTTGGCAGCGAGGTTTGCTTTGCAGTGATTCGTTTGCATTGGGTGCCTGATCCACCTTGGGCAGCTCACCCTTTTTGTACAATTCCTCGAACTTTTCGAACCAGGGGATACCCGAGAAGACGATGTCGTGAGGGTTCACAAAACTTGAGACCAAAAAGAAGGGCGTCTCGTCTTCGCCCGATCGGGCTTTTTGGTCCAAGTCGTCCAAGACACGGCAGACCTGGTTGGCGAAACCCGGGTCTCGCACGGTACCATCGTTGGCTTGTGCGGCTCCATGGGGCTCAGGCCCTACCCAGCCGGAGAAACCATATTTATCCAAGCGGTTCGATTCATTGTAGAGATTGACACGCTCTGGGAAGGGGTTCCCGTCGTCGTCGTTGCTCATCAGCGCGGTCTGCGTGCCTGGCACATCGATATCTTCATAGGACAGGTGCCATTTGCCACGATAGAGCGTGTTGTAACCGGCCTGGCGGAAGTAATTCCCGAGGGTTGGCACCGTGTTGGGTTTTAACCAGAACATGTTCTGGTCGAAGGAGGACTTACCGACCCCCGGGGTCTGACTGACCCCGTGCAGGGAAGGGTAGTGGCCCGTGTAGATGGAGGTTCGGGCCGGGGCGCAAGCCGTGGCAGCCGTATGATGGCCTCGCAGTTCCAAGCCGTTTTGACGCATCTGCTCTACAACTTGACTATTGGCGAGTCGGAAGGCCTTGGCTTCTTCGTTTTCGTAGGGAGGTGGGAAGCGTTCCTCGTCTGTGGTGATAATCAAAAAATTGGGACGTTTGCCGTTGATTTTCATGCTCTGATCTCCTGTGTATTTTATAAAAATGAGACGATGATACTCTGCAATTTCGATCCGATGATACACATATCGGGTGTGCTGCAGATTTCCAAAGCAACAGCTGTGCCAGGCTGTCTACAAAACTGCTGAAGCGGCTAGGGCAGGGGATAGGTCGCATTGCGATAGCTCTTCTGCAAGGTGATTCGACCAGAATTAGAATGGAAAGAGCCGTTTTCGTCATGACGAAGTCGTGACGAAAACGGTGAATTGAACATCTCCCAAGACATCAGATGTGCCAGGTCGGGTTGCGGGCATGATATAATAGGGTGGCAAAACAATATTGCCGTTCGCAAAAGGTCATTCGAGTTGGCATGAGAGCTGCTCTTGGAGCATGAGGGATTGGCTTTTGCCTTCCCATTTGTCATTTGTCACATCGCGAGGAGGCGTTTAAATGAGATTGCTCGAGAGTTATCTATATGAAATCCAAGTCTGGTATGTAGATTCATCCAATCCTGGTTTTGTTTTTTACAATGATGTTGAAGGAAGCCAAACAGATCCTCATGTGGTAGTAGCCCCAGGCGTTCAGATTGTTAGTTTCAGGTTGAACACGGCAGCCTTTGTACGAGAAGTGGATTTGGATATGGTGACTCAGAAGGAATTGATGGCCGCCAGAGTGGCGAAGGAAGACGAAGCTGTATTTACCACCAGTCCGATCCAGTGGGTCGATGCCATGGGTGGGCCCTTTGAACGTCCCGTCGAAATTCCCGCCAATATGAACGTGCAGCGGTTAGGGCCAACTCGCTGCGATATCTTGAATAGCAACAGTCGCTTGGTCACCGATGAGAAAACCGAATTTCCCATGCGCATGATCGTCATGTACAAAGGCCGGATAGACTGGAGCCCGGACCCGTCGATTGTTAACGTTCCGGAGCTGCCGCCTACTTAATCGATTGAGTGGGTTCTGGAAGATTCAGATCAAAGCGGTCGTCCTTTCGCAGGGCGTCGAACCAGGGAAAGGAAAACCAGCGGGGTTGATAGCCCAGGTCCAGTGCGCGCTGGGCTTGAAAAGCGGCGGAAGCCCGATCGTCGAGAATGGCAAAAACGACGGCCGCCTCATAGGCGGCCTGGCTGTCACCTGAGGCCAGGCTCAAGGCGTCCTGAACCGCCGCGACCGCATTCTGGCTAATGCCCAGGTGGGCCAGGGCCTGGGCGCGAGCGCTTTGGAGCTGCCAGTTTACCTCTCCGCTGGATAACCTTGCTTGCACAAGGTCAACCACCTGGCGATAAAGTTCAAGGGCCTGCTCGCGATGGCCGACAAGCAGGGTGGCATCGGCCAGGTTGAGACAGGCGAGAGGATTGTCGGGTGCCAGATCAAGGGCCCGCTTGAACGTATCTTGGGCAGAGTCAAATCGACCAATGAGAAACCAGGCAAGAGCCAGATTGTTGAGTTCGGCGAAACCGGGTGAGCGCGCCACTATTTTCTGATAAAGAACGGCAGCTCTTTCGGGACTGCCGTTCACCAGTTCCACCTGGGCCGCGAGTGCTTGACCATGGGTGCTGTCTGGCGCTCGTTCAAGTAACTGCTCCAGAGTCTTTCGCGCAGCGTCGGCCTCGCCCAAACGGAGTTCCATGCGCGCCAGATTGTACAACCGTCGCCAGGACGGATGGCGTTCAATAGCGGCTCGCATCTCCGCCAAAGCCTGTTTCGGTCGTTTCTCTCGCTCGTGCATTCGGGATTTGTAGACCAATAGGGGAACGCTGCCCGGGTCAATCTCCTGCAGTTCCTCAATCAACCGTTTAATACGGTTCATATCGCCTTCCACAAAGGCGCATTCCAATTCGCCGTGGATGGGCTCCGGCTCGTTCGGGGCCAACAGGCGAGCCTCCCCAGCTGCGGTATAGGCTCGCTCCAGCAAGGCGGGCTGTCCGTTTTCGTTGAAGCGTGAAACGGTCACGTTAATGTCAAGTAAATAGGCATCCAAGAACCGTGGCGAACCCGCATGGATCTCGGTCAGGTTAGCCAACATCTGTTCGGTTGCTTTACGTTGTCCCTCGTAAAAACGCTTGTGGGTGCGCAAATAGGTCAGATAATCTTCGTTACGCACGTCGAGTTGTCTTTTTTTACGTTTGCTCGCATGATCGGAGAACCCGCGTTGCAGATGTGCGCCAATGGCTCGAGCATAGGCTGTTTCAGCCAGTTTCGGTACCTCGAAGCGGTCTGTCCATAACAGAACACCATCGCTGCCGCGAATGCGGTTCAGGGTCATTATCCAAACCGAAGCGGAGCAGTCTAGGTCGGCGACAACCACTTCATCGGCGGCCAGTGCCCGCGCTAGCTCAACCCAAGAGCCAGCACTGCGGTCCACCTCAGCAGCCGAGAGGGTTGTCACGCCATCAAGCCTAAGCAGTGTTCTCACCAACGCCAGGCGCGTATTCTGTACGAGCAAGTCTGCACTGCTGACTTTACCGATAATCTGAGGTTTTACGACCACCACATGTATCGGTGGTGGTGGGGAAGGTGAACGAAAGAGCAGCAGGGCCAGGATAACCAGGAGCAAGCCACCCATAGAAACCAGTGGCCACAGACGACGCGCCTTTTTGTCGGTAACCCGAACAGTGGCAATGGCTGTGGCTGTTGCCGAATCATCAAAGCTCGCGGCTGTTGTCGGTGCCTCGGCTTCTATGGCCGCTATAACTTCGGCTGCATTTCTCGGCCGTAGGGCTGCGTCCTTTTGCAACAGGTGGTCCACCAACTGTGAGAGGGGAAGTGGAATACTGGGATCCAGGTCGCACAGAGGCGATTGTTGATGGTTGATGATACGCTGGAGCGTCGCCAACTCATTGTTACCAGAAAAAGGCGACTTGCCAACAAAAACCTCGTAGAACAAAACCCCAAATGAGAAAAGGTCGGAAGCGGTTCCGGCAGGCTCGCCCCGGGCTTGCTCCGGAGACATGCAACGGTAGGTTCCCAACATAGTCTGGGGTTCGGTTAAAGACTCCGAGTCAGGGATCTTCCTCAGGCTGCGCGCAATTCCGAAGTCGGCGATCTTAACCGCGCCATTCTCCGCAACCAGAATATTTTCGCTTTTCAGGTCGCGGTGAACCACGCCGTTGGCATGCGCTTCCCGCAGGCCAGCCAGAATGTGCAGCATGATCTGTAGCTTCTCATGTCTGTCGGGCGCGTGATTCTCCAGAAACTCTTTCAGGTTACTGCCCTTGACATACTCCATGACCAGGAAATCGCTAGCGTCCTGCTTCAGAATGTCGTAAACCCCGACGATATTGGTGTGATTTAAACCCGCGATTAGCCTCGCCTCACGGCGAAACCGTTTGGCCAGTGTTTCCGATCTTTGCTTTTCGAAGCATTTGATGGCCACCTCGCGACCCAGCCGATCATCACGGGCCAGATATACCTTGCCCATGCCGCCGGAGCCCAGCAGCCGGGTGACCCGATAGGGTCCGACCATCGCTCCGCTCTGCAGATTAGTCAAGGCGCAGTTCCTTCAAGCGACGCGCCAGTGAGGAGCGCGAAACTTCGAGTCGGTCGACCATCTTGTTCAGATCCCCATCGCAGTCTTGAAAGCAGGCTGTCAATTCTTCGAGACCCAAATCAATCGCCTTGCGCATGCGGTCGCATTTGTCCAAGCGGGAGTGAAGGGATGTTCTGGAAATACCTAGCCACGCGGCGGTGGCCTTAACCTCCCAGCGGTTGTGCCGCAGGGCCTCCAACAGGACGTCATCTGAGATGGCAGACGGTTTGATTCGCGCACTTTTCAGGGGTTGGGCCGGGGCATCATGTGCTGATGGTTCGTTGAGCAAGGCTTCCAGTGCAGGCGATGCAACGATCTTGGCCATGCCGCGATTGCCAATCACCAACTGGCGAATGACGTTCTTTAGTTGGCGCACATTTCCAGGCCAGGAATAACGGGCAAGGCGCCCTACAAGCGGTGCGGGCAACCAGGGAGGAGCATGGGGATCATCGTAGGCGAGCCGTTTTTTCTCACCCAGTGCCTCTGCTTCAGCCTTTAGAAAAGCAGCCAATAACTGTCCAAAATCTTCCCGTCTTTTTCGCAAGGGGGGTAACCAGATTTCGTAGCCGGAAAGCCGGTGTAAAAGTGGTGCGCGAAACGTGCCGGAAACACTCATCTCTTCCAGCCGAGCATCGGTCGCTGCGAGTAGTCGGATATCCACGGTTCGCGGATGTTGGGCCCCGATGGGGAAGACTTCGCCGGTTTCCAGGACACGCAATAACATGACTTGAATTTCCGCTGGCGCCTCACCCACCTCATCCATAAAGAGCGTGCCGCCGTGGGCAGCCTGAAACAAGCCTTTTTTAGAACTGTTGGCGCCGGTATAGGCGCCCCTTTCGGTGCCAAATAACTCAGATGCGGCCAGTGAAGTAGGGATGGCCCCCATGTTGACGCCCAGGAAAGGGCCGGTACGTCGCTTTCCGTTTTCGTGGATGGCTTGCGCGACCAATTCCTTGCCGGTTCCGGTTTCGCCTCGTAATAAAACCGAGGTAGGCAGGTCGGCGACCCGCTCAATATCTGATCGGACCTGGGCCATCGCCATACTATCACCAATCAGTCCATAGGTTTGCGGTGCGCGCGGGCGGGTGGTTGTCATATGAAGCAGTAGAATGACCCGTTCGGCAAGTTCTAACACGATGCCGCGCTCTACTTCTTTTGCGCTGAACAGACAGTTGCCGTTTACAGGGCGACCATCGGCCAAAACGGCAGTCCCGTTGGCCGGGACGTGGAGTTGAATAGACGTGGTGCCGACCTTTGAGAAAACAAGGGGCTGCCGGCTGATAAAGGGATCGGCCAGGGGAGCGGCTGTATCGTCTGTAAGAGTGAATAGGGGCCTAGTTCGTGAAATTTCCGCCTTTCTTCCCGCAGCGAGTTCACCGAGCAATAGAACATCGCCCAGACGTTCGGGGTTGGCATGGTAAAGAATAGTGAGCGCAGGAACCGTTGTTCCTTGTTCTTGTTCGCCAGACAAGGCCAGATGGGCATTTGCGGTTGTTCCGCCAAGCCAATCAAAAACCATGGTAAAACCCCTCCTCCTGAGCCATTGCGCACCTTTCATCATAGGGGGTTTCAGCCCACTTGCAAATAACTTAGTCGCCTCTTTTTCGGGCAGCATCATATAAACTCGCGTCCATTTTTCGCCGCTGGGTCCATGCGCACTTAGAAGGAAGGGCCCACAGCCAGGTAGATACCGTGGCGGTTCTTCTCGGCGAAACCCAGGCCGAGATAAACAGGCCCCAGCACCGTGTCCGCAGCAAGCACCAGCGTTGCTGCGAAGCGCAGGTTGTCGAGGGCGATATCCTCTGAGTCTTGCCAGATATTGCCGGCCTCCAACCAACCACCGATATAGTAACCCCGGCCAATGACAGGGGAAAGCCGGCCGAGCTGATAGAGGTAGGTGGGCCGGTAGATGGCATAACGCGAGCCGGTTAGTTCCCCGACTTCATAACCGGTGAAAGAGGAAAAGCCACCAATGCTGAATTGGAAGGCGGGTGGTAACACACTATCGACTTCCATGCCACCCTCGCCCCAGGAGAGAAAGGTGTGTTTGCCCCAACTCTTGGCCAATACCTGTTCGAAAAACAGGCGATCGAAACGGTCGTCCGCATTCAAGCCTGGCCGACTCGAGTACAGGGTGGCCACGGTCAAGGCGCCTTTGCGCGGGAAGGTAATACTATCGAGTCTGTCCAGGGAAAAGGCAAGGACGAGCCCACCAAAATCAATCCTTTCACTAAAACTGTCCAGCTCTCCGGATTTGAGGGATCGATCAATCACCCCTTGGAGGAGAGATGCACGAAACTCTGCATAGGCTCCCATGTTCAGACCGGCACTGAGGTTTAACGTATGGGAAGTCCCCTCCAATTGGGCCTTTGAGCCATCGAGGAAAATATTTTGCAGATCGCGAAGGAAGCCGTAGCGACCCTCTAGGAAAAAACGTCCGGCGTAATCCAGGGGTTGATAAAGGGAGGTTTCAAACGCATGTTCTTCGCCGATCACCAGATCGGTGCTCCACTCCAACCCCAAACTGTTCAGCCTTGTTTTGGTCAGGTTGACTTCGGGTTGGAAAATGGTATTCTGGTCGTCGTCAAAGAAGAGTTCCAGACCTGATTGAATATAATTGGGGCCCCAGTGTTTTTCTCTAACCATGATCACCAGGCCAGTCCCTGTTTCTTGGGGCTCCAGTCTGAAATCGACAAGTTCAAAATCACCCAGTCCGTAGATGCGCGAGAGGTCGCGACCGAGTTGAACAATATCCAGAAATTGGCCCTCATGGAGGTTGATCTGCTTGCGGACAATACGTTCGCTGACCCTTTGCAAGCCCTCCACGCGAATAAAGACGATTTGCGGTGGCTGGTAGGCTTGTTTGGCAGGTGCCTGCTTTGTTGAAGCATATGGCAAGAGCTTTGCCCGGTTGCGGACCGCAACATCCCGCCCGGTCTGGATGATTTTTTCCAGTTGGGTGTATTCAAGGGTACCCACTCCGGCGAGATCGGGAATCAGCAGAATATCAGCCAGAGCGTGTTGTTTGTCAACTTCCTTGCGTAGGGAGGCACCCATGGCCTGGTTGGTGATGCTCATGGGGCTCTTAAGTTGGTTGCGCTGCAAGAGCGGCGCAGAAATATCTACGGCGATAACAATGTCGGCACCCATGGAGCGGGCCACATCAATGGGCAGGTTGCGGAAGATGCCGCCGTCGATCAGCAAGCGTCCGTCGTAGACCACGGGCGACAAAAGTCCGGGCAGGGACATGGAAGCGCGCACCGCCTTGACCAGATCGCCCTGTTTCAGCACCACCCAGTCGCCTAATTCGATGTCCGTTGCCACACAGTTGAAAGGGATGGGCAACTGATTGAAATCGTTTATGTGGGCGACGGGCAACAGGTGTTCACGTAGGGCAAAGATCAGACGTTGTCCCCCTCGAAGTCCTGTGGGCGTTAAAAATTTGGTGCCACGTATGCCGATTTCATAGTCGAAGAGGTAGCGTTGGGCCTGCTTTTTGCGGTGGAATGCCCTGTCGCGGCGAATAGCTTTATCGTTGAACATGGTTGGCCAATTAATTGAGAGTAAGGCATCTTCCAATTGCTCGGAAGACATGCCCGAGGCGTACAGGCTTCCCACCATGGCGCCCATACTGGTTCCGGCAATATAGTCGATGGGGATGCCCATTTCTTCCAGCGCTTTTATTACGCCCACATGGGCAAAACCACGTGCGCCGCCCCCGCTCAAGACCAGGCCGATTCGCGGTCGGGTGGAAGGCGCGGGCAATTGGGACGATTGGGCCAAAAGAGGCGCGATAGAGGTGGCAAAGACAACGAATAAAACCAAGGAAGTGCGTTGGGTCCTAGAATCATTGTTCCTTGGCGCATTTCTGGTTTTTGTGTTTTCCTGGCTATATTCCCTAAGGCGCTCAAAACAGTTCATGGCCTCTCCACGGTAGAAAGGACCAGTTTATACCAGGGCCGGGAATCAAGCCAATTAAATCAAGCCTTTGGTCTCATCAATGCACCTTCAGCTTACATTGGTACGAGGTTCAAATAAACCGGGTTCTCGAGAAAAGTTGATAACGCGTGGGCAAAATTGGCCCTTAAGCGTGTGTCCCTACAGAAAGGTTTCGAGTTTTTACGGTTTCCGCATACGAGGAAAAAGTACAGAGGTTTTCCGCGTACGCTGAAACGTTACAAAATGCGACAGTCACAAGTGTTGGGATACATCGCAGCAGCGCCCTGCGAATCGGCCATGGGACGGGGTTTCAGGATCTTTTAATGGAGATACGATTGGTCAGGACCGAAAAGGCTTGCACCGTTTCGGAGAATGCGGGAGCGGTGTTTTTTACGGAATAGGCAGGATGTGTAAGCCTCTTTAAGTTAGTGGTTTGCAATTTGTCTAAAAAAAGTGTGCAAAACCCCATTCGTGTCATGCAAATGGCCTTTGCAC
>Ga0316189_10003468_pt1 | contig 15300 bp, 13 predicted proteins | sample LowCovwburrow_MG_FD_204930 | JGI IMG/M metagenome (GOLD analysis project Ga0316189, IMG submission 204930) | Coastal sediment microbial communities from Maine, United States - Lowes Cove worm burrow | ecosystem: Environmental > Aquatic > Marine > Coastal > Sediment | place: USA: Maine... | reverse complement strand
CCGCCGGGTGGAGCCAATCAGAGGGCCCAGGCCGCGGCGGCTGGGTATCCAATGATGTCCGAGTCGTCCATCTGAACATGGAAGCTGTTCCCGCGGCGCAGCAGCTCCATGTCTGTGTGTCCCAACTCGCGGAGCGCGACCATCATGATCGAAACCGCGATCTCGCCGCACACAGATACCTCGTTGTCCGTGATGTAGTTGAACAGGCCTTCAACATCCAAGTCGACAATGAGGTCCATCACTGCGGTGTCCTGCTCATCGGACAGCGCGAGCGTCTCGTGGTGCACGAGGTCGGTCGTACCGAGGAGCAGTACGTCGCGGCCCGCCTCAGCCTCGCTCCGCAGCAGCTCCGCAACGGTCGCTCCCCAGGCCTCGATGCGCTCGACGTCGAACGCGGGGTACTCGTTGTGCTCGTTGTCGAAGATCGCGACCGCGACGATCTTGACGTCAGGATTGAGTGTGGTGAGCCACGGGAGAAGCATCTCCGTCTCGTGATGGCTAAATGCGACGCGGTCGGAGACGAGGTCGGGTAGGGCGTCCCGGACCTTGTCCGTGAGGTCGCGATCGATCTCCACGGCGTGCCCGGGGACGAGCCACGGGCCCTCTGTCCAGATCGCGGCGTGCTCGCCGTCGCCCCAGTGGTCAGGCGCGAAGATGAGCACGGTGTCGGGTATCTCGACCCGTGCCCATACTTCTTTTCCCGTGGGACCCGAGTAGCGCAGGCTCGCGTGCGGGGGGAGGATTGCGGTTGCGCGCCGCGGTTCGGCATCGACCTCGTCGAGCAAGGCCTGCACCGCTTCGTCCAACTCGCGGTGGTCCTCGGGGTACCAGGCCCCCGCTTTTTGCCATTCGCGCGCGGTGGGATCGTCGAGCCCAGGTTGCTCGAAATCGCTGTCACTGCCCGTGTCCGAGCCCGCGGAGCTAGCCCCGCTATCGGAGCTGCCGCACCCGATGCCGACGAGGGCGGTGCATAGCGCGACTAGGGATCGAAAGCGACGAACCATCCGTCGCCGAGAGTACGGTCGCGCAAGCCAGGCTCGCAACTGCCCCCTTGCTCGAGCGTCACGCCCCCGAATGTCTCCATTGTGTACGGAAGCAAACGCAAGGTGCAGCTAGGGTATCGTTTCACGCTCCCGAGGCACGGACCTATGATCACATGTGAACGCCGACCGTCGCTGTTTCTTGGACTGCTCGCGGGTCTGGCGCTTGCGCTGGGTGGATGCTCGGATGACGAGGACGCGACGGCTGGGTCGGCCGCGACCGAGGGGACCGGCGCCGATAGCACGGGGGGCAGCGGGTCGGGTGGCATGCCCGAGGACCCGCCCGCGAATGTGGCTTGGCCGAACGTCGAGTGCGACGTGCTGGTGCCCAGCTACTGCGCGTTCCCGTTTCCGTCCAACGTGTACACCGTCCCGGACCCAAGCACGCCCACGGGACTGCGGCTTTCGATCTCACAAGCGATGATGCCCGTGAGCTACTACGACGTGCAGGCTTCGCCCGAGCCATGGTCGACACGGGATGGATTTTCACCCGGCCTGGGCATCATGGTGCAGCTGCCCAACGCGACCGAGACGGGCCTTCCGACGTCCGCATCGATCGAGCTGTCCGTGGGCGACGAATCCCCCACGGTTCTTCTGCGCGCCGACAACGGTGAGCGCGTTCCGCATTTTTCGGAGTTCGACAAGACGTCCTCGGACCCGGACAACGTCACGTTGTTCATCCGCCCTGCAGTTCGGCTGGACGATGCCACGCGCTACATCGTCGCGATTCGCAATGTCGTCGACAGCGGCGGCGAGGCCTTGCCCCCCTCGGAGGCATTCGCGGCGCTGCGAGACGGCACGCCCAGCGAGGAGGCTTCGATCGATGAGCGGCGCCCGCTGTACACCGACATCTTTGCGCGGCTCGACGACGCAGGGGTGGAGCGCTCGACGCTCCAGCTGTCGTGGGACTTCACGACCGCCAGCGAGGCAAACAACACGGAGTGGATGGTCCATATGCGCGACGATGCGCTGGAGCAGGCGGGCGCGGCCGGGCCCGCCTACACGATCACCTCCGTCGACACCGAGTTCGACGACCACATCGCGTTCAAGGTCGACGGGACGTTCACCGCGCCGATGTACCTCGACAATATCGATCACGGCGGCTTGCTTCAGTTTGGCGAGGAGGGGCTGCCCGAGTCGTCGGGCACGATCGAGGTCCCGTTTACCGCACTCATCCCGAACTCAGCGGTCGGCGGTGACAACCCGGCGACCCTTCTGCAGTACGGACACGGCTTTCTCAACGAACGAAACGAGATCGAGCGCGACCATCTGCTCGCATTCGCTGACAACTACAACTACGTGTTCTTTGCCACCGACTGGATCGGACTGACCACCCAGGAGCAGGCGTTCCTGGGCGCCATCCTCACGGGCGGCGAGCTCGGTGAGTTCGCCTCGCTCTTTGGCCGGCTGTCACAGTCGATGGTCAACCAGTTCCTGTTGATGCGAATGATGACGGGCGGGCTGGCGGCGGACCCGATGTTCGCAGGGCTGATCAATCCGGACGAGCGCTACTACTATGGGATCAGCCTGGGCGGCATCAACGGGTCGGTCTATCTGTCGTTGTCGCCGGACGTGGACCGCGCCGTACTCGACGTCCCAGGGGCGCCGATCGGTTTGATCCTCACCCGGGCCGCGCTGTTCAACCCGTTCTTGGACATCGGGCGCGCGACGTACCCGGACTCCCGCGATGTGCACTTCGTGTTTGGCCTAGCGGCGGAGCTGTGGACACGCATCGAGCCGACCGGGTACCTGAAGATACTCGCGGACTCAGGCAAGGAGGCCCTGATGCGGGCGGCGGTGGGCGACCACTCCGTGCCGACCGTAAGCGCGCACGTGCTGGCTCGTTCGCTCGGCGCCAGTCACCTCGAGTCTGGTGTTCGCGAGGTCTGGGGCTTGGAGGCCACCGATGGAGAGCACACCGGGCTTGTGTTCACCGAATACGATTTCGGCCTCCCGCCGGAGCCGATCTGCCAGCTGCCCAACGAGAAGTGCACCAATCCCCACGGCGGATTGCGCGGACTCGAAGCGGCAGACGAGCAGCTCAACACCTACCTGCGCACGGGCGTCGCCACCGCGGACAACTGCGCGGGCGGGGTCTGCTCGTTTCCCGAGCTGTCTGGGTGCGAGGCCGGCGAACAAGACACGGACGTGTGCCAGTAATGGCGCAGGCACGATCGTTCGTGCCACAGATGTAGCCGCGCTAGACTCTCCGGGTGCACCTTGTCGCCATCGCTCCACGCCCCGACTGCGGGCAGGACGTGGCGGACGAGCTTGCCCGGCTCACTGGGCTGTCGATCTACGAAGCGCGCACCCGACTCCGGGTCTTGGGCGGCGGGCCGGGCGTGCTGGCGACGTTTGGCGAAAAGGACCATGCCGTGGCTGTGGCCGACGCGGCACAACGCCTGGGTCTGCCAGCCTGGGTGGTCCGCGGCCAACCGGGTGAAACGCGCCGCGTCGTGCGTCGCTTCGTGATCCGCGGCGGTCACCTGACGGTGGTTGTCGAGGATGGTCAGACGCTTACGGCGCAAACCAGCCACGTGCGGCTGCTGCTCGCAGGCCTGCGGTACTCGCTCCACACGGAGTGGAGCCACGAGCGAAGCAAGCCCGATGGCGCCATGGCGCGTGCGGCGATCGGCTTTCGAGTCGGGGGCACGACGCCCGTGCGGAGCCGTGCGGAGACACGCGAGTCGTTTGTGCTGCTGTACAGCCCGGGGATGCCGACGTTGGTATTCGCGGTTGGCTCGCTGCAATACCACGCGCCAGACCGCCGTCCGCTGGCAGCAACCCGTACAGCGAACTTTGCCATCGTTGTCCGGCAGCTTCGAGAGGCATGCACCGCGGCCCGCTGGGATGACCGGCTTCAGCAGCGTGGCGAGCAGGCGCGCATGCTCGGCCCGACGCTACGCCCGGAGCGGAATCTTGACGTTGCGATAGCCCTGCTCAATCGCGATATCGGCCGAGAGCGCGACCCGTATCGCTAGAGCGGTGTGTCGAGACCTCGACCGTCGGTCGGACTACGGCAAGACGAGTGCATGGGTCGTTCGTTCATCCTTGAAGTTCCAGGTCAACTCGAGCTCCCACGCCGCCTCAACCAGGCACGCGCGCATCGCCGCGTCTCCAGAAACGGGGATGACGTCGACGACTTCGTAGAAGGTCGACTCGATGTTCAGCTCAACGCGCCAGTCATTGGGAGGATCGTGCTGGGCCACGCACGCGTCCAGACCATCGTCGATCAGCTCCGCGAGGGTCCAGGCCTTCGGCATCCTGCCGTGCCCGAGCATCCCTGCACTACCCAGGCCGATGGTGCCCGCGCCCGAGCCTCCACCGCCTGACCCCGTGCCCACCAGCTCCAGTCCAATCGTGGAGGGCCGCACACCCGGCTCGGTGGCCAGGTAGGACGTCACGGGGGAGACCGCCCGCCCGCGCATGGCGACCGTCATCATCTGCTCGCGGGTCAAGCTCTGATGCTCGTCCTCGGAGAACACAAAGGCCGCGGTCGCAGTGCCGAAGCGACGGTTGGCGCGGATGGTGCGACGAAACGTGCGTCCCCAGATCTTGCCCTGGACCCTGAGCCGCGGCGGGGCCTCGGTGGACTTGATCATGAACCCATAGGCGGACCCCTCCGGCATGCGGGTGGGCACTTCGGGCGCCGTGGCCAGGTCGACGCCGCGCACTTCGAACTGATCGATCGCAACTGGCCGGACCAGCTCCAACGCCGCTTTTCGTAGCGTTTTTGGGTCGCCCTGATCGTTGATGCCAAACAGCACCCCACCGCTCGACGCGGGGATGGCCGCGAGCGCGTGACTGTCGTCGCGGACCAGTCGGGTCTCGTCTTCATCGGCTCCCGGGACGACGATGTGGGCGATGGAGCCCTTCGGGGCGGTGCGCAGCGCCTCCACGCCGTCCTCAACGACGAAACGACTGCGCAGTCGTGCGTCGGTGAGCACGACGATCCGTCGGGGGCCCGCGCGACCGCGCAATGCCTTTCCTGCGAGTCGGATGCCTTCTTCGAGAGCGCTGCCGTTGCCCAGCGCCAGGCGATCATCCTTGTTCGCCACGTCGAGCGCAGTCCACAGTGCGCTAGGGGTTAGGAACTCCCCCGTGACCCGCTCCGCAAAACGGCGGAACAACACGACCTCGGCCCGCGCATCGGGCACGTGGTCCATGTACGCGCGTGCCACCGTCAGCTGCTCCATGACGTCGTAGGTGGAGCGCGACGCGTCGACGACAAACACCACCGAGGCCGACTTGGGGAGCGCCTGCAGCTCCCGGGCGGACTCGACCTCGAGACGCAAGAAGTGCGTGGTGTCGTCCACCGTCACCCGACCGTACCGAGACGCCAGCGTCTTGATCGGCGCCGCGTCGATCTCGATCAACGCGAGCCCCTCATCGCGGCCATCCTCGGGCGCATCGGGGATAAACACGGGAACGGCCTTGGCGGGTACTTCACGAAAACCCGGGGCGGCTGGGTCTTCGCCAGCAGCGAGCTTCAGGCTCCACGCATCGAGCGTGCCGATATCCAAGCCCGCCTCATCGGCGACCATCAGGTGCCACTGCCCGCTGGCCTGGGTGCCCTTGGGGAGCGCGACGTCGAAGCTCCTGTGCACGTCGTTGTCGCCGCCCGACAACTCTTCGAGCGCGACGTGATGCCCGGTTGGGGTGACCAGCGATAGTCGCAGGTCACCACGGTACGTGTGGTCGATATCAACGCTGACGCGGGCCGACTCGACCGACCCCGGCTGCTCGATCTTCAAGGCGCTCCACGCGTAGCCGGCCATCGGGTCTGCCTCGCCATCGCCTATCCAGCGTGCGCGCTCGGGGACGCTCAGCACCACGGGGGTGTTGGGCGCTACCGGACGGCCGTCGATGCGGACGGGGGTGGTGGCGTCACCATGACCGGGGTCGATGCGGATGCTCGGGGTGGCCAGGGGCAGCGTGCCTTCGCTGTGATTCGACGCGCGCGGGTACGACACGATGTAGCGCCCCTCGCGATAGTGCAGGGGGGCGGTGAGTGTGTACTCGACCGTGCTCGTCGCCGACGGCAGCACAGGGAATACCTGCAGGAGCATGCGGTCGGGCCACACCCACTGGAGGAGGGCGGGGTCTTTGGGGTCCCAGGCACCGAGCGATGTGAGCGTTTGGTATTTTTTGCGGGCCTCTTCAGCCTCGAGCAGCTCGGCGTCGTACCAGCGGTCGCGCGCGCGGATTCGAAGCCCGGTGACCGCGGCGCCCATGGGGAGGTCGATGTTGAGATGGGCCTCGTCGGCCCGCGCGCCCGGGTTGGCGAACGTCCTGCGGACCACGTAGACCGCCGTCCCGCCCTCGATACGAAGATCCACCGAGTGGGAGACCTCGACCAGCGGCTGGCTGCGCGTCGCCTCGAGCTCGTCGCCCGCAGCGGATTGAGGAAGCAGGGAGAGCGCCAGAACCATGGCGGCGGCAGGGCGGCGCATGGGAGCTTGGACAACCGCCCGAGCCGGAGGTTCCGCTACTCGTCGACGAACCAGGATGCTTCGATAGCGGCCAGGCCGCCCGGATCGAACTTCTCGAGGTCATCCCGCTCCCACGGATAGAAGTCGTTCCGCCAAAAGTAGCTCTCGGTGAGCTCTGCGAAGTACTCGGCCGCGTTGTTCAGCCCGTAGTGTGGCTGCATGCCGCCGCCCGCGTGCTCGACCGATTCGTAGTCGCCGCTGGCCTGCGCGGCCTCGAACGCGGCGAGCGTGGGTGCGTGCGCGAAGCTGTGACGTTGGTGATCCCAAGCATGGGCCAGCTCGTGTAGGAGCATCGCCGGCTGGATATCGACCCACGTGAGGTAGTTGTTGGGGAGTCCGAACTGGATGCCTTGGGCCCACGCGGTCGGGTAGCCGTTTCTCTCCAGCCAGCCCGCGCTGGGGTGGTACACCGCCCCCGGGAACTCCGGCCGGTCCCACTCCATCCAAATCTCGGTGGCTTGAAGTAGCGGCATGGCGCTCGCAGGCAACGCTCGCGCCACCATCTGCATGTCCTCAACGAGGGCCGCGTGGACTTGTGCACCGAGCGGGTCGGCGTAGAGCGTCTCGTGCATGTGTACCGTCCAGCCACACAGCGGGTAGACCTGATAACCGTCGAGTGCTCGGGGGGCGAGCGGGGGAAACGCGAGTGGATCGCAGCCGTCGTGTTCACCCGTGCTTTGGCCATCGTCGCTGCTCTCGCTGTCGGCGGGCGAGCCCGTGCTGTCGGCACTGGATGTCGAGGCTGAGCCCGAGGTTGTGTCGGTGCTGGCGTTGTCGGCGGGGGTAGCGGTAGGGGTGGGGGAATCCGTGGTCGGTGCGCTCCCGCTGGTGCTGCCGGCTGCCGCGGCCTCCGAGTGAGTCGGATCCGCGCATGCGGTCGCGAGGCAGAGCACGAGCACAGAACGTCGCATCGAGACGATCATGGCACGAACGGCAGTCGCTTTGCTTGCAATCATGCCTCAGCGGGGTCGGGATCGCGCGCCCGAAGGTCGCGGTTGTGCATGCACCAGTCCACGGTCGCCTCGCTCACCAGGTAATGAGGCGAACCGTCACCGCTGAGGTCCGGACGGCGGTGGTGGCGGAGCTTGCCGATGTGCACGCGCAACGCAGAGGCGCGAGCGTCATCGAACGTGCCGTCCAGCAACGTTGCCTCCAACGTATCGACCAGGGCTTCGTGACGCGCGCTCCAGTTGCCGTTGCCGTTGCGGTAGGCCTCGTCGGTCAGCTTGCCGATGCAGCGAATGACCTCCCCCTGCACGGTTCCGGCGGGCCCGCTGGGGGGCACGAGTTCCTCCCACAATGCACTGGAGACCTTCTTCCATGCGTATTCCTGTGGTGTTTCGGTCAGTACTTTCGAGGCCCCCGTGGGGGCGCTCCAGGCCCCGTCGACGGCGCCTTCCTCGGACACGGCCTCGAGCAAGGCGACAAGCTCGGCGTCGTTGGACCGCTGCGCTATCGCCAACGCGCTCAAGCCGTGACGGCTCTTGGTGTGCGGGTTGGCCCCCGCGGCGATCATGCGGCGCACACGTTGCATGAAGTCCGGCTGCTTCCGGGAAACAGCGAGGTGCAGGGCCGTGATGCCCTGGTCGTTCGTTCGGCTGGGGTCGGCACCTGCGTCGAGCAAGGCGTCGGCGACGTCGAAGTAGTTGTTGTCGATGGCCCAGTGTAGTGCCGTCCCTTGTTGGCCCGCGTTGACGTCGGCGCCGCCGTCCAAGAACGCTTGGACAGCCGGGAGGAACCCGTGGGCTGCCGCGTGCATCATCGGCGTCGCGCCGCCGTCCAGCACGTTTGGGTCCCCGCCGTTCTTCAGGTACGCCTTGATGTACTCCGTGTCGTTGCCGCGGGCGGCCGAGACGATCCCATGGTCAGGGAGCGGTCGTGCGCCCCCGTCGGTAAGGACGCGACACATCGCAAGGTCGTTGCGCTCCACCGCCGCCCGCAAGGGTGCTTGGTGCCCGCGGTCGCTCTCGGTGGCGACCCCTGCGGCGAGCAGCTGGGCCACCATCCCGTGATGACCACGCTCGACGGCTTCAAGCATCGGGCACTTGTTGTACTCGGCCCATTTCGCGGGGCGGACACCCGCGGCCAGCACCTTGCTCAGAGCCTCCTCGTTCCCACCACGCGCCACAAAGAACAGGGCGTTGCACCCCGTCTTGGTCTCCACGGTGAGATCCGCGCCCGCCTCGAGCAGTGCGTCGATAGCCCCTGCCGCGCCCGACTCCAGCGCGGCCAGCAGCGGCGTGGTGCCCACGTCAAAGAAGCGCAGGCTCTTACGGGTTTTGGTGACGGCCTCGATGTCGAGCTTGGTCTTCAACAGCGTCTGGACGACCTGTACGTGGCCGCCTAGCGCCGCCAGATGCAGCGGGGTTGCGCCGATGCCGTCACGCGCTTTTGGTTTCGCTTTGTGGGCGAGCAGCGCGTCCACGCACGCTACAGACCCGATGGAGGCCGCAAGGTGCAATGGGGTCGCGCCTTTGTCGAACGCTCGGTCGGGGCCAATCTCATCCGTCGGGGTTGGCAGAGAGAACGTGGCCGACGCGGGACGATGGACGCGGCCGTCACGGCGCCGGATGGAGGCCAGCATGGTCGTTGTCTTGGCCGTGGGAGCGACCCCGGTCGCGAGCAACGCGGCCACCTGCTCCGCGTCGTCGCGGAGAACCGCCAGGTGCAGGGGGGTAAGTCCGTTGTCTTCGCTCATCTCGCGCGTGCCTGGGTCTGCGTCAACCGCCGAAGTCCGACAGCGCAAGAGCGCCGAGGATGCGGAGGCCCGCAAGCGTAGCGCGCTTCGCGATCGGACCGGCCGCCGGGCTCTTGGGCTATCGGGACGGACGCACGCGGTGGGCGCTCGGGCGTCACAAGGGCGGGCGCTGACGTTGGCGCTCCGTGCGTGGCGTTGGCAGGCGTGCAGATCGGGCTCGAAACGGTGTACCCGTCGGTCGCGGAGCGGCTCCGAATCCGGCCGTGAGCAGCGCTTGAACCAATGGGATGCCGCCGTATGCTCCGTTCGTGTCACGGTCCGTTCCCAAGGGGCGGGTCCTGGTCGTCGACAACGATAAGGATCACCTCGGTCTCCTGAAGCTGGAGTTGGAGCGGGCGGGGTTCGAGGTTGAGACGCTCAGCGGCCCGATCGGCGTTTCCTACCGCATCAGGGTCACGCGGCCGGCCTTTGTGTTGATCGACCTGAGTCTACCGGCGATTCGTGGCGACAAACTTCTGAGAATCGCTCGACTCGCGGCCGACACCGAGACGCGCTTTTACTACTACTCTGCGGCCGATGAGGACACGCTGCGTGCGCTATCGGCTCGGGATGGTGTCTCGTATATCCGCAAGTCTGGCTCGACCGTGGCCGTGGCGCAGCAGCTGAGCATCGCGAGCACCGAAGCCGTGCGCGAGAGTCCACGGTTGGGCTAAGCGAACCCGTTGCGGGGCGGTGCTACGATGGACGCATGAAGGTTAGCGTCTCGATATTGTTGGTTCTTGGGTTGGTGGGCACCGGGTGCGGTGACGACGGCGGCGCAACGGATGCGGGCGCGACCGAAGGCGCCAGCAGCACAGGAGGCAGCAGTGCGGCGACACCCGTGCCGACCGCCGACACGGAGGGAACGGGAGGCGACGCGTCCGCCACCGCGGGCGACTCCGATTCCTCCGATACCACGGGCGCCGACAGCAGCACGAGTGGCTCCGGATCCGAGAGCAGCGACTCCGCAACGGACACGGGGTCGGGGTCGGACACGGGCGCGGAATCCGAGTCTGGCTCCGAGTCCGAGTCTGGGTCTCGGGTTTGCGTTGAGATCGCGGTGACGCCGATGACGGCTGAGGCGCTCGCCGGAGACGGCGCATGCGAAGGCGTGCCGATGAACGCGGTCCTCGAAGACGTCCCCGACTTGAACGCGCATACCCAGGCGTACTGCGACTCGCTCTCGATGTGCTTCCAGCCCGATCCTGGGTGCCCCGTCGATCCGGCACCCGATCTCGAAGGCTCGCGCATCGCGTACGTCTTTGGGACTGACGGCGGCTGCACTGGTACGGCGCAGATTACGAGCGTGGTCGACTGCGGCGCGGAGGTGGAGGTGCACTACACGATCGGGTCGATGGGGCCGTGCGGTCTCATCGTGCACGCTTGGGACGCGGTCTTGCTGGACGATGGGCCGCCCATCGTTTTTGTCGAAGACTAGCCAGCCGCTGCCAGCGCGTTCTGAGTGGATTTGACGGTTGTGCCTGCCGCACCTACGGTCCGCCCTATGAACCGCTTGGTCTTTCGATGTGCGCTCGGGTTGCTGGCTGTCACGGGGTGTGGGGGCGATGATGCGCCGCAAACCACGGGCGGCACGGGCGGCAATGGGAGCACGACGGATCCATCCGGAGCGCCTCCAGTCACGGTATCGGCGACCACGCCAACCGCGGCGGACTCGTCGGGGAGCGCCTCGGGCACGACAGGTGGCCCGGGCTCTTCGGACACGGGCGGATCGACCGAGAGTGCGGGCGATTCGACCGGTGCATCAACGGGCGGTTCCACGGGCGACTCCACGGGTGGGGGTGCTGAACTGACGGCCGATCCCGAGGTCATCGCGCACGGCGGCACGGTGGTCATTTCCGGAACGGGGCTCACGGGCGCGACTGAGGTCACCGTCGAGGGCGTTGCGATCGGAGACTTCGTTGTGGACTCCGATACGCAGATCACGGCCGACGTTGTGGATGCTGTGCCCACAGGTGTCGACGTCGAGTTGGCGGTTGTGACCGAGGCGGGCACGCAGACGGGCACCGTGACGGCCATCCATCTCGTGATCAACGAGGTCGATCCCGACTCGCCCAACGACATCACTGCGGATGGTGAGGAGTTCATCGAGCTTGCGACCGGCGTGGACGCGCCAGTCTCGCTCGAAGGCTACACGGTCGTTCTGTGGTCCGGCATGCTGGAGTCCTACGTCGTCGTCGGACTCGAGGAGGATGGGGTGACCTCTGCCGAAGGGCTGCTCGTGATCGGGTCGAGCAACGTCGATCCGGACATTGCGTTTGGCGCGGAGGCAAACAACATCCAGAACGGTGAGGACGCCGTGGCGATCTACCAAGGGGTCGCCGCCGACTTTGCGGGCGCGACGCTGGATGAAGTCGGCACCGAGGGACTCATCGACGCCGTCGTGTACGAGTCGAACGCGGACCCGGATGTATCGGAGCTGTATCCGCTGATGTCGTGCTGCGGTCGGTTCCCGGTCATCGAAGAGGGCCTGACTGCCGAGATTCGGGAGACGGTGTCCATCGTGCGTTGCGCCGACGACCGCCGCTCGACCGATGCCTTCGTCACCAACCCGATGACGCCGGGCGCCGCGAACGACTGCGACTAGCGCGGCTCTGGCTCCGCCTCGATGATCCGACCGTTGCCTCGACAGGTCGGACACGGGGACCCGAGCACGTGGCCGGGCGGACCGTCCGCGAGATACTTCCAGCGCGTTTCGCGGGGGATGGTCTCATCTTGGGTGACCTTCATGAGCTGGCCAAGCAGCGCCGCGTAGCCCGCGTCGTCGGGTGGCCGCGCAACGTTCTCGGAGTAGACACGGAGCGCGCATCGGAGTTCGACCGCGTGGTTGAGCAGCTCCGCGTCGTCCAAAGGCTCTCCTCCGTCGGCAAGCCACTGAAGGATCCGGATCTGTCGTTCGAGCGCGATCTCAATGTGGTCGCGCGTGTCTCGGTCGTTCGCCATGACCGCCTGTTTGTAGCAGGGGCCGGGCTTGTTGCGGTCGCGGAGCGTAGACGGCAACCTGAACGGCGTGACGGCCAAGGTTCGCAAGAAAGCCGCAGCGAAGAAGAAGCCTGCGGCGGCAAGGAAGAAGCCTGCGGCGAAGAAGAAGACCGCGGCGTCCAAGAAGAAGCCTGCGGCGTCAAAGAAGAAGCCTGCGGCGTCAAAGAGGAAGCCTGCGGCGAAGAAGAAGACCGCAGCGAAGAGGAAGCCTGCGGCGAAGAAGAAGACCGCAGCGAACAAGAAGACCGCAGCGAAGAAGAAGCCTGCGGCGAAGAAGAAGACCGCGGCAAAGAAGAAGACCGCGGCGAAGAAGAAGCAACCTGCCGCTGCGTCCGCGACGGTCGCGTTTGTCCGTGCCATCCGGGGCAAAGCGCTCGGGTTCCCCGAGGCGTACGAAGAGTTCCCCTGGGACCACAGTGTGGCGAAGGTGCGCAAAAAGGTGTTTGCGTTCCTCGATCGTGACGACGTCGTCGGGGAGCACATCCGCTTTTCGCTGAAGCTACCGCACAGCCACGAGATCGCTCTGATGCTGCCGTGCGCGACCCCGACCGGCTACGGCCTTGGGCGCAGCGGTTGGGTGAGCTTCTCGTTTATCGTTGCGGACGCGCCGCCCCTGGAGCTGATCGAATCGTGGCTCGAGGAGAGTTTTCGGGCCGTCGCGCCCAAACGCGTCGCCAAGCTGCTGGACGCGTAGGAGGCGGCGGGGCACATACGGACGTCCTCGGTGGTCAGGCACGTCCGTCCGTATGCGCCCTTGGGGGCGATCGAGGGAGCGCTAGTTCGCGCTGGAGAAGCGGGTGTTCAAGCTGGCACCGCTATCGGCCAACTCGCTGATGACCACGTAGGTCGACGTTCCGAAGAACCCAGCCCCACTGCGCGGAGCGACGAGGCCTTCACACGTGTCATCGGTCTCTTCGTCGGCGCATGCGTTCATCGGTTGAAAACAGCTTGGGTCTTCCGCGACCGCGATGCGGGGGTTCGCCCCAGCCGCTCCATCGACGCTGATCGCAAGCTCCGTGACGTCTTTGGGCATCATCACGTGATAGACGATGTCGCGCGCGGTGCCAGTCGGACTTGCTGGGCAGCTTTCAGGGCCGAAGAGATCCGCCTCGTCGCCGCCACCGGCCGTCTCGTGGGTGTAGATCGTGCCGTGCGGCTGCCCGGACAAGTCGACAACGAACGGGTCGGCGCAGGTGCCCGTGCCCGTGACATTGGGTGCCGCGTCGCCGCCGTCGAAGCATGCATCCGGAACGACGCCGCCCGTAGAGCCGCTCGATTCCGACCCCTCGCTGGACGAACCGCCGTCGTCCGAAGAATCCTCGCTGCCCGACGACCCCGCGTCACCCGTCGTGCCTGTGTCGCTCGTGGACCCGGTGTCCGCTCCTGTGGACGAAGTTGCCGGCGTCGGGTCATCGGTCGTGGCCTGGGTCCCGGTCGTGGCCTGGGACCCGGTCGTGGAGTCGGTCCCGCTCCCCGCGCCTCCATCCCCGTCGCCGTCGCTGTCGCAGGCCACCAAGCAGACCCCCAGTGCCGCCAAGGTCAACAATCTCATCACCATGGTGGACATGGTGTTCCAAGAATCGTGCCGGGCGCAGGTGGCCAGAAATGCCGACGGGCGAGTCAGGTAGGTCTGACTCACCCGTGTGCGGGTCGGTGATGTCTGACCAACCTACATCGACGACTTGGTGACGATGTCCATCGTCGCGGGGTCGAACTTGACCCAGCGACCCGAGACCTTGACCCACCATGTCCACGCCTTGGAGTACGTGAGGTCATCTGCGGTGCCCTCCGGGGGGAACCCGTCAAACTCCTCAGGCTCTGGACACCCCTCGTTCACAACCGCACCGGCCTTTGCGGCGACCTCGCACGTCCCCTCGCCGCCGTATCGGTAGGCGGCAACCTTGTCGCCCTCTTTTTGTGCGACCCCGCCTACCTCATAACGAACCCCGGCCTTCGCGGTCAGAACGCGCGGCGTGACATGGACCGTGCTCTCGCTGAACTCCAGTTTCTGGCCCGCCTTGGGCGCGGGCATGTCTTTACAGTCGGCGTCATCTTTCGGTTTCGCACAGCCCAGGACCTTGGCCGCGCCCTTCCACTTGAGCGACACGGAGAGACCTTCCTCGACAAACGGGGTGCCTGCAAACGAGTGCACGGGGAATCCGGAGTCCGGTGCCTTGGTCGGCGCCGCATCGCCACTTCCCGAATCAACGACCGCTGTCGTCGTGGGCTTTGGCTCTGACTTGCTGCTGTCGTCGGGCTTCTTCTTGACTGCGTCCTTCTTGGCAGCGTCCTTCTTGGCCGCGTCCTTCTTGGCGCTGTCCGCCTTGGACGCTTCCTTCTTGGTCGTGTCCTTGGCGTCGCACGCTGGCCCGAGCGCAAGGGCAGACGCGACGGCGAGTCCGATCAGTACGGTCTTCATGGCCCTCGCATTAGACGAGAAAGGCTCCAGCGGCGCAATGACGCGGTGGCTATCGCGCAAACACGACCTTGAAACACACCTCGCCCATCGCCGCGACGTGATGCGCCACCGTTGGGGCGATGAACCCGTCGACTCCAGGTCGCAGAACCCAGGTTCGGTCACCCACAGTGTATGCCAACCGACCCGACAGCACGACGATGCGCCCCCATGTGCCTGCCTTGGTTTGGTGGTCTCGAAGCAACCCCGCGGGAATGGTGTCGGCGGTGAACTGCGGCGTTTCGCGGTACGGCGTGACGTCGGGCGGAAGCTGAGGCATGTCGCAGTACAAACAGTCCAACGTCTGGCCCAGCATCTCGGTGCGGCCCTGCTCGTGGGTGACCCACTCCCGCGACTCTAGCGGGGGGCGATGGCGCACGTGCTGGGCGTGCCCGCAGTCCAGGTCGGCGACCCAGTGCTGTTCGTCATCCACGTGAAATCCGGTGATGCAACGCTCCACTGTGCCCAGGGTACTCGCCGCCGCCGCGCTTCGCTGTAAGCGCGTGTTGCCGAGGAGATCTCCCGAGTGTCGACGCCCACTCAGTGGGCGCGCAGCCATTGACCAACTTTGGCGCG
>Ga0316189_10003467_pt1 | contig 15300 bp, 14 predicted proteins | sample LowCovwburrow_MG_FD_204930 | JGI IMG/M metagenome (GOLD analysis project Ga0316189, IMG submission 204930) | Coastal sediment microbial communities from Maine, United States - Lowes Cove worm burrow | ecosystem: Environmental > Aquatic > Marine > Coastal > Sediment | place: USA: Maine... | reverse complement strand
CGCAGATGTTCTAACTACTCAAGCCAAGGATATGCCAGATAAGACGGCATTGATCTTCGAGGGCAAGCAGTGGACCTATTCCGAACTGGATGAATGGTGCAATCAGGCCGCAAATGCGTTTGAGTCCATGGGGGTGAAGCAGGGCGACCGTATCGCCTGGCTGGCGACCAATATTGCTAGTTTTTGGTGTGCTCTATTCGGTGCTGCGAAAATAGGTGCCGTTTTGACGCCGCTGAATTGGCGTTTAGCGCCTGCCGAAATATCTCAAATTTTGGAGAATGCGCAAGCCTCGTTGTTGATTACTCAGCAGGACTTTGTTGAGCCGCTTGGCGACATTGGACTAGCTATGTTAGTGGTAGAGGGGCAAGGCGAAGGTAGCTTCGAAGCTGCGCTTGACAAACAATCAACGGAAATTTCGCAATGTGTGGCGAAGTTAGACGACCCAATATTGCAACTATATACCAGTGGCACCACTGGTTTGCCAAAGGGCGTAGAGTTGAGTAATCGCTGTTTCTGTGATGTAGGGAAATCTCACGTAAATTCAGGCGCTCTGGCGCAACGATACGATGATGAGCGAGTATTAAATAGTTTGCCGCATTTTCATATTGCCGGCGTAGGCCTCGGGCTTGCGGGTTTGAAGCAGGGTATGGCTATAATTCAGCATCGTGAATTTAATCCAGTTGCGATTGTCGAGGCGGCGCAAGGCCAGCACCCAATCGGTTTGTTTCTGGTGCCAGCAATGATCTCAATGGTGCTTGAAACAGCGAAAAAGATGGGCCAGTCGTTGGAACAATTGGCGACGGTCTCTTATGGCGCAGCCCCTATGCCTGAATCGTTGTTGAATGCCGCAATGCAAGCTATGCCAAACGCTCGATTTAACCAATTTTATGGTATGACTGAAACCACGGGCGGCCTTAGTGTGTTAATACATGAAGATCACGCTTTAGCAGAAAAGCGTCGCTCCGCAGGTAAGCCTTTGGTTGATTGCGAAGTAAAAATTATTGATCCGGACACTCAGCAAGAGGCGGCAGTCGGCGAAGTGGGTGAAGTTGTGGCTCGCATGCCGTATATCATGAATGGTTATTGGAATAACCCTGGAGCAACCGCCGAAACGGTCAAAGATGGTTGGTATTATTCAGGCGATGCAGGGCGCTTGGACGAAGATGGGTTTTTGTACGTGGTCGATCGTATCAAAGATATGGTTATTTCAGGCGGCGAGAATATCTACCCTGCAGAGTTGGAAAACACCTTATCTAAACATCCAGCAGTGTTGGAATGTGCCATTATTGGTCAGCCTGATGAGAAATGGGGCGAGATAGTACGAGCCTTCGTTGTAATCCGCCCCGGTGAAGAGATGACTGCCGACGAAGTGAAAGCGTACTTGCAAGAGCGCATTGCTAAATTCAAGTTACCGCGTATCATCGATTTCTTAGATGCCTTACCGCGTAATCCATCAGGTAAGATTTTGAAGACTACATTGCGAAAAATGTAAGAAGTTAAATATATTTACTTTAATAAAAACAAAGAGTTATCATGATTACTTTATTCGCTTTCCCAGAAGCATTTGGGCTGCGAAATGTCAGCCCATTTTGTCTCAAGGTCGAAATGGCGATGAGCTATCTTGATCTCGAGTTTGAAATTGCACATGAGTCCGACCCCCGTAAGGGGCCTAAGGACAAATTGCCATTTATTATTAGCGATGGTGTTACCTACGATGACTCGGAGTTGATTCTCAAACACTTGGATGAGATTAGCAATGGCGGTCTTTATGCAGCGCTTACGCCAACTGAAGTTGCGATTGGCACGGCATTCTCGCGTTTAGCTGACGATCATTTATATTGGCTAGTAGTTGCCAGTCGTTGGCTTGATGATGATTGGTTTCCTAATGTTAAACAGGGGTTTTTCAGCAATATGCCACCACTAATGGGCCCCATAGTATCGACAGTAGCTCGTGCGCAAGTAAGAAAAACCTACAATCTGCATGGCCTAGGGCGACACACAAAAGAGCAGCAAGAATGGTTTGCACGCAAAGACTTACAAGCCATAGAAACGATTGTGAACGAGCAGCAATACATTGTTGGGCAACGTCTCACCGTCTATGACTTTAGTGTTGCGAGTCTAGTGGCTGGCATGCTGGATAATAAACCAGAAACTTGGGTTACCAAACTGGCTAAGGATTACCCAGGGCTAGCGGAGTATGCTGAACGAGTGCAGAGCGAGCTGAATGTTTATTGTAGGAATGTTTGATAAATCTGAATTTCTGCATCTGAGGTGGCCCATTCACAAATGTCCTCGCCAATCTTCCCAGAAATTAACTGCCTTTAGCGTACGCAGCGAGCAAAAGTGGCAAACGTACTGATGGTATTGAAGACATCCCCAGTATTAAAACCGACACCCCACGAATTACTCAAATTACTAGTCGTGTTCGACGCCGTCCAACTAGTCGAACACCGAATTTATAGTGGTCAAAGCCCTTATCCTGACTTAGTCGATTAAGCGGTATGAGCTTTGACCCCTCTAGTTCTTAGTGATCTCCCACATACTAGGCAACAAGGTTCGAGGTCGCCCTCAGCGGAATTTCTTTGCTACCTTCACCGAGGGTTAAGGTGCCACTTACTTGTTTCCCACCTTAGTAAGCTCGGCGGTAAAGCGTGGAGCATTGTGGCGCTCTAAATGATAAGTGATTGTGTCTTCGCTCAGTGTCATGATCCAAACATTGGTGGTCGCGGCTGGGATAATCGTTGCAGTATGATTATCAGCAGCAAATGATTGGCTTAAAGCTGATCCAGTGTTTCCGGCCAGACCGCCATACATATTGATCTCGTCGGGCGTGCCGTCCTCGTGGCGATGATCGTGTTTGAGCTGCAAACCATGTTCGGTTTTACTCACAATCCACGTTCGCGAATGATCTTCGCCAACGTGAAATGGGATTCTGATTTGTGTGTCGGTGCAGGTGTCTAGAGTTGCTACTAATCGTTTGCCTGAAAAGCTGTCTTGGCCTTCAGTAGGGAAGGTCATTTTACCTTCATAGCGTTGTCCGCAGAGCTTTGACAGTGCATTAAAAAACGATAATTGAGTCGTGTCTTCTGTGGCTTTCAGAGGTGTCGATGTGGCGAGCGCAGCCAAGGCTACTGAGGCAAAAAATTTCATAGTTTCTCTAGGCTAGTTTGTCTGGCATGAAAAACGCACAGAATCGTTGAGTGCAATAGTACCACTTTCTAATACTCGCGCGGTGATGGAGTATAATTTATAGGGGTCAAAGCCCTTATCCTGACTTAGTCGATTAAGCTGTATAGGCTTTGACCCCTTTAGTTATGGAGTTGGAGGACTTTCTGTCGGAGTTGACGAAACCGGAAATGGAAGTGTTGCCGTTCATCTAGGCCCTGGACTTGAAGGCTTTGTTGAAACATCAATCACTGGCGTCGCGAGTCTAAGGGATGGTATTGATGTAGTTAAAGACCTTCTTTTAGACGATGATAGCGACAACTAATAATTAAATGAGGATCAAGTAATGATTACTGCAACTATCGTGATAGGTCTATTTATCTTAGCGTTCTCTTGTGCGACATACGCTATTATATGTGTTGTAGAACTATATAAAAATATTACAAGAAGTAGTCGTCAGTTAAATTTTGTTCCATTGCTTATGTTGTTTAGAAGTACTTATGACTCAAGTGTTCACAAATATTATTACAGGTTTTGGATAGCGTTATTTGTGGCATTATCCTCAGGCGTTCTTTACAGCTATCTTATTAGTACGGTTTGAGCTTGAAGCCGACGTGCTTAGTAGTTATGGAAGTATCAAAACGCGCAGAAAGCTATGTGGGCTACACCCGTTGTAAGCACTGTTCTATTGCCCGCACACGCATAAACGTCAAGTGCGGTAACTAGCGCTACTAGCCAAGGCTCTCCAAAAAAATCGTGCGGCTAACTCAGTTCCAGACTTTGTAGGGCGTGGCAATAAAAAGCAGCAAGAACGGTTTACACGCTAGAATTTTAAGGCCATAGAAGCGATGGTGGACGAACAGCAATACTTCGTTGGGCAACGTTTCGAGGTTTATGATTTTAGCATTGGGAGTTAAATAACTACCGTAGAGATTTTTGATAAATCTGAAGTGCTCTTCAGGCCCGCTATACGGCGCTTAGTCAGCAAATAACCGCATTTCAATTTCGCGCCACGCGCGGTATTGCCATGCTGTATAGTATTATTTAAAACCTTAAGTTTACTAACTCTGCAGAGATCGCTTATGTATAAAAGCTTTATAGTAGTTATTTCCATGTGTTTGCCGTCTATTGCACTCGCGGCAGACGTACCTTTGCCGTTCGAGGTAGAGCCGGTGGCCACGTTCAACGAACCTTGGGCGATGACGTTTATGCCTGATGGCAGGTTGTTAGTCACAGAAAAACGTGGTCGTTTATATGTTGTGACGCAAAAAGGTATTACTTCACGACCGGTCGAAGATACACCGAATGTTGATTATCGGGGCCAAGGAGGCCTCGGAGATGTGATTTTGCATCCCGACTTTGCCGATAACAATTTGATTTACTTAAGTTACGCAGAATCAGGGGTAGGTAAAACTCGCGGCGCAGCCGTGGCTAGAGGTCGACTTGAGTTTAATGAGCGTGGCGATGGTTTTCTGCGTGATACGCAAGTGGTTTGGCGGCAAAACCCCAAGGTTACTGATGATGGCCACTACGGGCATCGTATGGCGTTTGATGCCGAAGGTTATTTATACATTTCATCTGGTGATCGACAGAAGTTTGATCCTGCACAGCATATGACCGGCAATTTGGGCAAGATTGTGCGCTTGAACGACGATGGTTCTGTTCCGAAAGATAATCCCTTTGCCGACAAAGGTGATGTTACCGAACAAATATGGTCACTAGGCCACCGTAATCCGTTAGGTCTGGCATTCGACTCACAAGGCCGGCTTTGGAATACTGAAATGGGGCCGCAAGATGGTGATGAGCTAAATTTAGTAAAGCCGGGCGAAAATTATGGTTATCCCATTGTTTCGAACGGCAAGCATTACAATGGTGATCCAATTCCTGACCATCACACACGCCCTGAATTTGCAGCACCTAAAGCCTATTGGGTACCGACTATAGCGCCTGCTGGTTTTATTTTTTATTCTGGCGAGATGTTCCCAGAATGGCAGGGATCCGCCTTGATAGCCGGCCTTAGACCTAGATCAATCATAAGAGTGGCGATTGACGGCGAAACCGCGACTGAGGCGGAGCGATTTGCAATGGGAAATCGAATTCGAGAAGTTGAGCAGGGACCTGATGGTGCGCTTTGGGTATTAGAAGATAAAGACGGTGGCAGATTACTGCGTTTATCTAAAAATTAGAGAGTATGTGAAACCCGAAGTTAATAAAGAGGTTAATAAATATGCAGATTAAGAAAATAATATTACTCACTGTACTGCTTACTTTATTTCCTTGGTTTGTGCCTAGCGCGGATGCGGTAGAAACGCGCTATCGAATGCAGCGCGAAAACCTAGAAAAACGCGCATATGGCAGTCGCATTGACCGTAGTAAACTGCAGAAGTGCAGGGGGTGCCGCACCAGAGAGGATCAAGCGATGTCTCTGTATTTGGAACGAACATTTGATGCCAAGTTGTCAACTAGTTATCAAAAGCTAATAGAATCAAAAATTTTTTCTGATAAAGAGTTTATGGCCATTTGTTGGCGTAAAGCGGTGACTAAGGATATGGATTTCTTTTTTACCGTATCGCAAACAGGTCAGGCTGAAGACTTTGCCTGGTTTCCGAATAAGAGCGCGGGCAAGTGTATCGAAACGCATATCAAGAGCATTGAATTCCCAATACCAGACGGGCCTCATCATGCGTGGTTATTGGTGGCGGACGTCTGAACAATTCCAAACTAGCTAATTTACGGGTGTGGCTTCCAGCTGTTTCATGTTAATAATCCGTTTCTCGCCAGGGATCGAAAAATAGTCTTTGCCAGTTTGCTTTAAGTTCTCAGGCACTACCGTAGGTACATGAATGCCAACACTGCGTTTGACCTTGATAATATTCTCCAAAATATCATTTCCTTGTTTGGAAAAGTAAAACCAATACGGCGGAAAAGCCAAGTCGGTTTGTTTTTTATCCCAGTGTTGCTGATGAGCCTGATAATGTTTTCTATCAGAGTCTGCGTCGCCCATATGCATTACTACTGTCTTGTCATCAAAGCTTAGTCGGTAGACCATATTTTCAACTTCGCTGCGTTGTGGCCAACCGGCGTGCGGTATACGTACAGCCTCAACCTGAATACCATCAAGTTCAAGGGCTTCAGCGGCTTGCTCAAATTCTAAGTTTATTGCGAAGATAGGGTTCTTTAGTTGTGCCGCGCCGTCGAGTGCCAGTAAAGCATCAACGGCTTGCTGCGGTGCTATCAGGCTTACCTTCGGGTTTTCTTGTAAATAGGAAAATGTATCACTTGCGGAAAAATGATCTCCATGCGAGTGACTAATGAAAATTGCCTTAATGCCATCAAAAGGTTTTTCCCGCTGAAAGATTTTCTGCCGAATCTCTTCTGGCACCAAAGTATAGGTATCGAAATGGCTATGAAAGAATGGGTCGAACAAAACTTTATTCGACCCATTCTCAAGCAATACTGCCTCATTGCCTAAATAAGTGGCCTTGCTAGGAAGACTGGGTTCAGTGCGGTTGTCAGCCAGTGAGGAACAGCTATACGCCAGTAGAAGGGCTGTAACCGTGTATAGAAGGGCCGTAACTGGGCAAACTTTTGAAATCACTTTTCGAATCTACGCACTTAGCAATTGCATTGCCATATAGATTAAGCAGCCAAGCGATCCTAACCAAACTATTGTTCTTATGTAGATAAGGTTGAACATGTAGCAAGGAATATATAGAATTCTTAAGCCCAGCCAAATCATGGCGACTTGGCCTAAATCGATTTGTTGAATAATTGCCAGTATGCCCAGCACTAGAAACGCAGGTAAACTCTCTTGCAGATTAGCGCCAGCTCGAGATACTCTGCCTTGCAGCACCGAAGGCTCTATCGGCTTGTCGCGGCTACTGATCAACCACGCAAAATTACTTAAGTTGAGGGTGGCTGGTAACAGCCACAATTGAAATAGGGCGAGTGCCAATGCTGCGATGATTATTGCGGTCATATTTTGTTCCTCTTATTATTCCTATCGAAGTGTATATCAAGTTTCGATTCTAGTTGAAGTGGCTTGAGTGTAGCAAATTAAGTCGATTCAGGGTAACTTAGTGGTCAGCACTTGCTAGTCAGCGGCTGATTCCCCGCCAGCTAAAGTCTTTGCGCGTGAAGTTAATTTTGACTAATAGCAAGCCGGATAAGGTCAGCCACAGTGCGCAAAACGCGACCAGAATTATTTGAACATTATTGAAGTTGTGCTCGTCTGCATAATCCATAAAGTGCAACATCAATAGGAAGTCCACGACTTTCCAATGTCGATTTCGATGCGCCAAGACTGAGCCGTCGCTGGCTGAAACATAAACACGAGTCGATACATCATCATCAAACTGCACCCGCCAAACGCTTAATTTTTGAGTCACCTCATCACTCCCGTTGGCTAGCAGCTCTGTTGTGACAATGGTCCCTGCGCCTATATAACTTGCCTGCGCGTTGCGGGTGGCTGTTTCTTGGGTAATCTCTATTGGCGCACCTGAGTAAGCGTTGAAAAAGTGTGTGCTTGAGTTGCTATCAACTCGATAGCTTAATTTGTTGCCGAACATGGAAAGGGTGGCAGATTGAACTTGATTGTTGTCAGGCAGCTTGAGCTTGCTAATCGGAATTAGATTGCTTATATCTCCAATGATTTGTTTTGCAGGTGAGCCACCCTTGGTGATACCGCCTGAGACAATTCTCTGGTCTAGCAAGCTTATTATGGTTCCGCTGGTCACCCAAATAACAATCTGCAGGCCGATAATAATGCTCAGCCATTTATGCAGTTTTCTGATAGTCATGTCGACCTTCGCGCCAAGCGGCGTCTAACCAACCAGCCTCGAACATTGAGCCTAAAATAGAGAAACCAGACCCCGCTGAGTACCAGCAGAACAGCGAGTAAAGAAACTATTCGTAACAGTAAGTTGTTTACGTTTTCGCGCTCATCGTAATCCATGATGTGCAGCATCCAAACAAAATCAAACACACGCCATAGGGTATGCCTTCGAGTCAGCAACTCTCCAGTTAGCGGCGCTATGTAGAAACTGGATCCCCAGGCATCATCAAAATCGACACGCCAAATGGGTAATGGTCTTGAACCGATCTCGTTAGGCGGGTTGTGTTTGATCAGCGTGGCTTTTTTAACTTTGCCATTAGCCGCATAACGATCGGCGGCCGCTAAGCTTGCTTGTGCCTCATTGAGCGGTGGCAAGGTCTCCCCATTTAGCGCATTGATCAATTTCACGCCTATCGACGATTCAATTTTATACACGTTTTGGCCTCTTAAGACGGTGAGGCTGATGCTTCGGGCCATTGGATTAGCCTTAGCAATGTCCGTAAAGGAAATAGAGTTATCAATTGCTAGGCTTAGGTTTTGTTTGTTGTCAACTGGTTTTACCAGATGGTCTCCATGAATAATGTCGATGTCGACCACAACCATGTAAAAACCACTGATTGTCCAAATTACCAATTGCAGGCCTACGAGAAGCCCTAACCATTTATGTAGTTTTTGTGAGAGGCGACTGGCTTTCAATTTGGCTATGGTTTCGTTTGATTTTTGCAGTCCATACTCTATCCGAACTGGCGATTTAAGGAAACTTCATTTTGATCTGACTGAAAATAAAGCTTGATCTAGACCTGACTCTAGGTATTACACTTAAGGTGTACTAATTCCAGACATGGTTATCTAATGCCTCCTAAGCCGCAAAAAATGTTAGACCGCGTAATTTCATCCCAACTCATGATTGAGGGTGCGAATTGTGCAAGCTGCGTAAATAAGATAGAAACCGCCTTAAACGGCGTTTCGGGCGTTGAGTCGGCGCATATGAACTTGGCGCAACACACCGTTACGGTGCACGGGAATGCGGACATTAATGAGCTTGCGGCCACTCTAGGCGATATAGGCTATCCTGCTACCAACTTAGATAATAAATCGGATAAGGATATTCTTGATGAAAAAGAGCTTGCCGATGATAAGCACTTCAAGCGTTTGCTACGCGACACAGTAATTGCACTGGGGCTTGGTGTTCCATTAATGCTGTATGGATTGTTCATTGGAGAAATGACAGTAAATACCAACCAAGAGCGCATGGCATGGTTGGCGGTTGGACTCGCAACCTTTGCCGTGATGGCGAGTTCTGGGCGGCAATTCTATATTGGTGGTTGGAAGTCCATTGTTTATCACTCAGCCAATATGGATACCTTGATAATGTTAGGCACTGGCGCGGCCTGGATCTATTCAATGGTGGTGGTGCTGTTCCCGACACTATTGCCGGAAATGGCGCGCCACGTTTACTTTGAAGCGACTGCCATGATTATCGGTTTGATTAGTCTTGGCCTAGCCCTAGAATTGAAGGCACGCGGGCGTACCTCAGATGCGATTAAACAACTTATTGGTTTGCAAGCTAAAACGGCTAGGGTAGTACGCGGTGAAAAGGAACTTGATATTGCCATAGAGCGTGTAATGATTGATGACATCGTACGAATTCGGCCGGGCGATAAAATCCCTGTTGATGGCATTGTCACGCAAGGCAGCACCAATATTGACGAATCCATGTTAACGGGCGAGGCCATGCCAGTCGAGAAAACAATGGGTGATAGGCTTGCGGCGGGCACCATAAATAAAAGTGGCTCAGTGCTTTTTAAAGCCACGCGAATAGGTGCCGACACAGTGCTGGCGCAAATTATTGAATTGGTCAAGCATGCGCAAAACTCAAAACCACCTATTGCTCGATTGGCGGATACGATCTCGGAGTACTTTGTGCCCTCTATTATGATCATCGCGATTTTAAGCGGTCTTATTTGGTTCAATTTTGGGCCGGCGCCAACGGTGGCCTTTGCAATGGTGTCTGCGACTACTGTATTGATAATAGCGTGCCCCTGCGCACTGGGTCTCGCTACCCCTATATCGGTGATGGTTGGCATTGGTAAGGCTGCACAAGCAGGCATATTGATACGCAATGGTGAAGCACTGCAGACCGCGTCTAAAGTCAGCGTAATGGTGTTGGACAAGACAGGCACCATTACCCTCGGCGCGCCCAAGGTAACGGATCTGCTTGTCGCCAATGCGGCAAGCGAAGATAAGCTATTACAGTTGGCAGCAAGCTTGGAGTCAGGCTCCGAACACCCCTTGGCACAGGCCATTTTAGAGACGGCGGCTGATAAAGGCTTAGTGCCGAATGAGGTGCGCAACTTTAAGGCGATAGCTGGTCGTGGTGTAAAAGGCCTTGTTGACGGTCAACAACTCTACTTTGGCAATCAGCGATTTATGCATGACCAAAGTATTGATATCGAGTCGTTTATCGAACCGGCTCAGAGTCTTGCGAAACAGGCCAAAACTCCAATGTACATGGCGTTCGACGGCAAGCTGGCGGGCATTGTTGCAGTCGCTGACCCGATTAAAGATGACTCCATCGCGGCGATTGAACGGCTCAGAAGATGCGGCCTTAGAATAGTGATGCTCACTGGTGACAACCGAGCCACGGCTGAAGCGGTTGCTAACAAGGTCGGCATCACTGAATTTTATGCCGAAGTTCTACCACAACATAAAACCGATAAAATCATCGAGTTGCAAACGGCCGGCGAGGTAGTTGGCATGACCGGAGACGGCATAAACGACGCTCCTGCTTTAGCGATGGCGGATGTGGGATTTGCCATGGGCACCGGTACCGATGTTGCTATTGAAAGCGCTGATGTGACCTTAATGCGAGGCTCATTGCATGGCATTGCTGATGCTATAGCAATTAGCCAAGCGACCTTACGCAACGTAAAACAGAATTTGTTTGGTGCGTTTGTTTATAACGTGGCAGGAGTGCCAATTGCCGCTGGCATTCTCTACCCCTTTTTCGGGCTCCTGTTAAGCCCAATTATTGCCGGTGCGGCCATGGCGTTTTCGTCGCTTACAGTGGTCATGAATGCCAATCGTTTGCGTTTCTTCGATGCTGGCAGCTATAAAGGAGCAAGCCATGATGGTTAATGTAATCGGGGTTTTGCTTATCGCCTTGATCGTCTGGTGGTTCTGGCTGTACAAGCCCAAAAATAAGTCAGCAAGACATTTTCCGAATAAATATAATTAGCCTTAAGCCTAGGCCTTCACTCTAAACTCTAACTTAAAGTTGTATACTTGAATTATGAAAATACATGCACTGATTAGCTTTACCATTTTTGCGATAGGGTTATCACTTTCTCAAATTTCTTTTGCCCAGACTGATCCTGCCAATATTGAGCAAGCAGAAGTTAAGGGAATTGATGACTTGCTGATGACCGTCTATAAATCACCGACTTGTGGTTGCTGCGAGAAATGGGTGAGCCACATTGAGGACAAGGGGTTTGCAACTAAGGTGATTGAGATGAATGATCTCTCACCGATTAAAAGTAAATACGACATTGGTGGTCAATACCGCTCTTGCCACACCGGAGTGGTTGTTAGCGAGCTAGGCGAATTTGTATTTGAGGGCCATATACCTGCGAAACATGTGAATGCATTTTTGAGTAATCCGCCAGCTGGCTCTATTGGATTGTCAGTTCCAGGCATGCCAGCTGGAAGCCCAGGTATGGAAGTAGGAGATCGCTTGGACTATTATCAGGTTCTGTTGTTGAATGAGGATGGGTCTAGTTCCATCTTTGCGCATGTTAATAAATAGCTTAATACTATTGGCAACGGCCTTGTGCGAGGCTGTATGCTGGTCAGAATTGCAATTGCTTGCATCTCAAAAAAATAGTTAATGTTGAATTCGTGGACCAAAATCCTGCTGTCGTTCTCGCTGATCTGCTATGTCACAGTATCCAGCATTGCGGTGGTGCATGCCTTGCCACGCCTAGCTGAGGATTTGCAACATTTAGAAAGCCCCACCATCGAAACAACTCTATTAGACGTGTCATATGGCGCCGAGATGTCGACAAGCAAAGCCGGTTGTCATCAACCGCAAGGCGATAGCTCCCAGAAAGCGGCTAGTGCCTGTGAGCTCTTTTGTACAGCAATGGCTAATATCATTGTTAATGAGTTGGCCTTGGATCTGCCAGCTAAGGTGCTTAGCACTGAAATCATTTTTCGGTCAAACATCTTTCATACTCGTGAACCCGCAATGGAGCCACAGCCCCCAAAATAACTCCTAACACGCTTATTCGTTTTTCATAAACTTAATCGTTAGGAGGGTCTTATGACCTCATTTTATTCACTGCCTTTTTCTTCATCAAGGCGTCGCTTCGTCACCGGTTTAGCATCTACCACAGCGTTTGGAATACTTAATTCCAGCGGCGTAGTCGGCGCGGCTGATAGTATGGCGCAATCAAAAAATCAGCAGAACAGCCTCCGAGGCAACAACTTTAATCTGGATATTGGCTATCGTCCGGTAAATTTTACCGGTAATAATCGCCAAGCGACTTGCGTCAATGGCTCCGTGCCCGCACCGATATTGAGGTGGAAGGAGGGCGAGCATGTCACCTTGAACGTACGCAATACGATGGCTGTCGATAGCTCAATTCATTGGCATGGAATGATTTTGCCCTCAAATATGGATGGCGTGCCTGGGTTAAGTTTTTCAGGTATTAAGCCCGGAGAAACATACAAGTATCAGTTTGATGTCAAACAAAGCGGCACCTATTGGTATCACAGTCATTCCAAATTTCAAGAACAAACAGGGCTGTATGGCGCGATTGTGATCGAGCCTAAGGAAGATGCACCGTATACCTACGATCGTGACTATGTGGTGGTGTTGTCGGATTGGAGTGATGAGGATCCGGATGATATTTATGCCAACCTAAAAAAGATGCCGCACATATACAACATCAATGAACGAACGCTGGCTGACCTAAATCGTGATGTGAAGAATAAAGGCCTAGCTGCGGCTATTAAGGGCCGGGCCATGTGGAACAATATGTTGATGTCAGACACGGATATCTCCGATGTCACAGGCCGAACCTATACTTTCTTGATGAACGGAAAGACGCCTGCCCAAGGCTGGGTTGGTGAATTCAAGAAGGGCGAAAAGATATTACTAAGGTTTATCAATGCCGCCGCAATGACCTTTTTTGATGTTCGTATTCCAGGTATCAAAATGACGGTTGTGGCATCTGACGGGCAATATGTTCAACCAGTGACTGTGGATGAATTTCGTATTGGCGCTGCCGAAACCTATGACGTGATTGTAGAGCCAAGCAGCGAGCAGGCGTATACCTTGTTTTGCCAGGCGATTGATCGCTCTGGTTTTGCCCGCGGTACTTTAACGCCAAATCGCTCGCTGGTGGCGCAAATACCGGAAATGGATGAGTCGCCGGTGCTAACTCATATTGATATGGGTATGGATCACTCTGGCATGGCAATGGGGAACAATGAAAGTGGTGCGAGTGTAAGTGACTGTACATTGGAACATGCGGCGATGGGGCACTGCGAAATGCCAGACATGAAGGTCATGGCCGAACCAAACTGTACACCTGAGCATGCCGCCATGGGGCATTGCGATATGCCTAAACTGGTACAGGAGTTTGCAACTGGCAAGGCGGGCTTTGGTAGCGCTAAAGAAGTGTCATTTGATCATCTAAGGCGTGGCCCGAAAATTGATATGCTAGCGCTCGGAGCGCAATATCGGCTGAACGACCCTGGCGTCGGCCTACGAAATAATGGGCGCCGAGTGCTCACTTATGCTGATCTTTTTAATCTAAATAGAACTCTAGACTCGAGACAGCCCAGTCGTGAGATCGAGCTTCATTTAACCGGCAACATGAGCCGCTATATGTGGTCTATAGACGGCGTGAAGGCTAGCCAAGCTGAGCCAATTCAAATGGCCTACGGTGAGCGAGTACGCCTTACGCTGGTGAATAACACCATGATGAATCACCCTATGCACATCCACGGTGTTTGGAGCGAATTGGAAACAGGTGATGCTGAGTTCATCCCGCGTAAACACACCGTTATTGTGCAACCAGGCGCCAAGATATCTTACCTGGTCACTGCCGATGCTATTGGACGGTGGGCCTATCACTGCCACTTGATGTATCACATGCCCGGCATGTTTCGCGAGGTTCATATATCATGAACTCCTTAATAAAAAGAAGCCTCAATACGTTTATCTTGCTGATTGTGGTGCTGGGCAATGATATAGCAGCAATGGGCGATGATCCCTTGCTCACTAAGCTTATGTCTGAACTTGAGTACTTGCCAAATGAGGACGATGGTGTTCTGGAATGGGATGTTGATGCTTGGGTAGGTCGTGATTTGCAAAAGGTTTGGCTCAAAAGCTCAGGCGAGTTTGCAAACTCTGAGATTGAGGAAGCCAACCTTGAGCTGGTTTACAGCCGTGCCGTTTTCTCAACATGGGATCAACAATTCGGCATCCGTCATGACTTTAAGTCTGATCAAGACCACTCTGATCAAGGTTCCAAAGCCCGTAACTGGGTGTCGTTCGGCTATATCGGAACTGCGACGTATTTTGTGGATGTTGATGCGCGAGTATTCTTCGGAGAAGAATCAAGCGCACAACTATTGGTCGAGCTAGAGCGAGAAATAATGCTCACCCAGCAATGGGTGCTGACACCTGAGATGGATATTGTTGCAAATGGTCGTACTCAACAACAATTTGGTGAAGGCTCAGGCCTTTCTGAAATCGAGTTTAGTGTGCGCCTTGGCTATGAATCAAACGGTAACCGTAAAATTCAGCCATTCATTGGCCTAACCGCGAATCAAACTTTTGCTGGAACTCGCCGATTTGAAAAGGCTGAAGGCAATAGCAGCACCAACGTGGAAGCAATGTTCGGTGTCCATTTTTGGTTCTAGAAAAGTGAGAAACATGCCTATCTACTGGCGCCGACGTGAAGCCTACTTATATCGAATAGTTCAGGTGTGAAAGGAACTTCTGTAATCATATTCAGGCCTTAAAACTTGAGTATATTTTTATTGTGGTAGCGTCAGAATTTAGGTACATTATCCAATTGGTCGTTATACCGTGGGGGGTTATCACTAAAACTATGAGATAAAACCATGAAATACCTCGGAAAACGCACCATAGCGTACAGTTATCTGCTAATTGTTTTTATGTTCAGCTTTAGCTGGAATGTAATGGCGCAAAGTAATGACTTGTTTCATTTCGTTGCTAGTACTCAGGCAGAACGCTCCCAATCCTTGGCCTTGCAAGGCAAGGTGAC
>Ga0316189_10003466_pt1 | contig 15302 bp, 14 predicted proteins | sample LowCovwburrow_MG_FD_204930 | JGI IMG/M metagenome (GOLD analysis project Ga0316189, IMG submission 204930) | Coastal sediment microbial communities from Maine, United States - Lowes Cove worm burrow | ecosystem: Environmental > Aquatic > Marine > Coastal > Sediment | place: USA: Maine... | reverse complement strand
TTCTTCGCCGGCGAGTCGGTAGACCAGGTTATTAGCCCAGGAATAGTTGAAAACCGTAGCCGTGGAAATGATAACGACAAGGGGGATAGCGGCCCAGAAACCGAACACGTGGTGCCAGTTAAAGTCCCGAGCATTGGCATTGTTGTTCGCTGGGTTAAACCAGACACGCGTGCGTAGCGTTGCCCAGGCATAAATTTTGGGAAGCCACAGATAGATGCCGCTAAGCACCAAGAAAAGAAACATCAAATTCGCGGCACCGGTAACAAGCCGTGCCGAGCTGCGACTATCACCCGTCATGTTGAACCAGCGATGCCAGCCACGTACAGCTGAGAAGAAGGCGCTGAAGGAATCGGAATGGGGCAGGTAAGCCTGGCCGCTATAGGGGTTGAGGTATTGAGTCTGGCTGCGACCTTGTCTGAGCAGGGCGGGGGCGGTCGGATCTGAGCTCAGCATGATGCTGGTGGGCTCGAATCCCTCGAGGTTTCGACTAGCCGCTATCAGTTGGTCGGTTGTCATCATCTGCTGGCCCGCTTCGGGCTCGGCATAGTAGCTGCGGTCTTCCCACACTTGCACTTGGCGCTCGTAGGTGAGGATGACGCCGGTTACCGACATCATCAAAACCACCAGGCCGGCGCTGACGCCGCAGGCTAGATGAAGCCAGAAGATCGTTTTTCTAAGCATTGAAAGACCGCTAATAAATAATACAAATACGAATCATTCTCATTCTATAGGAGTTAAGGTCGTATTGTCACTTATTTAGTCAGCTAAATAGAAGATAGAAGATAGAAGATAGAAGATAGAAGATAGAAGATAGAAGATAGAAGATAGAAGATAGTAATGGGTGAGATAGCTTCGAGTGGTGGGATTTATTTGTATATTGGCTAAAGAAGTCAAAGGGGTCCGAGTCACTGCTGCCCCATAAGTTCGTTGAGGCTTTATTTGGAAGCTGGGACAGTGCGGGCATTGCGGTTCTTGGCTTTCGTGCCAAGACATGAATCCGGTGTTGCCGACTGTGACCCGCCGTAGATACGTCCATGTAGGCTCGGCGCCCGCGCCCTGCGGGCGACGGTCACATCCGGCAACACCGGATTCCTGCCTGCAGGTTTTGTGGGACAGTAGTGGGTCCGAGTGCTTTGATTCTGTAGCGCATACGCAAAAAATAAAACCACTCTCGAATCTGACTCCTTCGATTTTACTTAGATAGGGAACACCTGCTAGCTTGTCGCGGTTTCCAGCCCTCCTTCACGCCATTTTATCCAGCACTGCGCCAGCGCCAGATTCGTTGACCACGATAGCCAATACACTATTTGAAACTGGGTGACTTCATCAAACACCATGGCCAGTACCGGATTCATAAGCCTGAGTGTCACGGCTGCATAGGTTAGTGCGAAGCTGCGAATCATCCAGCGTCGGTGCGCTGGAAAATTGCCGTTACGGGCGTGCATCACCGCCACCAGAGTGACGGACCACCACAGTGTGGACAGCATGCCCAGACCTAGCATGCTAATGATGCCACCGAAGGCATGCCATGCCATGTAATAGCCACCTATGCTGCCTAGAATGATTGCCAGAAAGTAGGTGCGCCCTAGATAGCGATGCAGGGTTCGGTTGCGGCGGTAAATCATGAACTGAAACGGAGAAATTAACAGCGCAATTCCTCCGGCAACCACATGCATGCTTACCAGCACCATGGACATGCTCAGATAGCGCTGGTGAAATTCGTCGGGTATCTCAGGTAGCAGCAGTGGAAAGATAATGCCGTAAGCGGCGATCACTACAGCCAGAAAGGTCCCGAGACCGAACATAATCGATGTTGCAAAGTTTCCGTGTGGTTGCCGACTTAATTTGGCTACGAATTCAGTCATGGTGATTCCCTTGTTTGAATAGATCTCGTATCACTTCGCTTCTCGGAAGTGGGCATAGGACTATTTCAACAAGGATCTGGGCCGCTAGCGTCTAGCTCGTGCTAATTGGACGTGCAACTCGACCGGATTGGACGGTTCGGGCGGGGAGGGGGCTATTACTGCCTATTCTTAATGCGGTATTGAGAGGGTGTTAGGCCGGTGTGCTTCTTGAACACCGAATTAAACGTGCTCTTGGAAGAGAATCCGGACTTCAAACCCAGATCCAACAGTTTGATATCACCGTCTTCCTTAAGGCGTTCACAGACAAACTCGATGCGGAAATTATTAACGAAGTTGTAAAAATTCTGACCTTGCTGCTGATTCAATGCTTCAGACAGGTGGTGGGTACTGACACCTATGGCTTCAGAAAGTTCGCGTAGAGATAAGTCGTTGTCCAGAAAGGCCTGTTGAGACTTCATATGCTGAATGACGGTTTCCAACAAGCTAACGCGAGTATCTTCATCCAATGCGCCCGACAGCTGCTGCTCATTGTCATCGACTGTCGCGTCTGTATCCCCTTGGTTAGGGACTACAATTTTGAATAATTGAGGATTGCGCCACTGGGCCATGCCTATGCTGTAGATCAAGACCACAATCAGCAAGTCACCGGCAACCACCAATACAAAATTGTTACCCGCAATCGGTGTCGCCGTCTTGATGCTCCAGATAATCAAATTGAACCCTTGTACGATCCACAGCCAATCAAAAATATCCGGATTGAAGCTCGCGTAGTTGTTCTGAGCCCGCCGTTGGTAACGCAGCAGGAAATATGCGGTGTAGCCCATGTAGACAAAAGCCTGCCCGTACATAATTATCCTCGCGAGAATCAATCGGCTCGACACTCCGTCAGCAGTTTGTGTGAGAGTCTGTTCCATCACATCAACTGAAAAGAACAGATCAATATTGAGCATGTAGCAGCTGACGAAGGGGATGAAGTGCAGCAAGTCTTTCGACTGAAAGCCATCACCCAGTACCGAGTGGCGACAGTACAGATAGAGGAGCGCGCCATAGCTAGCTGGGAAAAACGCCGTCATGCCTAGCAACAAACCGAAAGTCCCAATCTGCTCACTCTGAATGACCAGCATCGTAAGTAGCCCTATCGCAAGTAACAGGCACCAAGCCCCCAAAACACGGCTGGCATGGCTGATATTGGAGCTAAACAGGAGTAAAGCGGAAAGCAGCAAACCCTGGAAAGTGCCAATGACATAAAGATATTGCAGAAAAACGGACATTGATTTTTTAGTGGTAATCTAGATTGAAGAAGTGAAATAGTAACTCATGGCTGTCTATTGTGCATGGGTCTGATTGGGGTAGGATCACGGTGTCTCCTTGCTTTTATAGCACGGAGTATTGTGAATTAGGAAGGCCGGTGGGGCAGCGCCCGGGCCAAAATAAGTCTGCCGCCTTTCTAGCATGGGACTCAATGCTTATATTCATGGTATATGTCTATATAGCTTATATCTCAGTGAAAAAGCTGGAAGGGAGGAAATGCTGCGTAAACTGATAGCAGATATTAGGCCTGTCTTATCAGAAAACATGAGCAGGATTTCCAAGGAGCGAGCTAGAAAAATCTTTACGGGTTGCGAACAATCTCTAGCAGAAGGGAAAATAGCGACATTAGATAGCATTAAGTGAGGAACTCGCTAGATTTGAACTGTCCTGCCCGCTTTGATTCGAGGCCCTCATCTCTTTAACAACATGCGGCGATAAGGTTGCCTATGTCAAACAGTTGGAAGCCGAACATCGTCTTCTTCGCACTCACCATCTTGGTGCTTGCCTTGATACCCATGCTGAGTATTACCACGGGCGCTACGATGGATTTTGACGCTTCCGCTCAAAGCGCCACCGAGAAAACAGGTATCGAGCAGACATCCAATTTGCTAGTCGTCATACGGCTGGCGATGGCGGAGCCGGCCTTATGGCTGCTAATTCTTGGGTCATGTGTTCCCATGTTAGCGGCGATTTTTACCTGCCTCATATTTGACCGTTCTGAAATATTACGGATGGTTGGCCGGCTAAGGCCTGTTCTTCCAGGCACCTCTGTGGCTTCGGGGCTGAAAGCCTACGCGCTGCTTTTTGTCGTCACCCCTATGATGTTGTTGATTGTATTTGGCATTCGCCAAGCCATACCCGGCGAATTTGAGTATGTGCACGCCGAGAATATCCTTGGGACAGGGTTGCTCGTAGCACTACTCCTTTCCGCGTTCGTAGATCAGGGGGGCGTGCTTGAAGAACTCGGATGGCGTGGCTATGCTCAACCCACCATTCAGGAAAAGCTATTGACCCCTCTAAATGCGGCACTCGTCGTTGGCCTCGCATGGGGGCTCTGGCATGTGCCTCGTGATGTCGTAGGCGGAGTCGTAGAGCGCCTCGGGTTGGCTCACTACCTTTTCATCTATTTGCCTTCTTTTGTACTCGGCACGTTGTCGACTTCAATCATCATTGCTTACTTCATGAACCGCACCGGCGGTAGCGTGCTTCCTGCAATCATGATTCATGGGCTTAACAATGATGCCGTCGGAATCGCAGGGGAGGCCACCATGGCCATTGCGCTCGCTCCCTACCATCAGCTTACCCAGAACGTTCCGTTCGCTATCTTTGCCGGCGTACTAGTGGCCCTACACGGGAAAGAACTCGGCCGAAAAAAAGCCGCTGCGTCTGGTTCGAGTTAGTAAGTTATGAGTATCCCTTAGTTTTTTATGTGCCGTTTGGTCGCCAAAGTCTGATACGAAAATCACTCTGATAATCATTAGCCGACTCCCCAGAGCGGTGGTAAAACTAGAGTTGAAAGACTTTAACTACCACCACAAATTGGAGAAGGCTGATGACCACACCGCTTCATTGCGGAATTGATTTGCATTCAAACAATAGCGTGATTTCTATTCAAGATAAGAACAGTAAGCAGGTCTGCGAAAAGCGACTGATTAACGACCTGCCTACTAGTGTGTAGGTCTTAAGCCCTTATAAAAAAGACCTACAGGGCTGTGTCGTTGAATCAACTTATAATTGGTATTGGTTAGTGGATGGTCTCATGGAAGCAGGTCACCGGGTTCATCTTGCCAACCCGGCAGCGATACAGCAATACAATGGAATCAAGCACACGAATGATTTTACCGATGCGCGATTTCTGGCCCATTTACTCAGTCTGGATATTTTACCCACAGGCTATATTTACCCCAAAGAAACGCGTGGTATCAGGGATGTACTGCGACGGCGTTTATTGCTGGTGGATCAGCGCTCCAGCCAACGCACAAGTTTGCAAAGTTTATCGTCTCCATAACTGGCAGCCACACAGATTTCTTCAATGACCTTATTGCCATTGTCCAAACTAGTGATTCAAGGGCCTTCGCCCATCTATTTGCTTGCTGGAATCTGTCGTTACATCAGTTGCACAGACTATTTTCGTCCGCTTATCACCGTCCGGCACACTAATTGCTAGATAACTAGTAGCTGAACTAGCTATTGAACAGTAAACATTACGAAGCCCCGAAATTAGCGCAGAAAGGAGAATAAAATGAACTACTATGTCAGAGAATTGACAGACAAGTGTGCGGTTTTAGTCGCCGAAGATGGCTATGAATTGGACTATTTCCCATCGGTGCAAGTCGCTGTTTGTGCATGCAAGGAGGGTTGCCATGCCACACCTTTGTATATTGAACGGCACTACAGCTATTTGGAAAGCTCACCCAACGATTTCGAATCCAGCTTTGTGTAGCGGGCTGTTGCAGAATCAAGGTTAAGGGCGAATCACGCTTGTGCTAAATAAGCGGAGACGGACTGCGGGTCTGGAATTACTCGTTTAAATATTGGTTTGAAAAGCCAATATTTTTTCATAAAGCTTGATTCTATTTTCTTCACTAGAAAAGCCATGGCCTCTATTTCGTTAAAGCAATCAGTCATAGGTCACGCCTGAATCATCGAGCTTTTCACGGAGTTGGTTGGCCTGAGAGATTGGCGCGCGCTTATCTTCGCCGCCGTGGGCTAGAAAAATGACAATCTCAATATTTTCAGTAGAATTTGCTGGAGATTGCTACTCATATTCACCCCTTTTATGGCCATTTTGTATGACTGAAAGGTGTCTAGTAAAGTGATAGTGATTCAGCTTAACAACTTAAGATTTTGAGAGGTGTAATTACGACGTAGTACGGGGATCGGGGCGAAAGAATCCAAACAGCCTTAGGGCTGTTAATCTCGACGGGCTTCGTGCCAGTTGCAAACTGCTGTCGCATAGTCGAACCACCCACACGAGGATTTTCAGCCCTCTGCTCCAACACATTGAAGCAGAGGGTTAAATCTTAGCTATTGCGTAGCTTCGCTTGCGCCGCTGCCAATCTCGCTATCGGAACCCGTGGCGGTGAACAACTCACATAGTTCAGGCCTGCACGATGGCAGAAGTCTATAGAGGCAGGATCGCCGGCGTGTTCTCCACAGATGCCTAGCTTGAGATCGGGCCTAGTAGAGCGACCGCGATCGACCGCGAAATCGATCAGTTTGCCGACACCATGTTGGTCGAGACTGGCGAAGGGATTCTTGTTGTAGATTTCTTTGCTCTGATACTCGTCATAGAATAGACCCATATCGTCACGGCTTAGGCCCAGTGCTGTCTGAGTCAGATCATTGGTGCCGAAGCTGAAGAAGTCTGCCTCTTTTGCGATCTCGTCGGCCGTGATTGCCGCGCGCGGTACTTCGATCATGGTGCCGACAATGTAGTTGATGCGAACCTTGTGCTTCTTCATCACCTCTTTGGCGACGCGATGTACAATGGCGAGCTGGTCCGCGAGTTCTGCGCGGAAGCCCACTAGGGGAATCATGATCTCTGGCTTCACTTTGATCTTCTTCTTGCCCTTCAGAACCTGTGCAGTCGCTTCGAAGATTGCGCGGCTCTGCATCTCGGTGATTTCGGGGTAGATGATGCCCAGACGGCAGCCGCGGCAGCCGAGCATGGGGTTCTCTTCGTGCAGAGACTTGATGCGGTCGATGACAAAATCGAGAGGCACGCCTAGCTTCTCTGCCAGCTGGCGTCTTACCACATCGTCGTGAGGCAAAAATTCATGCAATGGCGGATCCAGAAGGCGAATCGTCACCGGGCGTCCATTCATGGCCTTAAAAATGCCTACGAAGTCCTTTTTCTGAAAGGGTAATAGTTTCTTCAATGCGCTACGGCGATGTACCTCATCGACGGCGAGAATCATCTGTCGCATATAGTCGATGCGATCGCCTTCGAAGAACATATGCTCGGTTCTGCATAGACCAATGCCCTCAGCACCGAAGGCTACGGCCTGTTTAGCCATGTTCGGTGTGTCGGCATTGGTGCGGATATTCATTGAGCGGTGCTTGTCGGCCCACTTCATGACGGTCTGGAACAGCTCGTAGGTGTAGCTCTTGGTTGGCTTCAGGCTGCCTTCTAACACGCGCTTCACTTCGGAATCGGTGCTCGCGATCATGCCTTTGTAAATGGCGCCGGTGCTGCCATCGATGGAGATGTAATCCCCCTCATTGAGCACTGTCTTGCCCGCAGTAAGGGTTTTTTTCTCGTAGTTGATCTTGATGTCGCTGGCACCACAGACACAGACCTTGCCCAATTGACGGGCAACGAGCGCAGCGTGTGAAGAAACGCCGCCTCGTGAGGTGAGAATGCCCTGTGAGTGCAGCATTCCTTTTAAATCATCCGGGGAGGTTTCTGTGCGGCATAGCACTACCTTTTTGCCCTCGCGCGTTGCCTTCTCGGCTTGAGCCGCGGTAAACGCAATGCGTCCAGTGGCTCCACCAGGGCCCGCTGGCAGGCCGGTAGCGATTACACTCGCCGCATTCAGTGACTTCGGGTCGAAAACCGGCACTAACAGTGAATCGATGGACTCGGCAGGGATCTTCAATAGCGCCGTCTCTACGTTCATCAGGCGTTCTTTCTGCATCTCTACGGCGATTCGCACCGCAGCAAGGCCGGTGCGCTTGCCATTGCGGGTCTGTAGAATGAAGAGCTTGTTCTTCTCGATGGTAAATTCGAAGTCCTGCATGTCTTTGAAGTGCTTTTCTAGCTTGGATCGAACCTTCTCCAGGTCCTTGAAGCTCTTGGGCATTTCCTTGGCAAGATGGCCGATGGCATTCGGTGTACGCAAACCCGCTACCACGTCTTCGCCCTGCGCGTTAATTAGGTATTCACCGTAGAACACCTTCTCGCCGTTGGCGGGATCGCGAGTGAAGGCAACCCCCGTGGCGCTGTCGTCGCCGGCATTGCCGAATACCATGGCCTGTACGTTCACTGCCGTGCCCCACTCAGCGGGAATACCGTATTCCTGACGATAGAGGATGGCGCGCTCGTTTCTCCAAGAGCCGAATACTGCACTTACAGCGCCCCAGAGTTGCTGCATGACATCTTGTGGGAAGGCGCTGCGAGTGCGCTTTCGGATCAGCGCCTTGTATTGCGTGACCAGTGTTTGTAAGTTCTCGGTGCTCAGCTCATTATCTGATTCAACGTGTACCTTGTGTTTCAGCTTCTCCAAGAGCAGGTGAAAGGGGTCCTCCTCCTCCTCTGTGCGGGCGGTCACACCCATCACCACGCCGCCATACATCTGAATGAAGCGACGGTAGCAATCCCAAGCAAATTGGGGGTTCGCCGAAACATCGGCTAGACCTTCGACGGTCTCGTCATTCAGGCCAAGATTGAGGATGGTGTCCATCATGCCCGGCATAGAATCGCGGGCTCCGGAGCGTACAGAGACCAATAGTGGATTCTTACGACCACCGAACTTCTTGTTGAGCTGCTTCTCGACGCTCTTTACGGAGTCGGTTACTGTCTGGCGCAAGGTGGCAGGGTAGCGCTGCTGGTGATCATAGTAGTAGGTGCAGACTTCGGTGCTAATGGTAAAGCCCGGAGGCACCGGCAGGCCGATAGAGGCCATTTCCGCTAGGTTGGCGCCCTTGCCACCTAGCAGTTCGCGCATGGTAGTGTTGCCGTCGGTGGTCTTTCCGAATGCGAAGACGAATTTCTTGCTCTTGATGGTTTTCTTGGTCTTGGCGGGTTTCTTAGTCTGGGTTCTGCTCATAGCGCGAAAAATACCTTGTTTCTTATTAATGCTACACCGTTTCTTCCCTAACCCACAAAGGTGAGGGACGTTCGTCGGGGCAGCCAAGGGGAGCTGTCTGCAGGACAGCGCCGATCATGCTTTCAGCGAAAGCCGGCTGCTCGATTTATGCACAGATTAGGACGGCAATTTGCCGTCCTGTGCGGGTAGGGGAGGATAATGCACTTGCACGTCAAAATCCAGCATGGATGGCACACGTGTGCTCATAGCCAAGCCCAAGGATTAGGGCCTAGCTTTTGTGCGAGATTGAGCAGGGCGCGGTAAACAGTTGTGATGCTCAATTACGGAGCGGCACAATCTGAGTGATCAAGCTAAATAGCTATGCGCGGGCTAGCTGACGTTGTCTAGACGTCATTTTCAAGCGTAGTCGCCGTTGACGATTTGTAACAACAGCCTCCCAGTATTTCGGTATGCAAGCAATGCAGTCCCAAGTAGTGGTATATCCAACCTTGATCGTTTCATGGCTTTCGTCGCCGATCATTAGATTTGGTGCGCCTTCATATATTGATACGGACTTGATCAAACCGTGTAAATGTTGAATATTTTTATTTTTGGAATTACTCATCAACAATACGTATTTTTTCCTTGATGTTATGACCTTCATTCCCATGTGAGCCCAAATTCTAGCCTGTTGTAGTGGGGTCTTAATGGCGGGACTTATCCATAAGCCATTAACCTCGAGCATATCGTTCTGGTCGTTGTTAAAAAAATTATCTGATTTTTTCACTACGTCTGGTACAAACATTAGACTTCTATAGTTAGGCCCGGTAACAATCATATAACCAGCCACTAATTTATTTTGTAGGAAAACTCCTATAGTCTGGCTGTTTTCAACATAATCTAGAGGTAACCTGACCCCTGCGGTAGTTTGAAATTTTTCAATGAATAGCTCTGTTTCGACTTGGTTCTCGATTTCTCTAAAAGTTAATTTTTCCATTTTGCAATCCTCGGTAATAACATTCCTACGCGTTGGCGATATTCGAAATATTCCTTCGAATGCTCGCTGCTCAATATAACTTTCTCTTCGGCTCTTGCGGACATGAAGTAGAAAGTTACTAAGTAGAATAATGTAATCCAGAGGAAAACGGAATTGAATAAAATTGTAGTTGAAGTCCACGCCAGCATGTATGAAACATAGAATGGATGACGGACGATCGCGTATGGTCCCGATGTAACTAGTTCGCCGACATTCTTGCTGAACGCGAAATCCAGCTTTCTTGCAGTAAATATTGACCACCAAAATAGTAGCAGGGAAATCAGCAAGGCTGTTAGGCATGCAGTGGCAGTTATCAGAGTGCTTTCGTTAACAACACTGAATCCATACAAGCTCGAAAGGATTTGGATGCCAACGACGGGGTCATACAATCGCACCCAAATAGACACATTGGTGGATTGAATACTAAAGAATCTGAATCTAGCCCAAATTAGACTAATAACTAAGGCTATGTATGCCGCAAATGCTAGAAAAGTAATGATAGTCATTGGATGTATTGGTTAAAGATTGGTTGATATAGGCCGTCAATCAGGCTGTATATTGAGTTTTTCATTGGTATATCTCGCTGGTTCTATAAAAAATAGGGCCAGCACTGTTAGATACCCTCCATTGATAGTTCAATTCCTCAAAGGGAAAGACAGTACTGGGTACTATCTTTTTTCCTTCAATTTGGCGAGATTTATTTGTGTGAATAATACAACTTTTAATGGCAATAAGTATTCAATTTACTGCAGGGAACATATTGCAGAATTTACTAACGAACTGAGCAATGCTGGATCCGTAGCTCTGAGAAGCTGGCCCGGAGGAGCTGGAGCCATTCTTTTAGCTGTTTCGACTATCATCAATTACAGTGATGCAGTAGCGAAAGAAAATGAATACTCAATATTCATGCTTTTCACATACGCTATACCAATTTCTGTATTAATCTTCTATCCAGCGGTCTCTCTTCTATTTACAGGGCTAAATAAAAGAAGTGCGCTTGTAGTAGATTTTCTAACCTTTTCTAGTTTGATGGGTTTTTGTGGGGTTCTCTACATTTATTTGTTGGGGGCTACAACGGTGACGGAGCTTAGAGATTTATCTAATCAGGTTTTTGGCCAAACTAACTTTATCTTGATGTTGGCCACGGCTTTTTCCTACAAATCGGTATATTGGTATACTTTTCTTCGCAATGTTGTCTTCGCGTTAGTTCTAGCATTCGCTACTTATACTATCGGTATCAATATTGACCCGCTCTTTTTTATAATTCTTGTGCAAGGTGTTTTGGGTGGAACGATGGTTAGCTGGGTCTTTTTCGAAGCACTGCGCACCCGTTTCTACTTAAAGTCAACCGACGCTGATACTCGCCAGCACTTATATAACCAACTCTCGAAGCTGGTTTACCCTCATCAATTAGAGCGCATCAAACTAGGCGACGAGCTCGAGAACACCATGCCCTTAAAAGAGGGCAAGGCCATCATTAATGTATTTGATGTGCAGCGCTCTGGCGAGATCCGCCATGAGAGGACGCAAGAGTTCTTCATGGGCATTTTTCAATCGTTTCTGCAGGTGTGTATGAAAGGCTATGAGCACAATCCGCTGAGATCGCGGGCTTTTCGGTTGAAAGAGACGGGTGATGGCTTCATTAGCGCGGTTGGCTACCCCTTTCTGCCGATTGATTCTCGTTCGTTAGCGGATAGCGCCGTGTCCACTGCATTGACAATGTTCGAAGCCTTTAACTTGGAAGTTAAGAAGTTTAACTACTCTAGGCCAATAAAGGGGGCGATGGGGCTGGCCTATAATTCGGTGCAGGGTACGTTCCAGAGTGGTGGTATTCGCTCTTATGATTTGTTTGGGGACGCGCTTATTCAGGCGGCAAAGTATGAGGAACTCAGGAAGCAGCCAGTGCTTTGGGAGATTTTCTGCGAGCACGCGCGCGAACGGGGATTGCAGGATTTTAATATCTTAATCGTTCAAGAGTTTGTCTATAACTCCCTTAGTCCGTCGTACCGGGACATATTCACGGAAATCGATCTAGCCGATAAGCGGCTGGTGGAGAAAGACTTTCATCTGATGTATGACAACGAGGCAAAATACATCTACTTTCATCTGCTGGGATAGTCGCCGACACAGTTACTCCGATTCATTCTGTACCGTAATTGCGGGAATTCCCTCCGAGTCTATCTGTGCGGTAATCTGGATGGGCCGGCAACATACTTGGCAATCTTCAATATAATCTTGATCGGGAATAGAGCAGTCTACGAGTAACTGGATAGCTTCGCCGCAGGAGGGACAATAGGTCTCCACATTTTCTTGCAGAAGCATATTAGTTCACTTCGGTAAGAAGTGGCTTGCCAGAAAAATAGGCGCCCAGATTATCTATCGTTAGCTGACCCATTGCTCTTCTTGTTTCTACTGTGGCGCTGCCAATATGCGGCAATAACACTATGTTGTTCATCTCGAGCAGTGCTTCCGGAACATTAGGTTCGTCGGCATAGACATCTAAGCCTGCTGCAAAAATATGTTGCTCCTGCAAGGCCGTTGCTAGCGCTATTTCATCGACGCTGGAACCTCGGCCGACATTGATGAATATTCCCGAGGGACCTAACTTTTGGAATATGTCTGCATTAATGACGTTCTGGGTGTCTTTGCCGCCCGGGAGCATACAGAGCAATATGTCAGAGGCTTCGGCTAAGTCGGCTATGCTGGAATGGTAGTCATAGGGTAAGTCTTTCGGGCTGCGATTGTGATAGGCGATCTTTAGGCCGAATGTTAGCGCCCGGTCGGCTATTTCTTCGCCAATTCGACCGCAGCCAATTATTCCGAGAGTTTTGCCGGCTAAGCCTCTTCCGAATGGAAACGGGCCTTGCGACCATTTCTTTTCACGCACAAAGCGGTCGGCGTTTACGATATTTCTAGTGGTTGCCAGTACAAGGGCGATTGCAATATCTGCAACAGCCGCGTTGAGTACATTGGGTGTGTTGCTGACGCGAATATTTCTGCGGCGAGTAATTTCAAAATCTACTCCATCGACGCCCACGCCGAAACAAGAAATCAGTTTGAGAGAACCTAATTCATAGATGGCCTCATCAACCATCCAGGAGGCGGTAGCTACGGCTTCACATTTTCCTTGCAGATCTTGGATAAGTTTTTTCTTTTCATCGCGGGATAGATTCCATAGATGATGTGTCTTGAATTTTCTATCTAATTTTTGAATAGTCTCAGGGTGAAAATCATTAGCTAAGAGTACAGAGGGTTTGGTGGTCATTGGATTATCTTCTGGGTATGAGTTCGGCTATTAAGTGTATTCATTTGAATGGCTGATGCGCAATAGAATCTTTTATTTCTCAATTAGTTGCAACAGTGCAGTATATTGCATAGATTAGAGATTCTTGGATTAAACGCGCAGTTATCCCCGCGCTCTTAATCGCGACATCTTAATACACACTGCCTATTTTAGCCGGCGTCACAAATTGAAAAGTCATCTTCAGAACCTCCCCTCGATTGATAAGCTCCTTCAAACACGCTCGCTTTCGTCGCAGATAGCCCAGTTCGGCCACAAAAGCGTCAAGGAGGAGTCGAGGCGTCAGATCGACGATTTGAGAGAGTCCTTACTACGAGAGGAAGAGAGTGCTTTGGCTTGGATGTCCTCGCCTGATTTTTTCGAGCAATTCTGTCAGCAAATCTCCAAAGCCGTTCAGGCACAGTTTTCCAGCACATTGATACCGGTATTTAATCTGACAGGCACCGTTGTACACACGAATCTCGGCAGGGCTAGCCTTCCCCCGGAGGCGGTTGACTCTATGGTCACGGCAGCCACCCATGCCACCAACCTGGAATACGACCTGCTAAGCGGAAAGCGGGGCGATAGAGACTCGCACCTGGAGCGCGCCATCTGTGAGATGACGGGCGCTGAGGCGGCGACCGTTGTGAATAACAATGCGGCGGCTGTGCTGCTGGTTCTCAACACTCTGGCAATGAGCAAGGAAGTCATTATCTCTCGCGGTGAGCTGGTTGAGATAGGTGGTGCCTTTCGCATTCCCGATGTGATGGAGAGTGCGCACTGCACGCTGCGTGAGATAGGCACGACCAATCGAACCCACCTGAAAGACTATAGGGCTGCCATCAATAGCGATACTGGGCTGTTGATGAAGGTGCATACTAGCAACTACGAGATAAGAGGCTTTACCAATTCCGTGTCGGAGTCCGACTTGAGTGAGTTAGCTAGGGAGAAGGGCATTCCCTTCGTGTCAGACTTAGGTAGCGGTTCCCTGGTGGATCTGCGGCAGTTCAATCTGCCTTATGAACCCACTGTTAAAGACACCGTCGAGATGGGAGCCGACCTAGTTACCTTCAGCGGGGATAAACTGCTTGGCGGCCCTCAGGCGGGCATTATCGTGGGCAAACGCGAGTTGATAGAGCGCGTGAAGAGCAATCCACTTAAGCGCGCCCTCAGAGTGGACAAGATCACACTGGCAGCACTGCTTGCTGTAATCAATATTTACAAAGATCCAGACCGGCTGGAATCTCGCTTGCCCATGTTGGCGGACCTCGCGCGGCCTGTTGCTGAGATAGAGGAGGTCGCTGAAAAGGTGATTGTCGTTCTTAGCGAGCGCCTGGCAGATAAGGCCTTGGTGACTGTGCAGGCCTGTAAGAGCCAGATTGGCAGCGGTGCACTGCCTTTAGACCTGATGGAGAGCCGTGCGCTGTGTATTACGCCGATTGCTGAGAAGGGCAAGACCGACGAGGCCTTGCAATTCTTGTCCTCGGCTTTTCGTGCCTTGCCGAAGCCCGTCATAGGGCGAGTCTCCGATGGTCGGCTACTATTTGATCTGCGTTGTCTGCGCGATGTAGATGAATTCCTAGGCCAACTGGAAGATTTGTCAGTCTAGGATAGGCCGCGACGACTGTTTAAATTCAAACAAATTGCAGTGATTACTGGCTGATAGCTGGTTGGCTAGGTATTATTCCGGACCAAATCAATAAGCAGCTTCTTTCGTAAGAAATCACAACTAGATAAGGAACAGCAAATGTTTAGCCATGTAATGCTCGGTGCTACCGACGTCGAAAAATCCAAGTCCTTTTATGATGCCATTTTGGGCGCGCTAGGCTACGAGCCCGGTGTCACCGACGAGAAGGGGCGCGTATTTTGGATGAACAAGACGGGCATATTCTCTATTAGTAAGCCCATCGATGGCGAGCCCGCCTGCAATGGCAACGGCAGCACCCTTGGATTTAGCGCCGAGAGCAGCGAAGCGGCGAATGCCTGGCATGCTGCGGGTCTTGAGAACGGTGGAACAGACTGCGAGGATCCACCAGGTCCGCGCGAGGGGTCTACCGGCT
>Ga0316189_10003465_pt1 | contig 15303 bp, 14 predicted proteins | sample LowCovwburrow_MG_FD_204930 | JGI IMG/M metagenome (GOLD analysis project Ga0316189, IMG submission 204930) | Coastal sediment microbial communities from Maine, United States - Lowes Cove worm burrow | ecosystem: Environmental > Aquatic > Marine > Coastal > Sediment | place: USA: Maine... | reverse complement strand
TGGATCACGGGGATACACCGAGGGGGTCAGAGAAAAAGGGGCCAAATTATACCTGTGATAGGCGCCCGGCGATATGCCGGATTCGGGGACCCCTTCAATCGCCGGCCGGCAGCTCTTCCAACCGACCCAGCAGGCCGGCTGCATCGCTGTTTCCGGCCTCGGATGCCCGCTGCAACCAGATCCGTGCACCAATCAGGTCCGGGTGGGTGCCGATACCCTCGGCCAGCATTACACCGACCAGAAACTGCGCACTGGACAAGCCATGCTCTGCCGCGCTGAGCATCCAACTGAAGGCCTCGCCATCATCACGCGCCGTGCCGCTGCCCGTGGCAAGGCAGTGCGCCAGATTGAACTGGGCCTTGGCCAAGCCAGCCTCGGCGGCACGCCGGTACCAAAATACCGCGCGCGCGGGATCTTGTGCGAAACCGGCCAGACCATGATCGAAGGCCGCTCCCAGGTTGAGTTGCGCCCAGCTATCACCTGACTCGGCACGCGCGAGCAGGCCTGCCTGTGCGGCCTGCGGAACCTCGCTGGCAGGCTCGCCCATGGCAACGGGCGGAATCAGATTGAGTCCTGCGGCCAGCATGCCCAGGAACATCATCGCCCGGAGGTGGGCACGCGCGCGGCCACGCTTCCAAGCGGACACCTGAAAACCTGTGGATAACCCTGTGGATAGCTTCACAATTTTATTTCGCCGCACCAGCGACACCGGTCAAATCCTGCAAAATGAAGGTTATTCGTTCATTTTGCACTCAATTGGCGCCACAATCGTCTTCTCCGCAAGGAGAAGCCGTTCACCGGGAAAAAGCCTCCTTCACCGGGTGTGAATAAAACGGGGATGAAAATGTTCAAATCCGCGCTGCATATTTTGTATGGTGATTGTCGATGAATAACCCTGTTGTTGATTCCTGGCTCGAACAATTTGTTGCGACCGCGCTGGCGCGCGACTTGGAGGGGCATATGGCGATGATATCGCCGCAGGTGATGGTATTCGGGGTACCCGGCTTTGACACCCTTGGTTACGAGGACTGGTTCAGGCAGTGTGAACATGAATTTCCTCTGGGATTGATCACCGCCCTCGAATACAGCCGGGTCAAGCTGCGCACCGCCGGTGAACAGGACATTCTGTTCAAATCCCTGGAGACGACGCAAACCTCGGATGGCGGGTCCCTGTCCCAGGCGGTGGAGATGCTACTGCAGCGCGATGGCGACAACTGGAAGCTGAAGCAATTGCGCATGCTGCCCGAGGACGAAGCCCGACACGACGGGCTGCTGTAGAACAGCGGCGCCCGGTCGCTCAGGCCGTCTTAAAGGTGCTGATCAACTCCTGCAGGCGTGTCGCCACCGCGCCCAGCTCAGTACTGGAGCCCTCGAGTTCAGTCGCACCCAGATTGGTCTGCTCGGCCACCTCGCTGATCGAGACGATGGTTTTATTGATCTGATCAACGCTGTGACTCTGCTGGATTGCGGCTGACGCGATGCTGCCGGAAGTTCCCGAAATGGTCGAAACACTCTGCAGGATCTCTTCCAGACTCAGACGTGCCCCGTCGGCATGTGCGACCGTATCGCGCGCCTGATCCTGCCCGGTACCCATCACACTGACCGCCTGGCGCGAGGCCTGCTGCAGACTTTCGATCATGCCCTGAATCTCTTCCGTAGACTCCTGGGTCCGGCTGGCAAGACTGCGCACCTCATCGGCCACCACCGCAAACCCACGCCCCTGCTCACCCGCCCGGGCGGCCTCAATGGCCGCATTCAGGGCCAGCAGATTAGTCTGCTCCGCGATGCCGCGAATCACATCCAGTACGCCACCGATACGATCACTGTCCTGCTCCAGTGCATGAATGACTGCGGCAGCCTGCTCAACATCGGCCGCAAGCTTGTTGATCTCGGACTGGGTGACCGCCAATACGGTCTGTCCACGTTCGGCCGATGCCTGTGCCGACGTCGCGGCATCGGCACCGGTCTGGGCCATCTCCTGCACCTCACGCGCAGCGGACAACATTTCCCCGGTTGCGTGGGCCACGCTCTCAGTCTCCTCGCGCTGACGTGACGTACCGCTGCTGGCCTGTCGCGTGATCACGGCCATCTGTTCCGCCGCACAGGTGACCCGCCGTGCAGTGTCCGACACCTCGCTGATGGTCAGCCGTATCTTTGTCAGAAAACTGTTGAAAGCGTGCGCCAGACGACCGATCTCGTCGTTGCCGGTGATCGCCAGTTCACGGGTAAGGTCACCGTCACCATTGGCGATCTCCTGCATGGCCGAAACCGCCGTATTGAGTTTGCGGCTGATACTACTGCTGATCAGCCAGGACGCCAGGAAGCCAATCGCCAATCCGCCAAGCAGGAGTATCCATACCAACCCGCGGGTCGAAGCTGCAAGATCAGCCAGTTCGGCACTCTGGGTGGCGGTCTGTTCACGCAGGGTGGTGACCAGTGCGCCCGCCTCGCGGGAAAGGTCCGCCATAAGCGGCGCGATTGCAGTGCGTACCAAGTAGACGTCGGTATAGGCCCTCTCGCCACCATGCACATCGAACATCTTTCCAAGGGCATCCAGATAGGCCGCGCGCGCCACCATCAGCCGCTCCAGCGCATCTACCTGTTCAAAAGTCAGCTGGTCCGCCTCGGCCGCGGCCTGCAGGCGTTGCAGGGCAAGCTGGTTCTGTTGAAGGTACAGCTCGGTATTCTCGCGCAGAGCGGCGTCGCGGAATGCAAGAAAGCCACGCATGCCGTTGATCACCTGCCCCCAGGTATAACGCATATCCTGGATTGCGCCGAGGACACCGATACGCCCCTGCAGGCTGTCCACCAAAGCAGGATCGAGTACCGCCTGTGGTTCTGCGAAATCATCCTCGAGTCGCGACGGGGCCGAAGAACTCAGATCAGCAATCGCCTCTTCCTGCGCCTCCTGTTCCGAGGTCAACATCTCTCCAAGCGCCTGCAGTATCTCCATATGGCGGGGGTTGAGCGACTGCTCGGCCAACGCCATGGCCGGCATGTTGTGCACGTCAGAATCGGTCAACTGCAGTATTCTGGCCTCGTACCTGGAAAACTGATCGACCTTTGCGGCGAGTTCGGCGAAACCCTGGAGCACCTCTTCGTCCCCCAGTCGCCGCAGCGCATTGCCTGTAGTCGCGACGGTGGTCGCCAGAGTCCGATTGTCCTGCAGGTAAAGCGCCTTGTGTCCCTCTTCACCACTCTTCAGATAAAACCCCATAGAGGCCGCCGACCGATTTACCTGATTCTCGAGTTCCATCAATGCCAGGGCGGCCGGCTGGATTTTCTGCACCACCCAACGCGCCTTCTGCTCGGTTTCCGAGGCCCCACGCAGCCCGATCAGAGAAACCGCAAGCAGAACCAGCAGTACGACGCCGAAGGCGGCGCCCAACTTTTGCTTAATCGACCAAGCATCCAGGAGTTGTCTCATCGCGATCCCATGTCGTTCTGGCGAAAAAGGCCAGATCGGCCCATTTCGACAGATAGCGGCCCGCTATCGCAGGCCTTGAACGGGAGTGGATCGGGGGGATGCCCGCGGAGTCAGGCGTCGGTGGGCCGATAGGTCGTCGCGGTGGAACCGGTGAGATCCCAGGAGAAGGTGCAATCAAGTTCGGACAGCACCGCAATCAATCCGCTTTCACCATCATTCAGGATGATCGACAGGGGTGTCCGGCGACCGAAGCGACGATGCCCCTGTCTAACCCAGCGCCCGGACATACGGGGATTCATCGGATAAGCGGTGCGCAAGGCATCGGAAATACGTAGCAGATAGCCGGCGCGGCGGAGTACGGCCGGGTCATCCGGAAACACATCGCTGCCCTCACGAAACTTGTTGAGTGCTCGTGTCCGCATCTTCTCGGGCAGGCTCAGGACACCCTGGATCTCGCGCGTGTCCAGCTTCCAGGAATCCAGAAGCCCCATAACCGCCTGGGTGATCTCACTCAGGGCCTGCTGCTGTTCGTTCATCATCACTACTCCGACAAGGCCCGGCCCCGCACCAGCGCGGCGAAAATGACACAAACCCTATGATTTCCTCGGATATTAGCACCCATGGGGGCGACCTCTACCCCTGCCACGTCGCGGCTATTCAACCGGCGAACAGACGTTTCCACCATCTCCTCCGACCAGCGGGCTGGCGCGCCGCCTCCAGGTCGACCGGCTCGAGTTGACTCAGCACCCAACCGGGCAGCGGCGGATTGTCGCTATAGCCACAAGAAACACCAAGGTTATTGGGATCATAGACCTTGATCATCGTCGGGTCGCCAAGATCATCGGCGTACACGATTCCGCAATAGTCTTCGTCATGCTCCCTGCGTAACAGCTGATCGATTTCACCGACAAAGCGCAACAGGTCGCCGCTTGTCGCCGGTGTCTCAGGTGGCGGTTCACCGACCGCGTAGACGAACCACCCTTCCGGCTGCGTGCGCACCTGCTGCCACAGACCGTCCAACTGTGGCCAGCGCAATGCAGACGTGAAGCTGCCGCGAAAAGCGGTCAGATAGGCATTGCCTGCGGGAACAGATTGGGTCACTTTGTCAGATCCGTTTTGCTCGGGGACGTATGCGATAAGATGCCATCAAGTGAGGCTCGACGCTATACTTGGTGGCTTCCCACGCACACGGACAAAGGCATGAGCGCTCTGCACCAATCCGAGGTTTCCGGACTGAAACTGATCAATCGCGGCAAGGTCCGTGATATCTACGAGATCGACGATGACAGCCTGCTGATCGTAGCCAGCGATCGGCTGTCTGCCTTTGACGTCGTGTTGCCGCAACCGATCCCGGGAAAGGGCGAGGTACTGACACGCGTGGCCAACTTTTGGTTTACACGGACCCGGGGCATCATCGCCAATCACCTGAGCGACCGGGCACTTTCGGAAGTCGTACCCGATCCGACCGAACGCAAACAACTTGGTGACCGCGCGACCATCGTCAAAAGACTCAAGCCCCTTCCCGTCGAGGCTATTGTGCGCGGTTACCTGATTGGCTCCGGCTGGAAGGACTACCAGGCCAATGGCAGCGTCTGCGGCATCGAGCTGCCACCCGGGCTGCGCATGGCAGACAGACTGCCGCAACCGATCTTCACCCCGTCGACCAAGGCCGCCGTTGGTGGCCATGATGAGAACATCGATTTCGAAGCAACCGTTCAGCTCCTGGGACCAGAAATGGCCGCACAGGTGCGCGATGCCAGCTTGAAGATATACACCGAGTGCGCAGCCTACGCCCTCGAGCGAGGCATCATTATTGCCGACACAAAATTTGAATTTGGCCTCGACAGCCAAGGCACCCTGCATCTGATCGACGAGGTCCTGACACCGGACTCTTCACGCTTCTGGCCTGCCGAACAGTATCAGCCAGGATCCAGCCCGCCAAGCTTTGACAAACAGTTCGTACGCGACTACCTGGAGACGCTGGACTGGGACAAAACACCACCGGGTCCCGAGCTGCCACAGCAGGTGATTGAGATGACCGCTGCAAAATACCGCGAAGCAGAGACCCGGCTTACCGGCCACTGAACAACCGAGGCGTCATCCCAGCGCAAAGACCGCTTGTCACGGTAAGATAGGGCTTGGGGTACTCGCGATGAAAACCATCAGAATCACACTCTACAGCAAGCGCAACTGCCCTTACTGCCAGCAGGCAAGACAATATCTGCAGCACAAAGGCGTGCGCTTCCAGGAGTTCGACATCCAAAAGAATATCCGTGCACAGAGGGCTCTCGCGGGGATGGGCGCACGCGCTGTACCCGTCATCATGCTCGGCGACAACCGGGTGGATGGATTCGACCGCAAGCGTCTCGACAGCCTGCTCAAGCAGCTTGGCCCCGCTTGAGTCATCCCTACGAACGTCTCATACCGGATCTGATCCTGGATGCCGTGGCGGGCGTCGGTCTGGAACCCGATGGCCACCTCCTGGCGCTCAACAGTTACGAAAACAGAGTCTTGCAGGTCGGTATCGCAGACGACACACCGCTTATTGCAAAGTTCTACCGACCAGGCCGCTGGAGTGACGAGGCGATCCTCGAGGAACACCGATTCTCGGCCGAACTGGCAGCGACCGAGATCCCGGTCGTGGCACCCTGGCAGGACCGCGAAGCCACCACCCTGTTCCACCACGAAGGGTTCCGCTTTGCCCTGTTTCCGCGTCGCGGCGGCCGCGCCCCGGAGCCAGGGGACCTCGACCAGCTGGAGTGGCTCGGACGCTTTATCGGGCGCATACACCTTGCCGGACAGGCCCGACCATTTGCACATCGGCCCTCTCTGGATCCCGCGACAATGGGCTGGGGCGCGCGCGAAGTCGTCATGCAGAGCCCCTTGCTGCCACCCCATGAGCTTGATGGCTATGCCGAAATCAGCGAGGCCCTGCTACGCGAGATCGAGAAGATTTTTAACGCGATCGGAGCATCCATGATCCGCCTGCACGGCGATTGCCACCATGGCAACATCCTGTGGACGGACCAGGGCCCGCATTTTGTCGACCTGGACGACTGCCGCAACGGACCAGCTGTCCAGGATCTTTGGATGCTGCTGAATGGCGATCGAACGGAACGCACGGTACAACTGAGTGCCATGCTGGATGGCTACAGCATGTTCCACGAACTCGACCCGCGTGAGCTGGCGCTGATCGAGCCCTTGCGCGGCCTGCGCATGATCCATTATTGTGGGTGGCTGGCAAAGCGCTGGGAGGACCCGGCCTTCCCCGCCGCATTCACCTGGGTGGACTCACCCCATTACTGGTCGCAGCACATCCAGGACCTGCGCCAGCAGTTGGATGTCCTGTCGGAACCACCACTTCGTCTCTACTGAAGCCGACGCTCCGATGAACCATGCTTCGCGTAGTTCTTCTGCGCATCGCGCGGACTGACGTGGTTGGCACTGCCCGTCATGTTTGGAAAGCGCAGTTGATCCAGGCTGTCCTCCCAGCCGCATATCGGGCAAAGCCGGTTGAATCCCGGCTGATAGTCGCAAACCCGATGGCCGCAATAGGGACATGGAAACTTATCGGAGTACACAGACGTTCCCGGTCAGATTTGATGAAAACTATACAGTGGGCGTCGTGCGTGCGGGACGAATGGCACCACTTCAGGCAAAATCGATACCCAGGCACCAGATACAATCGCCCCGGGTAATGAGGAGCAGGACAGTGCAGGAACCACAGCAGATCACACCAAGGATCATGGTAACCACCGACTTCAGCCTTGAGAGTGAGCGGGCATTCTTCCACGCACTGGCCTTTGCGGTGAGCAAGCAGGCCCGTCTGACTCTGTTGCATACCGGTTCGGAAAGCCGGGGTGCCGTCCCCTGGGAACGTTTTCCAGGTATCCGCGAAACGCTCGCAAGCTGGGGACTGCTGCCGCCCGACGCACCGCGCGATGCGGTATCTGACACTCTCAACGTCAGTGTGGCCAAGATGGCGATGCGTGACGACGATCCGCGCCAGGGAATCACCGACTACCTGCGCAAACATCCGACCGACCTGCTGGTGATGGCTACCGAAGGCCGTACCGGCCTGGCACGCCTGTTCAATTCATCGGTTGCGGAAACCGTCAGTTTCCAGACCAACAGTCACACCCTGATGTTGCCAAACGGCGGCCGCGGTTTTGTGGACCCCAAGACCGGCAAGGCGAGACTGCAACGCGTCTTGTGCGCCCTGGATCCGTACAGGGATCCACGCCCTGCCCTGGCCTATCTGAAACAATGGCTGCCTACGCTCGGCGGGCCGGAAACGGAGGTCCTGATGCTGCAGACCTGTGATCCGCACGATGCCACTGAGATGATCCTGCCACAGACAACCAGTCTCAGCTGGCGTCAGGAGGCGCGCCCGGGCGAACCGGTCGCAACCATCGTGACGGCAGCACGCGAGATGGATGCCGAATTGATCGTGATGACCACACGCGGCCCACTCGGCCTGATGGCACGTATGCGGGGCAGCCGCACCGACAAGGTGCTACGCGATATCCGTCGCCCTTTGCTGTCCATCCCCGTCCTCTGACAGCGCACCCAATAGCGCAAAAGAAAGGGCGCCGAGGCGCCCTTTCTGATCAATGTCGTAATGACTTAGTTGACCTTGGGGTCAAGCTCACCACTCTCGTAGCGCTTCTGCATGTCCTCGAGTGAGACCGGGGCGATCTTGTCGGCCATGCCGGCGCACCCGAAGGCCTCGTACCGCGCCTTGCAGATATCGGACATTGCCTTGGTCGACTCCTTGAAGAACTTGCGTGGGTCGAAGTTGGCCGTGTTCTCATGCAGGTGCTTGCGGATGGAACCGGTCGAGGCCATACGCAGGTCCGTGTCGATGTTGACCTTGCGCACGCCGGACTTGATGCCCTCGACGATCTCGTCGACCGGCACGCCGTAGGTCTGACCCATGTCGCCACCGTAGTTGTTGATAACGGCCAGCCAGTCCTGCGGCACGGAGGAGGAACCGTGCATGACCAAGTGCACGGTCGGGATGCGCTCGTGGATCTCCTTCACGCGGTCGATGCGCAGGATCTTGCCGGTCGGCTCCTGGGTGAACTTGTAGGCGCCGTGCGAGGTGCCGATGGCGATCGCCAGAGCGTCCACACCGGTCTTCTTGACGAAGTCGGCGGCCTCGTTCGGATCGGTCAGCAGCTGATCCATGTCCAGCTTGCCCTCGGCGCCGATGCCATCCTCTTCACCGGCCATGCCGGTCTCGAGAGAGCCCAGGCAGCCGAGTTCGCCCTCGACGGACACGCCACCGGCGTGGGCCATCTCGACCGTGCGACGGGTGACGTCGACATTGTACTCATAGCTGGACGGAGTCTTGCCGTCGGTCATCAGGGAACCGTCCATCATTACGGAGGAAAAGCCGGACTGGATGGAACGCAGGCAGACCTCGGGGGAGGTCCCGTGGTCCTGGTGCATGCACACAGGGATGTGCGGATAGGCCTCGTTGGCGGCCAGGATCAGGTGGCGCAGGAAGGCCTCACCGGCGTAGGAACGCGCTCCGGCGGAACCTTGCAGGATGACCGGGCTGTTGACCGCATCCGCGGCCTCCATGATGGCCTTGACCTGCTCCATGTTGTTGACGTTGAAAGCCGGCAGACCGTAGCCGTGCTCGGCGGCGTGGTCCAAAAGTTGACGCAGGGAAATCAGTGCCATTTTCTGCTCCTTGTACTAGAAATCTCAATCAAAATTTAGTTGGCCATCGGTCGGGAAATGCTCGCCCACGCGGACGATTTTCATCACATTGGTCCCGCCCGAGACGCCATTCAGGTCGCCCTTGGTAATGATGACCAGGTCGTCATCACGCACCGCCCCGCGACGCTGGAGCTCTTCGATCACCTCGGTGTTTGCCTGGCGCGAATCGATACCGGGCTCGAGGTCAAAACTGACAGGATCTACCCCCCTGAACAGGGTGACTTTTCTACGCGTGGCCACCTGACTCGTCAAGGCGTAGATGGGTATACCCGATGAAATTCTCGACATCCATTTGCAGGTCGAGCCGGATTCGGTCAGCGCCGCAATCGCCGCCACACCCAGGTGGTTGGCGGTATACATGGTCGACATCGCGATAGCTTCGTCGATGCGCCCGAATACCGAGTGCAGACGGTGAGAAGACTGCCGCGTTTCCGATTGTTTTTCCGCCTCTTTGCAGACCCGATCCATGGCCTCCACGGCCTTGACCGGATACCTGCCTGCAGCAGACTCGGCCGACAGCATGACCGCGTCGGTACCGTCCATCACCGCATTGGCCACGTCGAATACCTCGGCGCGGGTCGGAATCGGATTCTGGATCATCGATTCCATCATCTGGGTCGCGGTAATCACCACACAGTTCATCTGGCGTGCCGTGCTGATCAGATGCTTCTGCGCCGCAGGCAGTTCGGCATCACCGATCTCCACCCCCAGATCGCCGCGAGCGACCATGATCACGTCAGAGGCGTCGACGATCTCCTCGATGCAGTCCAATGCCTCGGCGCGCTCAATCTTGGATACGATGTCACCGTGACCACCGGCCTCGCGCAGCAGCTGGCGCGCAATATGGACATCTTCGGCCGAACGCACGAAGGAAACCGCGAGATAGTCGGCCTCGATACGGGCGGCAAACAAGACGTCCTCTTTGTCCTTGTCGGTCAGCGCCGGTGCAGAAAGGCCACCACCGAGCTTGTTGATACCTTTGTTGTTGGACAGGGTACCGCCGACGACAACCTTGCAGCGCACCTCGGCATCCTGGACTTGATCCACCCAAAGCACGATCAGTCCATCGTTCAGCAACAGCGTATCGCCGCGCGCAACTTCCTCGTGCAGGGTTGGATAGGTAACACCGACCCGCTCTTGATTTCCCCGTTCGACATCCCAGGCAACATCAAGAATAAATCGGTCATCCGGGGCCAGATCGACCTTGCCGCCGACAAACTTGCCGCAGCGGATCTTCGGCCCCTGAAGGTCAACAAGCACGCCCACCTGGCGACCGCTGGCACGCGCACGGTTTCGCACCCATTCCGCACGCCGCTCATGATCCTCGTGGGTGCCGTGCGACATATTCAGTCGAACAACATCCACGCCGGCGGCGATCACCTCATCCAGTACCTTGGGGTCATCGGTGGCCGGCCCCATGGTGGCAACAATCTTTGTGCGTCTAAGCATCTGCCCTTCTTTGTCGGGGTGACCCGTCAGGTCACCCACTGCTTTGATTACTTGCCTGCGGCGTCTTCCAGCATGGCGACTGCCGGCAGGGTCTTGCCCTCGAGATACTCGAGGAAGGCACCGCCTGCGGTCGAGATGTAGGACACCTTGTCGTAGATGTCGTACTTCTGGATGGCCGCGATGGTGTCACCGCCACCGGCCAGGCTGAAGCCATCGGCATTCGCGATTGCCATGGCGACGGTCTTGGTACCGCCACCGAACTGGTCGAACTCGAACACGCCGACCGGACCGTTCCAGACGATGGTGCCAGCCTTGGAAATGATCTCGGCCAGCTCCTTCGCGGAATCGGGACCGATATCGAAAATCATGTCGTCGTCTTCCACGTCACCGGCGGCCTTCAGGGTCGCCTCGGCGGTCTCGCTGAACTCTTTGCCGCAGACCACATCGGTCGCGATCGGAATACTGGCGCCGCGTGCCTTCATCTTCTCGACCAGCGCCTTGGCAGTATCGACCAGATCATCTTCACACAGCGACTTGCCGACATTGTTGCCCATCGCCTTGAGGAAGGTGTTGGCAATGCCGCCACCGACCACTAGCTGGTCTACCTTTTCAGACAATGCCTCGAGCACGGTCAGCTTGGTCGAGACCTTCGAGCCACCAACGATTGCGACCATCGGGCGGGCAGGCTTGGCCAGCGCCTTGGCGAGGCTGTCAAGCTCTTCCGACAACAGCAGACCGGCACAGGCGACCGGGGCAAACTTGCCGGCACCATGGGTCGAGGCCTGGGCGCGGTGAGCGGTGCCGAAGGCGTCCATCACGAATACATCGCACAGTGCGGCGTATTTCTTCGACAGCTCTTCGTTGTCTTTCTTTTCACCGGCATTGAAGCGCACGTTCTCGAGCAGAACAACCTCACCCTCGGAGAGTTCGAAACCGCCATCCAGATAGTCCTTGACCAGGCGAACTTCCCGACCCAGCTTGGCCGACATATCTTCGGCAATCGGCTGCATGGAGTTCTCTTCGTCCACCTTACCCTCTTCCGGGCGCCCGCGGTGTGACATGACCATTACCTTGGCTCCCGCCTTCAGACAGTGCTCCACGGTTGGCATGGAGGCCGTGATACGGGCGTCAGAGGTGACTTTGCCATCTTTGACCGGCACGTTCAGATCAGCGCGAATCAGCACGCGTTTGCCGGCAAGGTCCAGATCGGTCAGCTTGATGAAAGCCATGAGAGGTACTCCGTCAGTTTCTTTGAAGAGAAATTCGCAAAGACCGAGGCCTTTGCGAATGCCTCTGGGACACAGGCGCGAGGTTCGGGGAGATTGCCCCCCCCGAACCTCTATACCCGTCAGGCAGCTACATGCTTGGCGAAACGCAGCATGTTGCACGTGTAGCCGTACTCGTTGTCATACCAGGCGACAACCTTTACGAAGGTGCCGTCCAGCGCGATACCGGCGCCGGCATCGAAGATCGACGAGTTGCTGTTACCACGGAAGTCGGTCGCAACAACCTTGTCTTCAGTGTAGCCCAGAGTCTCACCGATACCGGCTGACTCCGAAGCAGCCTTCATGGCGGCACAGATATCGTCGTAGGAAGCCTCTTTGTCCAGCTCCACGGTCAGATCGACCACAGAAACGTCAGAGGTCGGCACACGGAAGGCCATACCGGTCAGCTTGCCGTTCAGCTCAGGCAGCACCACACCGACGGCCTTGGCCGCACCGGTGGACGACGGGATGATGTTTTCCAGGATACCGCGGCCACCGCGCCAGTCTTTCTTGGACGGGCCATCGACGGTCTTCTGGGTGGCAGTAGCGGCATGCACGGTGGTCATCAGGCCACGCTTGATACCCCAGTTGTCGTGTAGCACCTTGGCAACCGGCGCCAGGCAGTTTGTGGTGCAGGAGGCAGCCGAGCTGATCGCCTGGCCAGCATAGGTGTCATGGTTGACGCCATACACAAACATCGGGGCGCCGTCCTTCGAAGGTGCAGACATCACGACCTTCTTGGCGCCTGCATCGATGTGCTTCTGGCAGGTCTCTTCGGTGAGGAAGAAGCCGGTGCACTCGAGTACCAGATCGACACCTACGTCGCCCCAGGCCAGGTTGGCCGGATCGGTCTCAGCGGTCAGACGAATGTTCTTACCGTCGACCTTCATGCCATTGCCTTCGGCGCTGACTTCACCTTTGAAGTTTCCGTGTACCGAATCGTACTTGAGCATATAGGCCAGGTAATCGGCGTCCAGCAAGTCGTTGATCGCGACGACTTCGAAATCGCTGGAAAAGTCCTGCGCAATCGCGCGGAAAGCCATACGGCCGATACGACCAAAACCGTTGATACCTACTTTGATAGCCATTTCAAAATTCTCCTCAGAGCGTTATGCAATTCTTGAATGAGTCGAGATGACCGGTTCACAGCTCACTGCGCGACCGGCCATCTGATTCGATCGGATCAGGCCGCGACCTCGTCGATCGCCTTGCCGACGTTCTCGGCAGTGAAACCGAACAGTTTGAACAGCTCTCCGGCCGGGGCGGACTCGCCGAAGGTGTCTATGCCGATGACCTTGCCGTTGCTGCCAACGTACTTCCACCAGCCATCGGTGACAGCGGCTTCGACAGCGACACGGGCAGTGACGGATGACGGCAGGACAGATTCCTTGTACTCGGCATCTTGCGCATCGAACACGCTGGTGCAGGGCATCGAAACAACACGGACTTTCCTGTTGCTGGCCTCGGCTGCTTCAACCGAGATACCGATCTCGGAACCCGTGGCAATCACGATCACGTCCGGGGTGCCATCACAATCGCGCAGGACATAGCCGCCACGCGAGATATTGGCGATCTGGGCCGCGTCGCGGGCCTGGAAAGGTAGACCCTGGCGCGAGAAAATCAGGCAACTCGGGCCATCGTTCTTCTCGACCGCGTTACGCCAGGCGATTGCACTCTCGACGCTGTCACAGGGACGCCATACATCCATGCGCGGAATGAGGCGCAGGGTTGGAATCTGCTCGACCGCTTGATGGGTCGGGCCATCCTCGCCCAGACCGATCGAATCGTGGGTATATACAAAGATCGACTGAATCTTCATCAGCGCGGCCATACGCAGCGCGTTGCGCGCATATTCCGAGAACATCAGGAAGGTCGCACCAAAGGGGATGAAGCCACCGTGCAGGGCGACGCCATTCATGATGGCGGACATGCCGAACTCACGCACACCGTAGTTGATGTAGTTGGCCGCCGGCTTGTCCGCACGCATCGGCTTGTAACCGGACCACTCGGTCAGGTTAGAGCAACCGAGATCGGCAGAGCCGCCGAACAGTTCCGGCAGCGCAGCCGCGTAGGCCTCAATAGATGCGAGCGAGGCCTGGCGGGTGGCGGGCGACTTGGCGTCTTCGTTGCACTGAGCGACAAAGGCATCCGCCTTGTCAGACCAGTCGGCAGGCAGATCACCGGCCATGCGACGCTTGAACTCGGCTGCCAGCTCCGGATGTGCAGCCTCATAAGCGGCAAATTTTTCGTTCCAGGCGGCCTCTGCGGCAGCGCCCTTTTCTTTCGCATCCCAGCCACTGTAGACATGCTCAGGCACTTCGAAGGGACCGTGATCCCAGCCCAGTGCGGCCTTGGTCAGGTTGATCTCTTCCCCGCCCAGCGGCGCGCCATGACAGGCGTGGCTGCCGGCCTTGTTGGGAGAACCGAAGCCAATGGTGGTCTTGCAGCAGATCATGGTCGGCTTGTCGGTCATGGCCTTGGCGAATTCAAGTGCCTTGGCGATGGCCTCCGGATCGTGACCATCCACGTCCGGGATTACATGCCAGCCGTAAGACTCGAAGCGCTTCGGGGTATCGTCCGAGAACCAGCCTTCAACGTGGCCGTCGATCGAGATCCCGTTGTCGTCCCAGAAGCAGACCAGTTTGCCCAGGCCCAGGGTACCGGCCAATGAGCAGGCCTCGTGCGAGATGCCTTCCATCAGACAGCCGTCGCCCAGGAACACATAGGTATTGTGATCAACGACGGTGTGACCATCCTTGTTGAACTCGGCCGCCAGAGCACGCTCGGCGATCGCCATACCCACTGCATTGGTGATGCCCTGGCCCAGCGGGCCGGTTGTGGTCTCAACACCCGGCGCGTAGCCATACTCGGGGTGACCTGGGGTCTTGGAATGCAACTGGCGGAAGCTCTTGAGGTCATCGATGCTCAGATCGTAGCCGGTCAGGTGCAGGAGCGAGTAGATCAACATGGAGCCGTGACCATTCGACAGCACGAAGCGATCGCGATCCGCCCACTGCGGATTCGTCGGGTTGTGCGTCATGTGGTCGTTCCACAGCACTTCGGCAATATCCGCCATGCCCATCGGGGCGCCCGGGTGGCCGGAATTGGCTTTCTGAACGGCATCCATACTCAACGCCCGAACGGCGTTGGCAAGCTCTCTGCGTGAGGACATGAGTCCCTCCTGTCAAAGACAAAGAATTTTTCGCCCCCGGACGGATGCCCGGAAGTGAAGTGAATTCGTATTGTGGCGGGTCTACCTCAGTCGCAGCAGGACGGCTGGTGGCGGTGCGCTGCACCTATATGAGGATGTCGTTCTGCCTCCGACCCTGCCTCAACCCGGTGATCATTATTAAGGGCGTGTATTCTCACCTACTCATATAAACCGGGGCAATAAGTAATTCCCCGAATATTCAAATACACCTATAAACTTAG
>Ga0316189_10003464_pt1 | contig 15304 bp, 17 predicted proteins | sample LowCovwburrow_MG_FD_204930 | JGI IMG/M metagenome (GOLD analysis project Ga0316189, IMG submission 204930) | Coastal sediment microbial communities from Maine, United States - Lowes Cove worm burrow | ecosystem: Environmental > Aquatic > Marine > Coastal > Sediment | place: USA: Maine... | reverse complement strand
AAGACATTGGAGGAGACCATATGCTGACTTCCATAAAGAATCGTTCGGTCATCGTGACCGGTGGATCGAAGGGCATCGGCAAGGGCATTGCGACCGTGTTCGCCGCCCAGGGTGCGCAGGTCATGATTGCCGCCCGGGGCGAGGCCGACGGCGAGGCCGCCGCGGAGGCCATGCGCAGCGCCGGCGGACGGGTCGAGTTTTGTGCCTGCGATGTGTCCGATTGGGACTCGGTTCGCAACATGATGGATCACACGGTGGAACGTTTCGGCGGCCTGCACGTGGTCTGCGCCAACGCGGGTGCATTCCCGCAGACCAAAATGGTGGATATGGATCCCGCCGAATGGGATCAGGTGATGGCCACCAATCTGAGAAGCGCTTTTCTGTGCGTGAAGGCCTCCATCCCCCATTTTGAAAAAGCCGGCGGCGGGCGGATCGTGCTCACCTCATCCATCACCGGGCCGGTGACCGGTTATCCGGGCTGGGCTCATTACGGTGCGTCCAAGGCAGGACAGCTCGGCTTTCTCAAGACCGCGTGTATGGAGCTGGCGCGGTACAAGGTCACCATCAATGCGGTCATGCCCGGCAACATCTACACCGAGGGGCTGCAGGACCTGGGGCAGGAGTATCTGGACACCATGGCCGCCTCGATTCCCCTGAAGCGACTGGGAGACGTGGCGGACATCGGCAATGCCGCGCTGTTTTTCGCCTCCGACGAAGCGGGTTACATCACTGGCCAGACCATCATCGTCGATGGCGGACAGATCATTCCCGAATCGCTGGAGTCGATCCAGGAAATCTGACGCGATTGGAAGCGAGGAAACCCCATGTCGGAAAACGACCTGGCACATGATGTTCTGAATGAGCGTCTGACCGTACTGGCCAACCGTTCGCTGCACCTGTGGGATTTGCCCGCCGGCGCAGCGGCCCGCCTGATCAACGTGTCTGAGAACGCCACTTTTCTGGTAGAGGCGCCCGATCGTTCCAGGTCGATCTTGCGTATCCACCGCCAGGACTACCACACCCGTAACGCCATCGAATGCGAACACGCCTGGGCCAAGGCGCTGAACCAGGACGGCGGTGTCAGAACGCCCGATATCCTGCCCGGGCGAGATGGCAGCACCATTCAGATCGGCGCCCTGGGTGATCTGCCGGGCGAGCGCCACATGGTTTTGTTCGAGTTCGTGGAAGGCCATGAACCGGACGAGAGCGCGGACCTGGTGCCCGCATTCGAGGAACTGGGTGAGATTGCCGCCCGCACCCACAATCATTCCGTCGCCTGGACGCGGCCACCGGGCTTTGAGCGTCTGATCTGGAATCTGGATACCGTATTCGGGCCCGAGGCCATCTGGGGCGATTGGCGTGCCGCACCCAACGTGACCCCCGAGATCAAGGCCCTGCTCCAGCGCTGTGAGGATCGGGTCACCACCCGGTTGACGGCATTCGGCACCGGGCCCGAGCGCTTCGGCCTGATTCACGCCGACATGCGTCTGGCCAATCTGATCATCAGCGACGGGGCGACGCGGCTGATCGACTTCGACGATTGCGGGCTCGGCTGGTTCATGTATGACTTTGCTGCCGGCATCAGTTTCATGGAAGACCACCCGCAGGTGCCCGCCCTCAAGCAGGCCTGGGTGCGGGGTTATCGCACGGCACGTGCGCTCAGCGAGGCGGACGAGGCGGAGATCGACACCTTCGTGATGTTGCGGCGCCTGGCCCTGCTGGCCTGGATCGGGTCCCATATCGAGGTCGATACGGCGCGGGAACTGGCCCCGGATTTCGCCCGCGTCAGCGCCGAGCTGGCGGATGCGTTTCTGTCCGCCCAGGGCTGATCGGTCGGGCGGCGCCCTGGGGGCGGGGCTCGGCCTGTCAATTCCCTGCCGATTGCTGTCAAGTAATCGACCCACACCTGTGCGAACCTCGGTTTTGCAGCATGAGGCGACACGATGAGCCAAGCTAAACGCGAGTTCCTGGATCGATCCAAAGCCTTCTGGAACCCAGGTAAGACCCAGGATTGGCAGGACATGGGCGTCGATCTGGTGATCGATCGGCGCGAGGGCTATTACCTCTACGACATGGACGGTCGGCGCCTGATCGATCTGCATCTGAACGGCGGCACCTACAATCTCGGCCACCGCAATGCCGAGTTGGTGGAAGCCTTGCGGGCGGGCGCGGAACGCTTCGACATGGGCAATCATCACTTTCCGGCCCTGGCGCGCACCGCGCTGGCCGAAGCCCTGGCGGCCTGCGCGCCTTCTCCTGAGATGGTCTACACCGCCTACGGTTCCGGCGGCGGCGAGGCGATCGATATCGCCCTCAAGACCGCACGGCATGCAACCCAGAAACGTAAGATCGTATCCATCGTCAAGGCCTACCACGGACACACCGGCCTGGCGGTGAAGACCGGCGACGAGCGGTTCTCCAAGCTGTTCCTGTCCGAGGATACCCAGGGTGAGTTCGTCCAGGTTCCATTCAACGATCTCAATGCCATGGAGGATGCGTTGCGTGGCCGGGACGTGGCGGCGGTGATCATGGAGACCATACCCGCCACCTACGGGTTTCCCATGCCCAACGAAGGCTATCTGCCCGCGGTGAAACGTCTGACCGAGCGCTATGACGCGCTTTACATCGCGGATGAAGTCCAAACCGGGTTGATGCGCTGCGGCGAACTGTGGGCCTGCACCAAGTACGGCATCGAGCCGGACATCATGGTCACCGGCAAGGGCATCGGCGGTGGCATGTATCCCATCGCCTGCGTTCTGATCACCGAACGCTGCGGCGGTTGGCTCAAGGAGGATGGGTTCGGGCACATCTCCACCGGGGGCGGTGCCGAATTGGGCTGCATCGTCGCCATGAAAGTGCTGGAAATGGTCCAACGCCCGGAGGTTCGCACCATGGTGCGCAACATCTCGGACTACATGCGGGCCGGTCTTGAGCAGATCATGGCGGAATACCCGGATTTCTTCATCGGCATACGCCAGCACGGCGTCGTCATGGGTTTGGAGTTCAACCACGAACAGGGCGCCAAGCCGGTGATGAAACACCTGTATGACAACGGCGTATGGGCGATTTTTTCCACCCTCGATCCGCGCGTGCTCCAGTTCAAGCCCGGCTTGCTGATGACCCAGGCCGACTGCGAGGAGGTATTACGCCGGGTGGAGATCGGAGTGGGCCTGGCCCGGGACGAGTTGATGGGTGCTCGCCGGAGGCACGGCTGATGGAACCGCAGGTCCGGACCTTGGTGGACATCTCCGGCAGCGCGGCGGCGCTCAAGGGGCGCGCGGATCTGGTGCTGGAGCGGGCGCGCTGGGCGGCGGAGATTTTCCAGCGCTACGATCGGGATCTGACCATGGCCATCGTTGACGCGGTGGCCACCGCCGCCCATGACAACGCCGGTCGCTATGCCGAGTGGGCGGTCAAGGAGACCGGCTTCGGCGTGGTCGAACACAAGCGTCACAAAAACGAAATGACCGCCTTTCCGCTGGTGGATTTCTACCGGGACCAGGATTTCGTCAATCCGCGCATCGACGAGCCCCGCAAGATGGTGGAGATCCCCCGGCCGGCCGGGGTGATCATGGCGCTGACACCGTCCACCAACCCCATCGCGACCATCAACTACAAGATTCTGATTTCGCTGATGACGCGCAACGCCATCGTCATCAGTCCGCATCCGGCGGCACGGGAATGCAGTGTCGATGCGGCCCATGCGCTGGCCCAGGCGGCGGTGGCGGCCGGCGCGCCGGACGGCGTAATCCAGATCATCGAGGATCCGAGCATTCCCCTGGTCGAACAGTTCATGGGCTCGCCCAAGACGGCTCTGATCCTGGCCACCGGGGGTTCCGCCATGGTGCGCTCGGCCTACTCGTCGTCCAGCCCCGCCATCGGGGTCGGGCCGGGCAATGCACCGGTGTTTGTGGATTCCACCGCCGATTTGAACAAGGCGGCAAAGCGGATCGTGGAGTCCAAGTCGTTCGACAACTCGGCACTGTGCACCAACGAGAGTGTGCTGATCACCCTGGCGGAGACCGACGCGCGTCTGCGTCAATGCTTCAAACAGGCCAGGGCCCATGTGTGCGACGACGACGATGTGGCGCGATTGCGTCGGTATCTGTTTCACGATCGGGGCTTCAACATCGAATGCATCGGCCGGGATGCGGTCTGGATCGCCCAGGAGTGCGGCATCCGCGTTCCCGACGGCACTCTGATACTGTTGGCCCCGGTTGGCCATATCGGTGTCGAAGAACCCCTGTCGAGGGAGAAGCTGTGCCCGGTATTGGCCTATCACACCGTCAACAGCCGGCGTCAGGCGATTGCCCAGGCGAGAGCGGTGCTGCGTCTTGCCGGTGCCGGTCACTCCGCGGCGGTCCACACCGGCGATGAGCAAGTCGCCATGCAGTTCGCCGCCGCCGTGGAGGCCTATCGGGTGGTGGTCAACGCACCGTGCACCCAGGGCGCGGCGGGCTTTCAGACCGCCCTGGCGCCCACCTTTACCATCGGTACCGGGTTCTTCGGGCGCAGTTCGGTGGGTGAGAACATCGGGCCTCAGCATCTGGTCCAGTGGACCCGGCTGGCCTATAACTCGGATGCGTCCGAACCGTTTGGAAACTACCACGGCGTGTCCACCGGATTCTCCGGGCCGCTGCCAGAGGCGCCGGCCGATGGGGTTCCGGGATCCAATGGCTACCGGAACTCAAGCACCAACCCACGCCCAAGTCAGGATACGGTCCCCGGCGTCACCCGGGACGAGCTGCGACGCATGATTGCGGAGGAACTCCGCGCCGTGCTCGGGAAGTAGGCGGGCACATGGCCGAGCTCCGATCCTTTATCTTTATCGACCAGCTGCAGCCGCAGACCCTGGCCTATCTGTCCACCTGGATGCGCGGCTCGTTGCCCCGCCGGAACATGGCGGCGCAGATCATCGAGGTCGCGCCGGGGCTGGATATCGAAGCGCTGACCGACGTCGCCCTCAAGGGCGCCAACATCAGCGTGGGCCTGCTTGTGGTCGAACGTCAGTACGGCTATCTGGAATTCCATTCCAGTTCCACGGCCGAAGTGAAAGCCGGGGCGCAGGCCGTGCTGGACGTGCTGGGTGCCCGCGTGGAGGACGCAACGGCGCCGCAGATTCTGGGGTCCAAACTGGTGACCAGGGTGGACCATCAACACGCGTTTCTGATCAACCGGAACAAACTCGGCTCCATGGTGCTGGGGGGCGAGTCGCTGTATCTGCTGGAGTGCCGGCCGGCGTCCTATGCAATTCTGGCCTGCAACGAGGCCGAGAAAGAGGCCAACATCAAGGTGATCGACTACCGGATGATCGGCGCCAACGGCCGGCTTTACCTCGCCGGGGACGAGGCGGAGATGCGCAATGCGCGCAGCGTGGCCGAGTCCGTCCTGGGTGGCGGGGGCATGGGTTAGCCATGAGCGATGACCTGCGCCGGATGATTCGGAGCATCCTGATGGAGGAACTCGGCAGCCGGGGGCTCGCCGTACCCGAGCCGTCGCAGCCGCAGACCCGTGAACAGCGGGTGTCGATCCGGACCGACCGGGAACTGGCGGCGTTTGTTCGCCGGTTGTTGGACATGACCCGGGATGCACGGGTGCGGGCCGAGATCGAGTCCGGCGCGCTGACGTTCCGGCTCGGCGGTGATGCTGGACCCGATGGTCATTCGCATCGACCCGCCGCCGCTGCGGCGCCGGTCACCTTCGACAAAGGTCCGGTCAGCGAAAAGCAGATTCGCGCTCTGGAAGACACCGTGCGGGTGATTCGACTCCGTAACAACGTGCGGCTCACACCGCTGGCGAAAGATGCTGTGCGTCAGGCCGGCATCAAGATCGAAAGGGTAAACACATGATTCGCGGCCGTGTAACAGGTCGGGTTTGGTCGACCAAGCGCATCGAAACCATGCCCGGCGGCGCGCTGCTGGAGGTGTCGCTGGAGGGGGGCGGCAGCGTGATCGCGCTGGACCCGCTGGGCTGCGCCGAGGGCGAGGCGGTGCTGATCACCCAAGGATCGGTGGCGGCGGCCTATTTCACCAAGATCAAGGCGCCGATCGATGCCTTGATTATCGGTTCCATTGACGAACAGGGCTGACCCGAGGGCAGCCGAAACCACGCCGACCTGCGGGTCTGCGCAGCAGGAGTAATCACAATGTCGAATCAGGCGATTGGAATGATCGAAACCCGTGGCTATGTTGCCGCTCTGGCGTGTGCCGACGCCATGGTCAAGGCGGCCAACGTCGAGATCGTTGCCCGCAACGAAGTGGGGGGTGGCCTGGTCTCGGTCGTTATCCGTGGCGACGTGGGGGCGGTCAAAGCCGCTACCGAGGCGGGCACCGAGGCGGCCAGCCAAGTCGGTGAGGTGGTGGCGGTGCATGTGATCCCGCGACCGCATCCGGACCTGGCGCAGCATTTCAGCGCTGTCAGCAGCAAGTGATTGCGCCGGGTGTGATGGGGGATTGAGATGACCGAGTTGAGGGTCTACCTTCCGATCCACGATCTGCAGCCCCAGTTCGCCGCCTATCTCAGCACACCCTTACGGGGCCGCGGCTACCCGCCGTTCGAGGGTCAGCACAGCCTCATCATCGAGGTTTCGCCCGCGCTTGCCATCCATCGCATCTCGGATCTCGCCCTCAAGGTGGCGCCGGACATGGAACCCGGTATTTTGTTTACCGAGCGGCAGTACGGCCTGTTGGAGTTGCACGCGGCGGAGCGTGAACCACTCGATCGGGCCGGTCTTGCCGTTTTAAAAGGGATCGGGGCGAAAGCCTCGGATCAGCTGGCGCCGACTATATTGTTTCAGGACATTATCGAAGACCTGTCCGACCAGCACGCCATTATCCTCAACCGTGCCCGGTCGGCCTCGATGCTGGTACCCGGTTCCTCGCTCCTCTTGTTCGAGATGAGCCCTGCGCTGTTCGCCTGCGTCGCGGCCAATGAGGCGGAGCGGGCCGCGCCCAACGCGGTGCTCAACGACGTGCAGATGATGGGGGTCTCCGGCCGGGTTTTCATGTCCGGAGACACGCAGGATCTGCTCAAGGCGAAGGCGGCGATTGAAAAAACCCTCAAGGCGGTAAAAGGCAGAAGATTGTGAGCAATTGGAAATATGCCCACCGGTCCTTCTACTACGAGCATGCTGAGGCGCCGGACGACCCGGTATTGTCCCCGGCTGACACCGCGTTGCTGGTGATCGATATCCAGAACACCTATCTGGAGATACCCGAAGATCCGGACGAGGCCGAACGCTGGGCGCCGTTTCATGAGCGCATGAACCAGACGGTTATCCCGAATACGGCCGAGCTGACCGCCCTATGCCGCCGTCTGGGTATCGAAGTTGTCTTTGCCCGAATCGCCTGTTTGACCGAGGATGGCAGAGACCGGTCCCTGAGCCAGAAAAAGCCCGGGTTCAACTATCTGCTGTTGCCCAAGGAGCGGGAGGACAGCCAGCTCGTGCCTGAATTGACACCACAGGGCGACGAGATCGTGGTGCTCAAGACCACCGACAGCGCCCTCACCGGGACCAACCTTCGGCTGATTCTGCATAACATGGGGATTCGCAAGGTGGTTGTTGCCGGTATTTTCACCGATCAGTGCGTCAGCAGCACCGTGCGCAGTCTCGCCGACGAAAGCTTCGAGGTGCTGGTGGTGGAGGATTGCTGCGCGGCGGCCACCATGAGTTTGCATCGCAACGAGCTGGAAGTGATCAACATGATTTACTGCCACGTGGTGCAGTCCGAAGACCTTCCGGGATTTATCGACATCTGAATCCCACCGGCCACCCCGCCCGGGGTGACCGGCCAGAGCCTAGGAGTGTGCGCGGTAGAAATGAATGAGGCGAGGTGCAGTCCAGTTTGAGAACGATTTCGGGATCGTCCGAGAAACATAGCCGTCGCTATGTGACGAGGAGGATCGCGGAATCGGGCCGAAATGGCTGTGCCGCAGACCGTTCCCTTTCTACCGCGCAGACTCCTAGTTGGTAATGATCTCCGGTCCCATCAATGTGGTGGGTAGCCAGGTGGAGATAACTGGTATGTAGGTCACCAGGATCAGGAAAATGAACATGATCCCCACCCAGGGCAGGGCCGCCTTCACCGTATCCATAACAGCCAGCTTGGCCACCCCAGCGGTGACAAACAGGTTGAGACCCACCGGCGGGGTGATCATGCCGATCTCCATGTTGACCACCATGATGATGCCCAGATGGATTGGATCGATGCCCAGGGCGATGGCGATAGGAAACACCAGCGGCGCGACAATTACCAGCAGGCCCGAGGGCTCCATGAACTGCCCACCGATGAGCAGGATAATGTTGACCACGATCAGGAACATGATCGGCCCGAAACCCGCCGAAAGCATGGCCTCCGTGATCATCTGCGGGATCCGTTCCTCGGTGAGCACGTGTTTCAGGATCAAGGCATTGGCGATGATGAACAGCAGCATGATCGTGAGCTTGCCAGCTTCGAACAGGGTGCGCTTGGTGTCCCGATGCCACAGAACGGACAGCACCCGCACAACCAGCATCGGTCCGCCGGGTCCGGGCGTCTTGAACGGCCCCATGTCCCTGTAGACAAAATTGGCGATGACGAAGGCATAAACGGCGGACACCGCCGCGGCCTCGGTTGGGGTGAAAATGCCGCCGTAGATGCCGCCCAGGATGATCAGGATCAGCAGCAGCCCCCAAATGGCATCCCGCGCGGCGGCGCCCACTTCGCCCCATCCGGCCCAGGGCTGCGAGGGCAGTCCCTTGACTCGCGCCCAGATGTATATCCCCGTCATCAGCATCAGCCCGGCCAGTAAACCGGGCAGGACGCCGGCCAGGAACATACGGCCCACGGATACTTCCACCGCCGCGGCATATACCACCATGACAATGGAGGGTGGGATCAGAATGCCCAGGGTGCCGGCATTACAGATCACGCCGGCGGCAAACTCCTTCGTGTAGCCGACCTTTACCATGCCAGCGATGACGATGGTTCCGATTGCGACCACGGTGGCCGGTGAAGAGCCGGACAGGGCAGCGAACATCATGCAGGCGAATACCGACGCGATCGCCAGACCGCCCTGGAAATGCCCCACCACTGCAATGGCGAAACGGATCAGTCGCCGTGCCACCCCGCCGGTCGACATGAAAGTGGACGCGAGCACGAAGAACGGAATGGCCAGCAAGGTGTAGTGGCCGTGGAAGGCGTTGAACAGGGTTTGCGCTACCGACGCCAGGGAGCCATCGGAATGCATCAGCAGGAACAGCATACTGGAAAGACCCAGGGCGATGGCGATGGGCACACCGATGAACAGCAGCCCGATGATCATCAGGAACAGGAGTGTAACGGCCATAGCTCAGACCCCCTTGCCGGGCGTGGATTCCACGTCCGGTCCGCCGGGTTCGTCGAGGCCCTCGATTTCGTCGATTTCCTCGTGGCTGGCAATGATCATGTCGACCCGACCCTGCAGCACGTCCCAGCCGACCTGCAGGTAGCGCAGGGTCAGCAGCGCCATGCTCAGGGGGAGAATGAAGTAGGGGATGAAGCGAGGCATTTTTTCGTAGCGCTCGCCTTCGTTCAGGGCGTCGGCCAGGAACTGTAGAAATTCCGGCATGGGCACGTCGTCGGTTTCCAGAAAGGCGCGGGTGGTCACAAAGGCGTACCAGTAGTCCCAACTGCCTTTGAGCAGCAGCAGGCTGAAGGTCAGACAGGCCGCTACGGCGATCAGCGCCAACGTTTTTCGGACGCCCGGCGAGACCATTCCGAGCACGACGTCAACGCCGATGTGGATGTGTTTCTTGACCGCATAGGAGGCGCCCAGAAGTACCAGCCAGGCAAACAGGAAGACGGTGACTTCCAGTGCCCACAGGATATTCGAGTTGAACACGTATCGTGCCACCACGTTGGCAAACGTGATCAGCGTCATCACCCCCAGCAGGATGGCAATGAGGGTTTCTTCGAAAGCGTCTACTGCACGGCCGATTCGGCCGCTGGCGTGTTGGGTCATGATCGGCTCCTCCAGTGGACGCACCAAAATGGGGCGCACCAAGACGGGGCGCCAAAAAGCGGACGGCGTGGCCTTGAAACCCCGCCGCCCGCTGCGCTAAAGCCTAGCTGTCGTTGGCCTTTTGCGCGGCCTCGATCATGTCCGCGCCGACGTCGCCTTCAAACTGTGCCCAGACCGGCTTCAGAGCCTCAACCCAGGCGGCGCGTTGCTCCGGCGTCAGGGTGCGCACCACGCCCCCGGCTTCGATGATCTTTTCCTTGTTGGACTCGTTGACCTCGGAGGATGCCGCATTACGCGACTCAGTGACTTCCGTCAGAATCTGCGAAAACTGGTCACGCACGTCTGGATCCAGACCGTCCCACCATTCTGTGGACGTCACAACCAGGTAGTCGATGATGCCGTGATTGGTTTCGCTGATGCCGTCCTGTACTTCGAAAAACTTCTTGCCGTAAATGTTCGACCAGGTGTTTTCCTGGCCGTCGATGACGCCGGTCTGCAGACCGCCATAGACTTCGCTGAAGGACATTTTCTGTGGGTTCGCCCCGAGTTCCTCAAACTGGGCGACCAGTACGTCGGATGCCTGCACGCGGAATTTCAGACCCGCGGCATCCTCGGGCAGCATCAAAGGCTTGTTGGCCGACATCTGCTTCATGCCGTTGTGCCAGAATGCGAGACCCTTGAGGCCCCGTCGCTCCATTGCGCCCTTCATCTTCTGACCGTCTTCCGAGTTCTGGAAACGGTCCACGGCGTTTATGTCGACGAACAGGAACGGCAGATCGAACAACCTGTACTTTTTGGTGAACTTCTCAAATTTGGACAAGGACGGCGCGGCCAGCTGGACGTCGTTGTTGAGCAGCGCCTCCAACACCTTGTTGTCGTCATACAGGGTTGAGTTCGGGAACACCTCCATACAGGCCTTGCCGTTCATCTCGGTGTTGACCCGGTCGGCCAGTTCGTTGGCGGCGATGCCCTTTGGGTGTTTATCGGTGTTGGTCACATGGCTGAACTTGATGACCACCTCGCCGGGGTCGCATTCTTCCGCTGCCATGGCTGTGGTTGCATGGACCAACAGAGCCGCGCTTGCCGCGGCTGCGATGAGCGTTTTACGCATTGGATTGTTTCTCCTCATATCTTGGTTATTGTGACGTCAGTTACCCGCAATACCTTAGACATTCGTCAAAGGACTCGCCACCCTGCGTTGTACGGGTATCGTTTTCACGCGCATCCGATGCCTCATGCCGGATGCTTGGGTCGAAAGACTCGGTTCATGGCTGCGGGGCGGTAAACCACAGACCGGTTCAGGGGAGATAGCATGGGCGGTGCCAACACCGGCCTCTGCTTCAGAACGCGTTATAAAGCAAAGGCTTACTGCCAACATACCGACTCGCCTATCGCCTGGATACCTAAATAGTGTGCGGCTAACCGCACACATGATAAACCGGTATTGTGTGGTTTTCCGCACACGTGCGTTAAGGATTGGCGCACGGTCTTTGCCCCCTGTCTTGATTCGGGTGCCGACCCTTCTCTACCGATATAAAGCCGGGGCACCCAACTGTTCGTGGATCTGATTGCAGACCTCACTGGACAGCCCACAGCCCTGTGCCAGCTGGTGCAGATACTGCGCCTCGGGGTTGCTGTCCAGATCGATCGCCATCAGCGAGACGGCATACACCTGTTGCTCCATACCCCGTGGAATGCTGCGGGCGAAAGCGGCGGCATCCAGTGGGCTGGCCAGTTCCTGGCGCACAAAGTCGATCTCGTCCTGGGTAATGTCACCCAGCTTACTGAGGATTTTCTCCTGTTCGGTTTTGTCCACGTGGCCGTCCGCCTTGGCGGCGTTGATCATCGCCTGGATCAAGAGGGTTGCCTCATGCTCGGCCTGCTCCCGATTCATGTCCTGGGGCAGGTTCCCGGGCAGGTCGAAGCGAGCGGGTTGGGCGCCGCCGCCGGAGCTGGGCTGCCCAAACGATTGCATGGCCATGCCAATGAGCGCGCCGAGGCCGCCGGCCTGCCCGCTTCCGCCCAGCTGTCCCAGCAAATCCCCCATCCCGCCCGCGCCTCGGGTCTGAGCCTGGCCGCCCCCGCCGCCTCCGCCGCCCCCAAGCACGCTGCCCAGCAAATCCCCCAGGCCGCCGCCCTGGGACCCCTGGCCGCCGCCTCCGGAAAGCGCGCCGAGTACCGATCCCAGAATGTTCGATCCGGAACCTCTGGATACGGCGCCGCTGTTCAGCAGGCTGCCCAAGATTTTCATTGCGTCGATGTTTGCCACGGGATCTCCTCCGGTACTCTATCTGGGTGGATTTCTATCTATGGATCAAAAGCGCCCACAGACCACAAGCATTGGCCTGAATGGCGCGTTCGGCAAGGGGAGATTGCGGCTGGTCAGGAATGGGAGCCCCCCGTTGCTGCTTGGGGTGCCGACGAAACCACTGGAAAAAGCCGGATTTGCTGCACTAAGCTGCTGGAGTGCTGCTTAAAGGAAAGCAATATGGCTGAGCTGCCCGGTGTCCCGTCCCATGCGTTCGTTGCATCTCAGCAAGGCGCTAGTGTCCCGTCCCACAAGTTCGTTGCATATCAGCAAGGCGAGAAGCGCCCAGGCGCTAGGCGGGCGGGCGCAGGACTAGCCTGCGCTCATTCAAGCGCGCCCAACACCGCGGATGGGCGGCTTATCGCCTTGCCCGTCGGGAGCGCCCCAGATACGCCACTGCGGCGTTGCAGCTGCTTGACAGAGCTGGCTATGCCTTCGCACCTGCGCCTTGCATTGGCGTATCTGGGACGCTCTGAAACGCTACGAACTTATGGGACGGGACACTAGGCGGGCGCTTTGAAACTCTACGAACTCATGGGACGGGGAGCCAGGGCCTGTCGATATGTGTGGGCCATGCCGAACTCGATTCTGGGCCTGCTGGTCTTCCTGCCGTTTGCCTACCGATGCCAGATCGCCCGTAAGGACGGCGTAGTGGAATTATGCTCGCCAGGTCTGGCCTGGGTTCTGCGCAATCTGCCACCGAGCAGCGGCGTGATCGCCTTGACCCTGGGCCATGTGGTGCTCGGCCGTGACCTGGACTGCCTGGCGGCATCGAGGGCCCACGAACGGGTCCACGTGGCTCAGTACGAGCGCTGGGGGCCGCTGTTCCTGCCCGCCTATCTGCTGGCGTCGGTGGCGGCGCTTGTTCAGGGGCGCCATCCCTACGAGGACAATCATTTCGAGCGCTCGGCGTTCGCCGTTGCTGACCCGAGACCGCTCATGGCCCGGCGGGGCTTGCGGCGTTTCGGGGGGGCTACTTGACCAGCGTCACCGGAAGTTCCGTCAGTTTGATCACGTCGGTCGCAACCGAACCGAGCAGCAAATGTTTCAGTCCGCCACGCCCATGGGTGCCCATGATAATGCGGTCAAACTGCTGATCTTCGGCAAACCGGGCGATGGTTTCGGCAATGTGCCCGGGCACGACATGGTAGCTGTAGGCGATGCCAGCCTCATCCAGCCGCCTGCGAGCCTCAGCCAGGGCCGTTTCGCCCTCTTCCCGGTAGTAATCCTCCAGTTCTTCATGGTTGACGAACATGCGGGCATGGCCCGAATCCACCGCAATCGGCACAGAGATCAGGTGAAGGTCCAGATCGCTCTCTGACTCTTTCAGTCCGATCACATGCTCGATTGCCCGCAGTGCGTTGTCGGATCCGTCCATGGGCAGCAGAATTTTCGCCATGACTGACGCCTCCCGTTGCTTCAGCTAGGTTTGGTGCCGTCGCCATCACTGCGTCCGGCGGCCACCTCGTCCAGAGCTGCCGGCGAAGATGCCGGGCTGCGCCGGGCGATACTGGTACCGACCACCACCACCAGAATGGCGCCCAGCGCCGCCGCCAGATAGTGTAGCCAGTCCGGCGTGCCCTCCAGGTAAGGCTGAAGCACGATATCGCCCACCGCCATGCCGCCGGCGATCCAGCCCAGCAGGGCCGCACCCAGGGTGATGACCATGGGAAATCGATCCATCAGCCGGAGCACGATCTTGCTGCCCCACACGATGATCGGGATGCTGATCGCGATGCCGAAGATAACCAGTTTGATATCACCATCGGCAGCGCCGGCCACCGCCACGACATTGTCCAGGCTCATTACCGCGTCCGCCACTACGATGGTCTTGATCGCGGCCATCAACGTCTGCGGGGCGGCCACGCCACCGTGGGCGTCCTCCGGTTCGGGTTGCAGCAGCTTTATGCCGATCCACAGCAGCAGGATGGCGCCCACCAGCTTTAGAAAGGGCATTGCCAACAGCTGCAGAGCGAAGAAAATCAGGATCACTCGCAGACCGATCGCGCCAAACACGCCCCAGAAAATACCCCGGCTACGCTGATCCTCCGGCAGGCGCCGGCAGGCCAGCGCTATCACCACGGCGTTGTCGCCGCCCAGCAGAATGTCGATTGCGATGATTTGCAGCACCGACACCCAGAAACCACTGTCCATAGCCATCTCATGCATGGCTCGCATCCTCCCCTCGCGGGCGTCCACGGAATCCGCGCCGCCCCCTTATCGATTGTGCGCGGCTTGATAGGTACCTTGCAACTCGCGCTGTTCGTCCACCGGCTCGGGGTTGGCGCCGATCATCAATGCCAGATCCATCAGCAGGCGTTCCACGCTGCCCCGGCTGGCCCGTTGCTCGAGTATCTGCCGGGCCAGCCCGGGATGGTCGGTAATGACACCGTCGATACCGCGGCTCACCAGCCGGCTGATGTCGGCCGGTTCGTTCAGGGTCCAGACGTATACCTGCTTGCCTGCGGCCTGGGCATCCCGGGTGAATCGCCGGGTGGCCATACCGGCGTTCACCGCCAGAAAGTCCACGTCCACGTTTCGCAAGTCGCCCAGAGCCCGGGCCGTCAGCAGCCCGGTGGTCCAGTCTGGGCGCAGGTTCTTCAATGCCTCGACACCGCTGTGCTTTAGCGACATTACCACCACATCCTCGGCCATGTTGGCGGCCTCCACTGCCTCCACTACACGCTGTTCGAGCTGCTCCTCGTGACCATAGTACTTGAGCTCGATGTTGACTTTGACCTTGCCCCGGGCAAGGTCCAGCACCTGTTGCAGGGTTGGCACCCGCTGTTCGCCGAACTCCGGCGCGTACCAACTGCCGATGTCGATATCCACCAGGTCCTGGTCGCTCAGGTCCCATACTTTGGTGGCAACACCAGCGACCTTCATCAAGTCACTGTCGTGAATCACCACCACCGTGCCGTCCCGGTTTTCCTGTACATCGATTTCGACGAAATCGGTGCCTTGACGTATCGCTTCCTCGATGGATGCCAGGGTGTTTTCCGGCGCGCTGCCCGC
>Ga0316189_10003463_pt1 | contig 15307 bp, 7 predicted proteins | sample LowCovwburrow_MG_FD_204930 | JGI IMG/M metagenome (GOLD analysis project Ga0316189, IMG submission 204930) | Coastal sediment microbial communities from Maine, United States - Lowes Cove worm burrow | ecosystem: Environmental > Aquatic > Marine > Coastal > Sediment | place: USA: Maine... | reverse complement strand
ATAATCCTCTCTTCTTTTTTAATCCAAATCATCGAACAAAAAAAGTAGTCTCGGGCAGACTCGAACTGCCGACCTCTACATTATCAGTGTAGCGCTCTAACCAGCTGAGCTACGAGACTATATAAAGCAGTCTTATACTCTTTATTATAAATAAAAAAATTGACAGATAAAACAAAGTAAGATCGATTCTCTTTTAACAAGACTTCCAATCTTTCTCTAGAAAGGAGGTGTTCCAGCCGCACCTTCCGGTACGGCTACCTTGTTACGACTTAGCCCCAGTTACCAGTTTTACCCTAGGCGGCTCCTTGCGGTGACCGACTTCAGGTACTCCCAGCTTCCATGGCTTGACGGGCGGTGTGTACAAGGCCCGGGAACGTATTCACCGCATCATGGCTGATATGCGATTACTAGCGATTCCAGCTTCACGGAGTCGAGTTGCAGACTCCGATCCGAACTGAGATATACTTTCAAGATTCGCATCCCCTTGCGGAGTAGCTGCCCTCTGTATATACCATTGTAGCACGTGTGTAGCCCAGGACGTAAGGGCCGTGATGATTTGACGTCATCCCCACCTTCCTCACAGTTTGCACTGGCAGTCCCGTTAGAGTCCCCATCATAACATGCTGGCAACTAACGGTAGGGGTTGCGCTCGTTATAGGACTTAACCTGACACCTCACGGCACGAGCTGACGACAACCATGCAGCACCTTGTAAGTAGTCCGAAGAAAGATCTATCTCTAAATCATGCAACTTACATTTAAGCCCTGGTAAGGTTCCTCGCGTATCATCGAATTAAACCACATGCTCCACCGCTTGTGCGGGCCCCCGTCAATTCCTTTGAGTTTCATTCTTGCGAACGTACTCCCCAGGTGGGTTACTTATCACTTTCGCTTAGTCACTGAGATAAATCCCAACAACTAGTAACCATCGTTTACGGCGTGGACTACCAGGGTATCTAATCCTGTTCGCTCCCCACGCTTTCGTCCATCAGCGTCAGTATATACTTAGTGAGCTGCCTTCGCAATCGGTATTCTATGTAATATCTAAGCATTTCACCGCTACACTACATATTCTACTCACTTCAATATAACTCAAGACAACCAGTATCAAAGGCAGTTCCACAGTTGAGCTGTGGGATTTCACCTCTGACTTAATTGCCCGCCTACGGACCCTTTAAACCCAATGATTCCGGATAACGCTTGGACCCTCCGTATTACCGCGGCTGCTGGCACGGAGTTAGCCGGTCCTTATTCTTACAGTACCGTCAGTTATCCACACGTGGATAAGTTTCTTCCTGTATAAAAGCAGTTTACAACCCATAGGGCAGTCTTCCTGCACGCGGCATGGCTGGGTCAGAGTTGCCTCCATTGCCCAATATTCCTCACTGCTGCCTCCCGTAGGAGTCTGGTCCGTGTCTCAGTACCAGTGTGGGGGATCTCCCTCTCAGGACCCCTATCTATCGATGTCTTGGTAAGCCATTACCTTACCAACTAACTAATAGAACGCATACTCATCTTATACCGATAAATCTTTATTATAAAAACCATGCGATCTCTATAAACCATGGAGTATTAATCTTCATTTCTAAAGGCTATTCCCCTGTATAAGGTAAATTGTATACGCGTTACTCACCCGTGCGCCGGTCGTCAGCGGATTGCAAGCAATCCCTGTTACCCCTCGACTTGCATGTGTTAAGCCTGCCGCTAGCGTTCATCCTGAGCCAGGATCAAACTCTCCATCGTATAATCTTTAAATATCTTACAGATGGTGAGCCTCAAAAAAATTAAACAAGCTAATCCTGAAAAAATTCAAAACTAAACCTGTGTTTATTACTCTATTTTACGCTGTCAATCTTTTCAATTTTTTCAATGAACAAACCTCATAAGAGGCTTCGGTAGAAATACTAGAATCGAACTAGCTAACTTATATACCTATTTCAGTACTTTAAATTATTCCAAAATTCCCTTAATGAACAAACACTAATTTTCTTAGCGGCTGCAAATGTAATAACTATTTTTTACCAAACAAGAAAAATCATCCTTTTTCTTATTTAATTATTACACCACTCTAAAATCTAAATGAACTCCTTTCTATAACCCTTTACCTACATCACCTAAAACAGGGCTGCAAAGGTACAACACATTTTTGTAATTGAACAAACTTATTTATCGAATTTTTAAAAGTTTTTCTCTCAAGAAATTTAACCGCCTTATTATCAATAAATAATAAATTAAAAAGGGGAAACAAATTTAAGAGATATCAAATTATTTTCAAACAGAACCGATGTGAAAGTTATTAACAACCTAACCAAGCAATAACTTAAATAAAGAGCTATTTATTCAATGCTTCCAGCTGATTTTTAAATACTTGCAATCTTTCTGCAAAGGAAACTAATGGTAAAACCAAAATTAAATTCGCTTTTTCAAGATTAAATCCTGTAACGGCGGGTCTTTTCGCTTTTTGTTTTAATTCACTTGTAGTAATTCGCTTTATATAAGATTTGTCTAAATTAAATGCATTGGCAATTTCTATAGCCATGTCATATATACTTATTAGTTTATTACTTGAGACATTAAATATACCTTCTGCTTTTTTATGGACCACAGATTGACATGCCATAGCTAAATCATCCACGAAAGTGGGCATACGAAATTGATCATCAATAATTGTGATAACTCTTTTATTTTCGATCGAATCTTTTATCCAAAGTATGATATTATTTCTACTCATATTATCTACGATACCATAAACTAAAATCGTCCTAATAATTGTATAGTCAATTTTTGCATTAATAATTATTTCCTCTGACTTCAATTTTGTAAGCCCATAGTGATTTAATGGATTGGGGGTGTCTGTTTCCTTATAAGGCCCATCCTTTCCATCAAAAATAAAATCGGTTGAAATATGTATTAAATGAATATTGTTACTCTTACAAGCTTGTGTAAGCTGTCTGACAAGCTCGACATTTATAATATTGCATTCATTTTGCTTTACCTCACATTCATCTACATTAGTCATTGCAGCAGTATTAATTATAAAATGAGGCTGCACGTCATTGACTAAATGATCTAGCTTATTAAAATCAGTAACATCTATACTATAATAAGTATAACCTTTAGTATTTAAATTTCGATTCTCACCTCTAGATAAGGCATATACCTCATAATTTTCCTTGAAGAAATTAACTAATTTTTGACCAAGTAATCCATTGCTACCGGTAATTAGAACTTTTTCGGTCATTAAAACAATTTGTTGAGTTTTAGGATTTGTTCAGAATTACCTAAAACAATTAATTTAGAATTAGAAATGAGTGTTGTATCAGGTTCTGGGTTGATTACATACTCATTTTCTGGTGTTTTAAATCCAATTACCGTGCAACCGGTTTTTCTACGCAGATCCAAATCTCTAATAGATTTTAATAAAAACTCGTCAGGTAAGTCTTCTACAAAAATTTCTTCCAAATGAGTAGCATTCTCAGTATCAATTGCCAATTTATCCACAAATTCTATAATATCTGGTGTTACTAAAAGTGAGGCCATATGATCTCCGCCAAGCTTATCCGGCATTATGACATTATCGGCACCAGCAATTCTTAATTTACTATCAGACGAATCGTCTGATGCTCTGCTTACAATTGTCATTTTTTTGTTTAGCTGCCTTGCAGATAAAACAACGTATAGATTGTCTGCGTCAGATGGTAATGCGGTAATTAAACTTTGTGCTTTTACAATCCCTGCTTTTTCTAATACCTCATCTTTGGTGCCATCTCCTTTTATATAAAGTAATTTATCTTCTTCAATCTCCTCTATCCTCTCATCGTCATTTTCAATAATTACTAAAGGCATATTAAATTTTGTTAATTTAGTAACGGCCTGTTTTCCATTTCTGCCATAACCACATACAATGGCATGTTTGTTTAGTTGTTCTATCTTTTTTTGCACTTTTTTAAATTTAATTCTTTCTAATAATTCTCCACTCGCAATATACTCTGTTAATATTGTAGCAGCATAACCTAAAATAATAATACTCATCAAGATAAGAAAAATGGTAAATAATTTCTCATTTTCACTTAAGGGATGAATTTCGCCAAAACCAACAGTAGTTATGGTAATTACCGTCATGTAAAGAGCATTTATAAAGGTATCATCAGAAAAATACATATAACCGAATACACCTATAATTATCACAAAAAGGAGTAATATAAATGCTTTATATAATTTGGATTGAAATATATTCATAGAAATTTACAAATCAAATACTGAACTTCTTTTAGTGTATACCATATCTTTTAGTTTAAATAAAAATGCCAAAGTTAAATAAACTCCAAACCAAAATCCTAGTGTAAAAAATGTAACGTATATAAAAAACAAGCGAACATTGGTAACTCGCATTCCCAACTTATCAGCAAAACGAGATGACACATAGAAGCCTCGCTTTTCAAAAAAATGTCGTAGCGAATCAATTATTTTCATTAACTTAATTATGACAATGCAAGATAGTTAATTATTAAATAATACTTTAAAAGTTCTTTATAATTTCTAGAATACAATTATGTATCTTTGAAGCTTGCATTTATCTCAAATTAATTAATGTTTACGCAACAAGAATATATAGAAGTACAAGGAGCCAGAGTTCATAATTTAAAAAACATTGATGTTAAAATTCCAAGAGAAAAACTAGTAGTAATTACCGGTCTAAGCGGTAGCGGAAAATCATCTCTTGCTTTTGATACGATTTATGCCGAAGGTCAACGTCGTTATATAGAAACTTTTTCGGCTTATGCCAGACAATTTTTAGGTAGTTTGGAACGGCCGGATGTTGATAAAATTGATGGTTTATCCCCAGTTATTGCTATTGAGCAAAAAACCACTAGTAAAAACCCAAGGTCTACGGTAGGAACTATCACAGAAATTTACGATTTTTTACGTTTGCTCTTCTCAAGAGCAGCTGATGCATATTCATATAACACAAATGAGAAAATGGTTAGCTACTCTGATGAGCAGATTAACGATTTAATTTTAAAAGATTTTGATGAAAAAAATATTATCATTCTTGCTCCAGTAATTAAATCCCGTAAAGGACATTACAGAGAATTATTCGAGCAAATTTCTAAACAGGGTTTCGTTAGAGTTAGAGTTGATGGAGAAATTCAAGAAATTAAAAAAGGGATGCGTTTAGATAGATATAAAACACATGATATTGAAATTGTAATTGATCGTTTAAAAATTGATAATCAATCTAAAAAGAGATTAAGTGAAACGATAAAAACTGCTATGTATCATGGTGATGATGTATTGTTAGTTGTAAACAGTGAAGATGAAAATCCCCGATATTTTAGTAGGAATTTGATGTGCGCGACAAGTGGAATTTCTTACCCTATGCCAGAACCTAATACATTTTCATTTAACTCTCCGAAAGGTGCATGCCCGGATTGCAATGGACTAGGCAGAATAAATGAAGTTAATATTGATAAAATAATTCCAAATAAATCTAATAATATTTTAAATGGAGGTATTGTACCATTAGGTGATCATAAAAATTCTTGGATGTTTAAGCAATTGGAATTAATTGCAGAACGTTTTAAATTTTCACTTAATACACCAATTAAAAAAATTCCTTCAGAAGCTTTAAATATTATACTTTATGGTGGTAACGAGAAATTCAACATAGTATCCAAAAGTGCTGGTATTACCAGAAATTATGAAATTGATTTTGAAGGAATTATAAATTTTATAAGTAATCAATTTAGGGATACCAGTTCTACTTCGATTAAGCGTTGGGCAAAAGATTTTATGGACGAAAAAGAATGTGCTTCATGCAATGGATCTCGTCTAAAAAAAGAAGCTTTACACTTTAAGATTGATGGCTTTAATATTGCCGATCTGGTTAATATGGATATTATACAATTAGCTCAATGGTTTAAAATAATAAAAAGTAAGCTCAATGAAAAACAAACTAAAATTGCTTCAGAAATTTTAAAAGAAATTGAAACTAGAATTCAATTTTTATTGAATGTTGGTTTAGATTATTTAACATTAAATAGAAGTTCAAAAACACTTTCAGGAGGTGAAGCGCAAAGAATAAGACTAGCAACACAAATTGGATCACAATTGGTTGGTGTTTTATATATTTTAGACGAGCCCAGTATTGGATTACATCAGCGGGATAATCTAAAATTAATTCATTCGCTGCAGGAATTAAGAGATATTGGCAACTCTATATTAGTGGTTGAGCACGATAAAGAGATGATTGAAAAGGCCGATTTTATCATCGATATTGGACCAGAAGCCGGCAGGCATGGAGGAGAAATTATTAGTAATGGTACTTCAAAGGAATTACTGGCAAGTAATACCTTAACTGCCGATTATATTAACGGAACTCGAAAAATTGAAGTTCCAAAAAAAAGGCGCACTGGAAATGGTAAAAAAATAATTTTAAAAGGAGCAACGGGTAATAATTTGAAAAATGTTTCCATAACGCTTCCTCTTGGTAAAATGATATGTATTACAGGTGTTTCGGGTAGTGGTAAATCTACTTTAATTAATGAAACCTTATACCCTATAATAAATCAGTATATTTATAAATCTGTTAAAAAACCAATGCCGTATGTTTCTGTAAAAGGACTGGAACATATTGATAAAATTATTGACATCAATCAGTCACCAATTGGTAGAACACCACGTTCAAATCCAGCGACTTATACCGGAGTTTTTAGCGAGATACGAAGTTTATATACCAAGACACCAGAGGCAATGATCAGAGGTTATAAACCTGGAAGATTTTCCTTTAATGTAAAAGATGGCAGATGTCCAACTTGTGAAGGAGGTGGTGTTCGAGTAATTGAAATGAATTTTTTACCAGATGTTTATGTAGAATGTGAAACCTGCCAAGGAAAACGTTTCAATAGAGAAACACTGGAAATTCGCTATAAAGGCAAATCAATCTCTGATGTTTTAAATATGACAATTGAGGATAGTGTTACCTTTTTTGAACATATTCCAAAAATATATAGAAAATTAAAAACAATTAAAGATGTTGGTTTAGGCTACATTACTTTAGGCCAACAATCAACAACCTTATCTGGAGGTGAAGCACAACGTATAAAATTAGCTGCTGAATTGTCAAAAAAAGATACAGGGAATACTTTTTATATACTTGATGAGCCAACTACAGGTTTACATTTTGAAGATATCAGAGTACTTATGGAAGTGTTAAACAAGTTAGCTAATAAAGGAAATACAGTACTTATAATAGAACATAATTTAGATGTTATTAAACTTACCGATCATATTATTGATATTGGTCCGGAAGGCGGTAAAAACGGAGGTGAAATTTTATGTGAAGGTTCTCCGGAAGAAATTATCAAAAACAAAAAAAGTTACACGGCTGAGTTTTTAAAAAAAGAACTAATTTAGTCCACATTATTAATTAAAATGTAGAAAAATGACGAATGATGCCAATCAAAATGAAGAACGTAAAATAATTGAGAAGTTTCAGCAGAAAACTTGGAATGAAATAAAAACAAATGATTCGTGGGCTATATTCAAAATTATGTCAGAATTTGTCTATGGCTATGAAAAATTAAGCAAAATAGGTCCTTGCGTTTCTATATTCGGATCTGCACGTACAAAACCTGATCATAAATACTATAAATTAGCCGAAAGTGTTGCCTATGAGCTTACACAAAATGGTTATGGTGTTATTACAGGTGGTGGCCCTGGAATTATGGAAGCTGGTAATAAAGGAGCACATAGAGGTAATGGGATTTCAGTGGGATTGAATATTGAATTGCCCTTTGAGCAGCATGACAATCCTTATATTGACAGAGACAAAAATCTAGAATTTGATTACTTTTTTGTTCGTAAAGTAATGTTTGTAAAATACTCTCAAGGTTTTGTAGTTATGCCCGGTGGTTTTGGTACTTTAGATGAGCTTTTTGAGGCAATTACCCTTATTCAAACTAAAAAAATAGGAAGGTTTCCCATTATTCTTGTCGGAAAAGATTTTTGGAGCGGAATCTTTGATTGGGTTAAGGAAGTACTCATTAAAAAATATGCGAATGTGAGCCCTGAAGATATGGATCTAATTCAAATAGTGGACACTGAACAAGAAGTTGTAGAAATTTTAAATAATTTCTACAAAAAGTACAGCTTACAGCCTAATTTCTAGCGACGAATTAATTCATGTAGTTCAAAATTAAACAAATGCTACTAAATTTCTATTCTCTGATATCTATCAGCGTTCTTATGGCAATACTAAGTCATAAAACTTTGCATTATAGTGACCTTGGTTTTACATAATAAATTATTGATTAACCTCAAAGTTAAATAGTATTCATTACTTCTCGCAAGGTTTCGGGATTACGTTTTTGGGCAAAATAAGCTGTGTTCAATACGATTAGAAATAGTAGTGTTATTATTATAAACGGATTGCATCAGTCATCCTTTAATCACAAAGATGAATGTCTTTAAAATTTAATAGGTTATAATTTAGTTCATCAAACTCAGATTAGCACAAACAAAATCATCCCGAAATTAACAGGATGCTTTTCTTCATGTTTGAATATATCTTATTATTTATAATCTACTATATAAAATTCTGTTCTATCATTTTGTTGGTGCTCTAATTTGGTACATTTTACGCCATTTGAACATTTATTTAATAGTTCGGTTTCGCCAAAACCTTTACCAATAATTCTATCAGGGCCAATCCCTTTTGAAATAATATAGTTTACAATAGATTTTGCCCTCATACTAGATAAATTTAAATTGTAATTATTATTCCCTCTAGAGTCTGTATGCGAACGCGTTTCAACAATAATAGTTGGGTTTTCTTTCATGAGTTTTACTATTTTATCCAATTCCCTAGCCGTAACAAAACTTATATTCCATCTGTTTTCATCAAAGATGATAGGATTTATATATGCTATTTTTTTGTTTCTAATCTTTTCAATCGTTAGATTTAAAGAAACTTTAATATCAGTATCAATTATATCATTCGCAGTTACAATAGTTTGTTCCTCTTTTAAAAAATCTGTTTTTGCAGCAACTATTTTATATGTTGAATTACAGTCAATTTTAAACCTGAATTCGCCATCAGTTCTCGTAGTATCACTTAGCACCATATTTCCACTGTCATCAATTAAACTTATAGCTACTTCAGCTAATTCTTTTTGGGTATCTATATTTTTAACCTTACCTGATACAAATTGAGCGCATTCAATTTGTAACGGAACCAGTGCTTCAACTCTATAGATATCATCATCTCCTTTTCCACCCTCTCTATTCGATGAAAAATATCCTTTACTTCCTTTGATAACAAAGGCAAAATCATCATTATAACTATTAACGGGATTGCCAAGGTTTAAAGGTTTAGACATGGTGTTGTCAAATATTTTGCTAGCAAAAACATCTAAATGACCATGATTTGGATGTCCGTTTGAAGAAAAATACATGATATTGTCATCACCAATAAAAGGAAACATTTCTTTCTCAACAGTGTTAATTCGACGCCCCAAGTTTTTAGGTTGACTATAAGAGCCATCTGCCCGAACATCAACTACAAAAATATCTGATTTACCAATAGATTCTGGTCTATCTGAAATAAAGTATAATTTTTTACCATCAGCACTTAGTGCCGGATGTCCAGTAGAATAATGATCACTGTTAAAAGGTAATTTTTCAATGTTTATCCATTCTCCTTTGCTGCTAACAACAGCCTTAAATAATTGTAATTTTAAAGTTCCTGTAGAATCATTTTTAACTCTGTTTTTGTAGATATTATTAGCCGTAAAATATACTGTTTTTAGATCTTCGGTAAATGCTAAACCTGCTTCATGAAATCTAGTATTTACATTTCCCTTAACTTTTTGTTTTCCAATAATCTCACCGCTTTCAGTCACCGATCCAATATATAAATCTAAATACGGTTGTCTATTTTGTTTCCAAATACTTCTGATAAATGACTCGCTTCCAGGAGAAGAAAAAACAACTTTATCAGCACCAAAAAAAACCGTACCAAAATCGGCATATTTCGTATTCACTTTGATGTTTTTTATTATGTATTCTCCGGGAGTTGCTTGTGCAGTTATAAAACTTGTACTAAACAATAAAACTATAATTATATATTTTTTCATGTTTTATTCAGTTATATTTAAAAAAACCTTGGTGAATCAACATTATCTCTTGAAAAATCTAAATCCCATAATAAAAATACTTCATGAGAACCATCGTTAAAATCACCTAAGTTAGAGGTCGTATAATCATAAGCATATCCTATTCTAAAATTATTTGTAATCGAAAAGTTTACTAAACCGCTTATTGAATCGTCCAATCTATAAGAAGCACCCAACTCAACGATATTGTTAAACAAAAAGTTGGCCGAAATATCTACTGACAATGGCGTTTCCGGTTGGGCTCGTACCATAGTCGAAGGTTTAAATTTCCAATTTTCGGAAATATCAAAAACATAGCCACCTGTTAAAAAATAATGTGCCTTCTCAGCAGCTTTATACACACCATTATCTTTTTCAAAATGTCTTTGTTCTAAAATATTTGGCACAGATAAACTAACATAAAATCTATCGGTATAATAAAAAATCCCTGCACCAAAATTTGGAAAAGTTTTATTGTTAAGGTCTAAATTGAAGGGGTCATTAGGATCAATCGCCATCAATGATAAGGCATCTAAATTGTGAAGTGTGATCCCTCCTTTAAAACCAAATGCCAATTTACCTACAGTAGAAGTATTGACAGTATAAGAAAAATCTGCATATATATTTTGCTCTTTTACAGGGCCAATTTCATCAGCAATTACTGAAAGACCTATACCTATATTTTCACGAACAGGCGCATGAACTGATAATGAGTATGTTCTTGGTGCTCCTTTGATATTCACCCATTGTGCTCTTCCCAATAAATTTATGCTCAATGTTCCTTTAGAACCTGCATAAGCCGGGTTCAACACATTCATATTATACATGTATTGTGTATATTCAGGATCTTGTTGACTATAACAATCCATTGAAAACAATACTGTAATCAACACAATGAATAATTTGAATTTTCTCATGAATGTTTATTTATAATTTTAAGTATAAAAAATTAATTATATTCTTTCGTTAATTAGTTATCTGTTTAAATAGACCCAACCCGATACAGGTTTTTTATTAATATCATTAAAGTTGATTATATAGAAGTAAGTACCCGTTGGCACTTTTTCTGTTCTATTTATAGTCATTCTACCGGTAGATAACCCACCCCACCACAGTGGCTGAGACCGGCCGTCATTTTTATAATCATAAACTATATTACCCCATCGATTATAAATTATCATTTCAAAATTTGGATACCTATTTACTAATTCAAGTATCACAAATTCATCGTTAACACCATCACCATTTGGAGTGAATAAAGTAGGTGCTACTATTCCACATGAATTTGAATCCAAATAATTTGGTATTGAATCATTATCACAATCATCATTTCTTGGATCACCATTCCCATCAGCATCTTCATTAATAGTATTGATTCCATCATTATCATCATCTATATCTAAATAATCAGGTGTGCCATCATTGTCAGTATCTAAACCGTCTTCATCTCCATTACTTACACGATCTCCATCGCAATCTAATGCACTCCAGGCTTCAGTTGGATCTGATGTCCTGTTATCTGGATCAAAGTCACAGCCATCATCTGGGTCTGTTCCGTCGGTTACTTCCTGTCCGTTTGTTACCCCATCGCCATCATCGTCTGCATCGGTAACCGTAATGCTTACAGTTGCTGTTGCACAAACATCAGGGCTTGGTGCTGTATAACATACTTGATATTCTATACTGACCACAACACCTGTTGTTACTTCCAGCGCTGTGGGTGAATAACTCAGCGTACCTGCTATAACACTAAAAAATATTGTACCTGCTGCCGTACCGCCTGTTTGTGTAATCGTGGTACTTGTACCAGGAAGAAAATCGTCATTCTCCAAAATATTGAAAGTGGTTACAACTTCGAAAGGCGCTGTAAAAGTATCATCAATTGCTATTGGCACTAATGGATTAGGATCTGTAGCATTTGGATTACCATCACTATCACAATCTGCTGCATCCCATGCCGCATTTGGTGTTACAGTTTGACTGCCAATGACCAAACTACAGGGGTCTTTAGGATCGGTAATTTCTGTGATCTCTGTGCCATTGATTACACCATCACCATCACAATCCAAGTTATTCCAAGTGGAACTTACATTTGCCAATATCTGGCTTGCTGTATTATAATCGCAACCATCATTAGGATTTGTACCATCTGAAACCTCTTGTCCGTCCGATACGCCATCACCATCATTGTCTGCATCAGCGATCGTGATATTTACGGTTGCCGATGCACAAACATCTGGGTTGGGTACAGTATAACAGACTTGGTAGATGACACTAACCGAACCGCCAGCAGTGGCTTCTGCTGCTGTAGGAGTATAACTCATTTCACCAGTTGTTGTATTAAAAGTTACTGAACCTGATGCCGTACCTCCTGACTGGTTGAGCGTAGTACTTGTACTGGGAAGAAAATCATCATTCGCCAAGATATTGAAGGTCGTTGCTCCACCGAAAGGTGCCGTGAATGCATCATTATCTGCAAATGGCGTTAATGGATTCGGGTCTGTAGCATTGGGGTTTCCATCATTATCACAATCCGCTGAATCCCATGCCGCATTTGGTGTTACAGTTTGACTGCCCATGACCAAACTACAAGGGTCTTTAGGATCGGTAATGTCTGTGATCTCTGTACCATTAATCACTCCATCACCGTCACAATCTAAGTTATTCCAAACTGTACTTACATTGGCAATTACTTGACTGGTTGTATTGTAATCGCAACCATTATCAGGGTCTGTGCCATCTGCCACTTCCTGTCCATTAGATACCCCATCGCCATCATCGTCTGCATCAGCAATTGTAATAATTACAGTAGCAGTTGTACAAACATCGGGGTTGGGCACAGTATGGCAGACTTGGTAGATCACACTAACCGAACCGCCTGCTGAGGCTTCTGCAGCGGTGGGCGTATAACTCAAGTTCCCTGCTATTGCACCAAAAATTACGGTACCAGCTGCTGTGCCACCTACCTGGTTGATCGTAGTACTCGTGCCTGGAAGAAAATCATCATTTGCTAGGATATTGAAGGTCGTAGCTCCACCGAAAGGCGCGGTAAAAGCATCATCAACAGCTGTGGGTGTCAATGGATTTGGATCTGTGGCATTTGGGTTTCCATCAGCATCACAATCCAGTACATTCCATGCTGCATTTGGGGTTACGGTTTGATTCGTAATGATTAAACTACAAGGATCTTTAGGATCGGTACCATCAACGATCTCTGTTCCGTTGATCACACCGTCGCCATCACAATCTAAGTTATTCCAAACGGTACTTACATTGGCAATTACTTGACTGGCTGTATTGTAGTCACAACCGTCATCAGGGTCTGTGCCATCTGCCACTTCCTGTCCGTTAGATACACCATCACCGTCATCGTCTGCATCGGCAATAGTGATGCTTACCATAGCTGTTGTACAAACATCTGGATTGGGTATTGTATGACAGACCTGATAGATCACACTAACCGAAACGCCTGCTGAGGCTTCTGCCGCTGTCGGTGTATAACTCAAGGTACCTGTTGTTGCACTAAAAGTTACGGTTCCGGCTGCCGAGCCACCTGTCTGGTTGATCGTAGTACTTGTGCTGGGAAGAAAATCATCATTCGCCAAGATATTGAAGGTCGTTGTTTCACCAAAAGGTGCCGTAAAGGCATCATCGAGGGCTGTTGGCGTTAACGGATTCGGGTCGGTAGCATTGGGGTTTCCATCACTATCACAATCCGTTGCATTCCATGATGCATTAGGGGTTACGGTTTGATTGGCAATAATTAAACTACATGGATCTTTAGGATCAGAACCATCAATGATCTCCGTACCATTGATCACCCCATCACCGTCACAATCTAAGTTATTCCAAGCTGTACTTACATTGGCTATTACTTGACTGGCTGTATTGTAATCGCAACCATTATCAGGGTCAGTGCCATCTGCAACTTCCTGTCCATTAGATACCCCATCACCATCATCGTCTGCATCGGCAATTGTAATAATTACCGTAGCTGTGACACAAACATCGGGGTTGGGTACGGTATGACAAACCTGGTAAATTACACTTACTGAACCGCCAGCAGTGGCTTCAGCTGCAGTGGGAGAATAACTCAAGGTACCTACTGTGGCACTAAAACTTACGGTGCCTGCTGCAGTACCACCTGCCTGGTTGATCGTTGTACTTGTGCTTGGAATAAAATCATCATTTGCCAAGATATTAAAGGTCGTTGCTCCTCCGAAAGGTGCTGTAAAAGCATCATTAACGGCTGTCGGTGTTAACGGATTGGGGTCGGTTGCATTCGGATTGCCATCATCATCACAATCCGCTGCGTTCCATGCGGCATTTGGTGTTACAGTTTGACTGCCAATGACTAAACTACAGGGGTCTTTTGGGTCGGTACTGTCTATAATCTCTGTACCATTGATCACACCATCGCCATCACAATCCAAAGAGTTCCAAGCTGTACTTACATTCACAATTACTTGACTGGCTGTATTGTAATCACAACCATCATTTGGGTTTGTCCCATCTGCTGCTTCCTGCCCGTTAGATACTCCATCGCCGTCATCGTCTGCATCGGCAATTGTAATAATTACAGTAGCTGTTGCACAAACATCGGGATTGGGTACAGTATGACAAACTTGATAAATAACACTTACAGAACCGCCTGCCGTAGCTTCTGCCGCAGTGGGTGTATAACTCAAGGTACCAGCCGTTGCACTAAAAGTTACGGTTCCGGCTGCCGAGCCACCTATCCGGTTGATCGTTGTACTTGTGCTGGGAAGAAAATCATCATTCGTTAAAATATTAAAAATCGTTGCTCCTCCAAAAGGTGCCGTAAAGGCATCATTAACGGCTGTTGGTGTTAACGGGTTTGGATCTGTTGCATTCCGATTACCATCATCATCACAATCGGCTGCATTCCATGCTCCATTAGGGGTTACGGTTTGACTTGTAATGAACAAACTACAAGGATCTTTTGGGTCGGTACTGTCTGTGATCTCCGTACCGTTGATCACCCCATCACCATCACAATCCAAGGTATTCCATGCCGGAGTTACATTTGCAATTATTTGACTAGCTGTATTGTAAGCACAACCATCATTTGGGTCTGTCCCATCTATTACTTCCTGTCCGTTCGATACCCCATCGCCATCATTGTCTGCATCA
>Ga0316189_10003462_pt1 | contig 15308 bp, 8 predicted proteins | sample LowCovwburrow_MG_FD_204930 | JGI IMG/M metagenome (GOLD analysis project Ga0316189, IMG submission 204930) | Coastal sediment microbial communities from Maine, United States - Lowes Cove worm burrow | ecosystem: Environmental > Aquatic > Marine > Coastal > Sediment | place: USA: Maine... | reverse complement strand
TCGTAACCGCGGGTGGAAACTTCGAGAGCGGCCTGGGAAAGTTTCACAACCGTCTGGCGGTAAAGAGCTTCTTCGCGTTTCGCCCGGTCCAGATCAAACCAGCTGTTACGCACCAGAGTTTTGGTGGCCGCCTCTATCTTGATCAGTTCCGCTTTTAAGGCTTTCAGCTTCTGCCGGGTTTCCCGCAAAAACGCATCGTTGGTACCGTACCAGGGCATTTTGGGCAATCCCGCCCCCCTCGATGCCGTCGTCACAGTCGGGAAGGTCTCTTTCATTGCCGCCGAACCGACCTGGTTCACCGCTTCATCGTCGTACAGGGAAAAATTCAAGGTATAGGGCGGCAACACCATCGTTTCCGCCATTTCGATCATACGCTCCATTTTGCCCACCTTGGCCCGCATTTGCCGCAATTCCTGCCGCCGTTCATGGGCCAAAGGATAGAGTGAGGCCAGGGCCGGCACATTCGTGCTTGGTCTGTGATTCACGGGCGAACCGACCTTGCTCCCGGGTGGAAGATTTACGATTTCGCGAACCTTGGACTCCATATTGCGCTGCTTTTCCCGTAGTGTCGTCAGCTCCTCCACGAGAATCTCCCTTTGGATGCGCACTTTGATGACATCCTGAAAGCTCGTTTTGCCGCCCTCATACCGGGTGTTGGCCACCGACTCCAAGCGCCTGAAAAGTTCCACCGTATCCGCCTCGATTTTTAGCGCCCGGCGAACGAAAACAAAATTCCAGTAAGCTTTGCGGGCTGCGGTGATGGCCTCGCGGCGGGCCATCTCCAGGGCTTCCCAGGCGGCCCGAGCCTCCTGTCCTACGATTTCACCCTTCAGGGACAGGACCCCGGGAAAGGGAAACTTTATCTGAACCGGATCGCGGCCTTTCATGGGTCCGATGCCGGTCATCAGACCTTCCGTAAAAGCGGTATATTGACGCAAAATTTCATCGAGATTGGCAACCTGGCTGAACTTCTCGACGGCGGCCCGAAATCGGTTTGCGGCCGCCTCAATCCCCGGATTGCGGAGCAGGGTCAGCGCTTCCAGAGTTTGAGGGGAGAACCCGGATTGCAAGGCAGCGGTCGCTTTGCTGTCGTCACTGACGGCCGGCCGCAGCGACGCCAATATTGTTGAATCGGGGCGATAAAAGAGCGTTTTCTCATCCGCTGAGGTCAAGGCTTTCTCCCAGCGTTGCCGGGTCTCGGCCATTTGTTTTTTTTCTGCTTTAAAAGTGGTGTCGATTTGGGACTCAGCTTGATCGGTGCCGGACCACTCCTGGGCCGGTAAATAAGACGGCGGCTGATACGCCTTAATTTCATTTTTCATATCCCGGTAACCCGTACAAGCCTGGGCTGCGACTAATACTATCAATGTGCCGGCGGCAATATACGTGCGGCTCATTGGCCCTCCTTCCCGACACCTTCCGCCGTAGTGCCGGTTCGTTGGCTAAGACCTTGACCTACAAACCGTTCCAGCCGCGCGAGAAATTTTCCGTAATCCGCGCGGGCCCTGGCAAGTGCGAGCTGGAAATTGTACCAAACCGCTTGAGTTTCGACAAAATCCGAAAAAGTAGATTCGCCTTCCCGAAACCAGGTCTCCGCTATCTCCATCGATCGTGCCGCCTGAGGCAACAACTCTTCCCCGTAAAGCTTCATGAGTCTGCCGGAATTTTCCAGGCGGAAAAAAAGATTGCGAATTTTGGTGCGGGTGTCGTTGATGCGCGCCTGTTCAGCCGCTTGGGATTTTTTCATTTCCGCCCGGGCAATATTCAGCCGCGCTTTGTTTCGGCCAAACCACAGCGGCAGCGTCATACCTGCTTGAACACCGTAGGCATCCCGGCCCGCATGATCGGGGTCCTGGGGAACGTCGGGGTCTCCGATGGACGCGTAGAATAGCCCGAATTTAAAGTCCGGAAAATTTTGATAGCGAGCCTGATCAATCTTGACATCCGCTTTTTCTACCTCCACTCCGGCGATACGGATCTCTTCCTGATGGGCCTGTGCCAGCCCATAAAGCTCCTCGAGGCTGAAAACGATCGGTGGAAATGCCTCCGCCGCCAATGTGCCGAAAGGCGCCCCCGGGGCGCGATTCAAGATGCCGTTCAGCCTGGTTTTTTCCGTCATTTCCAATTCATCGAGCAGAAGCATATCATAGCGCAGCTGACCCGACTGGGACTGGGCCTTGACCATATCCATTAAACCGGCCCGATCCTCGGCATAAGCTGTTTCACCGACCTTACGAAGATGGTCAAGCAGTTGCACATTCTGTTTGACCACGGTCTTGGCCTCGCGGATATAAAGCAATTCGTGATAAGATTCACGGATAGACAGAATGACATTTTGCACCGCCTGGTCCAGTTTAAGCCGGGCGATCCGGGCATCGGCCTGTACGACTTCGCCGGCCTTGGAGAGTTTTCCGGGGAAGGGTATCATCTGTGAAAGTGTAAGATTCCAATCCTGAGGGCCGAGACGGGTTTCGATGGGATCAGGAAAATAAGTGACATTAAGCTGGGGATCCGGCAAGGCGGTAGCCAGCCGGTATTTTTCCGCTGTGGCCTTCCATGTTTCCTGAGCCGCACGGATCGACGGGTTTTCCCGGTAAGCGAGCACAACGAGGTCGCCAATGCCGGCCGTCTGTGTCAGTTTGGCCTCCAGTTCTTCCGTGGCCATCGTCTGCGCCGCGTAAGAGGGCGGCAATAAACTCCCCGCCAAATAAAGCGAAAGCAATGTGGCGACAATCCATATACTGACGTTTACGTGTTTTGCAATAAAACCCAAACGTTCACTGATACTGAATCCTTTCATCAATTCCCCCTCCTTGATGTTTGGGGCATACTGACTGTTTTGGTCGATACAATCACTAACCGTGAAAATATGCGATAAACATGGGTGCGTTCGTTGAAAAGGGCTTAAATTCTGTGTTTCAAGCTTGGTATCTTTCTGTGAGCAAGGCACGTGCCAAACTATCGGAGCCTGAATGCAGTGGCAAATATCAATCTGATATAATTCAGAAATTGAATTATCAGCCCATTCCAGAACAAAAGCTGACTGTGCAGACCCTGGTTAAAATGTATCCACTTTGATGGGGCGGCTTGGCAAAACTGCGCAATTATTGCGCATCAAAACTATCCTCACATGGAAACCAAAATCCGCATTCAATTTAACATACTGATATTTCAAGACTTATTAATATAGATCTGCTTCTGGTCAACCTGGCACGCCGTTTGCCTTAACTATACAAAGGTCGGTTAGACCAAACGTAAAAACTGGTGGTGCCGTTATACGGAGAGGCTGGAAAAGGCCACTGGCGGCAAGGTGCTTAAGTGTCATTGATAGACCTTCGCAAGCAATATGTAAAGAATCCAGGCCCAAAGGACTAAGTATTCAAGATTAGAATAAAAAGTTCTAGTATTTGCAATTTGCCCCTCAACTAATGTAATAATTATGAGAGAAATAAACAATGAGAAAAACAGAGAGTCTTGACGATCAATTCATAAGCCGCCGGCATCGATCAGGTTTGCACCATGAAGCTTGCCCTCGCGGCAACGGTAGAACCTTTTAAATTATCAACACCATAGCCGGTGGCTTATGAATTGAGTGAAGAACGAAACGCTAAGAAAAGGTATTGGGTTATACCCCTTTCGCCAATGAAGATACTGCATATGAAAAGACTATATCTTCCGGCTCTGTCCATTGTGGCGGTCGTCTTACTGCTCCTGATTTTGATGAGTATCTCAACATATCGAAACCTGAACCGTGAAAAAGAAATGGCGTTACAATCACTTCATCAGCAGGGGATTGCGCTGATACGTTTCCTTGAAGCGGGTGCACGAACTGGTATGATGATGCATATGTGGGGGGAAGATTCCGTCGGTCGGCTTATTCAGGAAGCCGCAAGGAATAGTAATATCGCCTATGTGTTCATAGTTGATAAACAGGGTCAAATTGTTCATCATTCGGATATATCCCAGGAACGCAGCACTGCTCCATGGAAGGTCTCCCTGTCCGGAGACCTGCAAACGGAAAATCGAATCACGTCTCTTCCTGACGGAAGCCACGTATACGAAATTGCGAAAAATTTCTCACCACAACCACTATCGGCGGAGATAGCCCATCGTCGCATGATAGACTTAAACCACACCCATCGCGATGATCTAATCATCCTGGGGTTGAAAATGACGGAATTCGAAGAAGCACGCCGTTCCGACATTCAACATGCTTTGATAATGGCGTCTATACTGGTCGTGTTGGGAACCGGGGGACTTTTTTTTATTTTTGTTATTCAAAATTACTATCTTATCGATCGAACTCTTGAACAGACGCAGGATTTCACGAGACAGATTATCACCAGCATGGCAAATGGCCTTCTCAGCATAGATCGCGATGGCAAGGTTACAACCTATAATCCGTCGGCAATACAGCTTCTCGAGTTGGACAAAAAAAAAATAGAGGAGACCAATTTTAGAACCATTATTGATTTTCAAAAGACCGGCATAAATGAAACGCTCGAGACTTGCATGTCTGTGATGGATGTCGAAATAACTCATCGCAGACGAAACGGGGAAAGAATACCCCTGTCAGTAAGTGCAACTCCCATTTTGGGTGATGATGACGTCTGCAGCGGTGCAGTGATCGTTCTGCATGATTTACGGGAAATCAAGCAATTGGAGGCTAAAGTAAAACGTGCTGAAAAAATGGCTGCTATTGGAGAACTGGCTGCCGGTGTCGCCCACGAAATACGCAATCCATTGAGCTCCATACGTGGATTTGCCCAATATCTGAAGCATTTTTTGAAGAACAACCCGCAAGAGCAAGAATATACCAGAACGATGATAGGCGAAATCGATCGGGTAAACAGTGTCGTCACTAATCTTCTCACGTTTGCACGTCCGATGGATGTGGTCCGCACAGTGACCAATGTTAAAAAACTGATTAAAAAAGCGGTAAGTTTGACCAAAACCGATGCCGAATCTAAGAACGTTGACGTTACCGTGTCTGTTCAAGCGCCTGGAAATGATTTCCTGCTGGACGAAAACCAGATGCTTCAGGTTTTGCTTAATCTGTTACTCAATGCCATTCAGGCTGTTTCCTCTAATGGGCAAATCGAGATAGGCTGCAGTATTGACGCCGAAAACGATAAACTGGAAATATGGGTTGAAGATGACGGCATTGGCGTGCCGGCTGAAAAAACGTCGAAGATATTTGAACCTTTTTTTACGACACACGCAAAAGGAACCGGTTTGGGGCTGTCCATCGTTCACAAAATTGTCGAAAACCATAGTGGCGAAATTATGCTTCAAAGCCCCCCGCTCTCAAAGAGCCGGGGTTGCCGGTGTACGATCATTATCCCCGGAGAACGGAATTAACCGGGAACCTTGAACATTGAACCGCTCAATCTATGCAGGATATACTTCATGCCCCCCAAGATTCTCATAGTAGATGATGAAGCACCTCATCGGCAGATGCTACGAGCTGTTTTGTCCGCAGAAGGGTACGACATTCATGAAGACGAGGACGGTCAGACCGCAATTGACGCTGTAACCAATCGATTTTATGACCTTATTCTGATGGATATTCGAATGGCCGGTTTAAGCGGCATCGAAGCTCTCAAAGAGATAAAGCATCTCAGCCCCGGCATTCCCGTTATTATCATGACGGCCTATGCTTCCGTAGACACCGCGGTCGAAGCCTTAAAAGCCGGCGCTTACGATTATATAACCAAACCGCTGGATATTGATGAATTAAAACTGCTGGTGGAAAAAGCACTACAGTTTCATCACCTAGAACAGGAAAACCTGCTACTTAAAGAGCGCCTGAATGACCGCTTTGACTTCTCGAATATAATCGGCCGGAGTCGCTCTATGCAAGACGTTTTCGAGACCATCGGTCTGGTGGCACCATCTGAAGCCACGGTGCTCATCACCGGTGAAAGCGGCACCGGGAAAGAGCTGATCGCCAACGCCATACACCATAACAGCCCGCGCAAAGACCGACCATTTATAAAAATAAACTGTGCCGCCCTGCAGGAAACCCTGCTGGAAAGTGAGTTGTTCGGCCACGAAAAAGGTGCCTTCACCGGAGCGGTGGCTAGCAAAAAGGGAAGATTTGAACTGGCCCACAACTCTTCTATATTTCTGGATGAAATCGCTGAAATGGCGCCGGTCACCCAGGCAAAAATTCTACGGGTCTTACAGGAGCGCGAATTCGAGTCTGTCGGCGGCACGGACACCACCAAGGTGGATACCCGTCTAATTACGGCCACCAATAAAAACCTCGAAGAGGAGATCCAGGCCGGCCGTTTTCGCGAAGATCTTTACTATCGTCTGAACGTGGTCAGGGTCGATGTGCCGCCGCTGCGCGATCGGCAGGATGACATCCCCTTACTGGCCGACTTTTTTCTGAAATCTTATGCCAAAAAAAACCGCAAACTGCTCAAGGGGTTTACCCCGCGGGCGGTAGACCTGATGATGCGTCACGAATGGCCGGGCAATGTTCGTGAACTTGAAAATATTGTCGAGCGTGCGGTAATCATGGCCCGCGGCGAGATGATCACCCCGATGGAATTCCCGGAAATGCTGAAAGAACTGGACGACGAGCTAAAGGCAACTTCGGTAAATCTCGAACCCGGTCGCTCATTAAAAGAAGTGGAAAAAGAAATGATTCTGCGTACCTTGGAGGAAACCGGAGGAAATCGCACCCACGCCGCCGATATTCTTGGAATCAGTCGCCGCACGCTTCAGATGAAGCTGAAAGAATACGGGATTAACCCCTAGTTCGAAGTTGGGCGCCACATTTTACCCAACGCTCGCAGGCTAACCCAGAAGAAAACCAGACCGAACAGACCCCCGCCCGGAATATGCAGCCAGAAAAAGAGCGGTGACACAAAGCCTTAGACGAGAGTGCGCAAATTTTACGCACTGGCAGGGGAGACAATTTAACCGATTCAGAAAAAGTGTGAAAAAATTTCGCATCATTCCAAAAACCGGTCGACGGCATCGAATATCTGATCCAGTTGCTCCGGCTCGTACCATTTAATTAGCGGATCGGCACCAAACCAGGTGAACTGGCGCTTGGCAAATCGACGGGTATCTCTTTTTAACGTCCGCAGGCACTCGGCCCACGGCAGGCTGCCGTTGAGAAATCCAACCACATGACGATAGCCGATGGACTGCATGGATTTCAATTCTGGCGAATAGCCCATGGCTAGCAACTTCTTTACTTCCTCAACCAAACCGGCTCGAATCATCAGGTCCACCCGCTGGTCAATCCGTTCGTACAGCTTTTCACGGTCTCTCCGGAGCCCTATCTTGAACGCATCGAACAGCTCATTTTCAAATCCGTGGTTTTGATGGTGCTCCGAGATCGTCTTCCCGCTGGATTCAATGGTTTCCAACGCTCTTATAATGCGGTAGGAATCATTGGGGTGCAATCGCCCCGCAGTATCCGGGTCGATTTGTGCCAGGCGCCCGTAAAGACAACTGCTGCCGTCTTGCTCTAATTCCTGTTTGAGCCGGTTTCTGATTTTTGGATCAACCGGTTCGGTTTGAAACAGCCCGTGAAGCAGCGCTTTGATATAAAGTCCGGTGCCACCCACTACAAAAGGTATCAGGCCGCGGTTGGTAATTTCCGCAATCCGCTCTCCGGCCTGTTTTGAAAACTGAACGGCATCATAGTCCTCATCCGGCGCCACAATATCGATCATATGATGCGCAATTTGAGCCTGTTCTTCCGGGGTGGGTTTGGCGGTTCCAATATCCATCTGCCGATATATCTGCATGGAATCCGCGCTGATGATTTCACCGCCGAACTTTCCGGCAACTTCAATGCCGACTGATGTTTTGCCGATTCCGGTGGGGCCGCAGATGACGATTATTTTCAGTTTGTTAGAGACTGAGAGCATCGGTCTAGTATCTCCTGGGTTGAGCGGTTCAAGGTTCACGGTTCCCAGTTAAAGTGCCCTAACTGGTCTCTAACAATAGTATTACGCGTCAATCGGGTCGAATTCCATGTTTCACCCAATGGGTGAAAGAGGCCATTCCAAAAAATGGAGTATAAAGTTACGGATATCAGAATTTTATAACCTTTGAACCTTGAACCCTGAACCTGGAACCGATTACTTAAGGTATCTAACTATTAAAATCGCATCATATTTGCGAAGGATTTATCGAACAAAATATTTGCGCCACCAAGGCACTAAAACACGAAATCAGCGACCACCAGCAGAGCTGGGGGTATGAGGAAGGCCCCTGGAAGGGGCCGGGGCCACACCTCTGCTGGTGGCCGCTGATTTATCTCAATTCATAAGCCGCCGGCATCGATCGCACTTGCACCCATCAAGCATGCCCTCGCGGTAATGGTAGAACCTTTTAAATTCTCATCCCGCCAAGGCGGGGTGACTTATGAATTGAGTTAAATTATAAAGCTAAGCTTTTGTGCGGCGATTATCTTTCAGTAGTTTTTCCTTGCGAGCATTACCGTTTCCCATCTACCGCTGTGGTTCTTTTCAAGTTTAAGTTTGGCCCTGAATTTTCCGTCGGTTTGCGTCTTGAACACGTATTTTCTTGTGGTTTTACCACCTGTAAGGGTTCTAATATTGGCAGGGGTGAGTTTTTTTCCGCTGATCATCTCCCATATCACGAAACGACAGCCGCCGTCCTGCGACTTCCAGTTTGAACACCCGTAGCCCCGCTTGCCCTTGATGATTTTTCCTCCGCAGGCGGGACAGGTACCGAAATCTTTTATGTTCTCAGATAATTCCTTTAGCCCATCCCCTGAGGGTTTCGCTTTTGCCCTTGCTTTTGATATTGGCCCGGAATTGTCGAACAGGAATCTGACCACCCAGTTTCCATCTTCACACACCAGCCTGAGGGAGGCTGAAAACCTCTTTTTCTTTTTAGATACAAACCCCTTGTACGGCCCGACGGACTTTCCGTTCAGAAGCATCGCCGCCGCTGCCGGAGAGATCCTCTTTCCGGATATTTTCTTCCAGATGACAAACCGGCATCCGCCGTCAGCCTTTCTTTTTGCGGAACACGCATACGTTTTATAGCTCTCCACAACGTCCTGGCTGCACAAAGGACAATGCCCCACAGCTTCGCGTTGAACTTCTTCGGTTTCGCTTTCCAAAAACTCCCGTACCGTATCTCTGACGAAGTTTTCGATTCCCCCCAGAAACACTTCCACCGAACCTTTTCCTGCCGCAATCCGCGCAAGCTCCATCTCCCACAAAGCGGTTTTCTCCGGCGAGGCCAGGGTTCCGGCCGTATTGAATTTTTTCAAGGTATCGATCAAAAAGACGCCTTTTTGCGTTACATGGAGTCGTCTCTTTTCTCTGCGCACATAACTGCGGGCAAGAAGCGTTTCTATTATCTGGGCTCGGGTTGCCTGGGTTCCCAGGCCCACATCTCCGCGGTAAATTTTTTTAAGATCGACCTCATCCACATACCTACCGGGGTTGGTCATGTCTTTTAATAAAAGCGCTTCGGTGTATTCCGGCGGCGGGGAGGTCTTTTTATCTTCGATCTCACTTTTGATTACATCTCCCCAATCACCCTTTTCAAGGAGCGGAAGATCTTCCTGCTCAGGTTCGTCAAGGCCCTTTTTCGCCTTGCCTGATTCCGGCTTCAAAAGGGACTGCCAGCCCGGCCGGATGATCACTCGGCCCATTGTACGAAAAATCAGGTCTTCATCCACTTTTGTAAGGATCTCTCTAACCTCGAAAATACAGTCCGGATAAAAGGCAGCCCCGAACCGTTTCAGAACAAGCTCATAAATTTTTCTTTCCCTGTCGGTGCAGTTCCCCGGCAGGGGCGCCAGGGGAATCAGGGCATGATGATCCGTAAGCTTGGCATCATTATACACCCGTTTGTTGCCCGCCTGGGTCAGAGCCGGATCGATACCTGAAAAAACATCCGTATATGCCTTGGTCAGATTCTGAACCAGCCCCTGTACCATAGAGACGTTTTTTGAACCCAGAACTCGGGAGTCGGTTCGAGGATACGACAGGCATTTTTTTCTTTCATACAAGCCCTGTGCTATTTCAAGGGTCTCTTTGGCGGAAAAACCGAAACGAATATTGGCATCCTGCTGCAGATCGGTGAGGGAGTAGAGAAACGGTGGCGGCTGGCTCTTTTTGGTTTTTTTGAACGATGTCACCACACCCTGCCGGTTTTCAATGCCGGCCACAATTTTCCGGGCCTCCTCACGGGAAGTAAGCCTGCTTTTTCCTTCATGGATCCATAATCCCTGCCAGATCCCTTTTTCACCCCTGAATGTTGCTTTCACCAACCAATAGGGCTGTGGTGTGAAGTCGTCGCGTGCCTTTCGTCTTTCCACCAGTAGGGCCAGCACCGCCGTCTGGACTCGGCCGATACTGAACAGATCCTTCAGCCTGATGGTAGCGGCCCTTGATCCGTTCATTCCCACAAGCCAATCGGCGATCTGTCTGGCCCTTCCAGCATCCCAAAGCCGATCATAGGCTGTTGCCGGCTTAAGGGAGTTCATCTGGCTTTTAACAACTGCGGGCGTCAAGGCCTGGCTTGTCCAGAAGCGGTATATTTGTATCATCTTCCCGGGCCGGGCGGCCGATAGCACCGTGCGGGCGATAACTTCCCCTTCGCGGCCCGCATCCGTTGCCACGACGATTTTGGCGATGTTTTTTTCAGAAAGGAGTCTGCGAATTATTTTAAGCTGCTTGGCTGTCTTTTTTATGGGCTTATATCTGTATGTGTCCGGGATGACGGGAAGGTTTTCAAAACTCCATTTTTTCCAGGCCGGGTTGTAGTCTTGCGGCTCAAAAAGCTCAACCAGATGTCCCACCGTCCAGGTGATTATGTATCTGTCGTTTTCAAGATATCCGTCTTTTTTGCCGCGTATACCGAGTCCACGTGCAAAATCCATCGCCACCGAGGGCTTTTCTGTAAGAATAAAGGTTTTCAACAGGACACCGATTTATAGAAGATCTCCCACCTTGATTACTACCAGTGTAATATCATCGGTTTGCTTAAGACCAATCGTAAATTTCTTCAAATTATTGAACACAGCATCGATAATCTCACTGGCAGACCGATGGGCATTCTCGCGGATGAGTTTATGAAAACGCTGCTTTCCGAACATCTGACGGTCGCTATTGTATGTCTCCCATATCCCATCGGTGCCAATAGCAATTATTTGACCTGGGTTCAGACCAACTTTCAAGTTCTCTTCATATTCATAACTTTCATCCAAACCCAGGGCCAGCCCTTTGCCCTTCAATTCTTCAAAACGATCTTCTGCTGGATCATAAATTACAGCTGGATCGTGACCTGCACGGACCCATTGAAGTTTTTGATTTTTCGAGTCGATACTGGCATAAAACAGAGTCATGAAATGATCAGTATGAGAAAAATCCGATAGTAAATGTTGGTTCATTTCTGTGATTATCCGAGAAATACCTCCGCACTGCGGAGCACGCATACGCAAGAAGGTGCGCGCTGTCATCATGAGAAGCGCCGCATCGACACCATGGCCGGTAACATCTCCGACTACAGTTTCAAAATGATTGTCCGAGCATTCATGTCCCCAAAGAAAATCGAAATAGTCGCCACCGATTTCATCACAGGCAATTGTCCTTCCCGCAATGTCAAGACCATAAACGTGTACGTTGCTTTGCGGGAGAAGACTTTTCTGAACTTCACTGGCCAGTGTCAATGACTTCTTCTGCTCAGTCATGTTCGTAACAAAGGCCATGTTGCCAATAATATTACCCTCATCATCGTAAAGGGTGTTGCCGTGAATAAGAACAGGTATAGACGATCCAGTGCTCGCGACAAGGTCACTTTCAAATTCAAAGCCTTTTCGATGTAACAGGTTATCACGATTAGCGGATAAAAAAGGACGGTGTTCCTTGGTGACCATATCTATCAGGTTTTTTCCAATGAGTTCCTCCCGGGAACACGAAATCATACGGCAGTAAGCATTGTTCACGTCAACGACGAACAGGCCTTTGTCCATGTACAAAAATCCTTCACTTGTAGTTTCCACTATTTGGCGGTATTTTTCCTCGCTCTTGCGTAATTTTTCCTCCGCTTCTTTTCGTTGATGAATATCCGTCACGATGCCTTGATGGTATCGAATCCCGGTTTCAGGATCAACGATCACGGCTGTATGATCCTCTACCCAGCGGAGATCTCCGTCCCGGGTGATGATACGATAGGTCTGGGTATAACTTTCAATGTTCTTGTTCACATATCGCTGGATTTCCATTCGGATTTGTTCTTTATCTTTGGGATTAACGATGTGACTGAACATTATTTTATTGCTTATAAAATCTTCCGCCTTGTACCCAAAGCGGGAAATATTCGGAGATACATACACCATTCTTCTCTTTTTTAGATCTTCCGAAGCCAGGCGGCGAAATAAAATTGCAGGACTGTTGTCGATAATCAAATCAGCGTACTTCTGGGTTTCAGCGACTCGCTCCATTTTGGATAGGCGCTTTTTAAGCTCAATCATCTCCTGACGCTCGGAGTGCAGTTCATTGAGGAGGCCTTGTCTCGACTTGTATTGGGAATTTAACATTATAGTTTACGGCCGTATTTATTGACCATCCCTTCCGGTTTGATGGCTATCAGTTTAATATTCGCAATTATCTTTTAACCTCCTGTAAAGAAAGGGTGAACAGACCAGCAAAAAAGATGCACGGGCATCCCGAGAAGCCACAGAATAGCGTGTAACATCATTTTTTGTGGAGTACAACAGTTGAATAATGAGACGGCGCCACACACATGTCGGCGCTCCTGATAACAGGATTTAGGGGCTCTATTTAAAGAGTATGTCCTGACGCCCCGGGGCAAAGACATGAACCCGGAACTTGGACCCGTGGTCGCCGCCTCACCGGGAAAAAGGCTATCATATCACTCGGGACGGAGCAACGGGATTGTATAAAAAAAGCCCCCTGGTTTATTCCAGGGGGCTTGTCGAAGATATTATGAAGGTCAAGGAGATTGGTCGACAGGATTGACCTTCACGTTTAACGATAATTTTAAGCTGAAATTGGGTGTTTTGTCAATTTTTTTCGGGTCATTTTTTCTATCCGGATAATGGTCCTATTTAGGATGATTCCTTAGCGTATATTTACGCACGAATATGGGTGATACCCTAATTACGGGAATTAAAAATTTGAAAGGAGGCGGATAGGCTCTGCCCCTCGGTAGGATATGATTTGGATATCTCAAATTTTCAGAAAGGGTTTTGATTTCAGATATGGCACGATATCTACAAATCCAGCCTTTGCAAAAAGTTGAAGACTTGTGTATGCATTATACAATCGGGGATCTCGAGTGCTGTGGCAAGCAAATCCACGGTTTAGTAATTTTTTTACTTCCCCAAGTTGATTGTTATAAAGAACAATATCACATTATCCAAGCTGGACAAGTTGATTGGAAATCGGACAAAGTTAAATATGAGAAATTTACCTTAATAATTCATTGCCTGGCTTGGTGGGTTTGGAACCTGACTATGAAGCATGAAATTGCAATCCGCCTGATTTCCTTTGTTCTGATCTTTATCATGGTTGCACTCTGGGAAATCAGAGCACCTCGGCGCACCCTTACAACATCAAAAAAATGGCGCTGGTTCGATAATCTATCCATATTCGCAATCAACCCTGTGGTGCTCCGCCTGATGTTTCCCGTTCTCGCTATAGGAATGGCCCAGATAGCTCAGGCTAAGAAACCGGGAACGACCGGAGCTGATTACACGGACATTCTGCACTAAATGCGTTATTTTGGAGCCGGCGTTGAGCTCAAAGCAATTTAGATAAAACTGGGCGCGCCTGATACATAAAATATACGAGGTGGATCCGCTCGTATGCCCCAATTGCAATGGCACCATGCAAGTGATCGCCATCATTGAGGATTCGGATGTAATTATAAAGATCTTGAAACACTTGGGACTATGGGATGTGAAGAGCAAGCCGCGGCCCGTTGCTAATGCCCCGCCCATCGATGTTTTAGTGGCTGAAAGAAAAGTCCCATTCTAGCAAAAATCCGAATATCGAAATCCGAAATCCCTTCGAAGTCCCCGTGCAGGGGAAACAAATCCGAATGATCCAAATCCAAATACCCCAAACGAAAATAGTCGGAATCTTGTCATGCGAGCGGCTGATGTGGCAAAGAATTCGGTCCAGTCCATCGAGGGAACCGTTATAAAAGCTAAAACAGGCGGAGTTAAGCAGTGAAACACTTGAAAGTGCTAAAAAACTTTGACTCACAAAGCGAAATCACTTATAGCTGATCTTAAATAAAGAGGCTTCTTAACCAAGTTGATTTCACATATTTATACATCTAAGAAAGGGATAGAATGAATGAAACAACATAGTTTACAATCAAAGTGTAAAACGCAACGATTGATCATTTTGATCGCCGTCTTATTTACATTTATTCTGAGTAAAGGCCTTGCAGGGGGTAACGAGCTGATTTTAGGAGCAGCAGAATCCCCCGAAGAGAGTGTTCAGATGAAAAGGACCGAACTAATTCTAAAGGAAGCTTTCAAAAGAATTGGTTATGAAGTTGAGTTAAAGAAGTATCCCGCAGCGAGATGTTTAAAATACTCTAATAGCGGTATTATAGATGGAGAGGCTCAGAGAATATACGACCTTAACAAAAACCATAAATACACACTTAATAATCTGATCAGAGTGCCTGAACCTCATCAATCTATGGACCTATCTGCATTTGTCTATAATCGCAACGATATTATTTTAGATCCTAAAGATCCATATCTTTCATTAAAGAATTATAAGGTTATTGTAAAAATAGGAATCGTCAATGCAGAAGAAAATATCATGAGGGTGGGTATTGAAAAAGTAGATAAAGTTAGAAAATATGATCAAATGTTTAAAATGCTGATGAGTGGAAGAGGCGATGTGGCCATCGGATTTTCTGAAATGACGAAAAAAGGAGGAATGTTGACAAAAGGAGAATTTAAAGGCAAACCCTTTAAAATGCTTACCCCACCACTAAACTACACCCCATTATATGTATACCTGCATAAAAAGCATCAAGACATTGTTCCCCTTGTTTCCTCTGCGCTCAGGGAAATGAAAAATGATGGGACATTTCAGAAGATTGTCAACAATTAATTCAGGGATCAGGGAGATTATTTATTCTATTAGATGTAAAAAAATATGACAGAGCCATTGGTGAGATGATTAAAGATGGTTTTTCTTATGGTGCTTATGTTGATGAACGCATAAGCAATTATAATCCAGAAATCGTGTCCGTTGTGACCAGTACCAATGTTCAGATGCTTCAGATGATTCTGTCCGGCCGGG
>Ga0316189_10003460_pt1 | contig 15312 bp, 13 predicted proteins | sample LowCovwburrow_MG_FD_204930 | JGI IMG/M metagenome (GOLD analysis project Ga0316189, IMG submission 204930) | Coastal sediment microbial communities from Maine, United States - Lowes Cove worm burrow | ecosystem: Environmental > Aquatic > Marine > Coastal > Sediment | place: USA: Maine... | reverse complement strand
TCGGTTGGATACTGGAAATCAGCCCTTAAGATTACAGTTTTCAATGGACGGGAAACAGTGTTTGGTGTCCAATGCTAGTGATGGAACGATTTCAATTTACGATACCGAAACCAAAAAACAAATTGCTAATGTGCATATTCCAGGTAAGAAGAATCTATTCGAGAAAGTCATCTATCGCACCCCTCGTCCTGTGGGTATTTTAATGCACCCAAATGGGAAATATGCTTTTGTTTCCAATTATTCGGCGGGTAGGGTTGAGGTTCTTGATATGAGTACTTTTACTTTGGTCAGCAGTATTAACGTAGGTAGTATGCCAGACGGCTTGGCCTTCATCAAGTAATCGAATACATATGCTTAAAAAACGAATAAAACGTATTTTGATGGTACTAGTTTCGCTATATGCGGTGTTTGTACTGGTAGTGCTTATAGTACGTTTACCTTCGTATACCATACAAACAAGTGGGAAATTATATATAGTAAACAAACTGAGTAGGGATATTCAAGTTTTTGATTTGTATACTGGGGAAGAAATAGCGGAAATCCCTATTGATATGCAGGCTCATGAAGTCATCACAACAAGCAATGAAAATAATATCATTGTTACGGATTATGGAGACCGTACCAGCAAAGGAAATACTATTAAAATCATCAATACAAAAACCAATACCCTTCAGAAAACAATAGCGATTAAGGGAGGTTTGAACGCTAATGGTCTTGTGTCTATACTCAAGCCAAATAAAATTGGTCTGGTAGATTACGTGAGCAATAACGTATCCATACTTAATATAGAAACCGAACGTATTGAAAGACGAATACCCACGGAACAAATGAAAAGTCATTTAGCCGTAATGCATCCTAAAGAGCCATTGGGCTATGTAACCAATATGCAATCCAATTCCGTAAGTGTTATCGACCTTAAAACAGAAAAAGTAGTAAAAATTATTCCTTGCGGATTAACAACGGAAAGTATTGACATCACCCCAGACGGTTTAGAAGTATGGGTAACCAATAAAAACGGAAACTCTATCACAGTTATTGATACGGTTACAAATACCGTTTTGGACACCTTAGTCACCGGAAATGAACCTTTAAAAATTAAGTTTTCAATAGATGGAAAATACGCTTTGGTGGCTAATGCAAACGATGGTAATATTTCCGTGTATGACCGCTATTCCAAAGAGCAAATAAAAACAATAAACATTCCCGGCAAGCATACATTAATAGAACGGATTTTGTATCATACCCCACGCCCTGTGAATATACTTATGCACCCAAATGGGACATATGCTTTTATTGCCAACTCCAACGCTAGCAAGATTGAAGTTATTGATATGAAAAGTTTTGATATCGTAAGTACGATTGGCACCGGAAAAATTCCAGATGCCTTGGCTTTTATTCAATAGCCGTCTGGTAGTTACTTTTTAAGTATCTACTGTATTGTACCGTATTTAGACGCTTTGATATCGTTATACTTTCATCCGAAATATCTTGCCGTAATTCAAGTGCCGCTCGCCGTACCTAAACCTCCATCCACCGTGTTAAATACAAAGCGCGTAACGTCTATTGTAATTTGGTCCTATAATCAATTTAGTAGGACATTTTAGTGGCTGAACACGAGTTTTTTGTTGGAATAAAGTACCGTTTCAGAAGGGTATAGAAGAATAAAATAGAACACTATTGGTTTTTCACAACTTAAAAGGAGGGTTTCACAACAATAATTTAACCTACCTATAAAGTAAGAATATATTTACAAAATAGTAAGAAAATAAGTTAAAAAATTAAAATTTAGCAATATGAAAATTACAGTAGTAGGAACGGGTTACGTTGGTTTGGTTTCCGGAACTTGTTTTGCAGAAACAGGAATCGATGTTACATGTGTAGATATCGACAAAAAGAAAGTGGATATGTTGCTTAAAGGCGAAGTTCCTATCTATGAACCAGGACTTGACACGCTTTTAGCAAGAAATTTGGAGAAAGGCAGAATTACTTTTACCACCAATTTAGCTAAGGGAATTAAGGGTAGTGATGCCGTTTTTATTGCCGTAGGCACCCCTCCGGATGAGGATGGAAGTGCCGATTTAAAATATGTTCTTGGCGTTGCGCGTGAAATTGGTCAACACATGGAGGACTACAAAGTAATTATCACAAAAAGTACTGTTCCAGTAGGAACCTCTTTTAAGGTTAAAACAGCCGTACAAGAAGAACTTACAAAACGAAAGGTAGATATTCAGTTTGATGTAGCCTCTAATCCAGAATTCTTAAAAGAGGGTAGTGCGATAGATGATTTCTTAAAACCAGATCGTATTGTTGTAGGTATTGAATCTGAAAGAGCTGAAAAAACCTTGAAGCGATTATATAAGCCATTTTTGATGAACGGACATCCACTATTATTTATGGATATTTTTTCTTCGGAAATGACAAAATATGCTGCCAACTCTATGCTGGCTACAAAAATTAGTTTTATGAACGATATAGCCAATCTTTGCGAACTGGTTGGGGCTAATGTTGACCTAGTTCGCAAGGGAATTGGTTCAGATGCACGAATCGGCAATAAATTTATTTATCCAGGTACAGGTTACGGTGGCAGCTGTTTTCCAAAAGATGTACAGGCCTTGGTCCGCACAGCCGATGAATATGGACATTCTTTAGATGTACTCAAAGCTGTAGAAAGTGTTAACTATCGCCAAAAATCAAAGCTGGTACAAAAGATAAAAACCCATTTCGGCGAAAATCTGAAAGGAAAACAATTTGGCATTTGGGGGCTTGCCTTTAAACCCAAAACAGATGATATGCGAGAAGCACCATCACTGGTTATTATAGAACAATTGTTGGCTATGGGTGCACAGGTTCGCGTCTATGATCCGGTAGCTATGGAGGAGGCTAAGCATATCTTGAAGGAAACCGTAGTATATGCCAAAGATGAGTATGATGCCTGTATAGAGGTAGATGCCCTTTTGTTGGTAACGGAATGGTCAGAATTTAGAATGCCAAACTTTAGAATTTTAGAAAAACTAATGAATAACAAGCTCATTTTTGATGGAAGGAATGTTTACGATCCAGAAGAAATGAAGGATATGGGGTATACGTATTATAGTATAGGAAGAGAAACCGTAAATGGGCCAAAAACAGAAAAAACACAAAGCATAGTAGCATAAAACTACCTAAGAAATTTGAAAATATAATTAGATGAAACGAATATTAGTAACTGGCGGAGCTGGATTTGTGGGATCGCATTTGTGCGAACGTTTATTAAATGAAGGCAACGAAGTTATTTGTCTTGACAACTATTTTACGGGTCGAAAAAGTAAGGTAGTTCACTTAATGGACAATCCGTATTTTGAGGTCGTACGCCATGATGTGACTATTCCTTACTTTATAGAAGTTGATGAAATTTATAATTTAGCATGCCCTGCATCTCCGGTACATTATCAGCACAATCCCATTAAGACTATAAAAACGTCTGTAATGGGTGCTATTAATATGTTGGGGCTTGCGAAAAGGATTGGTGCCAAAATTTTACAGGCATCTACAAGCGAAGTTTATGGTGATCCAGAAATGCATCCTCAACCCGAGCATTATTGGGGACATGTAAACCCGATTGGTATTCGTTCTTGTTATGATGAAGGGAAACGTTGTGCGGAATCTTTGTTCGTTAACTATCACGAATCAAACGATGTTCGCGTAAAGATCATTAGAATTTTCAACACCTACGGACCCAAAATGGAGCCAGACGATGGTCGTGTAGTTTCCAACTTTATCAATCAGGCATTACAAGGTCAGGATATCACGATTTTCGGAGACGGAACCCAGACCAGAAGTTTTCAATATGTAACAGATTTGGTAGATGGAATGATTCGCATGATGGCTACTGGAGATGATTTTATTGGTCCAGTAAACATTGGTAATCCGGTAGAATTTACCATGTTAGAACTAGCACAAAATGTGATCGAACTAACAGGAAGTTCCTCTAAAATTATACACATGCCTTTGCCATCGGATGATCCAACACAAAGACAACCCGATATTCGTTTGGCCAAGGAAAAATTGAATGGTTGGGAGCCTAAAATACCGCTAAGGGAAGGCCTCGTAGACACAATCTCTTATTTTGACGAACTACTAAAAACGGAGTCTATTCATAAGTTGATGAACGTTTAGTCAGCACCCTTTCTTTAACAACCTCCTATGCAATTTCTAAAATTTATCCTTAGTATTCTAGAGCTCCTACTATTTGCGTATTTAGCATTTGGGGTTTTATATATCCTCCTGTTTTCCATAGCAGGATTATTTAAAGTAAAATCGAAAACCAAATCCGTTTCTAAAACGGAAAGGAAGTTCGCGGTGCTCATTCCAGGATATAAGGAAGATGCAGTGATTGTAGAAGTAGCAAAAAAAGCTTTGGAACAAACCTATGAAAAGGCCAAGTTCGATGTTATAGTTATTGCTGACTCTTTTGAGCAGGAAACGCTAAAGGTATTAAAGGCGCTACCTATTATTTTAATTGAAGTTTCTTTTGAAACAAGTACTAAATCAAAGGCATTGAATGCAGCTATGGCCCAAATTGGCGATAGTTATGATGTGGCTTTGATATTGGATGCCGATAACATTATGGAGTCAGATTTTATCCATAAAATGAATCTTGCCTTTGACCAAGGGTTTAAAGTAGTACAAGGGCATCGCATGGCGAAAAATACGAACACCTCTTTTGCTATTTTAGATGCGATAAGTGAAGAGGTAAATAACCATATCTTTAGAAAAGGTCATCGTGTTTTAGGGTTTTCCTCTGCACTCATAGGTTCTGGAATGGCTTTCGAGTATCCCTTTTTTAAGTCTACTATGGAAAATATAAAGGCCATCGGCGGGTTTGATAAGGAATTGGAATTAATCTTGTTGCGAGACGGAGAAACGATTGAATATCTCCACGATGCACTTGTATTGGATGAGAAAGTTCAAAAGGCCGATGTTTTTGCGAATCAGCGCAAAAGGTGGCTTTCTGCGCAGTTTGTTTATTTTAAAAGATTCTTTTGGTCGGGTATCAAAGCACTTGTTTTAAAAGGTAATGTTGACTTTTTTGATAAGGTGTATCAGATGATTGTACCGCCTAGGGTCTTATTGGCAGGATTAGTTACAGTATTTGCCCTAGTTTCATTGGTATTTCAGGTGTTTATCCCTGAAATAAGTATACTATTTTCAGTGCCTCCGTTAGCATGGCAAGTTACTTTTGGAGCCGTAGTAGTCGCTTTCTTATGTGCTATTCCGCGAGTGTTCTACAACGGTAAAACCTTGAACGCATTATTGACCTTGCCAAAGGCTTTTGGATTAATGTTCCTGTCACTTTTTAAGCTAAAAGGAGCGAACAAAAAATTCATACACACTCAACACGGTACCATCAATAGTTAAATCCTCAAGACATGAAAATAGGAATAGAAGGTCAGCGGCTGTATCGAAAAAAGAAACACGGCATGGATATGGTAGCTCTGGAGTTGATTAAAAATCTTCAGCAGATAGATACCGTAAACGAGTACGTCATCTTTGTGAAACCAGACGAGGATAATACTTGTATTCCGTTTTCCGAGAATTTTAAAATTGTTGAATTAAGCTCCCCTTTTGGTTATCCTGGATGGGAACAAATAGCCTTGCCGAGAGCAGCTTATAAAGAAGGTTGTGACGTACTACATTGCACTAGTAATACAGGTCCCATATTTTCTAAAGTACCTTTGATTACGACATTGCACGATATTATTTATTTGGAAAGTATCAGTATTTTGAATAAAGAAGGTACCTGGTATCAGAAATTGGGAAATATGTACCGTAGATGGTTCGTGCCAGCGGTCATTAGAAAGAGTAAAAAGGTAATCACGGTCTCCAATTATGAAAAGGATAGGATAAACAACTACTTCGGTTTTACGGATAACCGGTTAAGTGCTATTTACAATGGAGTAGGAGCGCATTTTAAACAAGTGACCAACGTTGGTGTTTTAACTTCAATCAAACAAAAATATAGTTTGCCAGATAAATTTTTCTTTTTCCTCGGCAATACTGACCCTAAAAAAAATACGAAAGGCGTACTAGAGGCCTATGGTGATTTCAATGAAACTTCGCCGGATACATATCAATTGGTCATGTTGGATTATGATGAGGAAGAGCTCCAAAAACTCCTTTTATCTATCAATAGGCCAGAGCTCAGAAAGAATATTTATTTACTAGGTTACGTGCCAAACATAGAGCTACCAGCCATCATTAGTCAATGTACTATTTTCCTTTATCCATCTTTACGAGAAAGTTTTGGAATCCCAATATTAGAAGGTATGGCATGTGGTGTTCCTGTAATTACATCGAATACGTCATCTATGCCAGAAGTAGCTGGAGCCGATGCTGCATTAATAGTAGATCCACATGATCCTATTCAGATTACGGCTGCCATACAAACATTGGTAGATGATTATGCTTTGGCTAACATACTATCAGAACGTGGAATTTTAAGGGCAAAAGAGTTTTCTTGGGTGGTGATGTCTCAGAATGTTTTGGACTTATATAACGAAGTTTATAAAGAATTAAACAAACCTTCGTTATGATCAGGAACAGAGATATTATCGTTTTCGGAATACAGGCGTGGGATATAAAAATTGGAAGTAACTGTAAAAATATAGCAACCGAATTTTCAAAACATAATAGGGTGCTTTACGTGAATCCTCCTTTAGATAGAATATCTAGTATTCGTTATAGAAAATCCAAGTCCATTCAAAAACGACGAAGAATTATAAAAGGTTTTGAAAAGGGACTGGTGCCCATTTCAGAAAACTTATGGAATCTATATCCTTCTACGATGACAGAATCCATCAATTTTATACGTCAGCCAGCACTTTTTGACTTTTTAAACAAAAGAAACGGCAAACGATTTTGTGGAGATATCCAAAAAGTCATTAGCAAATTAAATTTTAATGATTATATAATCTTTAATGACAGTTCCATGTTCTTGGGACAATACATAAAGGAGTTTTTAAAGCCGGATTTTTATACTTACTACATGCGTGATTTTTTGACAAAAAATCCGTATTGGAAAAAAAATGGAGTTCGACTAGAGCCAAAATTAATAAAAGCAGCAGATTGTGTAGTCAATAATTCTACCCTGTATACTGAATATGGTAGAGAGTTTACGCCTAATTCCTATATGGTTGGTCAAGGTTGTGATACAAGTTTATTCAACGATCAAGTACGGGAAATTATAGTACCCGAAGATTTAGCGGTTATAAAAGGACCTATTATTGGTTACGTTGGATTTTTATCCAGTCGTAGATTGAGTATTGCTATTTTGGAGCATATTGCCACTACCCGAATGGATTGGAGTATTGTGCTGGTTGGTCCAGAGGATGATGCATTTGCCAATTCTAGCCTACATCAAATGGAAAATGTTTTTTTCCTTGGTAGTAGAGATGCCTCGCAATTACCTAACTATATAAAAGGTTTTGACGTTGCTATTAATCCGCAGTTGATAAACGACGCTACCATTGGGAATTATCCAAGAAAAATAGATGAATATTTAGCTTTAGGAAAGCCAACCGTGGCTTCTTCTACGAAAGCCATGGAATATTTTAAGGAGTATACGTACTTGGGAAAAACCCCGAAGGATTATGTAGAATTGATAGCGCGAGCCTTGAAAGAGGACGCTCCTAAATTACAAGAACAGCGCAAAGCTTACGGCCTATCCCATAGCTGGGAAAATAATGTTAAGGAGATTTATAACTGTATTTTAAAAGTGCAAAAGGCAAGTGCCTAAGACGAGACATATGGGACTCATAGAGAAAATAAAATCTAATCCACGGCTTAAGCAAATGGCGCTTAATGCCATTGCGTCAAAGCGAAACCCAAGGCCAAGACTCTGGGTGCGTTGGTTTTTAAATCCGTTAAAACATAAAAAAGGAAAAGGCGCTACGATACGACGAAATAGTCGAATAGATGTGTTTCCTTGGAAACGTTTTGAAGTGGGTAATTTAACCACTATAGAATCTTTTTGTACGGTAAATAATGGCTCCGGCGATGTACTGTTGGGTAATAAGGTACGTGTGGGTATTGGGAGTGTAGTAATAGGTCCTGTGACTATGGGCAATGGTTCTGGTTTAGGACAACATGTCTTTGTTTCTGGATTTAACCATGGTTTTGCCGATGGGTCTAAAAACTCAAGTGAACAAGCCTTAGATATTAGGCTAACAGTAATTGAAGAAGAAGCCCATATTGGCGCAAACTCGGTAGTACTAGCAGGAGTCACTATTGGTAGAAATTGCCAAGTAGGCGCCGGTAGTGTTGTTACTAAGGATATTCCACCATATTCTGTTGCCGTAGGTAATCCGGCAAGGGTCATAAAACAATTCAATCACCATACTGGTGTTTGGGAATCCGTAAAGCAAAAAGAAGTCGTTACGGCGTAAAAAAATAGCTAGTTATGGATTCATTGAAAGTTATATTTTGGGTAGCCTTGTTCATCATCTTTTATTCTTATTTAGGATATGGTATCTTGCTTTTCGCTATTATAAAAATCAGAAGAGCGTTAGGCTTAGGGAAACCCTTTGAGGGAAATGAAGACTATGAGCCAGAAGTAACGCTATTTGTTGCGGCTTATAACGAGAAAGATTACTTGGATGCTAAAGTATCCAATTCCCAAAGTTTAAATTATCCACAGAACAAAGTCACACAGCTGTGGGTAACCGACGGTTCCGATGATGGTACACCAGAACTACTTAAAAAACATAGTGATGTTCAAATCTTGCATGAACCTGCCCGTAATGGAAAAATAGAGGCTATGAACAGAGGTATGAAACATGTAACAACTCCTATTGTCATTTTTTCTGATGGGAATACCAATTTGGGTAAGGAATCCATTAAAGAAATTGTTCGCTTGTTTAGAGATCCAAAAGTAGGTTGTGTATCTGGCGAAAAGAGAATCTATTCCAAAGATGCCGATGCAGCTGCAGGAGCAGGAGAAGGCATGTATTGGAAGTACGAATCGCAACTTAAAAAATGGGATGCAGAACTGTATTCCGTTGTTGGTGCGGCAGGAGAACTTTTTGCCATTCGTACCGAACTTTGGCAGGAAGTAGAAAAAGACACACTTCTAGATGATTTTATGATTTCCTTACGGGTAGCCATGAAAGGGAATACAATACAATATAATCCAGAGGCCTACGCTATTGAAAATGCATCCGCCAATGTAAAGGAAGAACTGAAGCGAAAAATTAGAATATCTGCGGGAGGTATACAATCTGTAGTGCGTTTACGCTCTTTACTAAACGTTTTTAAATACGGAACCTTGTCGTTTCAGTATATATCACATCGGGTATTACGATGGACTTTAACACCGCTATTATTATTGCTATTAATTCCTATAAACTTCTTTCTAGCACAAGAAGAAGGGTTCTTTTTCTTGACAGTTTTTAGCGTCTTGTTTTGGTGTCAAGTGGCATTTTATGCCGCTGCCTTGTTAGGATGGTTTTTAGAAAACCGACAAATCCGATTAAAAATACTTTTTATTCCTTATTACTTTTTTATCATGAACTTATCCGTCTTCCTAGGGTTTGGGAGGTATTTAAAAGGAAAGCAATCTGTAAATTGGGAGCGTGCCAAAAGAGGTTCGAGTGAACAGGTTGTCGCCTAATTTTCTGCTACAGGAACAGAAAACGTAAAGGTACTGCCTTTACCCAGTGTACTGTCTACCCAAAGTGTACCACCGTTTTTTACTATAAAATCTTGGCAGAGAATTAAACCAAGTCCGGTACCGGCTTCTTGTTCCGTACCTTCTTTGGAGAAATGTTGTTCCGTGTTTAAAACCTTAACGAGGTCTTCTTCAGAAATACCAACACCACTATCAGAAACGGATATATTCCAAAATTCCTTTTCTAATTTTGCAGAAATGGTAATGGTTCCCTCAACTGGGGTAAATTTTATGGCATTCGATAATAAATTTCTTAGCACAGTTTTAATCATATTCATATCTGCATAAACGAACGTATTCTCAGGGATAGTAATCTGTAGCGTTATATTTTTGGTTTCCAACGCTAGTTTTTGAAGTCGCGCGCATTGGTTAACTAGCTTCAGCATGTTTACGTTTTCTTTTATGATACTGAGTGAACCGCTTTCAGATTTTGCCCATCCAAGAAGATTGTCTAAAAGATTAAAGGCCTCGTCTGTTGTAGCATTTAGGTTATGCACGGTCTTGTTTATAAAATTGGCATCTTTAGGATCGATAATACCTCTCAAAATAAAATCCAGTTGCATTTTTATAGCACTTAGTGGTGAGCGAAGATCATGACCTATGATAGAAAACAAACGGTCTTTTAAAACATTTTCTTTTTTAAGGTCTGTTGCTTGCTTTGATAATATCCTTTTAGCTTCACTAAGATTCAGCTGTGTTTTTATTCTGGCTAGTAATTCATGTTTATTAAAGGGTTTAGTTACGTAGTCTACACCGCCCAGTTCAAAACCTTTTACTTTATTTTCTGTTTTTCCCATTCCGGTGATAAAAATAATTGGGATATTTTTTAAGATAGATGTGGATTTTATCAGTTCACATAGTTCAAACCCATCCAAATAGGGCATCCTAACGTCTAAAAGAATCACATTTGGTACGTTTTTTTTTAAAAGTGCCAGTGCTTCCTGACTATGTTGAATGGCTAAAACCTCGCAATCAATTTGTTTAATCGTAAATTTTAGTAGTTCTAGATTCATTGCCTCATCGTCAATACAGGCAATCAAAGGTTTTTTGGCAGAGACCTTATTCATTAAGATGTATTTATATGTGAGTGAAAGTAGGAAATTATTTCAATATGCGTAAGCTTAGTAATTTTTTCTATAATTGTCAATTTGACTTATTTCTTTGTGTTAGTAATCATTTATCGATACTTATGGTCTGTCTACCACACGAAAAGAGCATTTCACAACAATGATTTATCTTTTAAAAAATGTAGGATTATATTTACAAAGTAAGTAATTAGATAACTTTATTTAAAATAGTATGGATTGTATTTTAGTTACCGGGGGAGCTGGTTTTATAGGCTCTAATTTTATTCCTTTTTATTTGGAGCATAATCCAAATGTACACCTTGTTAATTTGGATATTCTCAGTTATGCTGGTGATGAAGAGAACTTAAGGGAAGTAGCTAACCATCCGCGATATAGCTTCGAAAAAGGAGATATTTGTGATAGGAATTTTATTGAAACACTATTTGAAAAATATGATTTTAAGGGGGTGATTCATTTCGCGGCAGAGTCCCATGTAGACAATTCCATTACAAATCCGGATGCATTCATGCAAACTAATATTTTAGGAACTTTCAACCTATTGGATACCGCAAAAAAACACTGGATGGCGGCACCTGGGGTCTATAATACGGACTACCGTAATTGTCGTTTCCATCATGTTTCTACGGATGAAGTATATGGAACCTTGGGAGAAACTGGACTGTTTTCCGAAACAACACCATATGCACCAAATAGTCCATATAGTGCATCAAAAGCCTCTTCAGATTTTATAGTAAGAAGTTATTTTCACACGTTTGGAATGGATGTAGTTACTACAAATTGTTCTAATAATTATGGTCCCAAACAGCATAATGAAAAATTAATACCAACGATTATTAGAAAGGCCTTAACTGGTGAGGAGATTCCCATATATGGTGATGGCTCCAATATTAGGGATTGGTTATATGTGCTGGACCATTGCACTGGAATAGCACTGGCCTACGAAAAGGGTGTTTCTGGAGAAACCTATAATATTGGAGGTAGAAACGAAAGGAACAATCTTTACATAGCAAATAAGATATGTGAACTTTTAGATGAATTATCGCCAAAAAATGGGACGGATAGTTATAAAAGTCAAATTACTTACGTTAAGGATAGGGCAGGACATGACTTTAGGTATGCCATAGATGCTACCAAGTTGGAGCGTGAATTGGGCTGGAAAGCAGACGAAAACTTTGAGACTGGTATACTAAAAACCATCACTTGGTATTTGAATAAATTTACCGATCTTCACGAAGGGCGGTCTGCACTTATCAAAAGATAATAAAATAGTAAAACCCTTTAGGCGGTGTATCCGTTTAAATTTACAAAATAAAAGTATGAAAGGAATAATACTAGCAGGTGGTTCAGGTACAAGATTACATCCATGTACCTTGGCAGTAAGTAAACAACTCATGCCCATTTATGATAAACCAATGATCTACTACCCCCTATCAACCTTAATGGAGGCAGGGATATGGGAGATTCTTATCATTTCTACTCCTCATGATTTACCCATGTTCGAAAAGCTCTTGGGAGATGGTAGGAAGTATGGATGTATTTTCGAATATGCCGTACAGGAAGAACCCAACGGTCTGGCTGAAGCTTTTATTATCGGAGAAGAGTTTATTGGAAACGAAAAAGTTGCATTAATTTTAGGCGATAATATTTTTTATGGCAGTGGTTTGGAAAAACTACTACAGGCCAATAATGACCCAGATGGTGCTATAATATATGCGTACCATGTAAATGACCCAGAACGTTATGGAGTGGTAGATTTTGACGATGATTACAATGTAGTCTCGATTGAGGAAAAACCACTGAAACCAAAATCCAATTATGCTGTCCCTGGAATTTATTTTTATGACAACGATGTGGTAGAAATAGCTAAGAACACGAAGCCAAGTGCCAGAGGTGAAATAGAAATAACCGATGTAAACAAGACGTATTTGGAACGTGGCAAGTTACGGGTTAGTATTTTAGATCCTGGAACTGCTTGGCTGGATACTGGTACGTTCAATTCCTTAATGCAAGCATCGCAGTTTGTTCAAGTAATTGAAGAAAGGCAAGGTCTAAAAATTGGAGCCATAGAGTCCGCTGCATATAAAATGGGGTATATTACCAAAAGTCAGTTTAAAAAGCTTACAAAGCCTTTTATAAAAAGTGGTTACAGTAATAAATTAATGGAATTAAGGTAGATTATGAAAGCAGAAGCTACAAGCATAGAAGGGTGTTATCTTTTAGAACCTAATCTATTTACGGATAAGCGAGGTTATTTTTTTGAAAGCTTCAACCAACAAAAGTTTGAGGATATTGTTGGCACTGCAATTAATTTTGTTCAGGATAACCAATCTAAGTCATCAAAAGGCGTACTCAGAGGATTGCATTATCAAAAAGGAACATTTGCCCAAGCAAAACTGGTACGAGTTTTAGAGGGGGAAGTTTTGGATGTGGTCGTGGACCTTCGGATGGATTCGGCTACCTATAAAAACGTATTTGCTACCACCCTTTCCCAAGAGAATAAAAAACAAGTATTTATTCCAAGAGGTTGTGCACATGGTTTTCTTACACTAAGCGATTCTGCTACGTTTTTTTATAAATGTGATAATTTGTACTATAAAGAAGCCGAAGCGGGTATCAGGTACGACGATCCAGAGCTGGCAATAGATTGGAAGCTTGCGGAACATGAGCTTATTATTTCCGAGAAGGATATGATACTTCCCTATTTTAATCAAACAGAAAAAACTGCTTTATAATTCCTAGCGTATGATTAATGTTTTGGTTACCGGTGCAAACGGACAATTAGGTTCGGCTATAAAATCGATTGCGAAAAATGAGGCTTTCTTGCGCTTTACCTTTTGTACTTCAGGCGAATTGAATATTACCAATTCCGATTCGGTCGCAAATTTTTTTAGAAGCAATACTTACGACTATTGCATTAATTGTGCAGCCTATACCAATGTTGATGCGGCAGAGGAACATTTTGTAAAGGCCAATGCTATTAACGGTCTTGGCGTTAAAAATTTAGCTTTGGCATGTAAGGATAGCCAAACAAAACTCATACAGATTTCGACTGATTTTGTTTTTTCCGGAAAACAAAGTGTACCATATACCGAATCTGATATTGCTGAACCTAGCAGTGCCTATGGACTGTCTAAATATAGGGGCGAGCAGGAAATAAGTAAAAATTTAACAGAATACTACATCATTAGAACGTCATGGTTGTACTCCGAGTTTGGACATAATTTTATGAAGTCTATGCTCAAATTCGCTAAGGAAAGAGATAGTCTCTCAGTGGTTTTTGACCAAATAGGAAGTCCTACGTACGCGGTTGATCTTGCGCGGTTTATTCTATTGTTGATACAAAAGGATACTGGAGCATTTGGGGTTTATCATTATAGTAACGAAGGAGTCGCTAGCTGGTACGATTTTGCCAAAGCCATATTTGAAGAAGCCAATATAGATATAGAGCTAAAACCAATAAGAACTGCAGCATATCCTTTACCCGCAAAAAGACCGAGTTATAGTGTAATGGATAAGGCAAAGGTAAAAGCGAATTTTAAGCTACGGATTCCCCATTGGAGAGATAGTCTTAGGTTGGCCCAGAAAAATTATAGGTCCCAGTAAGTAACATATTCAATAGCTGAAAATAACCCATAAATACACCAAAAATTTGATGTAAGGGATAAGTGTACGCTGCAAATTAAAATTCTGTGTACTAACCAGGCTCAGGCAAGTATTCGTATTGGTTTGTTTAAAAAAATAAAATATATAGTATGAAAATAGTAGTAACAGGCGGACTCGGGTTTATAGGGTCCCATACCGTGGTAGAATTACAAAACCAAGGTTTTGATGTTGTCATTATAGATAACTTATGTAATTCTTCGGAAGATGTTTTAGAGGGAATAGCAAGTATTACGGGTAAAACGGCCATTTTTGAAAATTTAGATTTGAGGGATAAAGTTGATGTCAATTCATTTTTTCAGAAGCACACGGATATTAAAGGGGTAATTCATTTTGCTGCTTACAAGGCAGTTGGTGAAAGTGTGGCAAATCCATTAGCCTATTATGAAAACAACCTTCATAGTCTTGTTTATTTATTACAACATTTATCTAAAAAGGGTAATTCTAATTTTATTTTCAGTTCTTCTTGTACCGTATATGGCCAAGCTGAAATTGTTCCGATTACGGAAGATTCACCTGTGGTACCGGCAGAATCTCCTTATGGTAATACCAAACAAGTTGGAGAGGAAATAATTAGAGATGTGTGTAAAGTACATAATGATTTGAATGCTATTGCATTGCGTTATTTTAACCCAATGGGAGCGCATCCTTCTACGGAAATTGGAGAACTGCCTTTAGGTGTTCCTCAAAATTTAGTGCCTTTTATAACCCAAACAGGGGTTGGACTTAGAGACGAACTTAGTGTTTTTGGAGGTGATTATAATACGCCAGATGGTACATGTATTCGAGATTATATACATGTACAAGATTTGGCAAAGGCACACGTAATAGCACTTAAAAGGTTAGTGGAGAAAGAGAATG
>Ga0316189_10003459_pt1 | contig 15318 bp, 12 predicted proteins | sample LowCovwburrow_MG_FD_204930 | JGI IMG/M metagenome (GOLD analysis project Ga0316189, IMG submission 204930) | Coastal sediment microbial communities from Maine, United States - Lowes Cove worm burrow | ecosystem: Environmental > Aquatic > Marine > Coastal > Sediment | place: USA: Maine... | reverse complement strand
ATTTTTGATAGTTCCATGAGGGCACCTTTAGACATGTAATGGAGGGATTAATGAATCCCATTATTATAGTCAGGTTTTTATGAACTAACGATGTTAGCTTGGGTTAGGTTTTTTGTGAGCTAAGACACTCATTGCCATTGTTTTGTTAAATTTGTTATGATTGGGGGGATTGAAACAAAAACATTCACCCATGACCTCAAAACTTAAAAATTGGATCCTCCCCCTTAGCCTTGTCCTCTTGCTCATCCTTGGGCTTGTTTTTTTTAGAGATTATTTTTCTGGGCCTGAGCGTCTTGGATTAGATGAAGGGGTTTCAAATAACCCACTTGCCTCTTTGCCAGCACAGCTATTGAATGCGGATCAAAAGAAAGAAGTCGATCAATATGCCATAGGAACTGCAATGCGCTCTGGAAGCCTTCTTGATTGTGAATTGATTCGCTTTGATTCAAAGCTAAAGGAACAGTGTCAGGACACCATTCAACTTGCCACCACACTAGGCACCCAAAACCCTGACTGTAAATTGATTCAAGATGACCTGCTCCGCCAAGAGTGTGATGATCACAGCGCCTATAAAAAGGGTGTTTCGAAGGCGGATGGAAACATTTGTGGCAGCATCCAAGACTTAAGCTTAAAACAAAATTGCCTTGATGAAACCCATTTGAGAGTGGCTCGTTTTAGTCAATCTCTAGAAGAATGTGGCAAAATAAATAACACCGACTTGAAAAATGATTGTATTTCTCAACTCACCCTCGCTCAAGCAACGACTAGCCAATCACTAGAAACTTGTGATGAACTGACAGACTCTGATGAAAAAGAACGTTGTACCCAGAGCATCACTCAAACTCAAGCCATCACTCAGGCGACAGCTGAAACTAAAACCTCACCCTCTTCACGGGTCTATTTTGAGGCTTGTAAAAAACTCGCAAAAGACCTAAGAATAAACTGTGAGGATTCAGCCTATAAACAACTGGCTTTTGAACGCCTCGACACTAATTTTTGCTCTGAAATCAATGCGTTTACCAAGCAGGCCCAGTGTGAAGCTGAGTTGAGTTGGCATATAGATCAAAATCGCTATCAAAGTGCCTTCGAAACTAAAAATATCAACGCCTGCAACCTCATCAGTGATGCTGATCTAAAATCCAATTGCCGTAACCTACTTGAACCAACTTCATGAAAAAAATAAACACTCTCATTATCATTCTCTGTTGTTTGCTTTTACCAAGCACCTTGAATGCCGCCAAGCTCAATGGAAATGCCTTGAGCGAAATGCTTGATTTCATTAGCATAGATGGGATTCCAGGTGTTAGTATTGCTAATTTTGGGACGCCTGAATGCGACGATGGAAAAGAATTTTGTTTAATGGATGGCCTTTCATGGTCGGATATGATTGGTTGGATCGCTTGGAATGGACCAGGAATTGAAATTGATGTGGTGAATAATGGAGGTGTTTTTCCTGAAGAACATTATCCCAAAATGGCCTACAATGGAAATTTAGGAGGCTACTCTTGGAGTGAAAAAATAGGCTGGATTCAACTCTCTGCTTGCGCCGGAGAAAACGACCAAGCCAGTTGCGATAACACCCCCTATTGTCAGTGGACGGGTAATAACTATTGTGATGTGAATTCTAACACACAAGTCACGGAAGCTGCCTCTCAAGACGCTCTTAATTGGGGGGTCTATGTTGATTTATGTGAACAAAAAACGAACCAGCCTGAATGCGAATCGGTTCTTTCAAACCCCTATTGTAATTGGAATAATAATACCTGTGAATTTGACTCAAAAAACAATCCAAAAGGTCAACCCGTTCGTGGAAATGCGTGGAATAAAAATCTGGGTTGGATTAAATTTGCTGAAGAAGCAGGTGACCCGGCTTTCGGGGGCGTTTTTGTCAATTGGATGGCCGATGAAACCCCCCCCATCATTAATGGCTATCTCGAATATGCTTGGATACCTAATCATAGCTCCATTGGAACCATTAAATGGGAGGGATTCACTCAAGACATCGACTCCGACATTGATGTGATTAAGTCTGATGTGGACTATGTCTTAGACCAAAATCCGGGCTATACAGGATGCTTTTCTCAAGGCAAAAATGAGTCGGCCATCATTACGGAAAACGGAAATTTGGTCGATCTACAATTCCCTCAAATTGGACTAATCAGCAGTGCGGTCGCCAATGGGCATTGTAAATACACACTCAGTGGTGTGATCTATAACAAGCAAGGGGTTGGCAATTTCTTTGGATTAGACGCTAAACAACGTGCCATTGATGCAGGGATTGACCCCATTGATCCCGCACCTCATGAAATCAACGTAGCTAATTCCGTTCTAATTACATTGGCGGGTGATTACGACCCCACCACTTCTGGCATCTTTTTTGATACAGAAGACGTAGCTGATGGACTGAGTCAGAATGAAAGTCTCTTTCTACCCCGTGACATTGCTGGGAATCCTATTTTAAATATCCCCTTTACCATAGAGGCAGAACCAACTATTCTTCCAAGCCAAATGGTTAGAAATATTTATCTTAGTTATAATTTTGATGCAAGTGCTTATTATTTTGACGCCATCAATCCTGTGAACAACATCCTCAGTAATGACCCACCCCCCCTTCTCATTGGTCAAGATCAGGTTACCTTTCCTGAATCTACTTTAATTCAGTATCCCAAAGCAGGCCCAGATGATAATTATTATGTGTCAGTAGGAGGCTATGGATTGAATGTAAAAGGTTTATCTCCTACAGTAAATGGAAATAGCCTAAGCATGCTCAGTATTAATCTTGAGATCAACACACAGGCAGGATTAAGCTCCCTCCCTGCCATCTCAACTTTAGCCGAGCCATATGACTTGATTTATGATGAATTACTTGATGGTAATGATGGACTCCCCCTCCCCTTTAGCTACACGTTTACACCAGCCCTTGAGGTGATTGATGGAAGCCTGAGCGAAGAAGAAATCCCCCTGGGGAAGCCCCTCGAAGCCAGTTACACCGTTCGTAATAGCAGTCCTGATAACAATTATGAGGTCAACCTATTTAGCCTCGACCATATTTTTAGATTTGAAGATGAGAATCAACAGGTGGTTCCCTCGCTGGAAATCAATGATCTAAATATAGAGCCTGCAACCGATACTGAGATCAGTCGTACCGATCGAAATGCTGGCTACACCCGCTATCAACTCTGGCAAGAGGCCAATAATAACAATATCACTAGCTTAAGTGACAATGCCTTTCATGCAGGCTCCTCTCAATTCCATGACCCACTGTATGATTTTGATTTTGACAACGATGGGGTTAATGCTGATGGTCAGTACGAGACCAACGGCCTCCCTTATGTGGACCCAAACCTTGACCCTGATGACTTTGAAGCCCCCCTCCCCCCCCTCCTCATTGATCGTACCGACCACTGGAATGAAACCCTCAACTCAAGTGAAACGAAGACGTATCAACTGAGCTTCCGCCCCTCGCTCTATTTGGGAGAAGCTCCAAATGGACAAGTAAATTTTAGCATTGATCAATATGTTGCCTACCAGGCCAATGGCAAAAATCCTCTCTCAGACTATCTAACGCTTTATCAAGCTCCCACCTTCATTTCGGGCATGGGTATGAAGACCATTGGCCTAGGAACCGATGGTGTGGTGAGTGGTGGGCAAGTGTTTGAATCGGTTTCCAACCGCGACTTAGAAAGCATCACCCTGACCACTTCTGCTGATTTAAAAAAAGAGATGCGCCGCAACGTTGCCACCATGACCCGAAACATGGATTTAGAAAATTGTACCACTGCCTCAGTCAGCCCCATGCTCACCCTGCCTACCACCCCTTCTGACTGTGTTTTGGTGGATGAAGCCAACAAGAAGATCATTGCCGTTTACCGCGGAGGAACATTGACCTTGGGTGCCGGCACCCCCATCACCATCCCAAACGGCTATCACTATACTTTAATTTTAGATGAAGGGGCCAACCTCTATCTAAATGAGGACATGTATTATAATGACAGCCTCAGCACCTTGGGATTGATTGTTTTACAAGACACCGAAGGAAATGGAGGGAATGTTTATTTGGACCCTGAGCCGAGCAATCTAGTGGGATACTTGTACGCCGAAGGAAGCCTTTTGAGCAGCCCTGATGACACGGGGGATAATCTCTATTACACTACAGATGGCCCAGCCGCCAGCGAACTTAGAAATCAATTATACTGGCAAGGGAGCATTGCCTCTCGCAATACCATCGGAGGTGCCCCAGGCGTCGTGAGGCCCAATGGAGTTGATTGTGCCTTGTGGCCTGATGCCGAGCGCTGTGCCCAAGCTCATGATTTGGATTTTGTACGCCGTTTCACCGTTCTTTTTGACGCTCAAAACCAAGTGTACTATTCGACAGTTGGGGCTCTATTTAGTGGTGGAGGTGCTTGTATTCCAGCCACCTGTTCTTTGGGTGGCTTTGACACAACCATCACGTTGATCAACAACTTTATTGATGCTGACAACTCTAAATCGCTTGATCCTTTTTACATTGAACGGGATAATAGACCTGCTCCTCCTGGATTTACAACTGAAACCGGGTACACAAGTGAGCTGGATATCCGTTAGTTTGATTTTAAATTTTCCTCGTCATGCTAGAAGTTTTGTATCAAAACTCGATCATTACCCTAAAGACCTTCAATTTATTTTTAGCCCTTGGCTTTCTATTTGGTGGCGCCTTTTGCATTCGCTATTGTGAAAAGCATAAAATGAACCTGGCCTTTTTGAGCCAGTATTTTCTCCCCCTCCTTATGGCCGCTGTTTTTGGAGGGCGCCTGTTCTATTTTTTCGAAAACTGGGCCATCATGAGTGACAACCTGATTTCTGTGTTGCACCTGTGGAACCTAAACCAATACAGTTTTTTTGGAATTCTTTTTGGCTTATTCGTAGCCCTCTTCTTTTTGGCTCGACGCCGGCATGAAGATTTTTGGGCCTGGGTAGACGCCAGTGCACTAACCACACTTGGTGTTCTGATTTTCACCCATTTAGGATTCTTTTTTAGTGGTCGCTATTATGGTGAGCCCACGACCCTCCCCTGGGGAATTGCTTTTGATGCGAGTCATATCCCCTATTTAACCCCCCTACACCCCATTCAACTTTACGCCGCATTTTTGACGATTATCCTACTTGGATACAGTGTCAAACGCAGTAAACGAATTCATCTTTCGGGGGTGGTTGGAACCTGGGCCATTATGCTATACTCTTTGCACATGCTAGGCATCGACTTTTTGCGTGGAGATCCCACTCATTACACCTATACAAAAATTGTCTTTGCCGTGCTTGCCGCCCTCAGCTTTATTGCCAGTGTTCACTGTAGCCATAAAACCCATTCCTCCACTTCTTAATTAACCTCACGCTTTTATGCCACCGCTCTTAGCTGACTTCATCAACTCCGTTGGCGGCAATGGAATTGACAACTTGGAACTCATTGTCATCGCTTACCTGGGCCTACTATGGCTTTCTATTCTCATTTGGGTGACTCGGGATGTCATTTCTCGAAGTACAAGCCTTCTTTTTCAAGCCTTTTCAATCCTTTTGGCCATTACCATTCCTGTTTTAGGGGTGTTGATTTATTTGATCATTCGACCTGGTAAAACCCAAATGCAGCGCTATCACGAGCAGCTGGAAGCGGAATTATTGGAAAATGAAAATGACAACGAAGAGGAGGATGAACTCCAATGCGACAAGTGTTTTATAGGCATAGAGCCTGACTACAACATCTGCCCCAACTGTAGCTTTCAACTTAAAAAAAGCTGTTACCACTGCCGAAAGCACTATTCAAAGCAATGGGACCAGTGCCCTTATTGTGGGAAACTCTATAGAGAAAAGGTGACAAAAGCAAAAAGAACTCGTAAAATGATCAAGAAAGAAAATATCGATCAATAGACACTAAACCCTCATCATCATTATGGATAAACTTTTCACCCTCACCTATTACCTAAACGCCCGACCTGACCCTAATTTTCAGTTCAGCAAAATCACACTTGGAATCGTCCTGATTCTCATACTTGGAGGCATTGCCTTTGAATATTTTAGGAAGAAAAAAATGAAGGACAAGATTGCCAGAAAATTACTCCGTCCTTATCCAGGTAAATTCATTCGCTGGGGAGCTATAGCCTTGTTTCTCCTGGTGTGCCGTGAATATGGAATCCCTTATTTCTCAATGCGTTTATGGTGGCTCCTTCTTTTTGCATGGATGGTCTATCAGCTCATCACACTAGCCACCACCTACAAAAAGAATTATGCAGTCCGGCAAAAAATGACTAAAAAAACTCAAAAGGTGGATAAATACTTGCCAAAAAAGAAGCACAAATAAGGATTAGTTTTCAACAAAAATAAACATGCAGGACGTTAAATTCAAAAAAAATAAGTGGATCAATATTGTTCATCCAAACGAGAAGGATACGGCGATGCTGGCTAAAAAATTCAAGTTCCATGATCTGGATCTAGAAGATTGCCTACAAAAAACCGAGCGTCCAAAAATTGATGAGTATGACAAATACCTCTTCATCATCCTGCAATTTCCTGTTTACAACAAACGTCATCATCGTTATGACACCGAGCAACTCAACATTTTTATTGGGCAGAATTATCTGGTGACGCTTCATCAGGGTCGGCTCAAGGAGCTCAATCAGATTTTTGAGAAATGCCAGAGCTCCATCAAATCTCGGAAACTTCTCTTTGGTGAGTCTCAGAGCACTGGCTATTTGCTTTATGAAATCATTAGCCTACTGTTTGAGTCCATCTTTAAAACCACCGATAAAATTCAAAAATCAATCCGACAGGTGGAGATGGAAATCTTTGAATCCAAACGGGCCAAAGATGAACTATTCAACATCATGGTGCTCAAAAAAAATGTGATCACGCTTCGCAAGATCCTCCTCCCTCAACGCTCAGTGATTGCAACGTTGGAACACAAGCAAAAGCGCTTTTTACCCACCGACTTGGTAATATATTTTGATGATGTGGTGGATCAGATTGAAAGCTTGTGGAATATTTTAGGCACTCAAAAAGAAATTGTAGAATCTCTAGAGGATACGAATGAGAGTTTATTGTCTCACAATATCAACGAGACCATCCGAACCCTGACGGTTTTCTCTGCCATCATGTTACCGCTAACTTTCATGACAGGGCTCTTTGGGATGAATGTCCAGCTCCCGTTTGTAGATGCCATGAGTCAGGGGGGTCATTTTTGGACCATTCTGATTTTGATGGGGGGTATTATTTTGCTGATGCTGGCTATTTTTAAGTGGAAGCGGTGGATGTGAGTTGGTTTAATTTTAAATTTTAAATTCTTAGTTTTAAATTGAATTTATTTAAGACAAAAATTATTGTGATTGGGAGTCTTAATACTGACTTAATTGGATTTGGTGTTGATAGAATTCTTGGTGGAGGTGAATTGACACTAGGGGGTGAATTTATAGTTGCCCCAGGTGGTAAATCTAGAAATATTGCTGAAATGATTGCCCAACTAACCCCCAGTGATTCTGTTTCAATGATCGGTCTTACGAGTCAGGACCCTCTAGGTCTATGGAAAATTCCGTTTGATGCCTTAAATAAATCAGGTGTATCAACTGCCTACATCAAAATACTTGATTTTAAGGTAACTAAAAAATACCCTGGATTAGCACTGATCCCTGTTGATAAAAAAGGGACAAATCAGATTTATGTTTTACCTGGAATATCTACTGATCTCTCTAGTCAGCACATACTAGAAGCCGAGCCTATTTTTTTATCTGCTGAAAAAAATGATGGCTTTTTGATTCTCACCTTAGAGATGCCAATAGATACTGCAATTTTTAGTATAAAGTTGGCTAATAAACATGGGCTAAAAGTGATTTTTGATCCGGGGGGCATTAAAGAAAATGAGAATTATAAGAAATTACTAGAAGAAGAAATTTTATTAATCAAGCCAAACGAACATGAAATAAAAATTTTAACAGGAGTGACTGTCAATGGATTCAAAAGTGCAAAAAAGGCTGCCAACATCCTTCTTAATAAGAAAATAAAAAATGTTCTAATCACTGTTGGGTCCAAGGGGGCTTATTTTTTTAATGCTCGTTCATCATTTGAGATACCTGCGCTCAAGATTGACTCAACTATAAAAGATGAAACTGGCTGTGGTGATCAAGTTACTGCCACATTTTGTGCCATGCTCTTGAAAGATATAGAGCTTTTAACTGCTATTGAAATAGCGGTTAAATCCGGTGGCCTTCAACTCCAAAAACCCGGTGTTCAACCTTTGTTACTTAAGGAAATCCAATCACTAATATCTCACAATCAAACTTAAGAGTTAAACCTCTCCATACCGGATTCAATTATTTTTTCTAAAAATGCCGTGGGGTACAAAGCCGGTTTTTCTTCGAGAGCTTGATGGTAAATGACCGTTGAGGGTGTGAGACCAGGGGTGGAGTTGGCTTCGATGATGATGAGTTCTCCGGTATTTCGCTCCATAAAGGCGTCAATACGAGCGTAACCTTGTATGCCCAAAGTCTTAGCCACAAGCTCCATGCGTGCCTGGGCTTTTTTGAGGGCTGATTTTTTAACGTAAGGCTGAGGGGGTGGGGTGATGTTGACCCCTGTCCCGCCTTGAAATTTTTCTTCTAAGCTCAAAACACTCCCCCCTGCCACCGTCAGGCTGGGTGACATGGCGTGGTATAGAGACGCAAGATTTTGCGTCTCTACCACGCCCACTGTCACCTCCACCCAATTGGTTTTTGATTTCCATTTAAGCACATTCCCCACCACTTTCACCTGATCTGTGATGATGAATTGCTCGAAGAGAACCATTTTCATTGGCGTCGTTGGCATTTCAATGATTCCATGCTGGCCTTCCAATTCCCCCTCCGGAATCTGGGGTGCATTTTGCTGCGCATGCTTGAGATAAATCTCTAAATCTTTGGCTGAAAAAAGGCGTGCAATTCCAGCGCTACACCCATCCCCCACTGGCTTTACAATAATAGTTTTTGAACTCAACTCAAAAGTGAGCTCCTTCCAGTAGGCCTTAATTTGCTTTGTAGTGACTGCTTTAAAATTTGCCAATCGTTCCCGTTTTTTTTGTGCCGAATGAATCCCTTCTGTTTTAAGTGGTGCTATTCTTTCTCCCGTTTCATATTTATTCATGCAGAGTTGTGATGTTTTAGCATCCGAACCATTAAAAGGCACCTCATTTTTTTGAAGGAGTTCCTGAAGCCCTCCATTTTCACCAATTCCCCCATGGAGCCCACTAAAAACAAAATCAGACTGTTTTATGAAGGCCTCAAGTGACATTTTTTCTGGTAAAAACCATTTAGCATTTGCCTCCCCTGGCTCAAGAGATAGCTTGCGATAAACGCGCTCTATGAGGTGGTGCAATCGGGCTTCATCTTTTTTTGCCGTTTGGCATGTCTGAGTAATTTCTTCCACCGTATGATTTAAAGTCAGCGCATAGGGCAGCCTCCAAACGTTGTGATTCACATCCAACAAATAGGGTTCCGGTGTGTATTTTTTTGACTGGCGGAGCTTGAGCCAGACATTCGTACCCGACATCACAGACACTTGCCGCTCAGCGGTGTCTCCTCCAAAAAGAACGTTTATTTTTTTGGAGCTGGGAGCTTGGAGCTGGGTGCTGGGTGCTGGGAGCTTTTTTGTGGCTGAGCGTAGTACGTAGCGTAGCACATCACTATGAGTCATTCCAATGCGAGCGGACTGCATGAATAAAAAGCTATTCTGCTCCATCCCACTGATGGGATTGAAATCGGAGAACCAGATGTTCCCATCCTTCATGAGCCACCCATCAAAGCGGGCGAAATCCCTCATCCCCAATAAAGTGAATAGTTGCTCGGCTTGAATTTGAATGGTTTCGATGATGTCATTTTCAAAACGAGGGGGGCAGTGGTAACTGACCTGCCGGGTGGCCAGGTATTTTTTGCGATAATCAAAAATCTGATGATCCTCATAACTGATTTCAATCTCTGATGGCATGATGGCAACCGGCATTCCAAAACGATTTTGCAGGATGATCACGGTGAACTCCGTACCTTCACAAAAAGGCTCAATCACCACCCGCGTGTCAACCCGCTTTGAAAAAATTTCTTGTGCTTTTTCTAGAGCTTCAGCCACTGTGGAAACCGAGTAAACGGCAATGCTTGATCCTCCTGTAGCAGGCTTGACGATGGCACGTTTGATGTCATGGGCTTTAAAAAAGGTTTTGATGCGATCCTCATGATCGTCCACATGGGCCTTGAGCACGGTTGAAGGCAGGGTGAAAAATCCATTTTTTTTGATGAATTCATTGGCACGATACTTATCAAAAGCCAACTTACAAGCCGCCTCTGGCGAACCGACGAAGGGGATCTTGTGACGCGTTAAAAAACGTTGAATTTCACCATCCTCCCCAAAGGCTCCATGCATGACGGGGAAAGCAATGTCGGCTGATTTGAGATGGCGGATGAGTGCTGATTTTGAAAGGGGTCTGGCGGAACTAGCCAATTTAAAATCAAAATCAGAGGGGGTGTTGGAATAAAGCTGAGCCCGTGAAATTTGATAGGCCTTTCGTTTTTGGTCGAAGTAAATCGGTAGAATTTCTAAAGCTTCCGATTGCAAGTGGTCACACACCGAACGGGCTGAGTTGAGTGAAATCCCTCGTTCCAACGAAGGCCCGCCGCAAAGTATGGCAATTTTCATAGAATTTATTTATTTTCGCTAAAATATTAGCCTCATTTTTTGTTTTTTAAAAGGGATTTTTTTACTTTTTATCAATTATACTTAATTTTATGTAAAAAGTTATCACGAAATAGCCTTCTCTAATCATCAGGACCTCATTTGACTTAAATATTAAAAATATATAAAATTATTTCATTATCACGCTCTTTGACACCACTGGGTTTTGAATCGGATTCATTCCTTTGTTTTTGCTTATTTTTTTTGAAAAAAGAGAGTGGGCTAAAAAGGAAAGTGGATCCCTCCGATTCAAAGCATAGGTTGTGTGGCTTTTTTCTTTATATAAATAAAGAAGGTGGCTACATAGCCTATGACTAATTTTTTTGATTTTAAGTTATGGTGACAAAAACACGAACACACGGAGATCAACGATGAAGAGAGCAAAAACTCTAATGGCTGGAATTTTGACTGGCATCATTTTGGCCAGTATATTATTTGGCTGCGACGACGGCAACGAATTTGGGATTTCCTCCCAGGAGGTCAACGTAAGCCCAGGTCCCGACGGCCCTTGTGAGGTTGTCATGTGCGGGGAACTTCCAGATCCCGAGATCTGCGGCGACCCGAACCTCGAGGCCAACAACAGCCATGTGTTGGAGGCCTATCTTGGCGGTCACCCAGGCTGGATCCCCTTCAGCTACATGTGGCACGTGTCGCCGTGGAGTGACATCGACCACCTGGCAAGCTTTGCCGACTGGCTCGGGCTGATGCCAGAAGACCTTAAGCTCGATGGCAACGCCTGTGGTGACTGGCACGACCAGATTGCCATGAGCTCTGAGAGCTTCACCCCCTTCTTTACCATCCCCCACCAGGAGAACGTGGAGGTTGTGCTGGGGAGCGATGAGCTTGTGCACGTCGCGGAACTCTGGGTCTGGCCAAATTTACTGGCATCGGCTTCAATCCAGGCAGCAATAGCATCAGTGCCAGCTGCATGCTGAACAGCGATGGCTGGTCACATGATGTCAACATAGGCGGCAACGAATTCAGCGAAGCGCTGCCTGCGGGCTGCTGGTTCATGCAACTCACGTGTGACAATTTTGCCGGTGAACCCGGCGATTATCACTTTAAACTGCTCCCCTACGTCGATGGGGAAGACGTCGAAAAGCGGCTCCTCAGCGAGGTGTCGATGCAGCCGCCCATCACCGTCACCAACTGAGACAGTGACGGGACTTAATTATCAATCCACGGACGGACCACTCACCGGAGCAGTAGAACTCATTTTACCTACTGCTCTTTGAGGTGCTTAAGTTTTTGAAGCATAGCATTTTACCCCAAATATGGACTAGTCACTGATTATTTGGGATGTTAAAATTTATTCAGCCTAACAAACATCAACATGAAACCCACCCCCACTATTTTTAGAGCCTACGATATCCGTGGCACCCACCCTGACCAACTGAATGTCGAGGCAGCCGAATGGATTGGAAAGGGATTTGGCACGTATTTAAGGCGGAAATTGAAACTAGAAGCGCCACGCGTGGTGGTGGGACAAGACTGTCGCACGCACAGCATGGAACTTTTTGAGGCTTTTGTTGCCGGCCTACTTTCCACCGGGTGTGAGGTGACGAATGTCGGCATCACCCCCTCGCCTTATGTTTATTTTGTGAACACCGAGGGTAAATTTGATGGGGGCTGCAACATCACTGCCAGCCACAATTCGAAAGAATACAATGGCTTTAAATTGATGACACGAGACGCACATGCTATTTTTGGGGAGGAGTTACAGAAAATTCACCAACTCATTGAAGCCAGTGATTTTGAAGTGGGGAATGGAACAAGAAAATCCGCTGACTATCAGGATTTCTACCTCCAAAAAATAAAATCCATCTTCCCCACCACCACACCACTCAAGGTGGTTGTTGATACCGGAAACGGCGTCGCAGGAAAGCTCTATCCCAAAGTCATTCGAAGCCTGGGGCATGAGGTGGTTGAGCTTTACACTCAACTGGATGGTACATTTCCCAACCATGAAGCAGACCCCGTCGTGGAAGCAAATTTAGCAGATCTCAAACAAAAAGTAGTGGATGAAAACGCTGATTTAGGCTTAGGCTTTGATGGGGATGGCGATCGGGTGGCGGTGATCACTGAAAAAGGAGAATTCATCACGGCTGATAAACTATTGATGTTGTTGACGGAAGATGTACTGAGCCGACATCCAGAAGGAAAGTTGGTGTACACCGTTTCCAACTCTCAAAGTCTGTTTGAAGCTGCCAAAAAATGGGGCGGCCTGCCAGTGATGTGTAAGGTGGGTCATTCTTATGTGGAAGAAGCCATGCACCAGCATGAGGCCATTTTAGGAGGAGAGCAATCGGGTCATTTCTTTTTACCCGAAGATTATTATGCCTATGATGACGCCCTGGTGACCGCCTGCCGTGTGCTTAAAATTGTAGGCAAAGCGCCAGTGCCAAGCTCTGAGCTATTTGGAGCATTTCCCATCAGCTTTGCCATTCCAGAAATCCGACCTTTTTGCCCTGATGAAGAAAAATTTAACGTTCTTGAGGCTATTGTGGCTCACTTTAAGGATCAATATCCCAGCGAAACCATGGATGGGATCCGGATGGATTTTGGGAAGGGAGGGTGGTGTGGGATTCGGGTCAGCAACACAAGCCCCCGTATTTCAATCATTCTTGAAGCTCAAACTCAACATCATTTGAAGGAGATTGAGTCCGTCGTCATGGATCACTTAAACACTTATGAAAGCATTGATTGGGACCGCTAGATCAAGCATTCAACTTGACTGGACTTTTTTCTAAAAAATAGTACAATAAAGACAATTCCTAATTCAATAAAAATGGAACCAGAAAAAAAGAAAAAAAAGGGACTTCTTAAGATGTTGACTGGAGTGGTTGTCGGTGGCGCCATTGGATCGATTTTAGGGCTGACTTTGGCCCCACAAAAGGGAAAAGAAACCCGAAAAGCGATTAAAGACAAATCCATGGAGCTCTTCTTGAGAGGTAAGGATCAGCTAAAAAAAGAAAAGAAAGTGGAAAAAAAGGAACTTGGACTGGTCAAACGCGTTATTATAAAAGCGCTTAAACCTAAAAAAAAGCATGAAGTTAACAATTAAGCCCCTTTTCATTGCCATTGGCCTATTTTTAATGACCCCAGGGGTCAGCGCCTTTGAACTCCCAAAAGAAGTCATCCTCAAGACTGATTTTAGAGTGTGGGAAGTCAATTTGAGCCAGGCGGATCTTTTGGCCACTTATCCTAAGACTGATTTTGCAGGATGGGACGTGTCTTTTCCGGCAGCATTAGAGGGGGGTGCAACCGAACTTGTCACTCAGCAAGAGGTGGAGGGATTGGATGTGATCAAACTTCGTGACTACTTAGCCAAAGAAATTGCCCCTGATATTTATCGAGAAGCCACCTCAGTGAGCATTGATATGGATGAAAGTGGAGATGTCACTTTTGAGGGAACCGGTTTTTATGGCCGCGAGTTGGATGTGGACGAAGCCGCCCGCATGCTCAAATATGCCTTAGAAAATGGAATGAATTACGTGACTCTTCCTTTAATTAAAATGGATCCAGAGGTTACAGTTAAGAGTGAGGCATTGAAAAAAATGGGAATCAAAGAATTCATCTCTTCCGGAGAAACCGATTTTAGTGGCTCACCAGGCAACCGGATTCACAACATCAACACAGGTCTTTCTAAGTTTTCCGGACACATTGTAAAGCCAGGCGAAGAATTTTCTTTCAATGACACGATTGGGCCCATTAATGGGGGGACTGGCTATCGGAAGGAGCTTGTCATTAAAGGCAATAAAACCATTCCTGAATATGGAGGAGGGCTTTGCCAGGTTTCCACCACAAGTTACCGGGCGATACTTGCCGCTGGTTATCCCATTGTAGACCGAAGGAATCATTCTTATATGGTCAGCTACTATGACCCACAAGGGTTAGATGCCACTATTTATGAGGGGGGTCAGGATTTGAAATTTTTAAATGACACGGAGCATCATTTGGTGATGCAGAGTTTTACAGATGATTATCACACCTACTACCATTTTTATGGCACCAAGCCCAATCGCACCGTCCACATGATTGGACCGCATTATGAAAACTGGCGCTCAGCACCGGCCACCAAAACGGAGGTTTCAAGTGAGCTCGCTCCAGGTCAAAAAAAAGTAGTGGGACATGCCGTTCCTGGTGTGGATATTTTTTGGTACCGGCAAGTGATTTATAATGAGGAAATGAAATTGAATGAGGAAACAGAAAAAGAGGAAGAGAAACAGTTTTTAGAAACCATCGCGTCTTATTACCAAGCCCGTCCTAATTATTATATGGTGGGGGCAAGTGAAGCATCTGAAGGAGGGAATGAGGAGATTGGAGGGTAGGTGGTTGGAAGGCTAAAATAAGAGAATCCTCATTCCACTTCGAACAAGGTGGGACCCTCCCTCTGCCATAGCGGCTTTCCACAAGTGGCAGGCAGATGTGGAATCTACCAATTACAAAATGCCATTGGCTACTGAAGCCCATTACAAATCAAGACTGTCCAGAACATAGCTAAAACATAATGCACAAGCTAAAATAGAGACAAATAAATACTAAAATGTCTCTATGAAAGGAATAAGCTGCCAAAAGCTTCTAGAATGTATTCCAGATGAG
>Ga0316189_10003458_pt1 | contig 15326 bp, 14 predicted proteins | sample LowCovwburrow_MG_FD_204930 | JGI IMG/M metagenome (GOLD analysis project Ga0316189, IMG submission 204930) | Coastal sediment microbial communities from Maine, United States - Lowes Cove worm burrow | ecosystem: Environmental > Aquatic > Marine > Coastal > Sediment | place: USA: Maine... | reverse complement strand
ACCGCCAACTTTTCAATCGCAACTGGTGAAATGTCCCATGCTTGAACCGCCAATCCTTTTTCGGCCATAAAGAGTGCATTACCACCTCGCCCACACGCTAAATCTAAAGCCACACCCTGGGCGGGCAATAAGTAGTGATTATGCTGTAAAACTTCAGCAACATGCGGCTCGGCCTCATGCTGCTGATAAATTTGGTCCCACTTTTTTTGTGTCGTCTGCATCTTAATCGTCAATTATCGTTTCCAAAATGCGGGTGTCAACACCACAAGCAATGTGAAAATTTCAAGTCTGCCTAATAGCATCGCAATACAAAGCACCCATTTCGATGGTGAGTTTATACTGCCATAGTTTGCGCCCACCTCACCTAAACCTGGGCCTAAATTATTCAAACAAGCCGTTACCGCAGAAAAAGACGTCACAATATCTAAACCGGTTGACATTAATAGTAAATACATAAAACTAAAACTAAAGACATATAAGGCAAAAAAGCCCCACACCGCGCCCACCACTTTCGAAGGCAAGGCCTTATTATTAATTTTAATCGCAATAATGGCATTGGGATGAATCAAGCGTAATACCTCACGGTAACCTTGCTTGAACAACAACATCACTCTGATGACCTTCATACCACCACCGGTCGAACCAGCACAACCGCCTATATAACTTGCCATCAATAGCAAAATAGGCAAAAAGCCGGGCCATAGATAATAATCTGTCGTTGTGAAACCGGCCGTAGTCCCTATCGAAACAGCTTGAAATATCCCTTGATGGATTGCAGTCCATGGATCATCAAAAGTATGGGTAAACTTCAAATAAGTGGCTGTCACTATTGAGATAGTCACCAAAACCCCGACATAGGTTCGTAATTCAGAGTCTGCCCAATAATGTCGAATTGAACGATGGCGCCACGCTAAAAAGTGCAGGGAAAAGTTCATCCCTGCCAACAACATAAAGAACACCGCAACCATCTCAATCAGTGCACTATCAAAATAACCGATGCTGGCATCATGGGTCGAAAAACCACCAATGGCCACCGTTGAAAAACTATGGCCTATTGCGTCGAACCAACTCATACCCGCAAAATAATAAGCGATTGAGCACAATACGGTGAGTGTTAAATAGATATACCACAGTGCCTTTGCCGTTTCAGTGATCCGAGGCGTTAATTTAGAGTCTTTCATCGGGCCTGGCGTTTCAGCACGATATAGCTGCATACCACCGATACCTAACAATGGCAAAATTGCAACCGCTAATACAACGATTCCCATGCCACCTAGCCATTGTAAAAACTGGCGATAAAACAACACTGCTTTGGGTAAATGATCCAGTCCCGTTAGGACCGTCGCACCTGTTGTCGTTAAGCCTGACACTGACTCAAATACCGCATCGGTAAAAGACATCTCTGGCACTTGCGTCAAAAAGAAAGGCACCGCACCCGACAAACCCAGCGTCACCCAAAACATCACCACCACTAAGAAGCCATCTCTCACTTTCAACTCTTTACGGTGTTGGCGGACGGGGAACCAAAAAATAAATCCGGTTACCAGCAACAAAATAAAAGCGGATACAAAAGCTTGTGTAGAACCATCTTGATAAAACAAAGACACCGCGATCGGTGGCAGGAGGGATAAACTAAATAGGCCTAATAAAATGCCCAAGATTCGTTGTATAGTTAAAAACTGCATCAATCGGTCTGCTTAGTTAAATCATTTTGCCGATAATACGCCCACACCAACAACATTAACAGCGCTAAAAGCAATAGTGGCCATTGACGCCATTGTGCATAAAAAGTCATTCCCTGCCTTGGTTGCACTTTCCCGGTCAACACAGCGAATTCAAATTGGGCTGTTGTAGCTTGTAATCCACCCCTATGATCAATCAAGGCTGAAATACCATTCGTGGTCGCTCTGATAATAGGCCGGCCGGTTTCCAAGGCTCTGTTTTGCGAAATTTGTAAGTGCTGATGTGGGGCAAATGAATCACCGTACCAAGCATTATTAGTGGCATTAACTAATAAACTCGCTTCTGGCACTGTGTCCAGAACCTCAGTCGAGAAGCTATCTTCATAACACACTGAAATACCCACTTTTTGACCTGCTGCCGTTAGCAGCGCTTGGTCATCTGCCCCAGGATAGAACGACGACATCGGTAAATCAAAAAAGGCAATCAAACCCCGTAACCATTCAAAAGGTACATAATCCCCAAATGGCACTAAATGCCGTTTATGGTAAAAGCCTGTCTCCGTCCCAAGCGACATCATACCGTTATAGTAGCGCTCTCCTTTATCATCATAAATCGGTAAGCCTAATAAAATATCGCTATTATTTTCACGCGCTTCTATGGCTAAAGGATCAAAAAAACCCGTTTTAGCCTGATGATAAAAAACGGTCGCGGCATTCTCAGGCCAGACAATCAAATCACTTTGCCAGAGTGCTTGGGTTTGAGTTTGATATAGCGACAGTGTTTTTAATACCTGCGCACTATCCCACTTAATATCTTGCGGCACATTGCCTTGAATCAAGCTCACCGTTAAGGGAGCATCATTCTTATAAGTCCACTCAACCGTATTTAAAGCAGCCCCTCCCCCCCAAATAACAGCTATGCCTAATAATGCTGATACACGTTTAAACTGCCAAAAGCTCGCCAACAAACCGGCTGACAATGCTGCCAGCAAAGATACGCCTAATGCCCCCAACACTGGGGTATAACCACTCAAAGGTCCTTCTATTTGACTGACACCCAACTCTAGCCAAGGAAACCCAGTCAAAAACCAGCCTTTAAACCAATCAAAAAATAGCCAAGCCACCGGCAAAAGCAATACATAATCAAGTGTCGTAAACGTCGTTTTGGTCGTTAACTTTTTAATCCCCCAGCCCAAGGCCGCCAGATAAAGGGCGAGGAAAGCCACGAAAACTGCTGTTAGTAAACCCGCCAACAGCATACTTGCCTGACCAAACTGATGAATCGCCACATATATCCACGACACGCCGACGCCAAATAAACCGATACCAAATAAAAAGCCGCGTATCGCGGCCTGTTTCGCATTAACACCTTGCCAAGTCAGAAATAGCAGCATGACACTCAACAATGCAATCGGATAATAATGAAAAGGTGCAAAAGCCAGTGGCATAGCCATCCCGGCCAGTAAGGCGAATATATTGCCTGCCTGATTCGACCAAGCCTTCATCTCAGCGCCCTTCAATCTTCGGAATCGCTAAACTGCTCAGGCTTAGCTAACACTGTCATTTCGAGCAAATGCACTCTGCGATTATCAGCTCTGATGATAGTAAACTCAAACCGGCCTACTTTTACCTTTTCGCCCCGCTCTGGCAAATGGCCAAATTGATTAACAACATAACCACCGACGGTATCAAAGTCTTCATCACTCCATTGCGTGTCGAACCGCTCATTGAATTCTTCTAACTCTGTCAACGCCTTAATCGCATAAGTATTCTCATTTCGCTGCAAAATAGAGGCATCAATATCAATATCATGCTCATCTTCAATTTCGCCCACAATCTGTTCCAGTACATTTTCAATGGTGACCATACCCGCCACACCGCCATATTCATCAACCACAATGGCCATGTGATTACGACGTTCGCGAAATTCACTCAATAGGACATTCAAACGTTTACTTTCTGGAATAAATACGGCGGGTCTTAGCAAATCCCGCAAGTCAAACTCAAATTTTCCGGCGGCCACCACCATGGAGAGCACATCTTTCGCTAATAAAATACCAATGACATCATCACGATCATCATCGATAACCGGGAAACGGGAATGCGCTGTTTCAGTGATTAATTTTAGAATATCTTCTGTCGACGCATCGCGTGACACCATCACGACTTGTGAACGAGGAATCATAATCTCTCGCGCTTGCATTTGCGCTACGCTCAATGCGCCCTCCACAATCGCCAGTGCTTCCGCATCTAAAATATGACGCTCTGATGCCGAACGAATTAAATCGACTAGCTGTTCTTGATCTTGCGGTTCTAAAAATAGTTTACTCAGTCGTTGCTGCCACGATAACAACTTCGAGCGACTCTGCTGTCCCTCACTCATGTCTCATCACCTTGTTGTTGATAAGGATCATTAATGGTCAACGATTTTAAAATTCGGGTTTCCAATGCTTCCATCTCTTTTGCTTGTTCATCCTCAATATGATCATAGCCCAATAAATGCAAACAACCATGGACAACCATATGCGCCCAATGATGTTCTTTTGCTTTGGCCTGTGTTTTCGCTTCTTGTGCAACCACCGGCACACAAATCACTAAATCACCCAATAATCTAGGCTCAAGCTCGATCTCGGCATCAAATGGAAATGACAATACATTCGTTGGACCTGTTTTCCCTCGATAAGTCGAGTTTAAATCAGCACTCTCGCTTTCATCAACTAGGCGAACACTTAACTCACAATCTTCCGCCACTTCTTGCAATGCCAATTCCGCCCATGCTTGTATTAATTGCGAAGATGGCACCCAACCAGAATAAGCTTGTTGTATATCAACTGTCACCACCATTAACTGTCTTTACTCGCTTTTTCATAAGCCACAATCACTTTTTGCACCAATGAATGACGCACTACATCTTTGGCTTGGAAAAATGTAAAACCAATCCCTTCAACCTCTTTCAACACTTCAATCGCATCTCTTAAACCCGACTTTTGCGAAACAGGCAAATCGATCTGAGTGATATCGCCGGTAATCACTGCTGTTGAGTTATAGCCTAAACGGGTCAGGAACATCTTCATCTGCTCAGCCGTCGTGTTTTGCGCCTCATCCAAAATGATAAACGATTCATTGAGTGTCCGACCCCGCATATAAGCTAAAGGTGCCACTTCAATGACATTACGATCAATCAGCTTGGCGACTCGCTCGAAACCTAACATCTCGTATAAAGCATCATAAAGCGGTCTCAAATAAGGATCGACTTTCTGCGTTAAATCACCCGGTAAAAAACCTAACTTTTCCCCGGCTTCAACGGCCGGACGCACTAATACAATACGACGTGCAAAATCACGCTCTAATGCTTCTACCGCGCACGCAACAGCAAGATAAGTTTTACCCGTTCCCGCCGGGCCAATGCCAAAGTTAATATCGTGTGTCATGACACGCTGTAAATAGGCTTGTTGATTATCTCCACGCGCTTTGACTAGGCCACGTTTGGTTTTAATAATGACTTCTTGCGGCGCCTTTTGTGCCAAGCTTTCTGTACCGCCCAATTCCCGAATCGCGAGATGCACTTGCTCTGGCACCAATATCGACTGCGATGTTTCTGCATACAACTCATGGATCACCGCTTGTGCACCTGCCAACACATCCACCGGACCAATAATCTGAAATTTAGCCCCGCGATTATTGACCTCAACACCGAAGCCACGCTCCATCATTCTTAAATGTTCATCAAGGTGGCCACATAAATTGGCCAAGCGATCATTATCAATAGGGCTTAATTCAAAATTGATCGTTTCTAGTGAAGCTGAAGGTGCAGTCACAAATAATTGTTCCTTAAATTAAACAATGACACTGTCGGCCAGTAACTCGCCACGTAATGAGTTGGTATACGCTTCTGTGATATGAACATCAACAAATTTACCAATTAACGTTTCATCGCCCACAAAATTCACCACACGGTTATTTTCGGTTCGTCCCGCCAACTCACCTTCATGCCGCTGCGCAAGGCGCTCCACCAGCAAGCGCTGCGTCGTACCTAACATCTTTTCACTATGCTGGCTTTCTAATTCACGTAGGCGATCTTGAACTGTTTTTAAGCGACTTTTCTTAGTGTCATCTGTCACCGAGTCGACAAAGGCGGAGGCAGGGGTGCCAGGACGCGCGCTATAGATAAAACTAAAGGAATGATCAAACTCAATATCATTAATCAAATCCATTGTGGCTTGAAAATCCGTATCCTGCTCATCAGGAAAGCCGATAATAAAGTCACTCGACATGCTTAAACCAGGGCGTACCCGCATCAAACGTTCAATTTTATCTTTGTATTCCTGCACAGTATGACCACGCTTCATCATTGTCAAAATACGATTTGAACCCGACTGTACAGGTAAGTGTAAATGACTGACCAACTCCGGCACTTCGGCAAAGGCATCAATCAAACTATCAGAAAACTCGACCGGATGAGACGTTGTAAACCGGATACGGTCAATACCCTCAATCGCAGCAACATAGTGAATTAACAGCGCTAAATCTGCCTGATCTTCACCATCAATATCGCCACGATAGGCATTCACATTCTGGCCTAATAAATTAACTTCCCGCACACCTTGTACAGCAAGACCACGAATTTCAGTTAACACTTTATCAACAGGCCGACTGACTTCTTCGCCTCGGGTATAAGGTACAACACAAAAGGTACAGTATTTACTACAGCCTTCCATAATCGAGACAAATGCAGTGGGACCTTCTGATTTTGCTGCCGGCAAATTATCGAACTTTTCAATTTCAGGAAAAGAAATATCCATCCGAGGTTGCTGGCTTTTATTCACATCATTAAGCATTGAAGGTAGACGGTGTAGAGTTTGCGGCCCGAAAATCAAATCAACATAGGGCGCACGACGACGAATGGCGTCCCCCTCCTGACTGGCAACACAGCCGCCCACACCAATCACAAGATTCGGCTTATCATCTTTCCAACGCTTCCAACGGCCGAGCTGGTGGAACACCTTCTCTTGCGCTTTTTCGCGAATAGAACAGGTGTTGAGTAGCAACACATCCGCCTCTTCAGCAATCTGCGTGATCTCTAGCTGATGAGAGTCCGCAAGCACATCTGCCATCTTCGATGAATCATACTCATTCATCTGGCAACCAAAGGTCTTTATATAAAGTTTACCGGCCATAATTTAATCGTAAAAAAAGGTTGGTTAGAATACTCTTATTACTCATCAAGTTCAAAACAAGTGATTGTTTTTGCTAAAAACACTATGTTAACGTAACTCGACTCTATCACTGCAAGGATGCAAAAGATGACGATTAAAGACTGGCCCGCAGACGAACGTCCGCGAGAAAAACTACTGCAACATGGTGCCGCCATATTATCTGATGCTGAACTATTAGCCATCTTTTTGCGCACAGGTGTCACCGGTTTATCTGCAGTACAGCTGGCACGACAATTACTCGAACACTTCGGTAGCCTCCGCGGCTTGCTTGATGCTAACCAAAAACAATTCTGCCAACAGCATGGTTTAGGGCCCGCTAAATTCGTACAACTACAAGCCGTCATGGAAATGAGCAACCGGCACATGGCATCCACACTCAGCCAGGGTAATGCACTCACTGATGTTTCAATGACAAAGCGTTTCCTAAAACAACAGCTCCGTGCTTATCAGCATGAAGTCTTTGCCTGTCTATGGCTAGATAATAAACATCGTATGATTGCATTTGAAGAGCTTTTCAGAGGCACCATCGATGCCGCCACTGTTTACCCAAGAGAAGTGGTTAAACAAGCCCTACATTACAATGCCGCCGCTGTTATCTTTGCCCACAATCATCCATCAGGACTACCTCAGGCTAGCCAAGCTGATATCAGCCTAACAAAACACCTTGCCGATGCACTCAACTTGATCGACATCAGAGTATTGGATCATATTGTTATCGGCGATGCCGACAGCTATTCATTAGCAGAAAATAATCAGCTCTGACGCAAAGAAGCTATTATTCCAAATCTATCGGCTTATCTTTAAAAAACTTTTTACCTGTGAACATCGCCGACACAATGCCATTACCTTCCCGGACTTCAGTCACTATTACGCCAAATAAATGCAAGACTATCGCCCCTAGTAGAATATAAAACACCGCGTAATGGGTTTTAATAAAGGGCTTCCTAAACGCTCGCATTTCTTGGTAAGCCTGCTCGTCAACACTCTCTTTTGAATAAGGCTTAATTTTGTCGACACTCGCATCGTCTACAGCAATCCACTGTTTAATCACCCCACCAAAAGGCGGCATATAAACATCGGTACCCGCCAACACAAGACCTGATAAGGCTTGTATCGACATTAATAAAAACAATAATGTCACCATCAGTCGCGCCAATGGATTATGGCCTAAAAAGCCAACCGGTTTTCGCTGCTTCAAACTGACAATATATTCAGAAAAATGTGTCCAATAGGTCGCGCCAACTGGCAAAATGGCATGCCAGCGTGCAGTTGAACTGCCTATAAAACCCCATACAATTCTGAAAGTCAGATTAAGTGCAAAAATGTAGCCCACATAGACATGCCATGTTTTAAGCAAAATTTTACCGTCTGTCGTCACACCTAACGCTTTACTATTCAGAATAGCCGTGCCGATCGCTATCAGACATATGACGCATAACACATTGATCCAATGGCAATAACGAACAGGCTTGTCCCATACGGAATATTCTATTAGCGGCTTCTTAGTTAATTGATCATCCATTGCCTTACCCCCACCTTTTAAAATTTTGTACAAGATCAGTACATCTTAGACTTAAGTTGCTTCTTTTTTGCCCGCATTCTGGCTATAACGCAGGTCCAGATTGCTCAATAAAGTGATTGAGTGAAGACAACTCTTCATCGCTTAGCGTATCAATGACAAACATCATTTTAGTCTGGTGTTTTGAAGGCGTCGCTACCGTCCTTTTGCCCGCTTTGAATAAAGTGATTTGTCTCACAATATATTCAGGGCTTAGGCCATCTAAGCGAGGGCTACTTGTCATTAACCTACCCATAAAACTGCTATGACAACCTAGGCACATAGCCTCATAGACCTGATAGCCCGCCGAAGATTTTGCTTTGCTATCATCGAACAGTTGTTCCTTTTCAAGATCAGAAGCCCATCCTGAGAGTGCCAAGAGTTGCTGCTCACTTAAATTTTGAACTGCAGCTTGCATGACTTCGGCAGCAGCACCTCCATTACGCAAACCCGTCTTGAAGTTAAGCAACTGTTCATTAATGTAACTTGTAGATAAACCCCCTAATTGTGGTCCAGGAAAGGCGGTTTGAGCATTAACACTATGGCAGGATAGACATATTCCTTGTTTCTTCGCCATGTCCTCAGCAAAGACTAAAGGGCCAATAGTCAGGGTAAGAAAGAAAAATAAACACGTAGAAAAATGCGTTCTCATTAGCTTAAAACTCCTAATAGAAGTCAAATAAAGTTAATAAAAATGTATCGCATAAACCTTAACAAAAACTTAAGTTAGTTAGCGTTTATCCAGCGGAGCGGGGCAATATTAAAGCAATTATTTGCTTGCCACCCTACGCTCAGTTTTTACTTATACTGCGATTGGCGCTGAGATATGAGATTGCGATTCATAATTAATGATCTCGAAATCATCAAATTGATAATCAAAAATCGAGGCCGGTTTACGTTTAATCACCAGCTGAGGCAAACCGCCAGGGCTGCGCGTTAATTGCTCCTTAACCTGCTCAAAGTGATTGGAATAAATATGTGCATCACCAATGCTAATCACAATTTCACCCACGTCTAAATCACATTGTTGAGCCAACATATGCGTCAAGAAAGCCAATGATGCCGTATTGTAAGGGTTGCCCAAAAACAAATCATTTGAGCGAATATAAAGCGAGGCGCTTAACTTACCCTCTGCCACATAAAATTGATAAAGCAAGTGACAAGGCGGCAAAGCCATTAAACCTGCCTCAGCATTTTCCCATGGCTTTTTAGTTTCATCTGGCAATAAGGCGACATTCCAACCACTGATGATATGACGGCGACTATCAGGATTATTTTTTAAGCCATCGACCAAAGCCGACACTTGATCAAATACCTGCTCATCAGCACCCTGCCAGCGACGCCATTGCGCGCCATAAACAGGCCCTAACTCTCCAGACTCCGTTGCCCAAGCATTCCAAATAGAAACGCCATTATCTTGCAGGTACTTAATATTGGTTTCACCGCTCAAAAACCACAATAATTCATGCAAAATACTGCGAATATGTAATTTCTTGGTCGTTAATAATGGAAAACCTGCAGCGAGGTCATAACGTAACTGGCGGCCAAAAACTGATCGCGTGCCCGTACCTGTGCGATCACCTTTGTCGACACCGTTTTCCATTACGTCTTGCAATAATGCTAAATACTGTTTCATGAACCACCCAAATACTGTCTAGATCAAGGTATTACTGTAGGCTAGAGCGCGTGTTTTTGCATCCTATAAAGCAATGTATCTCTGCTAATGCCAAGCAGCCGCGCCGCTTTAGAGCGGTTACCCGCTGACAAATCAAGTGCTTGCTCAATCAAATCCAGCTCGACTTGCGCCAATTTTATCCCAGTAGCGGGCAAGGTAAAAACATGGCTCTCTGCAGCCACTTCAGGCATCATTTCAGGCGCCAATTCTGGAGGTTGAATCGCTTTACCCGGGTTTAACACCGCCATTCTTTGACAAAAATTAATCAATTCACGCACATTGCCCGGCCAAGAATACGTTAACAGGCAATGCTCAGCTTGTTTGCTGTAACGCACGACCGCATTATTACCCGCAAACTCGCGCCCGAAATGACGCAATAGCATCAAAATATCATCACGACGATCGCGCAGTGCCGGGACAGTGATAGGGACGACCTGCAAACGATAAAATAAATCACGTCGAAAACGACCTGCATCCACTAAATGCTGAAGATCAGCACTACTGGCCGCAATAATACGCACATCGACTATTTGCAACTTGTGACAGCCCTGTAATTGACACTCGCCCGCTTCTAAAAAACGTAATACTTTTGCTTGAATAGGCAAAGGTAAAGATTCAACATTATCAAAAAATACCGTACCGCCTTCAGCAGCCAATAAACGCCCTCGATGAACCACCTCACCTTCAGCGTTACCCTTACCAAACAAATCAATTTCAATACCTTCTTCAGGTAATGCAGCACAATTTATTGTAGTAAGCGGTCTATCCTTACGACGACTTTCAAAATGTAAAGCCTGCGCGATTAACTCCTTGCCAGTCCCCGTTTCACCTTGTATCAATACGCTCGCTTCACTCAACGCGATCATCGGTAATGTCCGCAACAAATGCGTTATCTCAGGTGATTGTCCTAATATTTCAGTGACCATCTCTATGCTCCATCTTCAACTTGATGAAACTCAATATCATGCTGCTCTGTTGTATGTTGATGCGGTAAAAATAATGTCAACAAGGCCATCACAATAATGGTCACACCCGCTACCTGACGCATATGTTTTGCTTTGGCCAAAGAAGCCAATAAACCTGTAAACAATCCGGCGCCCATCACTGCAGGCAGAGTACCTGCACCAAATGCCAGCATCACCAAAGATGCCTTGGCGGGATCACCCGTTGTCGCTGCAAATGCCAAAACGGTATAAACCAAACCACAGGGCAGCCAGCCCCAGACAGCACCTAGCCAAAATGCCTGAGAAAAAGCCCTCACGGGTAACAACTTCTGACCAATGGGTTGCAACCATCGCCAAATAGGGACGCCCAAGCGTTCCATCTTGGCAAATTTTGGAAACCAACCTGCCAAATAAAGCCCCATCGCAATCATCACCACAATAGAAAGATAACGCAACACCATATGACCATTAAAGCTGGTTAAAGGTGAGCTCAACAAGCCAACAATGGCGCCAGCCACTGTATAACTTAAAATCCGACCCAAATTGTAATTGAACACATAAGGCAACATCTTACGTTGGCTTTCTCGTACTTCCATTGGCAAACTTAAGGTTAACGCACCGATAACAGAACCACACATCGCCAAACAATGAATCGTGCTAAATAAACCCAATAAAAAAGCCGTAATATAGGAACTCGTAATAGCTTCCATCTCACCTGACCCTTAACGATTAAAAATAATGATATGCACAATAACATGCCATAAAAAGACAAAGTTGTGTCATTTCACACACTTTATACCCAAAAAACACACTTTTACCCGTAATCCTGACCCTATAATTCACCTACTCACTGTTAGGAGATCGCCCATGCATCATTTTAAGTTATTACCTATTCCTTTATTACTAATGGGACTCGCGGTATCAGCCCAAGCAGAAACGCTCAGCTTGCCGGCACTTTCTGTTGAAGGATCTGCACTCGAAGCTGTGCCTTATGCTATGCCAGCCATACCAGCAAGTACAACGGATATTGGTAATATGGTAAAACGCTTACCCGGTGCCAATATCAATCGTAATGGTGCTATCACTAGCGTTGCACAATACCGAGGCCTATTTGGCAATCGTGTCAATGTCTTAATTGATGGCGCAAGCCAACAAGAAGCTGGCCCAAACAGCATGGACTCACCATTAAGCTATTTAGCCGCCTCAAGGACAAAGCAAGTCTCAGTTTATCGTGGTATCGCACCGGTAAGCACCGGTATTGAAACCATTGGCGGTACCATTTCAGCAGAATCAAACCATATCGACTTTGGCCAGTCAAATGAAGCTGAAATTCATGGTAATGCCAGTGCCGGCTATGCCAGCAATGGCCATACTAGACAACTGGGCTTAACGACTGCTATCACTAATCAACACCACCGCTTACAATTGTCAGGCAGCTCTGACCGTGGAAATGACCTGGATTTTAAAGGCGGCACTATCCGCTCAAGCAAGCAAGATAGAGACAGTGTTGGACTCCATTATGGCTATCAAAATAATGGTCAAACATTGGGCGCTGATATTGAACATTTAGATATTGGCGAAAATGGGACACCGGCTTTACCCATGGATATCGTTTTTGTTCGTGGTGAACACTATAAATTAAGGTTTGGCAATGAAATAACGAATGGTGATAACTATGAAGTTAAACTTCGTTATCAAGATATTGATCATGAAATGAACAATTTCTCACAACGCCTAAATGCCAATCCCATGATGCACCGATATGTAAATCCCGATGTAGAAGCCTATGGCATCAGTGCTAACTATCAGCACACTAACTGGACCTTTGGCTTTGATATTGATCAGGCAGAGCATAATGCCACAGTCTTCAATCCTAACAATGCCGCATTCATTGTTGACGCTTTTAATGATGTAGAGCGTGACCGATATAGCCTATTTGCTGAATGGCAAGGCGAGCTTCATCATGGTTGGAAACTTGAAACAGGTCTCCGATATAGCCTCATTGAAATGGATGCTAATGATGTTTCATTTGGTGGCTTATCCGCTATGCCAACAGTCGCTGTCGGCATGTTGAGAGATCGATTCAATACCAGTGATTTAGATCAAGAAGATCACTTAGTTGATCTTGTTGCCACTTTCACACGTGAACTTTCAGATGAAATTGGCATTGAATTTGGCCTAGCGCGTAAAACCCGGGCACCCAGTTATCAAGAACGTTACTTATGGATTCCACTAGAAATTACTTCAGGCTTAGCGGATGGTAATAACTATGTTGGTGATGTTGATCTCGATCACGAAGTCGCCTACCAGGCAGAGTTAGGCTTAGATTGGCATACAGAACGCGTGGCTATTTCTCCCCGTATTTTCTACCATCATATCAATGACTATATCCAAGGTGTTGCTGTAACAAACAACCCCGTCGTCATGGGTGTCAGTGGTGTCAATGGTGACACAACACCACTTCAATACAGCAATGTTGATGCTAAATTATACGGTATCGACACCAACTGGTTAGTTGCACTCAGCTCTGAGTGGCAATTAGACGGTACTATCAGTTATGTTCGAGGCAAACGTCGCGATAATGGCGATAACCTATACCGCATCGCCCCCTTAACTGCTAGAACCATGTTGAGCTATGTACAACCACTATGGCGTGTCGGTTTTGAAGCTGAAACTATTGCTAAACAAAATCAAATCTCAACAGAAAATGATGAAGAAAAAACCGGTGGTTATGCTTTATTTAACCTTTCTGGCCAATATCAAGCAGCGTCAGATATTATTGTTACAGCGGGTGTTAGCAATATATTCAACCGCGGTTACGAAGATCACTTAGGTGGGTTTAACCGTGCAGCCGGCAATGCTGATATTGCTGTCGGCGATCGCTTACCAGGCATCGGGCGTAACGGTTACATCAACATTAATTACAACTTTTAAAGATCCTATTCATCATCTCCTATCCCCTCTCAATCTGGAGAGGGGATAAGCTTAGTCGCTCCTTTTCTCTTAGACCTCCCCACACTCAAACCTTTCCCAAGCAAATGATCAAATTGTGTCATCGCTGTATACTGACGCAAACCAAAACTAAACACGCAGTAATAAAGGCTTAAATAATGAATTTCTACCCGCTTGTCGTCAGTGCTATCGTCGACGAAACATCACTGGCAAAATCTTTTATATTCCAAATAGAAGACAAGTATCAGAGCCTTTTTAATTACCAAGCAGGTCAATTCCTATCCTTACGCTTACCTTGGGAAGACAGCTTTTTAGATCGCTGTTATTCCTTATCAAGCAGTCCGAATGAGCGTGCTGAGCTAAAAATAACCGTTAAACGCGTTAAAAATGGTCGCGTTTCAAACTTACTCAATGACACGCTAAAAGTCGGTGATATCGTCGACATCGCACCGCCGAGTGGTCGTTTTATCCCCACAGATAATAATAGCCCCATCACCCTGTTTGCGGCAGGCAGTGGTATTACCCCGGTCATCTCGATCATTAAACACACTTTAAAAGAAACAGATCTCACCGTTAGCCTGTTATATGCTAACTCAACACGCGATCAGATCATTTTCGAACAAACATTAACTGAACTCAGCCAACAATACCCAAAACGATTTCATTGCCATCATCATATCAGCGCCGAAAAAGGCCGTGTCAATGAAACCACGATCAGTGACTTTGTCAATGATGATAGTCAACAAGATTTCTTTATCTGTGGTCCCGAGCCTTTTATGGATCTAACCGAAAATGCCTTGCAAAAATCAGGTGCCAATGAGCGCACTATCTTCATCGAACGCTTTGTTTCTGATACTGAGTCAACACTTGAGTCAGAAGCGCCAATACCCAGTGATATCACCTCATTTGAAGCCATTCTAGATGGTGAACAACATGCTGTGCCTTACCTGGCAGGGAAAACACTTTTAGAAAGTATGTTAGCGCACGACTTAAAGCCGGCCTATTTTTGTCAACAAGCGCGGTGTGGCATGTGTGAAGTCAGCAAGAAAACGGGTGATGTTGTGATGCGTAATAGTGAGATACTGTCAAAAAGTGATCAAGAAAAAGGCCGCATTTTATTATGCCAATCCTTACCCTTAAGTAATGATATCCTAGTTAACTGTGACACTGATTAGACCCATTTAATCCAGAGCTAACTGAATATCGGCATCCTGCAAATAATGCATCTCTTGTAGCAGATCAGCTTCCGTTAATGGGTGCTCAGCTAGCCAACCCTTAGGCAAGGACAGCTGGAGTTTT
>Ga0316189_10003457_pt1 | contig 15332 bp, 19 predicted proteins | sample LowCovwburrow_MG_FD_204930 | JGI IMG/M metagenome (GOLD analysis project Ga0316189, IMG submission 204930) | Coastal sediment microbial communities from Maine, United States - Lowes Cove worm burrow | ecosystem: Environmental > Aquatic > Marine > Coastal > Sediment | place: USA: Maine... | reverse complement strand
ACACATCACCGCCTTCAAGCTCGACAAGGCGGAATTCCAGATCGCCAATACGGTTAGTCCCGTCTGTGACAATACGATCAATGCGAAACTGTAGATTTTCAACAAGGCCCGTAATCCGGCGCAATTCTTGCTCCAATGCATCAGTGCGCTGAAGCAACGTACCGGAACCCGTCGGGGCTGCGGCACCTGATGTAGTGGACAATTCCCGATTTAAAAGCTGGATTTCAGTATGTAAGAAAACCAATTCTTGCCGAATGTCGGCAAGCGTTTCCTGTTTGGTTTGGGCAAAGAGCAATGCAGGGACACAAGCGACCCAGATTGAAAAAAATACGTATTTTGAAATTTTATGCCCTACAACCATAATCGCCTCTTAACTTCCAAGACCAGCACCGACAACAGTCACTGCACGGCGGTTTTTAGACCAGCAATCTTCCGAAGAGCAGATCTCAATAGGGCGTTCTTTCCCCCAAGACAACGTTTTGACACGGTTGTCTGCTATGCCACGGCTAACCAGATAATTTTGTACAGCACTTGCACGACGCGCACCCAATGCAAGGTTATATTCGCGCGTGCCCTGCTCATCCGCATGTCCCTCAATGGTGACAACATATTGTGTGTTTTGTAGCAACCAGTTTGCTTGCCCATTCAATACATCTGTCGCTTCGGGGCTTAACGTACTTTGATCCACGGCAAACAACACGCGATCACCAATGGTTTGTTGGAAATACGCAAGCGATGTCGGATCATTGACACTACCGGTTTGAATGCCGCCAATATTACCCCCGGCACCATCGGGAAATCTATCGCCGCATGCAGTCAGTCCAACGGCCAGAATTACCATTGTACTTAGTTTAATCAGAATATTTGTCATATCTTTACTCTGCCTCTCTTGATGGGTTTTCCATCATTTTGCTCATTGTATCAGAAATCATCACACTTGTGAATCCCGTTCCACATCACTCTAGCAGGCCTGACCACGCAGGATCAGAGCCGAATGTCGGTGTATTAACTTTTCGCAAGTTTCGGCCTGTTACATTAACCGAATAAATCGACGGTGCGCCGTTAGCACCTGCTGTTTCACGGAAAAACATCAGAACACGGCCATTAGGTGACCAAGTGGGACCTTCGTCCAGAAATGACGCTGACAGAAGCTTTTCACGGCTACCATCTGTTCGCATCACGCCAATGTGAAATCGCCCTTCGTTCAGTTTGGTGAATGCAATCAGATCCCCGCGCGGAGACCAGACAGGCGTGCCATAACGCCCTTTGCCATTACTGATCCGTTTCGCGGCCCCACCCGATGCGGACATTACGTAAATCTGTTGCCCTCCACCGCGATCAGACTCAAAGACAATTTTTGACCCGTCCGGGGAAAAGCTGGGGGCCGTTTCGATTGCAGGCGAATTGGTCAGGCGGGTTTTCTGCCCACTGGCCACATCAACCGAATAGATATCGGAATTGCCACGTTCGGACAAAGACATCACAACTTTGCGCCCATCAGGTGAAAACCTTGGCGCAAAGGCCATAGATGGCTGATCTCCTAAAATACGGCGTTTCAACGTATCTACGTTCAATAAAAACACACGCGGCGACCCGGTTTCATAGCTTGTATAAATCACCTCACGTGCATTGGGTGAAAACCTAGGGGCCAAAACAATGGCTTTCGCATCTGTCAGGTAACGTACATTTGCCCCATCATAATCCATTAAAGCAAGCCGCTTTTTACGTTTGTCCTTTGGGCCCTCTTCGGCGATATAAACCACGCGGCTGTCAAAATAGCCTGTTTCACCCGTTAAACGGCTATAAACCGCATCCGCAACTTTATGGGACATGCGCCGCCAACTGTTTGTTGAAGCAACAAACTGTAACCCGTCACCCAATGCCGTTTGCGCAAAGACATCAAACAGGCGAAATTTTACGATCAGTTTGTCACCCGAAACACTGACAGCCCCCGTGATAAGAACTTGCGCGTTTATCGCCTTCCAATCCGAAAATTGTACGGGGGCATTAAAATTAGTAATTTTCGAAATATGTGCCGCATTTGGAATTTCCCGAAAAATCCCGGACCCGACAAGATCGGCGGCCAAGACCTGGGTTAACTCGCGCGCATATTTTCCGGCCGCTGGATTTTCCGACACAAAGACGGGGGCAGCGAACGGCATGGGTTCAATCACTCCTTTCGTAATCTCGATACGCAAAGGTTTGCTTTGGGCCATTGCCAGCGTCGTCACGAAAGACACACACGCCAGTGCCGTACATAAAAATGTCAAAATGCGTTTCATCATCTCACAGCCATTTCTTCTGGGTTGAAGACGACCTCAATTTGTCGCCATTGTTCATATTTTTCACGTGGTAAATCATAGGGTGCACAACGGATCAAAGCCCGTCTGCCCGCTTCAAATGCCTGTTTGATAGCACCTGTCGGTGCGCCGGCTTGTTCTATCATTTTCGGACTGCCGGCCAATTTACCGTCTTGGGTCAACTCAATGGCGATCACGACCACCAGAGCATCCGCATTTTGCAATCCAATGGGTACATTCCAGCATTGTTGAACCGCCAAAACCAAGCCTGCCCGTTCACTGCCTGTCAACGGCGGGCCAAGGGGCACAGCTGGCTTATTGTTCTCGGCTTCCGCTTTGGCTAATGCTTCCGCGATCTCGTCGGCAGTATTGTTTTCCGCGACAGACTGCTCTTTAGGTTCCGGTGCGTTCGCCTTGGCGACGCGTTTTGCCATATCGCGTGGCCGTGCACGCGGTATATTTGATATGGTCGGGGCATATTCACTGTGCTTTTCAGCCTCTGTAACGATCTGGGTTGCCGCTTCTTTCCGGGCCTGCTCCTGTTTCGGTTCAGCCACTTCGGTCGCAGTTTCGTCAGGGGCAGCCTCTTTTTGCGTCGTTTCTGCTTCTTTCGCATTCACGTCGGGCTTTGGTGCAGATTGCCTATCAATGCGCGGTGCGGGCGTTGGCTCAGGTGCCACCATTGCTATTTGTTCTTCAGGCTCCGGGTTTAGTTCTTCCAACTCGGCCGGTTGCACAATTGCCGGTGCAGTTTCTTGCGTTGTTTCGGATTGGGTAATCGTAGGTGCAGTTGCCACTTCAGGGGAAGGCGCAGGGGCGGATGATTGCATCGCGGCAAAATCCTCTGCCGTGACAATACTCACTTCAGAGATTTGAACAGCTTCACTGGTAGGTGCCCTAAACAAAGACCCTCCGAACATAGCCAACCCAAGCGCGCTTAGGTGCAAAAAACCTGATATTTTGGTGCCTGTTTGCAAAGATCACCTTTAACCACCCTGATCATTCAATGTGGGGCCGCCTGCATCTGTAACTAAGCCTATATCGCGAAATCCGCCGGCGTTCAACGCGCCCATAACCTGCATTACGTCTGCATAAGGCACAGAGCCGTCGGCCCGTAAAAACACTTTCTTACTTTTACGTTCCGCAGCAATTGCCTGCAATTTAGGGATTAGGGTATTGCGATCTATTTCGGTATTTTGCAGCACTAAACGACCGTCCGGCGCTATTGCAATCGTTAACGGCTCTTCCTCTTCAGTTGCCAACGCACTGGCCGCCGTTTTCGGTAATTCAATTGGCACACCGACCGTCAACAACGGGGCTGCCACCATAAAAATTATCAATAACACCAACATGACATCGACAAAAGGTGTCACGTTGATCTCTGCCATTGGTTTACGTTTTGCGTGGCTTCTGCGACGTTTTCCACCACCGCCGCGTTCCAATACACCTGCACCCATTGCTTGTCCCCTACGCGTCTAGCTGGCGCGACAGAATTGTCGAAAATTCGTCGGCAAAACTATCATAGTCACCCATAATGCGATCCGCATCCGATGACAGTTTATTGTAAAAAATCACGGCAGGTATCGCAGCCAGCAATCCCAAGGCCGTCGCGGCCAGTGCCTCGGCAATACCAGGGGCTACAACTGCCAGATTTGTATTTTGCTGAATGGCGATTTGCTCAAAAGCGTTCTTGATCCCCCAAACCGTGCCAAACAGGCCAACAAAAGGCGCAATAGCACCCACAGTAGCCAAAAAAGTTAATCCGTTGTTCAGCTTTTCCGCTTCACGCGCAATCGCCACATCCATGGATCTATCAATACGTTGTTGCACACCTGCAATCATCTTACCGTCGGATCTGTGCGATCTGCGCCATTCGGAAATACCCGACACAAAAATCCGCTCTGACCCGCCTTTGGGAGTATCGCCCAGTTGTTGATACAGACCATCCAAAGGTTCGCCCGACCAAAAAGACCGGTCAAACCGATCAGTATCTCGCCGCGCTTTGCGGTAATTGATGAACTTTTGAAAAATAATACCCCATGACCAGAATGAGGCGAAGATTAAAACCAACATCACCAGTTTAACGACAAATGTTGCTCGTAAAAAAAGTGCAAGCATCGAAAAGTCGACATCCTGCACGGCACTTAATGCTTCTGCTTCCATAAAATCGCTCGTTCTGCCTAATGAGCCACCTTTTTGGCGGCTTCTTGTTATCTGTAGTCTTCTAGGCTGTCTTTTAACAAAAAAATATGCCCTCGCATAGCTTTTGATACCTTATTTGGGCACATCATCCAGTTTTGCGCGAATTTTCGCTGGAAAGCGGGCTATTTTCCCTGCATTCGTGATACAAACAACTGTTACTAAAGCAGAAAAAATCAATGTCTCGGCACGGTAGACATCTTGTGCAAAGGTGATTTTTGCGCCCGTTAACTGTTGCAACTTTGTTTCAACGCGCAAGTTATCGTTCAACTTTGCGCTACTTATATAATCCGCTTCCACTTTCTTAACCGCAAACACCAGACCTTGGGCCTGCATTTCCAACTGATCTATGCCCGCTTCCAACACCATTGTACTACGCGCACGTTCAATAAATTTCAGATAATTGGCATAATAAACGATACCCGCCAGATCAGTATCTTCATAAAACACGCGTACTGCAAATTGATGTGTCATTGCATTAAATCCCGATAAAGTTTTTCCGCCCGCGGGTGCAAGCGCAACGCATGACTTGTATCTACCGCGCTTGGTGGCATCAAAGGGTCATATGCCCCGCGCACAAGGGCCGCAAACTGTGGTTTCACAATGCAAATTCCGTTTTCTTTAACCAAAGCTATTGGACTTTGCGCGTTGAACGCGCCTTCAGCCCAGGTCAGCAGACTTTGAAACGTTTCGCCTGTCCCCAGGACATGCACAGGCATATCGGCGATATCACCTTTCATGCGCAAAAATAACAAACACATCTTTATCGCACCGTCACCATCATAAATGAACATACGGTGTTCATTTACATCTTTAGCATTCAAATCGACCACCAAATCAGGCAGATTTGGTACCAGTTTTTCCAGATCAGGAACCGATGCCACCTCGTTCCATTCGCCACAAAAAAACCACATGAAATTGGCGCCCACTTCCGGGTCGGTTTCAGCCAATGTTCCGCCCGTTACCGCCACGGTTTGGGCAATTGCATCTTTCAGGTAGCCAAGCGTGTCATCATCCACCCCAAATACCACTGGCGCGATCGGCCGCCCCCAGCGTGCAAAACGATAGGCACCATCCTTGCGTGTGAACAACTGTTCAACCGCATCTACATTAAATGCTTCATTCATTTACCGCTTCCAAACATATCCTTTTGTGCGGTCGGTTTGGGGGCATCAAGACCTAAATGTTTCCACGCTTTTGCCGCCAACATCCGCCCGCGTGGAGTACGCTGGATCAATCCCTGTTGCAATAAATAAGGTTCGATTACTTCTTCGATCGCATCACGCGCCTCTGATAAAGCCGCGGCGATGGTTTCCACCCCCACAGGACCTCCACCATAATTCTCGGCCAACAGGCGCAAATACCGCCGATCCGCGCTGTCCAGTCCCAGATCATCCACACCTAGACGCGTCAATGCACTGTCGGCAATATCGACATCAACCAGACCATTACCCTCAACAATGGCAAAATCCACGACACGGCGCAACAAACGTCCTGCAATACGTGGCGTCCCCCTTGAACGCCGTGCAATTTCATGTGCCCCATCCGCCGTGGCATCCGCCCTCATCAAACGGGCGGCACGATCAACGATGTGACAAAGCTCATCCACCGTATAAAACTCCAGCCGCGTCGGAATCCCGAACCGGTCACGCAAAGGCGTTGTCAATAACCCCAACCGCGTCGTTGCACCGACAAGCGTAAATGGTTGCAAATCAATCCGCACCGTGCGTGCCGCGGGCCCCTCACCGATCACCAAATCCAGTTCAAAATCTTCTAAAGCTGGATAAAGCACCTCTTCCACCGCAGGATTCAGGCGGTGAATTTCGTCGATGAACAAAACATCATTTGCATCCAGATTGGTTAGGATTGCCGCCAAATCCCCGGCTTTTGCCAACACAGGGCCGGATGTCATGCGAAAATTCACCCCCAGCTCTTTCGATATGATCTGCGCCAATGTGGTTTTACCCAATCCCGGTGGGCCATAAAACAAAGTATGGTCCATCGCCTGGCCCCGCCTGCGCGCACTTTCAATAAAAATCTTCAGGTTTGCACGCGCCTGCGCCTGCCCCACAAATTCATCCAAGGTTTGCGGCCGCATGGCGCGGTCCATATCATTAGGTTGTAGTTCGGGGCGTAGGGTTGGATCAGGGTCAGTCATTGCGTCACCCTTTCGGTGCCAATAGTTTCAACGCTGCTTTGATTAACACACCCGCATCCGCATCAGGAGAAACCCCGGATGCCTCTGCCACGGCTGTTGCAGCGTCGCCTTGTCCATAACCCAAATTCATCAAGGCGGAAAGCGCATCCGCCTGCGCACCCGCCGTATTCAGGACAAATGGTGTGGAACGCGCAATCGGTGCAGAAGCTTCTGGCATATCTATAACCACACTTTCATCCGCAATCACTTGCTCTGATCCAGCCGCCCCCATTGACATAATGTTCGCCGCCTTATCCTTTAATTCCGTCACAATCCGTTGTGCCAGCTTCGGGCCGACCCCCTGTGCTGACTTAATTGCCGCGATGTCACCCAGCGTAATCGCACGGCTGACACCGTCTGTCCCCAAAGTACCGGCAATAGCCAAAGCTGCTTTCGCACCGACGCCTTGCACCGTGGTCAACAACTTGTGCCATTCTTTTTCAGCCAAGGTCAGAAACCCGAACAGTTGCAAATTATCTTCACGCACCAGCAATTCGGTGTAAAGTGCTACAACATTGCCAGCAGGTGGCAACGTGATCAAAGTGCGTTCAGAACAATAGACCAGATAACCCACACCCTGCACATCAATCAAAACATGATCCTTAGCCCGATAATCCACTTTCCCCGTAACCTTCCCGATCATGCCACTGCCCCCGCTTTGGCAATAGCAGCGTCCAGACGGTTGGAAAATTGCGCGTGATGCGCGTGGCAAAGTGCAATAGCAAGTGCGTCAGCTGCATCTACGCCTGCGATATCGACTCCGGGTAATTGCAATTTCACCATATGATTCACTTGATTCTTATCCGCATGACCCACACCGACCACGACTTTCTTTACGGTATTTGGCGCATATTCACCAACCACCAATCCAAATTGCGCTGGTACAAGCAAACAAATCGCCCGTGCCTGCCCCAATTTCAACGTTCCTGCCCCATCTTTGTTTACAAAAGTCTTCTCAACTGCCGCCGTTTCAGGTGAAAACTCTTGCAGTACGGATGTCAGTTGTTGATGTAAACTCAGTAATCTTTCGGCCAATTCTACACCGACAGATTTACATACACCGTTTGCAACGTGACTACATTTAGTGCCAATAACATCGACAATCCCCCAACCCATGTTTCGCAAACCCGGATCAATTCCTATAACACGCATATCGTTCCTGCTTTTTGCCTGACACCGCATTAGCACGAAACAGGAACATTAGCCAAGCATGTTTCTGAATGCATGTCGAAATTTATCTATAAATGTCGTTGATTTGACATGCATATGCGTCATCTCAGGTATGCGATAATCGCAATTGTAAAGTGATATAGGTAAGCATACATGCGGTTCATGAAACACGGTCATCAACGACCACACCCAAGGAAAGGAAAAGGCACATGTCTACAATGAACCCAACAACCGCCGCACCATTTGGCGCAATCGCAACTTACCGTGCAATCCACACTATAGAGACTGTATTGAACAGCCTTTCCGCCTGGAACACAAAGCGCGTGACCAACAAACAACTAAACGCATTATCAGTGCGTGAACTGAATGACATTGGTTTAGCCTATGCGGACGCGAAAAACCTGCACACAGGTCTTTATCACTAACGCGAACGAAAATGAATTATAAGTAACTGCTTGTTTAAGAAGTTACTCATTAAAACAAACAAACGGTCATCGACCATATCAAGGATTAGGCCTATGGCTATCGCAAACACAACAAAAGCAGCACCATTTGGTGCAATCGCAACTTTCCGCGCCGTACGCGCACTGGAAGCTGTAAAAGACAGATTTGTAGGTTGGAATGCAAAACGCAACACTTACAAGCAGCTTAACGCATTGAACACACGTGAGCTGGAAGATATCGGTATATCCCGCGCAGACGTAGAAAACCTGAACTCAGGTCTTTTCCGCTTCTAAAGATAAAGGTTGAATAAATCTAATGGCTAAGCCGTCCACTATTGGGCGGCTTATTTATTCTGGGTTGCTGTCAAGTGATCGGCAAGATCAGCAACAAATACACCAACAGGTTTGGTAAAATACCCTGGTGCCATAGCAAAAGCGACAAGCTGGGATTTGCTATCACCCGCTTCAAGGTTTGCAATAATCTGCGCATAATCATTTTGGTCAGAGTTATAAATCAAAACTGATTTGAATACCGTGAACGCGATATACAACAGTACCAACGGTCGGATAACCGACATGCGGCTAAAGCGTGCTTTTTGCGCTTTTGGCATAATAATTACACCATATGCATCACGCTGATATGCACCTGCTGGTGTTTCTTTACTATTTAGAATCCGGTCTACACGAGAGCGGAATTCATGCATTTGAACATCTGACATGGAGTATTCTCTCTTGATTAGAAAAACTTACAGCATTGTGTTCATAAAGCACAAAAATGTGGCGTTAAACCGACTGGATTGTGTCATTTCTTTGCAAGACAACTGTTGACCATTCACTGATAATCAAGTGATCCACCTTTTTAAACCCATGATTTTCATAGCATTTAATCACCTCATCTGCCTGCTCATTCAAAATACCCGAAAGAATTACATACCCACCATAATTGCAAAATTTCTCCATATCCGGCGCAAGTTCAATCAGCGGGCCTTTCAAAATATTTGCCAGAATCAAGTCAAAAGGCGATTCTTTTCTCAACTGTGGATGATCAAAGCCTCCGCAAGTTACAACCTGTACGTGCTTGGCTAAATCATTGCATATCAGATTAGCGACAGCAGTATCCGTTGCCACTTCATCGATATCACTCGCGAGTATTGGAACATCCCAGACTTTAGCGGCCCCCATCGCCAGAACGGCAGTTCCGCAACCGATATCAGCCACATTCTTGGGCATGAACCCTGCACCTGCCAGCTTATCAAGTGCAGTCAGGCAACCCTGTGTTGTACCGTGATGTCCCGTACCGAACGCCATTGCCGCTTCGATCAGCATTGGCACACAATTGGGCGGAACCTTGTCAGCATCATGACTGCCATAGAGAAAGAAACGCCCTGCACGGATCGGTGCAAGCTCTCTTCGCACCTCGGCCACCCAGTCTTTGTCAGGGACTTCCGACACCGCAAACGGTTTGGCATCCGTAGTAGCCGCAATCAGGGCCAAAGCCACTTCGTCGGGTTGTTCCAGAAAATACCCGCCTACCTCAAACAAACCGGAACCGTCTTCGATTTCAAACACCCCCACACCATATGGCTCGGGCGTTATATTCTCCAGCATCGCAGACATAAGCTCGGCGGCTTGTTTATCTGCAAGTGTCGTCAGGGCAGTATAGGTTGGCATTGGTTTCCTCTGGGTCTTTTATGCGCGGATAGGCCAGCAAACCTATCAGGTCAAGCGTTCAAACCAATAGGGCAGCTTACGCCTGTACCGCTAAGCCCGCAGTACCCCGACGGATTCTTGGCTAAATATTGTTGATGATACTCTTCTGCATAGAAAAACTCCGGTGCGGGCAGGATTTCGGTGGTGATCGCACCAAAACCTTTTTCCAACAGCCGGGCCTGGAAATCTACCTTACTTTCTTTGGCTTGGGCGTTTTGCGCATCAGAATAAGTATATATGCCGGAACGGTATTGTGTGCCCTGATCATTGCCCTGACGCATACCTTGTGTTGGATCATGGTTTTCCCAAAATACTTTCAATAAATCACCATATCCGATGATTTTTGGGTCATAATGAACCAAAACAACCTCGTTATGGCCTGTCTTACCTGTGCAGACCTCTTGATAAGTCGCATTTTGTGTTGTGCCTGCCGCATAGCCGACGGCTGTAACCCAAACGCCTTCCAGCTGCCAGAATTTCTGTTCCACACCCCAAAAACACCCCATACCAAACATGGCGGTTTCAAAGCCTTCAGGGATTTCCCTCTTCAGCGGGCGGCCATTTAAAAAATGGGTTTCTGCAGTGGGGATTTCATCGGCGCGACCTTTCAAGGCCTGAGATGCGGTTGGAATTTCAGTGGGGCGTTTGAAAAACATGAGGCTACTCCGAAAAAAGTTAATAAAAGATTAGCGCAATTCAGATTTTAGTCCAGCCTTTGCAACATCTCTCGCTTCAACGTTACCAATGAACCGCCAACCAACAATTGTGGAAGCGGTACCTGCAATCATCAAAGCAAGCCCTTGCCCGTAAACAACACCGGGGGCAGCAAAATAACTCCCCAGCAGCATACAAAGGGGCCACATTAAAATGCCGTCTTTCAACCAGTTAAATCCAGTCGAATAAATCGGCCTTCCCAAATTATTAAACGATGCGTTTGACACATACAGCGCACCCGCAAACACGAAACCACCTGCCGAAACATAAGTGAATGCTTTCACCACAGATGCCGCATCCGGCCCCAATCCGAATATTGCAATTACAGGTTCTGTCGCGGCTACCAGTATTGCCCAAGCCACAAGCACATATCCGGCACAAAATATAAGCGCATCGCGGTATGCCATGCGTACACGGTCAAATTTATGCGCTCCGTAATTCTGGCCGATAATACCGCCAATAGCCCCCGAAAGCGCATAAATACCCCCAAAAGCCAAAACCGCTATACGGCTCAGAACAGCCCAACCCGCCACGGCACTTTCACCGTAATCCGAAATAATTCGCGTAATTAAATAGTTGCCGAAAGGTGACGACAATTGGGTTATTATCGCAGGGAATGCAATGATGAAGAACGGTATATACCAGCGTTTTAAGTACTCCTTCTGCAAAGGTGCTAACAGATCATGTACACGTATGACGAAATACAACCCAAGTGCTGCGGAAACGCTGCGGGAAATCACAATACCCCATGCAGCACCTTCAACGCCCAGTTCCATCCACAAAATCAGGATAGGATCAACAATCATCGCGATACTGCCCGCCGATAATGTCACGTACATCCCGCGTTTTGCGTCACCCACGGCACGCAGTACGGACGACGCAATCATACCCACGATAACCAACAAAAGGGATGGTGCCGCGATTAGCAAAAACTGGCTGGCTATTTCTAAAACCTCACCTTTTGCACCCACAAAGGTTAGTATTTCCCGCCGAAACAGCACTATCGATATAACAGTAATCGCCTGAACACCCATCCCTATCATCATCGCAGAAGTCGCTTGTTCACGAGCGTTCTTCTTATTGCCCTGCCCCAGCGATTTTGCCACCATAGCGGACCCGGCAATCATAAAGCCGATATTGATGGAAAAGGCGAAAAACTGAACCGTCCATGCAAAACCAAGGGCTGCCATCAGCTTCTCATCATTCAGAAAAGACACCCAAAAAATCGCCGCGGCATCGACCATGAACATAAACATCAACCCAACCATAGCGGTCAGGGTCATCACGGCCACATGGCGCATGGTCGACCCTGTCAGGAAGCGTGCTTGCGATTGATCTGTCATGGGCTAATTCCGGCCCGCAAAAATCGTCTCGGCCCCCGCCGTTGGATGTCTTGGGATAAGCAGGGCCAAACCCAGTGAAACACAGGCCATAACCGTGGCAACACCAAACACGGCAGCGGGCGAAACCAGCCAAACATAGCCCAAAAGGGCGGGTAGCACGACCGCACCTATATGATTGATCGTAAAAGCAACCGCCGCTGTAGGGCCGATATCTTTGGGGTCTGCAATTTTCTGGAAATAGGTTTTCTGCGCCAAAGCCAAAGCAAAGAACAAATGATCCAACACATAAAGGCCTGCGGCCAGAACTACGCCCCAGCCAAAAATATAAACACCTGTATAAGCCATAAAGACAATAATTAAGCCAACATATTCAAACGCCAGCGCATTGCGCTCGCCATATTTTGAAACCATGCCGCCCATCAAGGGTGCGAAAAACATATTGGCGATAAAGTTGATCAGGAAAAGAGCCGTAACTTCATGCACTTCGAACCCGAAGCGTTCGACCATCATAAAAGCTGCAAAAACGATGAAAATCTGCCGTCTGGCCCCTGCCATGAATTGCAAAGCGTAATACAACCAGTAACGCTTGCGCAGAACCATATGTTTATGTTGAACGGTATTACCTTTAAATCGCGGAAAAGCTAGCCAGCAATAGATTGCTATAACAAAGGTGATACCGCCACCCATCATGTAAAGCGTGTTGTAATCCCAGCCCAAAACCTTCCATGTCAACATGATCGTCAGGTAAGTAATCAAGGATGCGGCCGCGCCTATAGCAATCAACCAGCCCAACATCTTTGGTGCTTCTTGCTTATCCAGCCATTGCAGCTCCAACGACATTTTTACAGTTTCATAATAATGAAATCCAAGGCTGGACAGAAACGTAGTCATCAACAAACCATAAAAACTTGGAAACCACGCGGTAAAGGCCACCACGCCCGCCAATAGCATCATGCTGACCACCGCCAAAAGTTGTTCATGAATGAACATGACCACCAGAATGACGCCTACGGCAAAAAAACCTGGGATTTCACGAACCGATTGCAACCACCCCAAGTCGCGGCCATCAAACCCCGCTACAACATGGACAAAATTGTTCAACAAGGCCTGCCATGTTGCAAACGCCATCGGCATACAAAACGCCATCAACGCCAGTAAGGTAAAAGGTCGCCGCCAGACAGGTAATTGCCCGGCATCATTGATGGAAATTTTTGTAGATCGCATTCGGTGACCTAACTGGAATTAACCGGTAGGTTCAAGCCAAATTATATAAATTAGCAGGCCAGCGATCGCCAACGGTTCTTACCGCTTAAAGCCAAAGAAAAAGGCCGCCCAACAGGGCAGCCATTTAAAAATTCTTCTATAGCAGCAAAGATTAGTTCTTCGCGTAATATTCCACAACTAGGTTTGGTTCCATCATCACAGGGTATGGCACGTCTGACAGGCCAGGTGTGCGCACAAACGTTGCAGACTTCTTGTTCTGGTCAACATTGATATATTCTGGCAAGTCGCGTTCTTGTGAAACAGCAGCTTCAAGCACCATGTTCATTTGCTTGGACTTTTCGCGCACTTCAATCACGTCACCTTCTTTTACACGGTAAGACGGGATGTTAACCTTCTTGCCGTTCACTGTGACGTGTCCGTGGTTCACAAACTGGCGTGCTGCAAATACTGTTGGCACGAATTTTGACCGGTACACAACCGCATCCAGACGACGTTCCAAAAGACCAATCAGGTTTTCACCTGTATCGCCGTTCACACGAACAGCTTCGGTATAAATGCGGCGGAATTGTTTTTCAGTCAAATCGCCGTAATACCCTTTTAGCTTTTGCTTGGCGCGCAGCTGGATACCAAAGTCGGACAATTTGGCTTTACGTCGTTGACCATGAACACCCGGTCCATATTCACGACGATTAACTGGGGATTTGGGGCGACCCCAAATATTTTCGCCCATGCGGCGATCAAGTTTGTATTTGGCAGCTGTACGTTTAGTCACGGCTGGATCCTTTCAAAGTTATGAAAGGTGCTTTCCTTTCCCTCAGCTTAACTGCTTCGGTTGACAGGCGACCTATTGCTAGGGCCACAAACACCAATATGGTCACTGCAAAAGCAGCGATAGCGGGGGTATATGGATTATCGGATCAGAGTCAACAACATATGGCTTAAAAATGCACACGTAAGTTCACACTGCCGATCATCTGATTGTCAGGTTGCGCCTCAAATTCCTTACCCAGCCATGTTAGGCCATAAAATAGGTCAAATTTATGCGTTTCATAAACAACACCTGCCCGCACACGTGGCCTGAATTCTTCAAATTTAGTAGCACCTGAATTTGGCAGATAATTACTGTCAGCTATATAAGCTGCATCAGCCCCAACAAGAAACCCGAAACCAATACTATTATCTGCCTTGGCATGGTTTATCAATTGCCCACTAACGCTGTCGCGCAACAAAAAATCATTGATCATGGCACGGCCGAAAATTGCATCGGTTCCAACCCGCACAAAAGTTTCAACGCCTGCCTGCACTTCGGCAAAAGGCCGGATCAGGCTTTTTTCACCACGCAAGCTTTTTGATATCCCTGCATGGAATGTCGGATAAAGCGCATTCGGAATCTGATTGTTCAATATAGCGGCAGAGGGTGGCGCAATACCCAATGCATCATGGAAGCTTTTTTGAAAGGACCCTACGCCGGTACTCTCGCCCACAAAAACAAGTTCGCCACCATAGTAGATATCATATTCTTTTTTCTGGAAGTGTGTGAACAATCCCAAACCCAATACCCCTGCATACTGACGGCCAGTTGCGCTTGGGGTTGTCAGATTATCAGGTGCAATTATTTCGGACCGCAAACGAACTTGATATCTTTCCCATGCTTTCGTTGGCAAAATGCGCAGATCACCGCCGCCAAAGGTCAGGGAAACATCTATAGATCCCGTTCTCCAACGATCTTCACCATCGCCGAAAATATCATTAGTAATGATAGATGACATCTGAACCGTTTTTTCGCCTGCGGGTTTTGAATGGAAAAAATCGCCTGCGATCGCGGAAGAAACCGATGCACAAAAACACCCGGCCGCCAGAAAAAACAATGAACGTAACAATATATATCCCCTAATTTACAAATATTTTTTTATCGTTAAGTAGTCAATTAGGCAATATTACGACCTGCGGATAGTACAAACTTCATCTGAGTCAAAATAACACACACTTATCCAGTATCCATATTCTGTTATCCAACTTGAATGTATAAATC
>Ga0316189_10003456_pt1 | contig 15333 bp, 11 predicted proteins | sample LowCovwburrow_MG_FD_204930 | JGI IMG/M metagenome (GOLD analysis project Ga0316189, IMG submission 204930) | Coastal sediment microbial communities from Maine, United States - Lowes Cove worm burrow | ecosystem: Environmental > Aquatic > Marine > Coastal > Sediment | place: USA: Maine... | reverse complement strand
CGCCGCCAAGGATGACGCGCGGGATAGTCCATCCATTCTACATAGCGCCAGGCCCGGATCCAGTAGTAATTATCAGGGTGCCGTCACTCTTGGCGAAGTGGACGCTTAAGTGTTACACTTTAGATCCGCTCTGGCGTGACCGATCCTATAAGGAAGAGTAGGTGTGATGACCAACCCAAAAGAACAAGACAACCAGTGGGTTCGCTTGCTGGATATTCGTCGCAATGATATACCCGAAATAACCATCCACGGCTCCATCAGTTGGGTCTCCGGTGATCGCGTGATCTATGCTTATGGCGGTGACGTGATCTGCTACGGCCGATCCATGATGAAGCCCGTGATGGTTCGGGTTTTTGCAGAGGAATTGGACCCGGTTCTCAACTGGGAACAGAAGGCCATTTCGGTGGCTTCTCACAATGGCGATACCGAACATGTACGTGCGGTCAAATCGATCCTCAAGGACAGCGAGCTGGGTTTGATGCAAACCCCCTTTGCCCTGCCCCTGATGCAGTTCGGTCGCCAGCGTCGCCGGCCAAGACGATGGTACCATTCCTGTTCCGGCGAGCATGCGGCCGTGCTTCGTGGCTGCCGGCTCAAGGGTTGGCCACGGGCCGGTTATTCACTGCCCCATCATCCCTTTTTTCTGGCCTATATGGAAGAGGTACGCAAGATCCTTGGCGCCGACTGGCAGGCCAAGGTCATCGCCAAGGACGGCTGCGGTCTACCCACCGCCTCCATGACCGTGACTGAGATGGCGCGCATGTACGCCACTCTGGTGACCCGCAAAGACACGGACTGGATCTGGGAGTCCATGATCCGTCATCCAGACCTGATCGGCGGCTTCAATCGCTTGGACTCCACCATCATCAAGAGCTGTGGCGGCAATGTGATTGCCAAGGAAGGTGCCGACGGCCTGCTGGGCCTGGCCATTCTCCACCCGGATTACCCGGATGGCCTGGGCGTGGTGATTAAGATTGCCCACGGTTGGGATAGTTATTCAACCTGGGTTGTTGCTCGTTGGGTGCTGGAAACTCTCGGTTTCTCGCTGCGCAATCCCTATCGCTTGGAACGGCAAAAACCGTTCATTGTACCCGAGATCATCCCACCCGAACTCCGCCATAAAATGGACGATATCAAACCTTGGGACGATTGGGATCCAGACACGGACCGCTGGTACTTCGAGGCGGAGCGCTACCAGGATACCTACCAACGGAAATACAACCTATGAAGCTGACAAATTACATCGATGGTTCCTATGTTCCCCCTGTCGATAATACCTGGATCGACAGTTACAACCCGGCTACTGGAAGGGTTGCGCATCAGGTTGCGGACTCGGGCCCAAGCGATATCAGCGCCGCCGTGGCTGCGGCCAGAGCAGCTTTCCCGCGCTGGGCGAAAACACCTGTTGCCGCCCGTTCAAAGCTGCTGAACCGAATCGCGGATTTGCTGGATGAACGGCTGGATGCCTTCGCACAAGCTGAGTCGAGCGATCAGGGCAAGCCGGTCAGCCTGGCCCGCAATGTGGATATACCGAGAGCCGCATCCAATTTTCGCTTCTTCGCGGGTGCGGTGCTGCACCATGAAGATGCCTCGACGCTCATGGATGGCGGCGCCCTCAACTATACCCACCGCAAACCCGTTGGCGTGGCTGGCCTGATCTCACCCTGGAACCTGCCGCTCTACCTGTTGACCTGGAAGATTGCCCCGGCACTGGCCACGGGCAACACGGTGGTTGCCAAGCCCTCGGAAATGACCTCGTTGACCGCCTACATGCTGGGCCAGGTACTCACCGATGCAGGTCTGCCGGACGGCGTCTGTAACCTGGTTTTGGGCACGGGCCCCAAGGCCGGAGCTGCCCTGGTGAACCATCCCGAGGTTCCCCTGATTTCATTCACGGGCGGCACCCAGACCGCAGTCAGTATCGCGCGTGATGCCGCCCCCCATTTCAAGAAACTCAGCCTGGAACTGGGCGGCAAGAACGCCAATATCATTTTCGCCGATGCCGATCTGGAAACATGTCTCGACACCACCATTCGTTCTTCGTTCCTCAATCAGGGAGAAATCTGCCTGTGCGGCTCGCGTATTTTTGTGGAGCGCGGTCTCTACGATACCTTCCTGGAGCAATTCTTGGAACGGACCCGGGCCTTGGTGGTCGGAGACCCCAGCCAGCCAGACAGCAACCAGGGCGCACTGGTCAGCGCGCAACACCGGGACAAAGTAGAGTCTTATATTCAGCTTGCCGGCAAAGAAGGCGGCAGGGTGGTTGTCGGTGGCGATCGACCCAGTTTGGGCAAACCCTTTGACAAAGGCTACTTCCTCAACCCGACCGTGATCACGGGGCTCGATCCCTCCTCGCGGGTCATGACCGAGGAGATCTTCGGACCCGTGGTCACCGTAACACCTTTTGATACGGAAGCTCAGGTTATCGAATATGCCAATCGGCCTCGCTATGGCCTGGCTGCCACCATCTGGACCAGTAACCTGGGTCGCGGACACCGGGTTGCCCAAGCCGTGGATGCGGGCATTATCTGGGTGAATAACTGGATGATGCGTGACCTGCGTACGCCGTTCGGAGGCATGAAGGCTTCGGGTATTGGCCGCGAGGGTGGCACCCATTCCATCGATTTCTATACGGAAACCCAAAATATTTGCATCAAGTACGACTTGGGCTAGGGAGAATAAGATATGGCAAAAGGAAAAATAGTGGCGGGAGTCCTTGCCCCCCACCCTCCTCATCTTGTCTACGCCGAGAACCCGCCCCAGAACGAACCCACCGCCGAGTGTGGCTGGGAGGTTTTGCGCTGGGGTTACGAACGCTGCCGTAAGCATATACTGGCCCAGAAGCCGGATGTTCTGCTGGTTCATTCACCGCACTGGATCACCGTGGTCGGCCACCATTTCCTGGGCTTGCCCCATTTCGAGGGTCTTTCCGTGGACCCCATCTTCCCCAACCTCTTTCGTTATAATTACAAGCTGGACGTTGACGTGGACCTGTCTCTGGCCATTGCCGAAGAGGCGAAAGAAATGGGCATGACCACCAAAATCATGTGCAATCCGGACTTTCGCATCGACTATGGCACCATTACCACCTGCCACCTCATGAACCCGGACTGGGACATTCCCATCGTCTGTCTCTCCTCCAATAACTCGCCGTACTACTTCTCCAACGAGGTGGGTCAGCGCGAGATGGGGAAACTCGGCGAGGCCACCCGTCGTGCGGTTGAGAAATCGGGGAAACGAGCCGTCTTGTTGGCCTCCAACTCCATGTCTCACCGCCATTTCGTGACCGAACCGGAAATCCCCGAGGACATGAGTCACGAGCACGTCTACCACCATGGACAGTACCTTTGGGACATGGAAATCCTCAAGCTGATGAAGGCCGGGAAGGCACAAGAGGTACTCGATATTCTACCGGAATTCATAGAGATGACTGTTGCCGAGGTCAAGGCAGGGGCTCTGACCTGGATGCTCAATGCCTTGGGTGTTCCGGATTACCCAGCGGAGGTCTATGCCTACGGCACGGTGATCGGCACGGGCAACGCGGTTGTTGCCTGGCATCATGAACAGCAAACCGAGGGGGTCAGGGGATGACTAAGAGTATTGTGGAAAGGGTGTTTATCGTCTCCGGAATGCCCCATATCCTGCTGGGCGCCGATCGCTCACCCTATTGGAAATCGCTCCAGGACAGCTACGCCCAGGTGCGGGCCGATCTGGAGGCCTGTGACGCCGATATGATTCTCTATTTTTCGACCCAGTGGCTGTCGGTGATCGGCTACCTGTTCCAGGCCGATCCGAAGCCCAGCTGGACCTTTGTCGATCAGGACTGGCACGACCTTGGTTCCATTCCCTATGAATTCGACATTGATGTTGATTTTGCGCCTTTCTATGCCCAAGAGGTGGATAAATTAGGCCACCATACCGCGTTGGTGAACTACCATGGTTTTCCCATCGACGCGGGCACGGTGGTGGCGCAGAAACTGTTGAACCCGGACAACCGCCTACCCGCAGCCATGGTCAGCTGCAATATGTACTCAGAAAAGAACGAGATGTTGTCGATCGGTTTTGCTGGCGCACACGCCCTCGAACGCAGCGGCAGAAAGGCGGTGGTAGTACTGGTTTCCAATCTGTCCAATCGGTTCCATGTGCATGAGATCGATCCAACCCAGGACCGCATTTCCTCGGCCAAGGACAACGAGTGGAACCTCAAGATCCTTGAGTTATTGGCCGAGGGTCGGATGGAAGATGTGGCGCAATGTGCCAGGGATGCCGCCCGAGAAGCCAATGGCGACATGGGCTTTCGCGGGCTCTGGTGGCTCAATGGACTGTTGGGTCAGACCAATCATTTCAAGGGTCATGTGTACGATTACCAGCCCGTCTGGGGCGCAGGCGGTGCCTTGGTGCGCTTGGACCCAACGGTGCCCGTCAGGCCACAAGCGCATTTGGAGACCGAAGCAGAAAGCGATGTAATCGCCTCGGCCACCCTACACGATCCCAAATTACGCCAGGGGGCTCCTGCCCCACCCGCGCAAGCCGAACCCGCTGGGGCAGCGTCGGAGCCTCGACCCGCCCCTGTTGTTACGCCTGTTACACCCGCGCCGACCGCTTCGCACAAAATAGATGTCCAAGCCGCCCCCAAACCGGTGGGCGCCTATCCCCATGCCCGGCGGGAAGGCGACTTGCTCTTCCTATCGGGAATCGGCCCACGTAAACCGGGCACGACCGTCATACCCGGTGTGACCCTCGATGGGGATGGCAACGTACTGACCTCCGATATCGAAGCACAAACCCGATCTGTCATTGAGAACGTGCGCGTCATTCTCAATGCATCAGGGAGTTCCATGGACCGGATCATCGATATTCAGGTCTTCCTCACGGATATGAAAAATGACTTCGCGAAATTTAATGAGATTTACGCCGAGACATTTGCTCCGATCGGGGCCACCCGAACCACGGTAGAGGTCAACTCTCTGCCAACGCCGATCGCCGTCGAATTTAAGGTCATAGCCAAAGCCTGATACCAACAAAAGGAGCCGTCATGCCGAAGACACCTGCTTTCTTGACCCGTTACCTGGAACAATTAAATGGAGCGCCGATCAATACCGCCGCCGCAGCGGTCTATGCTTCGCTCGACCATGTGGCCCAGTCATCTCCGTCGGTGGCAACCGCGATCATCAAAGAGTATCGCGATCAGTGCAGCTATCTCAAACTGATTGCATCGGAAAACTACAGCTCGTTGGCTACCCAGATGGCTATGGGCAACCTGCTCACCGATAAGTACTCCGAGGGTTATCCCAAGCATCGTTTTTACGCGGGTTGCGACAATGTGGACGATGTGGAAGGAGAAGCTGTGGACCTGGCCAAACAGCTCTTTGGCGCGGACCATGCTTATGTACAGCCCCATTCCGGAGCGGACGCCAACCTGGTCGCCTTCCTCTCCATTCTGGCGGCCCGTTCACAGAACCCCGAAATGGAGAAGCTGGGCGCAAAGTCGGCCATGGACCTTTCCGAAGAAGACTGGTTGGTGGTTCGCAAAGAACTTCAGAGCAAGCGCATGCTGGCCCTGGACCTGTACTCGGGCGGTCATCTGACCCATGGCTACCGGCTCAATATTTCCGGACTTCTATTCGAGTCTTCCTCTTATTCCGTGGACCCCGACACCTATACCTTAAATCTGGACAAGATTCGCGAACAACTCCACGAGATCAAACCGTTCCTGCTGGTCGCGGGCTACAGCGCCTACCCCCGCAAGATCGATTTTGCCCGTATGCGCGAGCTTGCCGATGAGGTGGGCGCGGTCTTTATGGTAGACATGGCGCACTTTGCCGGTCTGGTCGCGGGCAAGGTCTTCACGGGTAACTACGACCCGGTGCCTCACGCCCACGTGGTGACCACCACCACCCACAAGACACTGCGCGGCCCAAGGGGCGGCATGGTGCTGTGTAAAGATGAGTTTGCGGAATTCGTGAACAAGGGATGTCCTGCCATTCTCGGTGGGCCCTTGCCCCATGTGATGGCGGCCAAGGCGGTCGCTTTCAGAGAGGCATTGCAACCGAGTTTCAGGGAATACGCAGCCCAGATTGTCAGCAACGCTCAAGCTCTGGCCGAGGGCCTGATGGGTCACGGTATTCCGGTGCTCACGGGCGGCACAGACAACCATCTGATGTTGATTGATGTCAATAAGGGTTCCGGCTTGACCGGCCGTCAGGCGGCCACGGCCACCCGCTCCTGCGGCATTACCCTGAATCGCAACACCATCCCATTCGACCCCAACGGGGCCTGGTACACCAGCGGATTACGGATCGGAACCCCGGCTCTCACCAGCCTGGGTATGGGCACGGGCGAGATGGCCGAGATCGCCGATATTTTCCAGATGGTGCTTTCCAATACAACTGCGGCGGTCAAGACCAAAGGCAAGCAAAAGGGCCAGACCAGTCAGGTCAAGTACCACCTTGCCGATACCGTGATCGAAGAGGCGCGCGGGCGGGTAGCCGACCTGCTGAACCGTTTCCCGCTCTATCCGGAACTGGATCTGCCCATGTTGCGCGATTGGGTCTCGGAAGCTTAGAAGACCGGGCCGCCGGTCATTTCTGGCGGCCCCGTCTCTAACCCGATCTGTTCCATTATACCATGGGCCTTTTTCAGGCGATCCTTCTCAGCGCTTGGGTGAGTAGGCCGTTGCTGTCGGCGTTGGCCAGTGTTGCAAAATCTCGCGGGGTAACCACCGGGGATGCGAGAACATTGATCACGGTCTGCAAGGCCTCGGCCCGCAGATGTGTTGCTAGAATGAGCATTTGTTGGGTACTTGCCTTCTCAGACCAGGCGCGACACATGAGGTAGACCCAAGCAGGGAAGCAGAGTGCCAAACCCCATACAAGCCGGGAATCAATGCCGGCTGGTTCTAGCATGTAAAGCGAGAATAGGATACTGAAGACAAGAATCACCAGAGACATATAAACTCGGAAGAATATCTGGTTCCTGCGCAGAACATGCTGTAGATAAGAGCGAAGGCTGCCTCGATTGATGCTTTCCTCTTGTGCGCCCATGGGGGCCGGGTCGGTTTGGTAGTCTATGAGAATGGCGTTTAAGGTGTCCATGAGATCAATCCTCCAATTAGGGATAGGCCAGGCGTTGAAGCGCCGGCCCATAGGGCTGTGCGAAATGCTGCAAAACATGAATCAGCAATTTATAGCGAATCAAACGGTGCCGGCTGTGGACGGGCTGGTTTGACTGGTTTTGTTCGTTGATCACGGAGCAGACCCTGTGTTTTTTCAGAACGTCGCCAAGCAGCGTCGTCCTGCACAGGGACAGGTCAAAGACGCCCTTGAAATCAACGGGAACCCGTTCCAGGAAGGTGTCCAGGCAATGTGTGCCATCGCACAGTTCGATGAAACGGGCCGGGGCAAGAGCATCGCCCAGTAAATCTTCAAGATAGGGGCGATCAAAGGTTGCCTGGAGGGGAAACGGGGACACCAGTTTTTGCAGAAGTTTTGACAACTCGCGACGCGCCGTTTCGCAATCCGTGTTGGCAGCGGGAAGCGTATTTTTGGCGATGGTTGTACGATCATTGAGGATACGAATGACGCGATCCGTATCGGAAATCTGGTTGGGCTGGAAGGGTACTGCGTGTGTATGAAAAAGAAGTGTAATCGCGGAACGGGTTTCAAGCGCGTGCGTCAAGTCGCTCAGACAGGCCTCACGATAAACGGCAACGCCCAACTCTTCGACCTCGCAACAGATCAGGTCGATCAATCGAAAATGTTGGCAGAGTTGATCATCCAACCATTTGCGATCCGCCAGACGGTTCCTGGAGACCACAAAAGACGCGTAGGTATCTTCGTCTTTTTCGAGATCTGCCTTGAAAGCATTGAGGTTCGATGGAATACCGACGAGCAGGGCGCAGTCGTGCGGCGTCATATCCTTTTGCTCGGAAGAGCAAGAATGGATCGCGCTTGATTGGGTTAATGTTGTCATGCTTTCAACGTCCTTTAAGGTTTCAAATTGAATGGTTGGGGATTGAGCTTCATTGGATCAAAAGTAATTCATTCTAACCCCTCCTGTTGGACTCCTTGGATGGGCACCCCTCGGTGTCTTGCCCTTACAAGGTTCATGGCAAACCGTCTGAGATTTTCTACATTTTTCTTTTCTTTTTTGTATCGTGCTGCCGCAAAACAGCTTAGGGTGCTCGCCCGGTCGTAGCTCGAAATATGGAACAGGCAGGAATCGTGTTGCCAGACCAGCAGTAATTCTTTCACCTCCTACATTGACGAAAAGCTCTGGTGCATAGAGGTTTCCATAAACGATCAACCACTTCCGAAGACAACCAGCTGTTTCTGTCCAAAGCGGGATACGCCTTTCTTTTCAACCCTTGCCATGAATGAGGATACTGGGCTCGGGCTGTAGGTTGAGACATAGCCCGAGAAGTTCTGAGACACCTACCCCTGTAGCCAGAGCGCTACCCTGGCTCCTGTCAACTCGTATCACGATTGAATCGGGTCGGGGCTGGCCGGCGGCGTTTCAGTGCGCCACTCTCTTGAGGACCTGGTGGCGGGGGTCCAGCTTCCAATCTACGCCTGCGGGTAATTCGAGCCGCGTTTTCCCGTTGCTGAAGAGCAGGCGCTGGTAGCGGGTGCCAGACGTTTCAATGAGCGCCACTTCCATCGGCATGTTGAAATCGGGGTCGCCCCAATCAAGCGATACGAACCCCTGTTCCTGGTGCACCTTCAGCTCAGGTAGATCGGCCTTATGACAGTAGCGTTGGAAAAACCAGTCCAGGTCCTTCTTCGCAAGAGATTCAGCCAGTGACGCAAAATCGTCCGTGGTCACATACCCCTCCAGCGAAGCAAAGCGGGTAAGTAACGCGTTAAAGGGCGCATCCTCCATGAGGTAACGCAGCGTGTGCAATACCAGAGCGCCTTTTTTATAGATATCGGCCCCAAAAACCTTCGAACTCAAACTGCCAAAACGCACCATGGGCATGCGGTTACGGATCATGGCCCGGGTTCTCAGGCGCATGGCCGCAGCAGCCTCAACGCCAGATAGATGCTCGCGATAGAGAACCTCTGTATAGGTGGCAAATCCCTCGTGCAACCAGGCATCGCCCCAATCGGCGACACTCAGCATATTGCCCCACCACTCGTGAGCAAGCTCGTGTAACAACAAATCATCCACCCCATTGTTCTGCCGAAAATGGGCGCCATAACTGTTGATGGTTTGGTGTTCCATGCCCAGGTAGGCCGTGTGTACGATGCCTAGTTTTTCTTCCATCCAAGGATAGGGTGCGAAGCGCGTGTTCATGAACTCCAGGTAGCGGATGGTCTGGTCCAGCAAGTCTTTTTTCTTCTGTGCATAGTCCCTTGGGTCATTTGAAAGCTGATCTGCCTTTTGGTACTCACGCAACACATAAAAAATAATCGGCAACTCGCGTGCGCCTTTCCAGGTTCGTTGGTGGATCTCGTAATCGGCGATATTAACGCTGAGGTTATAGTTACTGATGGGGTAACGCGTGGTCCAATGGAAGGTTCGCTTGCCCGGCCCTGCCGGCTCAATTTTGTCAAGGAGACCATTGGCGGCGCAGTAAAGCGGTTCGGGAACCGTTATGCGCAACGCAACACCTTCTATTTTATCTGAGGGATGCGCCTTGCAGGGGTACCATACCTGCCCTCCCAAACCTTGACAGCTGACGCCGATCCAGGGCTCTCCCGCATCGGTTCTGCTCCAGTTCACACCGCCGTCCCATGGCGGGTGGACGGCTTCTTTTGGTGTGCCCTGGTAATCAATACGAACAACAATGCGTTTGCCCATTTTATGGGGGGTCCCAACAAAGAGTTTGTGGTGGACCCGCTTGAAAGGTCTGAGTTGTCCATCAATCCGGGCCTCTGTCACCTTGAGGTCTGCGTAGAGGTCAAGTTCAATAGAGGTCATGCCCGCCGTCAACAAATCCAGTTCTAATTCGGCCCGACCCGCGATAGTTTTCTTCTCCGGAAAAAACTCTACGTCCAGGCGAAGACCCTTGACGTCGTAGCCCGCCTGATTCGGAGACAGACGGCCCCCCGTATCCAAAGCAGGTGGTTCATCGACGAGGAAAAGCATTAACAGAAGTGAATAAATCATGGGTCCTCCATGTATTAAGAAGGGAACGCTCTTCTTAATCTTACGGAAGTATTTCGGGGAAGGGGAATCCTTTTGTTATAATTGCTTGAAAATATTCTTTTGCTAAGGAGGATTATTTGTCTATCAGAATCCGTTTTCTTCTGGTCGTTATCGCTACGGCGCTGCTCTCACCCGCGTTTTTAACTGCCGGAAAACCCGTCAATGTCAATCGTTCAGGTGTTGCCATCAAGGGTTATGATCCTGTCGCCTACTTCAAGGACGCCCTTCCCACCAAGGGCTCGGTGTCGTTCAGCACCACCTGGAAAGAGGCCAATTGGCACTTTACCAACCAGGGAAATCTGGATGCCTTTAAGGCCGATCCCGAGAAATACGCCCCTCAATACGGTGGTTATTGTGCCTGGGCCGTCAGCAAGGGGAGCACGGCCAATATTGATCCCCAAGCCTTCAAGATTGTGACTGGCAAACTCTACTTGAACTACAGCCTGAAGATCCAAAAAAAGTGGGAAGGCGACATTCCTGGGAACATTCGCAAGGCCGATGCCAACTGGCCAGGCGTTATTGAATGAATTATCTGGCCGAAATATCGATACAGAAAGGTACGCCCAGTTCGTCAGCCAACCGTGAAAGCTCCTGGCGACAGCGATTGAGCCCTTGTTGATCCATGGATCGCGTGGCCCAGTCCTCGCGCAGAGATTCAAGCTGACCGAACAGCTCTCGAAAGGGCGGGTCATTGGGGTCAGGAATCTCGAAGAAAAAAGCCAGAGTTGCTTCAAAATTGCCATCCTGGGCTGAACCCAGGATGGTGACCCGGTCGATCGCTCTGGCCTCGCGCGGGGCTCCTGGATACCAAGCAGGCAGCATGGGGGTTGACACATGTCTCTCAAACACCTTGCCGTTGCCGTCATTTAGATCGGACCAACGGTCATGGACCACCTCGCTGCCATCGCGAAAGGTAAGCGCCACCTGTTTGATGCGCATGGTTCGGCTGGCCTCGAAACGAAGTCCATATATATAAAGGTGTCTGGCACGCGCCTCTAAGACAACCGGCACAAAGGACCAGACGCCTTCGTTCTTGACTTCCGAAGGAAGGGTCGGCCTTTTGCCGAAAAGTGCGGTATTCTTAACCGGCACTTCCAAGGAATTGGCGCCACGACGATCAACCCGACTGTCCGATGCTTCGGCCAAAGCCCGATAAAAGTTATCCAGATCCTCATGGAGAAGGGCCGCAGAGGGGGGGCGTCCCTGGTTAAACTCCAGGATAAGGTCACGAAGCCGCCATTGGAGCTTTGTGAAACTGCGTTCGGGCTCGCCGGTTGGTCGTAGCTGAGCCAGGCCCGGCAAGAGCACTGACCCAAGTATCAGAAGAACCAAGGTCTTGTGTTTCATTTTTAGGCTGGGACCATGAGAATCAGGCGTACGGCGTCAAGCCGGGTCTGAGAAGCCTCCAAATAATCGAGGATGGTGTGCAGCGTCTCTTCAATGTAATCGAGTTCATCCTCGCGGATGCTCGGGTTGATGGCACGCAGGGCTTTCAGGCGATCATATTCATCCTTGAGACTGTACATGGCTTCCTGTTCGGCATTCTCTACCATCTGGCCGGCTTGTGCCTCGGCTGCCGCATTGGCAACAACCAGCAGTGACTCCACGATTTGTGTCAAGGCATCACGCATCTTGTGTAACTTGGACTTGGGACCCTTGTCCAGCTCAACCTCGGTCACCAGAGCCAACAAATCGGGCCGCGATTTTCGGTTGTTATCCACCGCAATGCGAATAGGGGTGGGTGGCAGGAAACGGGCGAGCCGGGCTTCGTCGCCGCCAGGCGATTCCACAATGAAATTACATTCCAGCAACATACCGGGTTCCGGCGCATCCTTCCAGACCGCAAAACTGGTTGCGCCCCGGTCCATGCTCAGCAACAGGTCGATGGCGCCGCTGACCATGGGATGGTCAAAACTAAGGAATGCAAGCTCTTCCCTGCTGACCGCAACCCCGCGATCATAGGTCACTTCCAGGCCATCCTCTGAAAGGCCAGGGAAAGACTCCACCGACATCTGAGCCGTGGGCAGGACAATCTGGGTATGCAACTCTTCCTGGTCCTCCACGGCAATATTGAAGACTTCAAAGACCTCGTCCATGAACAGCTTGATTTCCAAATCGTCATCAAGTTCTTCTATTTTTTCGACCAGATCGTCCGCTTCCTCTTTGTTAAACGAACGCAATTCCAGGAGTCGGTCTCGACCCGCTTCTATTTTCCCGCGTAGCTCCTGGGCGAAGACTCGGCTTTTCTCGATGAAAGCTGCCATCTTCTCGGGCTGGTCGGCCGCTTCGAAAATGGTGAACATGTCGCCCTTGATGTGTTCGTAGATAAAATCGCCCTCGAGCAGGTGGTTCTCAAACGCGTCCAAGCCGTCTTTAAACCACTGGTAAAGGCACTCCAGTGGACTGCCCTCGGGGTAGGGAATGTAAATCTCAATGTCATTGTGCTGACCAATGCGATCCAGGCGACCAATGCGCTGCTCCAACAGAGCGGGGTTGAGCGGCAGATCAAAAAGGATCAGCTTGCTGGCAAACTGGAAATTACGCCCCTCGCTGCCAATTTCGGAGCAAAGCAAAATTTGCGCGCCACCCGGTTTGGCAAAATAGGCGGCTTGCCGATCCCGCTCAACCAGGTTAAGTTCTTCGTGGAAAACAGCCACATCCAGGTCTTTGGTGAGACCGAACCATTCCTGAAGGGCCAGCACGATAGACTTACGCGAACAGATGAGTAGAAACTTGTCGTCCGGGTTCTTGCGCAGAAAGGGCACCAGCCACTGCAAACGTGGGTCTTCGCGCCAGGCCCTCTGCAAAAGACGTTTGGTTGTTTGGGCGCTTTTCTGTTTGAGCGCGATTTCGATGGCGGGCGAGCCTGCCAACAAGCGTTGACCCACTTCGCTGTCGACGAGGTCGACCAGCGCAAATTTAACGAATTCGTCGTAGGATGCATTGGAGGGCAGCTTAATGGGGTAGACCTTGCGCTTGGGCAAGCCTGGCAATACTTTGCGGTGGTTGCGAAAGACCATTCGGCCCGTACCGTGCCGGTCAATCAGTGCGTGCACAAAAGCTTGTCCCTGCTGCAGACTGAAACTATCGTCCCTGGGTGCCAGCTCAAGCAGAGCGGGATCATTGGGAAAGAGTTCGGCCACATCCTCGGCAATTCCCGCAGCCTTGCCCGACAGGACCCGATCAGTGATCTTTGCGAGTCGCGCATAAACGTCGCTTTCTGATTTGAACTCTTCGAAAGAAATAAAGCGCTCGGGGTCCAGCAGTCGCAGACGCCCGAAATGGCTCTCCATGCCCAACTGACGGGGTGTTGCTGTCAACAGCAACAATCCGCCGCAAACCTGAGAAAGCGATTCCACCAGACTGTATTGGGGGGCACTGCCTTCCTTCGACCAGAAGAGGTGGTGGGCTTCATCGACAATAACCAGGTCCCAGTCCGCCTCGAGAACTTGTCCGGCAAGCTCTTCTTCTTTGACCAGCTCGTTGATATCTTGAAGTACCCACTGATGGGCCATATAAGGATTAAGTCCCGGATGCGTGGTGTTCAGGGCCTCTGCCTGCTTGGGAATCATGATCGTGAAGAGCATGTTGAACTTGCGGTAAAACTCCGTGAGCCACTGGGTGACCAGTGTTCCAGGCACCAGACAGAGAACCCGCTTCACTTCTCCGGTAATAATCAAGCGATGCAGGATGAGCGCCGCCTCGATGGTTTTCCCCAGGCCCACTTCATCCGAAAGCAAAACGCGCGGGTGACGTCTTCGCGTTACCTCATGGGCAATGTAGAGCTGATGGGGTATCAGCTCAATACGGGCGCCCAGTAAGCCGCGACAATCCGTGGCAAGGCTTCGGTGCTTCAACTCCCAGGCCTTGCACCGCAAGTCAAAGGACTTGGGCTTGTTGATGAATCCGGCCAACAGCTTCAAATGAGGCTTGTTGTACACGATAGCGTGATCCAGTTCAGTTTCGGGCAATAATTCGGTTTCCCCCAAATAGAACATCAACCCATTCTGTTCTTTGACCTCTTTGACAACAAAAAAATTACCGTCGTTGTCGCGAACACTCTCGCCGATTTCAAAGACCACGCGCTTGAGGGGGATCTTGTCTCGTGCGTAGGTCCGTTCCGCCTCACTGGCGGGGAAAAGTACCTGAATCTCTCGATTCCCTATTTGTTTGATGATTCCAAGGCCTAACGATAACTCACCCAAACTGGCACATCGTTGGCCAACCGTCCACTCCGACATCTCCCCTCCTAAACTCAGGCACCGAGCATGCGCACACACCGGCCGATATTATGCCACAAGCATTTCCAATATTGAAGTGTTGCTGTATTTCCAAGGCGCATTAATGAGTATGGAACGTTGCTGATTCTATCATATTCAGCACAGATATCGAAAATCTTCACCGCGAAATAGCCAAGGAGATAAGATTTCCCGGAGAATGGGTCGGAAATTCCAGCCACTTGCCCCTTCTTTCCAGATACTTTTGTTACTCGGATGATCAGCTCTCCGTAATATCTTCCGGCCCATCGAGCGGCGGGACCGTTTTGCTGAGACGAATAAACAAGCCACGAATGAACATGGCCAGCAGATAGTACAAGCTGGTGACCACAAATAAAATGGCAAGCCCGAAAAGGGGCCACAGGCTGATAAGCAACACCAGAATAGCGTAGTTGACCCATTTGATTTTGTAACGGTGAATGAAAAAACTCCCCGGAGTGTCGAATCGGACTCGGGAAATCATGGAAATACTGATCACCATCATGATGACCCACGAGGCTTGGAAAAGATTGGATTTTGTCAGGTAGGACATCACGGCCAGATCTTGAATAGGTTGGTAAGTCAGCGTCCAATCGTGGAAAAGAGGCAAGGCCAAGAGCACAAAAGCGGCAGCTGGAATGGGCAAGCCGACAAAATGGGATTTTCCATAGATGGAAGCGGTTACATTAAAGCGCGCCAGCCGGATTCCACCGCAGACCAGGTACATGATCGGCAACAGATAGTAGATCTGGTCTGTTTTTTGTTCGTGCAGAAAGAAATGAGAGTAGATGAGACAGGGTGCAACCCCAAAGCCGACCAGGTCAGCCAGCGAGTCGTATTGGATCCCAAAATCGGTGGCGGTATTTGTGAGTCGCGCAACCTTGCCATCCAGCGCGTCCATGACCATGGCTAGAATTACCAGGTGACA
>Ga0316189_10003454_pt1 | contig 15334 bp, 10 predicted proteins | sample LowCovwburrow_MG_FD_204930 | JGI IMG/M metagenome (GOLD analysis project Ga0316189, IMG submission 204930) | Coastal sediment microbial communities from Maine, United States - Lowes Cove worm burrow | ecosystem: Environmental > Aquatic > Marine > Coastal > Sediment | place: USA: Maine... | reverse complement strand
TCGTTTGGATTACCGGTGCACACGGATTCATCGGCAGGCACCTTGCATTTCGCCTTTCCGGGCAGGGACATCGTGTATACGGACTTGGGCATGGCGTATGGCCAGAGATTGATGCCTCTCGGTGGGGTATTGCCGGGTGGTTGAATGCAGATATTAATGCATCGAATCTCGACTCCCTGGCAATTAAATCGGGAGAACCTGAGTGGTTATTTCACCTGGCGGGAGGTTCGACTGTAGGCGGATCATTTGCTAACCCGCTTGAGGACTTTTCACGGACTGTAACTACGACAGCGCACCTGCTTGACTGGCTCCGCACACACGCATCAGGTTGCCGTGTTATTGCCGTGTCAAGTGCTGCTGTCTATGGTTCGCAATTCAGCGACAACATACCTGAGTCTGCCGCAACCAGCCCGTATTCCCCATATGGTTATCACAAGCTTATGATGGAACAGCTTTGTCACGCTTTTAATGACAATTTCGGGTTAAAAGCTGTAATAGTCCGCCTATTCTCTGTTTATGGGCCGTGGCTTCGGAAGCAGCTATTGTGGGATTTGTGTTCAAAGATAGCCGCTGGTGCTGACACTATTCAGCTTGGTGGTACCGGCAACGAACGCCGAGACTGGACTGATGTGCGAGATATTGTCCGCTTGCTTGAACTTGCAGCAACTGCAGCAGACGATCAAACAACCGTAATCAATGGTGGGACCGGTGTGTCCACCACAGTGAGAGAAATTGCCGAGCTTGTGACATCGGCCTGGTCAACAGCGACACCATTGAAATTCTCTGGCGATATCCGACCCGGTGACCCGTTCAGCCTTGTAGCAGATGGCCGGCACATTAGGGATCTCGGATTTAATTGGGAGATTAGTGTTAAGGAAGGAATAAGCTCGTACGTCGATTGGTTCAGAGAGTACAGGAGTTAGTAGTTATCATACGCATAGCTTTCACCCTCATTGGTGGCCGGTTCTGGACTGGGGGTTACAACTATCTGCTAAACGTGTTGCGAGCGATGGATGCTTATGTAGCAGAAAGAGTTAGACCAATTCTTTTCGTAGGAAATGATGTCGACGAAGAGGATATCTTACTGTTTCGCAATCTGGATGGTGTGGAGGTCATTCGATCGGAAATTTTTAATGGTAGTAACACTAATGCGCGACTCACACAGGCATTTCTGTATGGGAAAGATCGTGCTGCGGAGCGAATATTCGAAGAACATGCAATTGATGTCGTGTTTGAGCCTGCTGCATACTATGGCTGGCGCTTCGCTGTGCCCGCCATCGCCTGGGTGCCGGATTTTCAGCATCGGCATCTGCCAGAAATGTTCGAGAGAAAAACTTATTGGAAACGGGAATTGCGTGTCAGGGCTCAGGTGGCAACAGGGCGACATATATTGTTGAGCAGTGAAGATGCCAGGAGAGACTGTGAAAAATTTTATCCTGGATCCAGGGGGAGAACCTCTGTTGTTCGATTTGCAGTTATAGCAGACATTGGTTCAATGGTGTCTAATCCGGCCGAAATCGCCTCTGCATATGGTTTGCCAAAGTATTTTTTTTATCTTCCAAACCAATTCTGGAAGCATAAGAATCACGCATTGGTTATTGAGGCCATCGCAGAACTTAGAGGTCGGGGAAAGGAAGTGGTTGTAGCGGTGTCCGGTAAGCAGGAGGATCCCTATAATCCAGGTCATTACAAAACCATTGAGGCATTGATTCAGGCTCGTGGTGTTTCTGAGAATTTTAGAATACTTGGCATGATACCCCATGATCATCTTTACGCATTGATGCGTTCATGCAGTGCGCTTATTAATCCTTCGCTGTGCGAGGGTTGGAGCACTACTGTTGAGGAGGCGAAATCACTGGGTGTGCCGATGTTGCTTTCTGATCTTTCTGTCCACCGGGAACAGGTAGGGCAAGATGCAAAGTTCTTCGATCCTGGTTCTGTAAAACAGCTTGCCGACCTTATGTCGGAGTATGAGCCGGTGGCTGTTCAGACCCGGAAACTAAACGAGGAAAAGGCAATTGAATCTGCTCGGTTCAGAGTGGAACAGTTTGCGCTGGATTTCGAGAAAGCCATAGAGCAAAGGCTTGGCGTACAGGATGCAAAGTGAACCCGGGCGTGCGTTTTTTCTATTCCTCTTTAGGGATTGAGGGTGCCTAGAATTACCGTAATTACAGTGTGTTACAATAGTGCCAGGACTATAGAGGCCACATTGTCATCTATCGCTGCACAAACATTCAAAGACATTGAACATATAATTGTAGATGGGGGTTCGACAGATCATACATTGGAAATTGTTGGCCAATGGCGAGGCCATGAGATATGCCTTGTATCGGAACCGGATAAGGGTATCTATGATGCAATGAACAAGGGGTTGGCGTTGGCAGATGGAGAGGTGGTTGGATTTTTGAACTCTGATGATCTTTACGCAGACTGCTTCGTATTGGAACAGGTTGCTGACGTCTTCACAGACGGTACTATTGAAGCGAGTTTTGCGGACCTGATTTACGTCGATAAAGAGGATATAGACACCGTTGTTAGGTACTGGAAGTCGTCTTCATTTTGCGACGGGGCTTTCTCATCAGGCTGGTGTCCTGCACACCCCACCTTTTATGCGCGAAAATCCGTTTTTAGCCGTTTAGGTAATTTTGACGAGTCTTACAAGCTCGCTGCGGATGCAGAGTTGATGATGCGTTTTCTTGAATGTGGTCATATTTCCTCGCGCTATGTCCCCAATGTGTGGGTGAAGATGCGCGTAGGTGGTGAAACAAACCGGAGTTTGCGCAACATTATTAAGCAGAACCAGGAAATACTTGATGCCTTGAAAAGACACGGACTGCATTTCTCGGCAACACACTTCGCATGGAAGAAAATCATGGCGAGGGTTATGCAGCGCTGGCAAAGGCCGAATGCAAGCTAGTCGAATACTTGTAACGGGGGCCAACGGCTTTGTGGGACGCGCATTGTCAAATGAGTTAGTGCGTCATGGCTATGATGTATGTTGCGCGGTACGCAGTATATCCAGTGCAACAAGACAATCCGGCAAACTGGTTGAGGTAGGTGATATCGGTCGGAAGACAAATTGGTATGAGGCGGTAGCTGGTGTTGATACTGTTATCCATCTGGCAGCGCGTGTGCATGTATTGCAGGATACAGCTTGCGATCCTTTGGCAGAGTTTCGAGCGGTGAATGTTGAAGGCTCAGAGAAGCTTGCGAGGGACGCTGCAAGTGCGGGGGTCCGGCGTATAGTTTATGTGAGTTCAATAGGCGTAAATGGAAATTATACGGAGGGTGTTCCATTCACGGAGAAAGATAATAGTGCCCCTTATGATGCATATACGGTATCGAAGTATGAGGCGGAGCGGGCGATATTCAGTGTGGCAGACCAAACGGGGATAGAGGTGGTTGTTTTACGCCCCCCCTTGGTTTATGGGCCAGGCAATCCGGGTAATTTTTTACGTCTATTGAAAATGGTAGAGCGAGGCATACCCTTGCCGTTGGCATCAATCCAGAACAACCGAAGCATGATATATTTGGGGAATCTGGTGGATGCCTTGATTACTACTGCGACTCACGCTGAAGCTGGAGGGAAGACTTATTTGGTGAGCGACGACGAAGATATATCGATACCAGAATTGATTCGTCAAATTGCCTGCCTCATGGGGAGGCAACCAAGACTTTGGGCGATTCCCTTGAAAGTACTCCGGATAGCGGGAAAAGTTGCCGGTAAGTCTTCTGAGCTGGAGAAGTTAGTCGGTTCGTTGGTAATTAATAGCAGCAAGATTCGCGCAGATTTGGGATGGTCCACACCCTATACCTTCGATGAAGGGCTTGCCGAAACAGTGAAATGGTTTCAGAGTATAAGCGGAAAACACCAGGCGCCTTAATTGTTGCGCTGGCATAGAAAAGATGGTTAAAAGAGTTTTTGATCTGGTGCTGGCCAGCATTGCCTTGGTCTTAACCGGTATCCCGATGATATTGATTGGCCTACTTGTAAGGCTGTCGTCTCCAGGGCCAGTTATCTATTGGTCTGATCGGGTTGGCCGGAATAATGTTATTTTCAGAATGCCAAAATTTCGAACCATGTCGGTCAATGCACCTGCTGTGGCAACACATCTAATGAATGATCCCGATGCCTATGTCACGCTTATAGGTAGATTTTTACGTAAGACAAGCATCGATGAATTACCGCAACTGTGGAGCATTCTAGTCGGTAGCATGAGTATTGTCGGACCCAGGCCTGCGCTGTTCAATCAGGACGACTTGATTGGGTTACGCACTGCGGCCGGCGTGGATAAACTGGCTCCTGGCCTTACAGGCTGGGCGCAGATCAATGGCCGGGATGAGCTTCCTATCCCGGAAAAAGTAGAACTGGATGTTGAATACATGCGCCGAAGGTCATTCATTCTTGATCTTAAGATTATTTATCTTACTATTATTAGGGTGTTGCGTCGTCATGGGGTGTCCCACTGACACAAAGACGGCCGAGCTTCCTTTTTTATTTCTGCGCATAATCTGGTAATCTCATGGTTTGTTGTGAGTGGGAAAAGCACCTCAAAGTGTTTTTTTTGCCATGGCAACGTTATCTCCTTAAAGAGAATCAGATTACTTCCGTGATAAATAAATTAGTTGATAACAGGCTGTTGGCGATTCTCCATGACTTGGCGATGATTCCGATCGCATGGTTAGGAGCGTACTGGCTGCGTTTTAATCTTGACCCGATACCTGAGCTATACCTGTCCGCCGCTTTTGAGACCATGGTTGTTGTTGTTGTTATCCAGGCAATTGCATTCAGATATTTTGGGCTATACCGGGGGGTGTGGAGATTTGCGTCCGTACCCGATCTTATCCGTATCGGAAAGGCTGTTCTGATTGGTATGGCCTTTTCAGCAATCATTATCTTTTTGATGTCGCGGATGGAAGGGGTGCCCCGGTCTGTATTTCCCGTTTACGGTCTGTTGCTGGTGTCGTTACTGGGTGCTTCCCGCCTGATTGTTCGTTACTCAAAGGATCGTACCATCTATGATGGCGCGGAAAGCAGAGTCCTGATTGTAGGAGCGGGGAAGGCGGGGGAAATGCTTGTCCGGGATTTGCTCCGAAGCCGGGATGGGAGCTATAAGATAGTTGGATTTGTTGACGATAAAATCAAGAATCAGGGGCGCGAAATACACGGTGTTCGTGTACTCGGTGCTTGTAATGAAATGATTGATTTTGTCGAGCGCCTCGGTGTCGATCTCATTGTGCTGGCGGTACCTTCGGCAAACACACAAAAAATGCGCCGTCTTGTAGAGTTATGTGAAAAAACAGGGATACCCTTTAGAACCTTGCCTCCATTGAACAGTTTGATGTCCGGCCAGGTCACGCTTAATCAGCTACGTGAGGTGTCAATTGATGATTTGCTGGGTAGAGAGCCGGTTTCTCTTGACTGGAAAGCCATAGACCAGGAACTCAGAGGTAAAGTCGTGCTGGTAACGGGGGCAGGTGGATCTATAGGATCCGAACTATGCCGGCAGATCGCCAGATTGGCACCAGCTCACCTGATTTTACTGGACAGTAGTGAATTTAATCTTTACTCAATTGAGAGAGAGCTTATGGACAGTTACTCCGGGCTCAAGGCTAGCCGCTACCTCTGTAGCGTAGTCGATAAAACCGGAGTAGAGAATATATTCCGCGAAGTACACCCGGAGATTGTATTTCATGCGGCGGCCTATAAGCATGTGCCGATGCTTGAAGACCAGATTCGAGAGGCGGTTACCAATAATATTCAGGGTACGCGCATAGTGGCTCAGCTGGCGGATCGCTTCGGTAGCAAGGCCTTCGTTATGATTTCAACCGATAAGGCGGTTAATCCGGCGAACGTGATGGGTTCAAGCAAAAGAGCAGCTGAAATTTTTTGCCAGAACCTTAATCAGAGATCCAGCACCCGTTTTGTCACCGTTCGCTTTGGGAATGTTCTGGGATCAGCGGGTAGTGTGGTTCCGCTATTCGGCGAACAGATAAAAAACGGCGGCCCCGTAACTGTCACCCATCGTGAAATTACTCGCTACTTCATGACTATCCCTGAGGCCAGTCAGCTGATCCTTCAGGCCAGTGTGATGGGGGATGGTGGTGAGATCTTTGTTCTGGATATGGGTGAACCAATCAAGATTTCCTATCTGGCTGAACAAATGATTCGGCTATCGGGAAAGGTTCCCGGGGAAGATATTGATATTGTCTATACTGGCCTGCGCCCGGGTGAAAAATTGTATGAAGAGCTTTTCCATGAAAAAGAAGCTTTGCAGAGTACGCCACACAAGAAAATCCTGCTGGCGAGGCACCGAACTTTTGAATGGGAGAGGCTCACCGAGATTCTGGATGGAATGTTAACTGCCTGTAATGCCAACAATGAAGGAAAATTGCGGAGTCTTTTGGGCGAAATGGTACCTGAGTGGAGCGGCTACAGTGCCGACGATTACGAACTGGTTCCAATGAAGGCTGAAGATACCGTGGAGTCTGCCGAGAAACCGAACATGTTGCACTAATATTGATTCAGGATGGAGCACACAATGAGTAGTAATAGAGTCATGATCCGCAAAGCCGTTTTTCCGGTCGCTGGTCTGGGTACACGCTTTCTTCCTGCCACAAAGGCCAATCCCAAGGAAATGTTGACAGTTGTTGACAAGCCGCTAATCCAGTACGCGGCTGAGGAAGCAATTGCGGCCGGGGTTGAAGAGTTGATTTTCGTTACCAGCAGCAGCAAACGTGCTATCGAAGACCACTTTGACAAGAACTTTGAAATGGAGACTGAGCTCGAGCGTAAAGGCAAAACAGAGCTGCTCAAGCTGGTTCGCAATGTAGTACCCAAAGGTGTTTCCTGTGTCTATGTGCGGCAACCGGAAGCGCTGGGTCTGGGGCATGCGGTATTGTGTGCCAAGCCGGTAGTGGGTAACGAGCCGTTTGCCGTAATTCTTGCGGATGACTTGATAGATGGTGGTGAGCACACGCACTGCATGGTGCAGATGGCTAAAACATTTGAATACAATCGTTGTAGCGTGCTTGGTGTTGAAGAGGTCCCACACGAGGACACGGAGAAATACGGCATCGTTAAGTCGGATCTGATTACAGAGGGACTGAGTCGAGTGAGCAGTATCGTCGAGAAGCCGAAGCCGGATGAAGCCCCCACCAATCTGGCCGTGGTTGGTCGATATATTCTGACACCCAGGATTTTTGAGTTACTGGAAAACATCCCCAAGGGCGCCGGTGGCGAACTGCAGTTAACCGATGCGATTGCGGCGCTTTTGAAGGAAGAGCAGGTTTTGGCCTACCAGTTCAAGGGCGAACGTTACGATTGCGGAAGTAAGCTCGGTTATCTGAAGGCGACTGTTGAATATGCCTTGCAGCACGATGAGCTGAGCGAGGAATTCCGCAGCTATTTGCGCGATCGCTTCGGCGAGAATGGTTCCAAGATAGCGTCCCTGATCAAGAGCGCGTGATTGCCAGTATCCTATTGAATATCTAGTGTTTTAGTTGAAATTCAATTAGGTCATCCGGCCACTCTAGTCACCGACTGATCCCAACAAATCAAATTCAGTCGGCAAGTGCGTTAGACTAGCGGTTTTGTTAAACAAGGTGGTTGTAACTGAAAACCGCCGCTTTGGCTTACCGTTCGTTAAATGCTCCAAAATTGTCTTCTCCCTGGCTGGATCGTCATTGTTGCTCTGGCAAGTATAGTCCTGCCGGGTCTGGCACATTCCGAGCCAAGTACCACAGGCCAAACCGGCCTGATCAATATGCCTGATGCGCGTGTCGAGCAGGATGGTACGTTTCGGCTTGGTACCAGCCACTTCTCACCGTATACAACGATCTGGAGTAGTGTCACCCTGCTGCCACGCCTTGAACTGTCGGGTCGGTATACCATCATTCAGGGCTTGTCGACTGAGCTCGGGCAGGGCTTTGGCGACTATAAGGACAAGGCATTCGATGCCAAGGGGCTGATCCTTAAAGAACACGAGTGGTGGCCAGATTTTTCCCTCGGCTACCAGGATTTCACCGGCACTGGCGTCTTCAAATCCAAATATGCAGTTGTGTCGAAATATTTTCGTGGCACCGACTACACACTGGGTTACGGCAACGATCGTATCGACGGATTCTTTGGTGGTATGCGCCACCGTTTTTCCTGGCACAAAAACCTCTCCGTTGTGGCCGAATACGATGCCAACGATTATCAGAACGATTTCCGTGCGGACGAATCGGGCGCCGATAATCGAAACGGTGGATGGACCTATGGTATCGAATACCGCAAAGGCTGGTTCGGGGCACAACTGGCAGCGCAGGATGATGATTTCGGCGGCAATGCCTGGGTGTCAGTGCCCCTGATGAAGCCCGAATTCGTGCCCAAGCTCGATGAGCCGGACCCGTATCCGGTCACTGAACCAAAGGCCGATATGCAACAGTGGCTGGCGAATACTGATTCAGCTGCGAAACTGGCGCACGCTCTTTACCAACGTGATTTCAAAAATATCAAACTGGGATTTGACGGCAGCACACTGGCCGTCAGCCTCACTAATACCCGAATCTCACAGATAGGCCGCGCCGTGGGGCGCGCCGCACGCATTATGCTGTCTCTGGGGCCTGCAGATATGACGGCCATGCAGATCACATACACTGATCGGGGCATGCCACTGTTGACGTATGATTTTGTCGATACCAGAAAACTTCGTCGTTACTTCGACGGACTGCTCTCTCGGGCCCAGCTGGATCACTATCTGGAAATCACCTGGCCTGATGGTTTGCAAGACACGCAGCTAACACTTGCAGACATCGAGCTACCGGCTGCAGACGCAGAAGATCTTTATCAGGATGTCCAGCGTACGGATGAGGGGCACCTGCTGAGCTACCGATTCGAGAACGAGGATCTGAGCACATTTCAAATCATACCCGTCAATCTGGCAGTATTTTTCAATGACCCGAATGGTGCCGCACGTTTTAATTTCTTCACGCGCGCTAACTATACGCGGCAGATCGGTGCCGGTCGGTTTTTTGAGGGTAGCACCGATCTCTCACTATACGAGGACGTTAGTAATGTGACCGAGGGGTCTAACAGCACGTTGCCGCACGTCCGTTCAGATATTGGTCTTTACCTGAAGGGCGATAGCGGTAGGCTCAAGTTAACTCGTATGCTCGTCAACCAGTTCCTGCAACCAGCCGAGCGCGTGTACGCTCGGCTGAGCGCGGGGATTTACGAAATGATGTATGCCGGTGCCGGTGGGCAGGTGTTGTATTTGCCACAAAAGGGTAACTGGGCAGCAGACCTGTCGGTAGACTGGTTACAACAACGTGCTACCGACAGGATGTTTGGATTTCGGAGCTACGATACTGTAACAGCGCTTGGCGCGGTCCACTACCGCATCCCCTCGTGGGGGCTGACGGCAACAGCGCGTGCGGGCCGGTTTCTGGCGAAGGACAAGGGGGTGCGTTTCGAGCTCAAGCGCCGCTTTCGATCAGGAATCACCTTTGGCGCCTGGTACACACGAACCGACGGCGACGATATCACTTCACCGGGCAGCCCGGGTGACCCCTACTATGATAAGGGGATTTTCGTTTCCATCCCGCTGGAAACCATGCTGACCCGAGATACAAAATCGCGTAGTGAGCTGTCGCTGGCGCCCTGGACCCGTGATGTCGGACAAATGGTGGTTTCTCCCGGTGATCTGTACACTATCGCCGAACGCAATTTAATGCTGGATGACCCGGACAATGGCGTAGCCAGTCGCTTGGGTCAGTAGCCAGGAAAACCGGATATCACGATTACTTAAAGATGAGAAAGTGGACTAAAGCTCTAATAGCCTTCCTGTTGGGGGTGTGTGCCGTTAGCAATGGAGCGGTAGGGGATCCCTCCGCCGATTATATCGAGCGCTTTCAGAACCTGTCGCCTGCGCAGCAGGAAGCGCTCCTTAAATCGGTCAAAAAGCAGGAGTCGTTATCATCGGGAACTGTCGAAGCGCCGGTTGAAGCCCCCTCGCTGGTGATTCCAGTGCTGCCTCAGTCGAGTCAATCCGTGACTGTTGTGGATGAGAAGGAAATGCCTGATGAGCCAGTCGCTGACGACCAGGAACCAGAGGCGACCGGCGAACCACTGAAACAATTCGGATACGACCTGTTTTCCGACGTTCCTTCGACGTTTGCGCCGGCCGCCGATATCCCTGTTGACGTGAACTATGTCATGGGTCCGGGGGATACCATTCAGGTGCAATTATTTGGCAAGGAGCACGCTGAGTACAGCTTGCTGGTACTAAGAGACGGGACCATACAGTTCCCGAGGATAGGGCCTATTTCGGTTGCCGGGTTGACGTTTGCAGAAATGCAGCAGACGCTAAAGGCAACGATAAACGAACAGTTTATCGGTGAGAAGTCGGTCATCACACTGGGTAAGCTGCGCTCCATAAGGGTGTTCATACTGGGTGATGTTCAGCATCCAGGTTCTTATACGGTTAGTGCCCTGTCGACCATGACCAATGCGTTGTTTGTTGGTGGCGGTGTGAGCGAAATAGGTTCACTACGCAAAATCCAGCTCAAACGCCGCGGAAAAGAGGTGGCCCGTATGGATCTTTATGATCTACTGTTATACGGTGACACCAGTCATGATGCGCGCCTCCAGCCCGGGGATGTCATTTTTGTTCCGCCGGTTGGTTCAACCCTGAGCGTGGCAGGTGAAGTCCGGCGACCTGCCATATACGAACTTCGGGATGAGCGATCGGTCGATCAGGCGCTGACCCTGGCGGGTGGCTTGCTGCCCACGGCGTATCCGCAGGCATCCCAGATTGAGCGCATAAACAAACGTGGCGAACGCACACTTATAGACCTGGATGCCGGAAAAAAAGCCGGTCTGCAAACCGCCGTTCAGGACGGTGATGTACTACGTATCTTTTCTGTACTGGAAAAGATGGAGAATGTCGTGCTGCTCTCGGGGCATGTGCAACGTCCCGGTGCTTATCAGTGGCGCCAGGATATGCGCGTCGCTGATCTCATTTCATCCATCGAAAGCGATCTGCTTCGCAGGCCGGATCTTGACTATGCCCTGGTCAAGCGCGAACTCAAACCCGATCACCGCATTGAGCTGTTTTCCGTGCGCCCCGGGGAGGCACTGCAAAATCCGGCGTCAGCAGAGAATATCCTGCTCAAACCGCGCGACGAGTTGATCCTGTTTGGCGCCATTAGCGATCGCAGTGAAATTGTCGAGCCGCTGGTGGAACAGCTGAACCAGCAGGCAACCCACCGGCAGCCCGCCCGGGTGGTCAGGGCCGATGGCCTGTTGCGCCATCCAGGTGAGTACCCGCTTGAGACAGACATGAAGATCAGTGACCTGATCCGTGCCGGAGGCGGGCTCGCGGAAGCAGCCTATGCATTGAGTGCGGAGCTCACCCGGTATGTTGTCATCGACGGGAGCAACCGGGAGGTAGATCATATTAACGTAGACCTCGCCGGGATACTCAAGGGCGTTGGGGTCGCCGACCTGACTCTGCAACCTTTCGATGACTTGCAAATCAAGCGACTGCCGGAATGGGAAACCGCGGCCAGGGTGGAAATAAAGGGTGAGGTGAGGTTCCCCGGAATTTACCCGATTGCCCGGGGCGAACAACTCAGCAAGGTACTGGAAAGAGCCGGTGGGCTTACAGATATTGCATTTCCTCGCGGCGCCGTGTTGCTAAGAGAGGAATTGCGCGAACGTGAGCGTCTGCAACTGGAGGAGCTGAGTCGGCGACTGGAAACAGACCTTGCCGCGCTGTCTTTGCAGCTGGCACAGGAAGAAGGCGGAAAAACACAGTCACTGGACTTTGTTCGGGAACTGGGCTCCCAGCTGCGTGCCGTAGAACCATTAGGGCGACTGGTTATTAACCTGCCTGAACTGCTTGAGGAGACAAAAAAAGGGCGGCGCAGTGATCTGGATGTGACACTAGGGGATGGCGACAAGTTGTATATACCGGCGCTTACCCAGGAAGTGACAGTCACGGGAGAGGTGTTCTACCCGACATCGCATCTTTACAAGAAGGGTACGGACCGCAAGAAGTATGTGGAGTGGAGCGGTGGTGTGACACGCAAGGCAGACACCAAGCATATCTATGTTGTCCGTGCTGATGGCAGTGTTGATACCGGTGGCGGTTTGTTCAGTCTCTCTGACCAGCACGATATCCAGCCGGGAGATACCATTGTCGTACCGTTGAATGTAGACCTTGTGAGACCGATCGCCAGATTGGCGAGTATCAGCAAAATCATTTTCCAGCTTGCGGCCGCGGCTGTCGGTGCCAAAGCGGTTGGCGTTTTTTAGGGCGTGTAACGGATATGTACGCAAAGAAGCCAACACACAGGTCGCAACAGCAGCAGGTCAGCAAGGGCTACCCGCGCCCATTGGATGATGCGGTTTATGCGACTCCATCTGACATCGATGATACTGAAATCAGCCTTGCCGATATTTTCGGGGTTATCGCCCGTTACCGCTGGGTGATACTAGGCCTGATGCTTCTGGTTGCACTGGCGGCCACTACGCTTGCTTTTTTGCTAACGCCGCAGTACCGCGCAGACATCCTGGTGCAGCCGGTGAGTGAGGCTGATGAGCAAGACCAGTATGCAGGCCTGCTCGGTCAATTGGGGGGAATTGCCAACCTGACTGGTATAAAAATGGACTCGCGGGAGAATAAGTACAAGTCCATCGCGACGCTGAAATCACGCCAGTTCACGGAACGATTTGTCGAACAGGAGAAGCTGCTGCCAATTTTGTTTGCGGACCTCTGGGATCAGGATGCCGGGAGCTGGCTGGTTGACGATAAGAGCGAGGTGCCGACCCTGCTCGACGCCTACGAGGTTTTCCACAAAAAAGTTCGTCGCGTCACTGAAGACCGGATGACCGGGATGGTGACGCTGTCAATTTCCTGGAGTGACCCGCAGTTAGCCGCAGACTGGGCTAACCGGATGATTCAGGCAGTCAATGCTACACTGCGCCGCGAGGTGGCCGAGGATTCAAATAAGGCCATTGCCTACCTGCAGACCCAACTCAAGCAAACCAGTGTCGTTGAATTGCAGGATGTTCTGCATCGCCTGATCGAATCCGAAATGAAAGAGGCTATTCTGGCGAATATCAACGAGGAATATGCGTTCAGGGTCATTGATCCAGCGGTAGCACCCGAAGAACCGTTCAGTCCCAAAATTCCTTCGTCGGCAGTGCTGGGCGTCGTGATTGGCGGTCTGGTGGGCCTGTTCGTGGCCTTGATACTGAATTACCGCCGGGTAAGGCGGACAAATTTAGAGGAGGAGGGCCTGCCCGTCAGTGGTTAGGGGTGGCTAGGGGCTGAACCGCCGCTACCGCCGCCTCCACCGCCGCCCAGAGCTGCAAGGGCGCCGGCGACCAGAACGCCTATACCAATGGCCACGCCTAAGCCCCGTTTACTCTCTTTTGCGTCCGGAGTCCCGGTTTCTGACGGTGCTTGCGCCTGCTGCTCAGGTTCCGGCTCCGGTTGCTTCTGCGGTACGCTCGGCTTTTGAATCTCCACTTCTACAGGGGCACTATCTATCTCAATCTGTATGGCTTCCTGAGCGTAAACGGGTTGGCTCAGTAAAATAGACCATGCGATAAACTGTAAAATCGGGTTTCTGGACATTTCGCGGTACTCGCGGTTGGGTAATTAATACAGTAAGTGACTGGATTAGGGGTACAATCGTCAATTGGCTGCGTGAAGTCAAGCATTTTCATCTCTCAACGGGCTTCTGTATTGGCGTTCCTGGCCGATGTATCTATTTGGGGATTTTTTGAAGATTCAACCATAGGTTGCGATAATCTATTCTAGTAGAATGTTAAGCTGCGCGTTAATAGGATTACAGATCAGATCTGGCTCAAGATAAATGTTGGACGTCTACAGACAATTTTACCGTTTCACCGGCGAACCCTTCCGGCTGGGACCTGACCACAGGTTCTCGCTGCATCACGCCAGTTATGCCAATGCAAAGTCATATCTCGATTACGCCATCTTTCAGGGAGAGGGGTTCGTCACCATTACCGGTGGCCCGGGGACCGGCAAGACTACCCTGATCAGTGAAATACTGTCAGTCGTCGATAAAGAAAAGATCCAAGTATCCACGTTGACCAGCACCCAGCTGGAGTCGCGCGACCTACTGCATATGGTCGCACACTCGTTCGGTATTGAGTCTGACGACAACAGCAAGGCCAATCTGCTGCTGGAAATTGAGTCGTTTCTGGTCAAGAAAATCCGTAATGGTCACCGGGCGATACTGATCGTCGATGAAGCACAGGGTCTTTCGGGAGGTGCTCTCGAAGAACTGCGCTTGCTGGCAAATCTCCAGTACGAATACCAGTTGCTGCTGCAGATCGTTCTGGTTGGGCAGGAGCAGCTACTGGAGTTAATCCAGCAGCCAGCTATGGAGCATTTGCGTCAGCGAATGGTGGCCGCCACATCGCTGGAGCCATTGGATCTTGACGAAACAATCAACTATATCGAGCACCGGCTCAGCCGGGTGGCCTGGAAAGGTGATCCAGGTATCAACGAAGGGGCCCTGCACCTGGTTTATCGTTACAGCGGCGGGGTACCCAGACGTATCAATCTGATAATGAACCGCCTGTTTCTCTATGGCGGTATGGAAGAGAAACACCAGTACGCCGCCATCGATGTGAAGGAAGTGATCAAGGGGCTGGTCGAAGAATTTCTATTGCCGCCTGATCCGCTAATTGATGAGGCAGATGTAGAGAAAAGACACACTAGCCCGGATGCCGGAAAACGGCCTCGTTATCTACCGCGCGAGCCGGTGGAAAAGCCAACTCCAAAGCCAGAGAAACCGGCAGAGGTTGCCGGGGCAGAACCTGCACCGAAGAAGCCCGCGGACAAACCGGAGCCGCCCCGACAGAACACGGATCAAAAGTCGCGTATTCTCTCCCCCCGCACCACTGGTGGCAAGAGGCCCTCGGCCAGCAGGTCTACGGCTGATATGGACGTCGGTTCTGCGAGGCGAAATCAAAAACAACAGCCAGCGCCGAAAGTTAAGACCACAAAATCGAACATTTCCAGCGGGCGGCAAGAAAAGGTAGAGCGTGCAGCTGGCCGGAAGGAACAGCACGAAGATGTCCAGGCTGATGATGACCTGAACAAAAAGAAGGGTGGCAAGGGGCTGTTCATGGTCCTGTTGCTGCTCGCTGGAGCCGGCTCGGCATACCTGTTGCGAGACGAATCTGCCGGCCTGGATAAGATGTTTTCGCTTGTGACAGAGATTACAGGGCAGCGACAGTCTTCAATATCAGAAGTTGATCCGAAACAGGAGTCTCAGCAACCAACCCACATTGATGCTGCGCCGGCTA
>Ga0316189_10003453_pt1 | contig 15335 bp, 14 predicted proteins | sample LowCovwburrow_MG_FD_204930 | JGI IMG/M metagenome (GOLD analysis project Ga0316189, IMG submission 204930) | Coastal sediment microbial communities from Maine, United States - Lowes Cove worm burrow | ecosystem: Environmental > Aquatic > Marine > Coastal > Sediment | place: USA: Maine... | reverse complement strand
CCGCCTCGGGATGTCCGGTTGCTGGCGGCTGCGGCCAATCTGGTCGCGGCGCCCGGGCTGCATCCGGCCATTGTGGGTTTGCTGTTGCAGGCCGCCCATGAAATTCATGGAAACGCGGGTTTGTTCCAGGACGCCGATGAATTTCCATCACGGGATTACCTGCAGTTTCCCCTGAACGCGGACGCTGAACACTACTTCAATCACGGTCCGCCCTTGTTGCAGCGATATCTACCGTTCTGGACCGCATCCCTGGTGGACCGCTTGAAAGTGATGTTGTTGCCTCTGGTGGTTTTGCTGATCCCCATGATCAAGGTGTTGCCGCCGGTGTACCGATGGCGCATGCGCGCCCGGGTCTATCGATGGTACCGCGCCCTGCAGAGGATCGACGACCGACTGGGTCTGACACCGGATTCGAAGCAGATCAGCAAGGGTCTGGATGAGCTCGATCGTTTGGAGGCAGACGTGCAGCGAGTGGACGTGCCCCTGTCGTTCACCAAGGACCTCTATCATCTGCGCCAGCACATCGATCTTGTTCGGGCGCGGCTCAAGGGCTGAGTTCTGAGCCAGGATCGCCCCCACCGGACTGTGGCGCTCGTGCCGAACATTCAGTATCTTGCCCGACGTCCATGGGATGGTGTTTCTCGAAGAGCGCCGCTGTTGTCACTGCCTGGGCAGAATGCGATACGCGGCGTGCGGCCGCCAGGCGGTGTCCCGTGGGTATCAATATGATCGGAGATCGAGCGATGCGTCGGGGTTTTGTCCTTGTTCTTGCCTGGATGCTGTTGCTTCCGTACAGCCACGCAGACACCACGGTGTACGGTCGCGTGCGGGTGCACCAAGCTTATGTGGATACCGACGGCGAAGATGCCTACTGGTCCTTGGAGCAAAAGTCCTCCCGCCTGGGGTTTCGGGGCAGCGAAGACCTCGGCAACGGCTTATCCGCGGTCTATCACTACGAGTTCGGCGTCGACGTGGCGGACGGCGTCACCATTGGCGGCCAGGAGAATCGCCTGGCCTATGCCGGATTGCGCAGCGACCGGTATGGAACACTGCTGCTGGGTACCCAGGACAACCCTTACTATCTTGCAGTCGGCAAGAAGTTCGACGACCAGTTCGACGCCTTCAACGACGGTGGTTACTTTCGTATGGAAGGGCCGAGCCGATCGGCCAACATGATCACCTACGCCATGCCAAGCTTGTTTGGCGGCCTCACCCTGTCAGGCGCCATCGTCACCGACGGGCAGAACGAAAACGAGAATCTGGACAGCTGGCAACTCGCGGCCATCTGGGAGAACGAGGGAGGCTTGTTTGCAGGCATTTCTTACCGGGAGGTGGCAGAGGGTGCGCTCACCACGGTGCGTCCGCGGATCTCGGACCCCAGCGATGACTTCAAACAGGCCGGCGCCTCGCTGGGTTACGCATTCGGAGCGCTTCAGGTCTGGGCCAATATTCAGCTACAGAACAATGCCGCGGACAACAACCAGTGGGGTGGGGAGATCTTTCCCTTCTATGATTTCGGTAACAATCGAATCTATGGCGAGTACTACTATCAGGCATCCAGCGAAGACGGCGATGACGACGGATTCCGGGGTTTCATACTGGGCTACCACCACAAATTCTCAAAACGCACCCGCATCTACACCGAGTACGAGTCCTTTAACGCTGACCGTAATCTGGAGCAGGAGGATCCGGATCAGAAGCAGTTCGCGGTCGGAATTCGCCACGACTTCTGAGCCGTCCCTGTTCTCCCAGGCCGACTTTGGGGCCGACGGGGAACTTATGCTTCGGGGGCATCCGCCACTTTGGTCTCGAATTCCGCCGGGCTGGTGATTTCTATCAGCATGAGGTCGCTGGAGTGGCGCACCTCCCGGTGGCGGATACCCGATGGCTGCAGCACGCAGGATCCTGGCCGCAGGACCTGTTCGTCCTGACCTTCGTACTCGAAAACAACCCAGCCCTGGAGCACGTACACCATCTGGAATTCAAGATCATGGGTGTGCCATTGGGCCTCTGATTCGCGGCCCGGCACCGCCCGAATGACATGGGCGCCGAAGCGGCCCTGGGTTGCGTTCGCTATGCCCAGTTCTCGATACTCGAAAAACGGTCTGAGTCCGGCACCGGCGAAGGCGGATTGATCCGCATGGGATACTGTGAACGCCTGTTGCTTCCAGATCGGGTTGGGACTGTTCACGGACTGCTCCTGGCTCTGAGTGTATGCTGAGCATATACGGTCGTTACCTGGTCTGCGTAGCTGGGCAAGGCGGCCCTGGGTCGATTGCGTGCCTGGTGGCTTTGACTGTTGCCCGTCCGCTTAGTCAGGCAAATAAAAAGGGGTTTACATGCGAACAGCACCTTGGATTGCGCTCACCGCCGTTCTGATGTCCCCGGCCGGGACACTGGCCTGCACCGGCCCGCACACGGTCCGTGTGGCCGACCCGGCTGAGGTGGCGGTTTTTTTCGCCGGGCAGGGTCACAAGGTTCTGACCTTTCTCGGATATTCCGGCGCCGGCTATGAAAATCCTGAGGCAATGCTGGCACAGGTCGGCGCGGTGCTGGACGAGCACGATCCGAACACGCATATCGTCAACATCGGTGCGACCCAGGACGGCATCGGCGCCGCCTACGCTTTGGCCAAGCAACGCGGTTTCACCACCACAGGGATCGTATCCACCCAGGCCCAGCAGAGCGATGCGACCCTGTCGCCCTGTGTGGACATTGTGTTCTATGTGCCCGACGCTGCCTGGGGCGGTATTGTCGCTCAAACCGGTCAACTGTCTCCCACCTCCACCGCCATGGTGCAGAACAGCGATCTCATCGTCGCCATCGGCGGTGGATCGGTGGCCCGGGATGAATTGAACGCAGCGCGGCGAATGGGCAAATCCACCCGGTTTATTCCGGCCGATTTGAACCACACCGTGGCCATCGACAAAGCCCGCTCCAAGGGCCAACCGGAACCGTCGGATTTCCGGGGTGCGGCGGGGGCTGCCGAGTAAGCTAAGGCGATGGCCCGTCGCCGGTCTGGACCCGGGGCGCCATACCGTCTTCAGCGCAGTGGCCTTAGCCAATTGCCCGTATCGGAGCCAATTTCCGTGTCCCCAACAAGCCGATGACATCAACGGCCCACGCCAGTTTCGCGCAGCGCTTTGCGGTGCCCATGATCGCGCTCAGCAGCCTGCTCATTTCCGTCAACGGTCTGCTGCTGCGCAGCATCGACAGTGCCAGCCAGTGGCAAGTGATCTATGCCCGGCAGGCCAGTTTTGTGCTGGCGCTGATGCTGGTGCTTGGGCTGCAGTACCGGCGAGAACTGCCACGGATGATCCGGGATGTGGGATGGCCGGGCGTGTTCGGTGGCATCAGTCTGGCGGGCGCCAACACCGGGTTCATCGTCGCCATGAGCCACACCACGGTGGCGAACACGCTGTTCACCCTCAGCTCGGCGCCGCTTATCACCGCCGTGCTGGCAGCGGTATTTCTGAAGGAGCGCATCGCCCGGGTGACGCTGATCGCCATCATGGTCGCCATGACCGGTATTGCCGTTATGGTGTGGGACGGCCTTTCCGGTGGCTCAGTCATTGGTAACCTGCTGGCGTTGGCCTGTGCCCTGTGCTTTTCCCTGTTCGTGATCTTTCTGCGCCTGGGAAAGGATCGGAACATGCTGCCGACCAGCATCATTGGCGCAACCCTGGGGGTGATCGTGGGTTTGCTCGGCTCTGGTTTCGACTTCGCCTTGTCAGCCCGGGATTTCGGTATCTGCTTTGTCTGGGGCGCGGGCGTTGTGTCCCTGGTCCACATTCTGTTCACGGCGGCTTCCCGGTATGTGCCCAGCGCCGAGATCATGCTGCTAACCCTGATCGAATTCACACTGGGTCCGGTCTGGGTCTGGTTGGCCTATGACGAAACACCCCGGCCCATGGCCCTGGCTGGCGGGCTGGTGGTGTTGTCGGCTGTTGCCGGACGCACCCTGGTCATGCTTCTGTCCCAGCGTAAAAATGCACCGGTCACTCCACCATGAGCCCATGCCGGTGAGTTCAGGAACATGAGTGAGACCGAGTTTCTGGTGGTTGGCGGCGGGCTGAGCGGGCTGTCTACGGCGATGGCGTTGTCCTCGGCGGGCCGTGATTTTCTCCTGCTCGAAGGCCGGGTACGCCTGGGTGGACGGGTGCTGACCTGTGATGCCATGGGATCCGACACCCAGGGCCCTGCCCTGACCGGATACGATCTGGGACCCACCTGGGTTTGGCAGGGTCAGCCCCGGGTGGCGGCGCTGTTTCTCGAACTGGGGATCGAGACATTTCAACAGTACCGGCCCGGCGACCTGGTATTTGAAGAGCAGCCGGACCGTGTGCGGCGTTTTCCAGGCCTGGCCTTGCAAGGGGAGTCGCTGCGTGTGGCGGGTGGCATCGGCCGCGTGGTAAGCGCTTTGGCGAATCGAATTCCCGAGCGGCGAATTCGGACCGGCGTCACGGTCACCGCTGTCACCCGCCAGCCGAGTGGTCTGCAGGTGACGGTCCGGGACCGTCAGATGCGTGACAGCGAAATACGGGCGGAAACTGTGTTGATCACGGTGCCCCCGCGCCTGGCGGTGAAAACCATTCGCTTCGACCCGCCCCTGCCGGAGGGGGTGGAGATGCACATGGCCGGCACGCCGACCTGGATGGCGGGGCATGCCAAAGTCCTGGCCATTTACCGGGAACGATTTTGGGCGTCAGTCGGTTGTTCCGGGGAAGCGATCAGCCGTGTCGGTCCCTTGGCCGAAATCCACGATGCGTCTCCCCGGGACGGGGGGCCCTATGCCCTGTTCGGATTCGTCGGGGTGCCGGCAGATCAGCGTCGGGCAATGGGGTGTGAGCCGTTGCGGGCCGCGGTCGTGGACCAGCTCCAGCGTTTGTTCGGAGCGGGTCTGAGCAATCCGGAGCGGCTGCTGATAAAGGATTGGAACGATGACGATATGACCGCAACAGAGGATGATCGGGTCCCGCCCCGCGGGCATCCGGAGTATGGCTATCCGGCCGACATGCTGAGTCAATGGGACGGGCGACTGATGCTGTCCGGCAGTGAAACGGCTTATGGCAGCGGCGGTCTGATCGAAGGGGCGCTGGAGTCCAGCGAAGTAACTTTGGCGCGACTGGGTATCGGTCCAACTCGCACTTAAACTGACGCTGACGGCTAGTGTCCCATCCCACAAGTTCGTTGCATATCAGCAAGGCGAGAAGCGCCCAGGCGCTAGGCGGGCGGGCGCAGGACTAGCCTGCGCTCATTCAAGCGGGCCCAACACCGCGGATGGGCGCTTATCGCCTTGCCCGTCGGGAGCGCCCCGGATACGCCACTGCGGCGTTGCAGCTGTTTGACAGAGCTGGCTATGCCTTCGCACCCGCGCCTTGCATTGGCGTATCTGGGGCGCTCTGAAACGCTACGAATTTATGGGACGGGACACTAGGAGTCTGTCGGATTGAACCGTTCGAAGCGAAAATTCATCGGGGGCGAATCAAATCAGTTTATCGGGCGAGGCGAATAGCAGGGCTATTTAACGAGCGCGATAAGGTGAGTTGATCGCCATCCGTGGATTTGCAGCCGAACAGCGTTAAATCCGACAGACTCCTAGTGCGTTTTTCAGAACCGAACAAGGCACGTGTTGCCAGGCCAGTAACTGACCATGATTGGACTCTGAGCGTGATTTTGCTTTACTGAGGGTAACGGATTTCCTGCTGCGGGAAATCGATTGGTATCGCAGCCCGCTGCGGTATTCTGCCCCGATGACCGTGGCGACCACGCCTGGAGGCGGCATGTTCAATCCCACTGCATATGTGATCGAAGGATTCATCGCCCGCCTGGAAGAGATCTACTTCCAGACCTTTGGTCAGGAGGAGCCGGGTTATCCCGGGACTTTGGGCGTGGTGGCGCGAGCCGCGCTGGAACGCATCGCCGATTCTGATGCGCTCTACCACAATCTTGAACACACCATCATGGTGACTCTGGTTGGTCAGCAGATACTCCGAGGCAAGCGCATCGTCGAAGGCAATGTCACCACGTCGGACTGGTTGCATTTTCTCTGTGCCCTGCTGTGCCACGACATCGGTTATGTGCGCGGCGTCTGCACCGGCGATCGGGGGGATTCGGTGGTCATCGACGAGGAGGGCACGTTGGACACCCTGCCAAGGGGTGCGTCGGATGCGGCTCTGACGCCCTACCACATTGAGCGCGGCAAGCGCTTTATACGTGAACGGTGTCGGAATGTGCCCGAACTGGACGAGGAGCGGATTGCGGCCGCCATCGAGCTGACGCGTTTCCCGGTGCCTGCCGATGGCGATCACCAGGAAACCAATACCGAACCCGCGCTGGTTCGTGCCGCAGATCTCATCGGTCAGTTGGCCGACCCGCTTTACCCGCGCAAGAGCAACGCGCTGTTTTGCGAGTTCCGCGAGACCGGTATCGCCAGCGAGCAGGGCTATGCCTCGCCGGCCGATCTTTGGGAGAGTTATCCCAAGTTCTACTGGAACATGGTCAGGCCCTACATTGGCTCGGCTCTGCATTACCTGCGCGTCACCCAGGACGGCAAGCAGTGGATCGCTCATCTCCATGCCAATGTATTCGCCGCCGAGCACGGGGATCTGCTGATCGGAACTCAGCCGGGAGAGGTTCCGCGCTGATACGTACGTCCGCGGGGCATTTTTCACACTCATACGTGGCCGCTGAGGCGCAGATTGGGTCGAAGTGTCCTAGAGTTAGGGGCGACCTCGGTCTATACCCCCGGCGGCGCCTCTGCAGGGCATGTTGCCGGCGCGATTTGGAGACTCTATTTTGATCTATCGAAGTATTCTGGAAACCATCGGCCGAACGCCCGTGGTCAGGCTCAATCGGATGGCGCCCGATGACGTGGAGATGTATGTCAAGGTCGAGTCGTTTAATCCCATGGCGTCGGTCAAGGACCGACTCGCCCTGGCCATCGTGCTCGATGCCGAGGAGCGGGGTGTCCTCAGCCCGGGCGATACTGTGATCGAGGCCACCTCCGGCAACACCGGCATTGCCCTCGCCATGGTCTGCGCGGCCAAGGGTTACACTTTTGTTGCAGTGATGGCCGACAGTTTTTCCATTGAGCGGCGCAAGATCATGAAGGCCCTGGGGGCGAAGGTTTTGCTCACACCGGCCAAGGATCGCGCCTCCGGCATGGTGGCCCGGGCGGAGGCGCTGGCCGAGGAACACGGATGGTTTCTGGCCCGGCAGTTCGAGAATCCCGCCAACCCCGCGTTCCATCGCAACACCACCGGGCCTGAAATACTGCAAGACTTCGCCGGGCGCCGACTCGACTACTGGGTAACCGGCTGGGGCACCGGTGGCACCATGACCGGAGCCGGGCAGATGATCCGTCTTGCCCGGCCGGAAGTCCGCATTGTGACCACAGAGCCGGCCAACGCCGCGCTGCTGGCCGGTGATCCCTGGCAGCCCCACAAGATCCAGGGGTGGACACCGGATTTTGTGCCGGACGTGCTGGATCAGGAGGTGTTTCACGAGAACGTGCCGGTAACCGACGAAGAATCCCGGGATACCGCGCTGGAGTTGGCCCGCAAGGAGGGTATTTTTGCCGGTGTATCCGCCGGCGCCACGGTGGCGGCGGCACTCAAGGTGGCGGCACGGGCGGAGTCCGGTTCGGTCATCCTTGCGATGTTGCCCGATACCGGGGAACGCTACATGAGCACGTTCCTGTTCGATGACATCGACGAAGCCTCGGACGAGGACTGGTTATCGTCCCTGGCATAATCCCACCACCCGCATGTCCTGCACGGCGCGGTGCCGTGGATCGATCGGTGGCTTCCGGGCCGGACGGGTCGGGTCGGCTACTGCATTCGCCATGGATGGCCTGTTCGGACGGATCAGGGTTTAGCCAGGCGGTCCACTGAGTCCGCCGCCGCTCGATCATATCCTTGGCTGGCCAGCAGCAGCGCCCGGGTATAGGCTTGGTCCGGAGTCCCGGCCCGCAACCGCTCCACATCCAGTGTCTCCAGAATGCGTCCCTGTTGCATCACCGCGAGTCGATCGCACATGTGGCTAACCACCGCCAGATTGTGGCTCACCAGAATGTAGGTCAGACCCCGTTCCCGGCGCAGCCGCACCAGTAGATTGAGCACCTCGGCCTGAACCGAAACATCCAGGGCCGAGGTCGGTTCGTCCAGCAGGATGATGCGGGGTTGGGTGATCAGGGCCCGGGCAACCGCCACCCGTTGACGTTGACCGCCGCTGATTTGATGCGGAAACCGGAACCGGAACGAGCGATCCAGGCCCACTTCCTCCAGTGCCTTCAGAACCCGCCCCTGAATGTCGTCCATGCGGTGTATGCGGGCGGGTTCACTCAGAATCTGATCCACCGTGTGGCGCGGGTGGAGCGAACCATACGGATCCTGAAACACCATTTGCACCTGACGGCGGAAGGATTTCGATCGACGCCGTTCCAGGCGTTCTCCCGCCACCACCATATCGCCGCTGACCCGGGCGACGCCGTCCAGGAGCCCGGCCAGGGCGCGCAACACCGTGGTTTTACCGGATCCGGATTCCCCGACCAGCCCGAAGCTCTCGCCCGATTCAACAAAAAACGAAATGTCCCGGGCTGCGGCAAACGCGTGGGGGCCATGACCAAACTGAATGCTCAGATTATCAACCCGGATCATGGGTCCGCAGCACCGGGCGCCGTGGCCCATTCCGGATCCCGATCAAGCACCGCCAGGACCTCGCGGGGACGGCTCACGGAGGGCAGGCAGCCAATCAGTCCACGGGTGTACGGGTGCTGGGCATGGTGCAGTTCGGACGCCTCACAGACCTCCACCACCCGGCCGGCGTACATCACCAGGACCCGATCACAGAACGAGGCCACCAGGTTCAGGTCGTGGCTGATGAACATGAGTCCCATGCCCCGGCGGCTGACCATGTCGTCGAGAATCGCCAGAACCTGGAGTTGGACCGTCACGTCCAGCGCCGATGTGGGTTCGTCGGCGATGATGATGTCCGGTTCAGGGATCATCATCATGGCGATCATCACCCTTTGGCCCATACCGCCGGACACCTCGTGGGGGTAAGCGTCATATACCCGTTCCGGATTGCGGATCTGAACCGATGCCAACATGGCCAGGGTGCGCTCCCGCGCCTCACGCCGGTTGGCCCGGGTATGGACCCGATACGCCTCCTCGATCTGCCGGCCGACGCTCATCACCGGGTTCAGCGAGAATTTCGGGTCCTGCATGATCATGGAGATTCGGGCCCCCCGCACCCGGCGCAGGGTTGTCTGATCCGCGTTCAGCAGGTTTATCCCGTCGAACTCGAGCCGGTCCGCCGTGACCCGGCTGCCGGGTCCGGTCAGTCCCAGGATCGCCCGTCCGGTCTGGGATTTTCCGGATCCGGACTCGCCGACAATCCCAAGCTTCTCCCGGCCCAGTTCGAAACTGATGCCCCGCACCGCGTTGACCTCGCCCCTGGGGGTGTCGAAGGACACGGACAGATTGCGGACCTGGAGCAAGCGGTCGCCGGAGCTCATGTTCATCCGCCCTCGCGCTTTGGATCAAGCACGTCCCGCAGGCCGTCGCCCAGCAGGTTAAAACCCAGGCTGACAATGAAAATGGCAATGCCTGGAATGGTGGGCACCCACCATTGGTCCAGCAGGAACTGACGGCCGCTGGAGATCATGGCGCCCCATTCCGGTGTGGGTGGTTGGGCACCGAGCCCGAGAAAACCCAGCCCTGCGGCGGTGAGGATGATCCCGGCCATGTCCAGGGTCAGTCGCACGATCACGGACGAGGCGCACAGGGGCACCACGTGGCGGACCAGTATCCCCAGGGTCGAGGCCCCCGCCACCCGGGCGGCGAGTATGAACTCACTGTTTCGAATGGTCAGGGCCTCGGCCCGGGCGATGCGCGCGTAGGGCGACCAGGTGGTCAGGGCGATGGCCAGAATCGCGTTCTCCAGACCGCGGCCCAGGGTGGCGACGAAGGCCAGGGCCAGGATCAGGCGTGGGAAGGCGAGAAAAATGTCCGTGATCCGCATCAGCACGTTGTCCACCACACCGCCCATGTAGCCGGCCAGGGTGCCGATCAACAAACCCAGGGGCACCACAATGATCCCCACCAGGGCGACGATATAGAGCGTGATACGCGAACCCCAGACGATCCGGTCGTAGATATCCCGGCCCAGTTCGTCGGTGCCCAGCCAGTGCTGGGCGCTCCAGGGCTGAAGGCGGTCGTCCAATACCGGATCCAGCCCGCTGGAGTGGGTGATCCAGGGGGCCAGGATGGCCATCACAACCAGCCCGCCGACGATGAACAGTCCGGTCATGGCAATCGGGTTGCGGGAGAATACCCGCCATGAAAGATAGATCCGTTGCGCTCTGGCCTGCCAGGCGGAGGCCGGCGCATCGCTCATCAGCCAGGCGCGGATTCCCTGGGATTCCGGTGCGGGCATTCAGCGGGCCCTCGGATCGACCAGACGGTACAGCACGTCGGACAGCATGTTGATGCCGACAAAACACGCCCCCACCACAATCGTGCCCCCGAGCACCGCATTCATGTCGTTGTTGAACAGGCCCCGGGTGATGTAACTGCCGATGCCCGGCCAGGCAAAGACCGTTTCTGTCAGCACCGATCCCTCCAGCAGCGATGCATAGGTCAGCCCGATGATGGTGATGAGCTGGACCAGTACGTTGCGGAATGCATGGCCCCAGATCACCCGAAACTCGGAAACCCCTTTCACCCGTGCGGTGAGGATGTACTCCTGACCGAGCTGATCCAGCATGAAACTTCGGGTCATGCGGGCCACGTAGGCCAGGGAAAACGTGCCTAGCAGGGTGGCCGGCAGTATCAGGTGGGATACGGCATTTCGGAACACCTCCCACTCGCCGGCCAGGGCCGCGTCCAGGAGCAGCACGCCGGTGTAGGGTTCCACGATGCCGTCAAAATAGACCTCCACCCGACCCGGCCCGCCGGTCCAGCCCAGTTTGGCGTAAAACACCAGCAGGGCGACCAGCCCAAGCCAGAACACCGGCACCGAGTAGCCGATCAGGCCGACCACCCGCACCACATGGTCTGGCCAGCGGCCTTGGTTGACCGCCGCCACCACCCCCATGGGAATGCCCACGAACACACCCAGCAGCGTGGCCACCGTGGCCAGTTCCAGAGTAGCGGGGAAAAAACGGGCGATATCGGACATCACCGACTGACCGGTCATGATGGAGGTGCCCAGATCGCCATGCAGCAATGAGTTGAGGTAACGCAGGTATTGCACCCAGATCGGCTGATCCAGGCCCAGTCGGAGATATACCTGGTCATACACTTCCTGGGAGGCCCGGTCGCCGACGATGGCCAGCACCGGGTCCACCGGCATGACCCGGCTGATGACGAAAGTGACCGCGGTCAGCCCGACGAAGGTCAGGGCAATGGTGAAAAAAACGCTCACCAACGCCCGCAGTCGCTTGGGCGGGGAGGGCGCGCGACCCGTCCCCGCCGTTTGACCGTTGTTGTCCGTCACCTTTGGTGTGTCGATCCGTCGCAGACTACTTGGTCACGTTGCGATAGAACACCAGGTCGAAATTGGATCCGGAGACAAACCCTTCCACGTCGGTTCGCCGGGCAACCTGCTCGTTCTGCTGGTACATGATCACGAACGGGCCGATGTTCTGCAGCATGCGCTGCAACTCCAGATACTGCTCCTCGCGGGCCGCCACGTCGGTTTCGGTGCGGGCCTTGACCGCCAGCGCGTTGGCCGCGTCATCGGCCCATGCGTTACGCCAGGCCAGCACGCCAGTGAGTTTGGCTTCCTCCCGATTGTCCGGATTGTGGGCGAAGGCATCGGCATTGGAGTGGGGATCCACATAGTCCGGTGACCAGCGCGCCAGCAGAATCTCGTGCTTGCGGGCCCGATAGATCGGCCACAGGGTTTTGCCCTCGGCGGTCACGATTTCGCTTTCGATACCGGCCTTTGCCAGGGTGGCCTGTATCGATTGTGCCAGGCCCGGAAAGGGGGCGTTGGTCAAGGTATCGATGCGAATCTTGAAACCGTCGCCGTAGCCTGCCTCGGCCAGCAGCGCCTTGGCTTTTTCCACGTCGTAGGTGTATGGCTTGTCGTCCAGCGCGGCCCACAGGCCGGACGGCCAGAACGCCTGATGTACCACGAATTGTCCGGCCAGGAAGGAATTGGCCATGCCGTCGTAGTCCACCAGATATCGCAGCGCCTCCACCACCTTGGGATCGCCTAGGATCGGGTGGCTGGCGTTGGCCGCCATGTAGACAATGGTGCCTTTGGGATAGCCGTCGATCACCACCTCCGCATTACCCTCGACACCCTTGATCTGATCCGGGGTGAGGTTGCGGGCCATGTCCACATCGCCTTTTTCGATCAGCAGACGTTGGGCGGAGGGCTCGGCCACATGGCGCACAATGACCCGCTTCATGCCCGGGGCGCCGTGACGGTAGTTTTCGTTGGCCGTCATCGACACCAGCTCGTTGGCCTTCCAGGTCTGCAGGGCGAAGGCGCCTGAACCGGCACTGTTGGTTTTCAACCACTCATAACCCAGGTCGCCGTCCTGCTCATGTTCCATGATCAGCTTTTTGTCCACCACAGACGCAACGCCGGCGGAGAGCGCATTGAGCACCAGCGCGGGTGAGAAGTCCTCGGTTATGGTGACACTGAACTGTGATTCGTCCACCACCTTGACCAGCTCATCCACGTTGTCGGCGTTCCATCCGAACTGGGTGATGATGAAAGCAGGGGTCTTGTTCAGTTTGACCACACGCTGGAGCGAGTAGGTCACATCTTCCGGGGTGAGCGGGTTGCCGGAGTGGAAGGTGAGTCCCGGACGCATCGTGAACAGAATGGTCTTGCCGTCATCGCTGAACGACCAGCTCTCCACTACGCCGCCGGTAAGCTCGGTGAGATTCTCCGGTTCGAACATCATGACGCGGTCGTAAATGTTGGCGATGATTTCGCCGGTGGTCAGTTCGAACACCTCCGCCGGATCCAGCGTGATGATGTCGCTGATGTCCTTGGCCATGACAAACGTGTCTTTTGGCGTCGCGGCCTGGGCGCTGAACGCAAAAACGCACAGTGTCGCGATAAACCATCGATATAGCCTGTGTTTCATGGTGTCTGCTTCCTACCTGAAATGTGAATCATGGATCATGCGCGTCAGCGCCTTACTCGACGAGTCGCCGGTACTGTCTCATAACCTCCCTCAGCCGTTCGTGGTCGATTGCGTGCACCGTGTGATCGTCCCGCCCACACAGCGTGGTGGCGCCGACCAGAGCATTGATAATGGCCTCCTCGGTGGCGTCCACCGTTGCCAGAAACACCGGATCGAGTGCGCACTGTGGGAGCGGCGGTGTTGAGTCCCGGATTCCGGCAGTGCCGAATGCGAGAAAAATATCCCCCGATCCGTCTTCGCCCCGGGTGCCGGTGCGGGCGACACCGAGCGCAACCCTGCGGGCGATGCGCTGTAGTTGGATTGCCGACACCGGGGCATCGGTGGCCGCCACGGCGATGATCGAGCCGCAGGCGCTTTTCCAGAGACTGTTTTCCACCAGGTGCCGTCCCACCGGCACACCGCGTATGCTCAGATCCGCCCGGGTGCCGAAATTGGCCTGCACCAGCAGGCCCACCGTGTATTGGCTGCCGCCTGCTTCGAATCGACGAGAAGCCGTTCCGGTCCCGCCTTTGAATTCATAGCAGATCATACCGGTGCCACCGCCCACATTACCCTCTTCGACGGCGCCGGTGGCGGCTTGATTGCAGGCATCGAGCACATGGGCCTCGGTCAAATGCAGACCGTTGATGTCGTTCAGGTAGGCATCGCAGGTTTCCCCCACCACTGGCAGCATCCACAGATTCCGGTCGGGATCGAAGTCAGAATGAGCCGTGAGCCAGCGAATCAGACCATGGTGCGCCATACCGACGCTATGGGTGTTGGTGATGGCGATGGGGCCCATCAGTTCGCCCGCCTCGTCCACCCACAGCAGCCCTGTCATCTCGCCGTTGCCGTTGAGCGCGAACCTGCCGGCGGGCACCGGCTCGAACGGCCGCATCCTGCCCCTGGGGTGTATCACCGTAACGCCGGTGCGCACCGGTCCGGAACCGATGGCCAATGGCCCGGAACCCTCGACCAGGGTTCGGAATCCCACTTCAACGCCGGGCACATCGGTGATGGCGTTGTCCGGTCCGGTATACCCGTCGAAGGGGATGCCGAGACTACGGGCCCTCACCGGTTGCCTGGGGTTGTCGGCTATTGACTGGACCATGGAGGGGACTTCCTGAAGGGCCTGCGCGTGCCCGCTCACGATGCTGTATCTTGCGTGTGCTACTTGGTCTGCACCCACCGAAGAAGCATAGACCAGGAACCCGATTCCGGCCGTGGCCGTTCCGGGTGATCAAATGCACAGGGTCACGTTCACGCCTGAAGCGCCTGTGACATCTGCTCGGAAATCATCAGCAGATGCTCGCGCATGATGCCCTGGGCCGCTGCGGCATCCCGTTCTCTCAGGGCCGAGACCAGACGCGTATGTTGTTTATCGTATTGGTTTCGCCGATCGGGCGTCAGAGTGCGCTGTTTGAGTTTGTTCCAGGCGGGTTGATTGCGGACGCTGTTGATGGCACGGCATTGGTCGATGAGGAGTTCGTTTCTGGCGGCACAGATGATCGCCAGGTGCAGGTCGCCGTCCCAGTGCTCGAACTCCGCCAATCCCTTGGCCACAAGGCTTTCCCGGAGCGCGGCTTCGATGCGGGTCAGGTCGGCGTCGGAGGCGCGGTGGGCCGCCAGGGCGGCGACCTGGGGCTCGATGATCAGGCGCACCTCCATGATGTCGGCGGGACTGGCCGAGGCGATACGACGCCGAAACGCCATGCCGGTGGATTCGCGCCCCCCCAGCACAAAGGTGCCGCGTCCCACGCTGCGGTCGATCAGCCCTTGTTCCTCGAGTCGCCGCAGGGCTCGGCGCACCGTATTGCGCGCCGCCTCATAATGGCTCGCCAGTTCGCGTTCGGTCGGCATGCGCGCGCCCGCCGCCCAATCGCCGCTCTTGATACGGCGTACCAGCGTGTCGAACAGTTCATCGGCAGATTTCGCCTGTGCCAAAGACGGCCTCCGAATCAACGCGTACTGCACCAATATGGACCAATCCCGGGATAAGGCAAGTCCGCCCGGCAGCTTCCCCGCAAGGTCCGGCGGGAGATTTGACAAACCGCAATCCGGTGCCAGACTGGATACAATAAACAAAGGACCAATCTGCCATTGGTGCAGCATTGGTCCACCCAGAGGACAGTCTTGTGAAGCTGGCGACCTTTGTCCACCAAGAGGTGGAGCAGGTCGGTCT
>Ga0316189_10003452_pt1 | contig 15338 bp, 11 predicted proteins | sample LowCovwburrow_MG_FD_204930 | JGI IMG/M metagenome (GOLD analysis project Ga0316189, IMG submission 204930) | Coastal sediment microbial communities from Maine, United States - Lowes Cove worm burrow | ecosystem: Environmental > Aquatic > Marine > Coastal > Sediment | place: USA: Maine... | reverse complement strand
CCTTAAAGCGCGTGATCCGTACATCGTTAATGGTAGCGGTGGAGGGCAGGGTCATCATCTCCACTTTCTGGTTGGTGGCCCTCTCCAAGGCACGCAACAGGCGCCGTTCACGCGGGGCCACAAACAAAATGGCCTCGCCCTTGCGACCCATTCTACCGGTCCGACCGATGCGGTGAACATAAGCTTCTGTATCGTAGGGGATGTCGTAGTTAATGACATGGCTGATTCGATCCACGTCTAGACCACGGGCCGCGACATCGGTAGCGACGAGGATATCTATCTTTCCTGCTTTAAGCTTCTCGATGGTGCGCTCGCGTTGTTTCTGCGGAATATCGCCATTCAGGGCGGTTGAGGAATGGCCTCGCGCCTCCAGCTTTTCCGATAACTCGACCGTCGCGGTTTTGGTACGCACAAAGATGATCATGCCTTCGAAGGGTTCTACCTCAAGAATACGTGTCAGCGCGTCCAACTTGTGATAACCGTTGACCACCCAACAACGCTGGTGGATGGTATCCGCAACCGTGGTACGCATCTGAATGGTGACCTCTTCCGGGTTGGAAAGATGTCTCTGGGCGATGCGGCGAATGACAGCGGGCATGGTGGCGGAGAAAAGCGCGATCTGGCGGCCTACCGGCGTTTGTTCCAGGATCCATTCCACGTCGTCGATAAAACCCATGCGCAGCATTTCGTCTGCTTCATCGAGAACCAGGCAGCTGAGTGCCTCCAGGTTGAGTGTCCCGCGGCGCATGTGGTCCATCACCCGACCAGGCGTGCCCACCACCACGTGAACCCCACGTTTCAAGGCGCGGAGTTGACCGCCGTAGTCCTGCCCGCCATAGATAGGCAGGACGTGGAAGCCTTTGAGGTGCTTGGCATATTTCTGAAATGCCTCGGCTACCTGAATGGCCAGTTCCCGGGTAGGTGCCAAAACCAGAACCTGGGGTGTCTTGAGGGAGAGATCCAGGCGAGACAAAAGTGGCAATGCAAATGCTGCCGTCTTCCCGGTGCCGGTCTGGGCTTGTCCCAGCACATCACGACCCGCCAGAACGAAGGGGATGGTGCGCGACTGAATGGGAGAAGGTGTTTCGTAACCTACATCATCCAGGGCCTTAAGCAGGGGTTCGGCTAGTCCAAAATCGTTGAAGCCTGTTTTCTTCTCTTGCTCATCGGACATATTTTAGACCTTGGGTAGAACGGGATGACGTAGCTAATCGCGAATGGGTGATCACAGAAATACTTTTCCTCCGGGTCGAATTGGCAGCTAGTGCAATTTGTACTAGCGGCAAGCCCTCTAGTATTACATAGATAGTGTCACTTATCAACAAGCCAATTGGTCTTATCGGACAGTTTGCGCCTGCGGATTGAACTTTCCCCCGACAGGCAGTCAGCCGTCAGGCGTTAACTGTCAGCATGCGAACTCAATCTCGAACCCGTCTCTTAACCCTTAGGTTTTAAGTGGTTTAATTGGCTTTTCTGGCAACCCATTTGTCAAGAATCACCGAGCGTCCAAAGGGGACATGAATGAGGATTTCAGTTTGTACAACGTCCATTCGCATGACATGAATGGTGATTTGCATCCAGTGCCAAAGGGCATTCGCATGGCATGAATGGGCTTGGTCACGCTGTTTTTACAGCGACCTTCAACGCACCCTGCAACTTGCAAATTGCTCAGGGTGCAAGTCGACGCCTCTTCCATAGCGCCCCGTGCAGCTGGTACAGCAGGCGATCATGGAGTCGGTTGGGTCGGCTGGACCAGAACTCGAAAGACGAGGGAACCAGGCGGTACCCCCCCCACCAACCGGGTCGCGGCACCTCGTTCCCCTCAAACCGTGCCTCGAAGTGGGCGAGTTGCGCCTCCAGGAAATCCCGATCGGGAATTTCATCGGACTGGCGTGAGGCCCAAACGCCCAACTGGCTTTGTCTGGGCCGGTCGGCGAAGTAGATGTCTGATTCGCCCTGGTCTAGTTTCTGGCAGCTCCCTTCCAGACGAACTTGGCGACCCGCGATTGGCCAATAAAAAAGGCCGGCGGCGCGGGGGTTGTTGTCCAGAGCTTGAGCTTTACGCGACCCGTAATTGGTGAAGAAACGAATGCCTTTTGGCACCCCGGAGTATCCCTTGAATAAGACATTGCGAAGGGATGGGAAACCATTACCGTCACTACATGCCAGAGACATGACTTCGGCGGCGACCGATTCCTCTTGCCTGGCTGTCTCGAACCAAGAGACAAAGAGGTGAAAGGGGTCTTGCGGACTATTGTTCATATTCTCTCCTTATTGTGAAAGCTAGATCAGCTCGTGGAGGGTTTCGGCGAGAATGGCCAAGCCCTTGGCCAACTTTTCCGCGTTGTTGAAGGCATAACCAATGGGGAACCCGTGCAGGTGGGGGGCGCCAAAGAAGCGGTCCCGAGTATCTGCGATGACCACTCCCCGTTCCTCCAATTTTGAGGTAAGTCCCGCCAATGCGATGTGCTCGGGAAGCTCAAGCCAGATCAAAGGGCCCCCGCCCGGTCGGGCCCAGTGCACACCCTCGGGCATGGTGGCTTCCAACTGACGCAGGCAGGCATGATAACGTTGGTCCAACTCCGCCTGCAGCTTCTTGAGATGGCTGTCGTAATAACCCCTGTCCAGGAACTCGAACAGGGCCATTTCCTCAAGCAGGGGGTTGGCAAGCGTCGCTGCACGCTTGGCGTTGACCAGGGTGGGTATCATGGCGCGATCCGCAACCAGGTAGCCGATCCGCATGGATGGCAGCAGTTTCTTGGTGAACGAATTCATATACAGTATGTAACCGCCACAAAGGGCGCGCAACGGAGGCCGATACTCGCTGAAGGAGAGCATGTCCGAACCCCAGTCGTCCTCGATAATCCCAAAACTGTACGTGGCCGAGAGATCGGCAATGTGCATCAACTCCGAAGTGGAATAGGAATACCCCGTTGGGTTCTGGAAATTGGTGGTCAGGTAGAGCAACGAGGGTCGCTGTGTGGCAATACGCTGGGTCCATTCGTCCAGGGGCAATTCGCAGAAGGGGTTGACAGGCAGGCTGGTTACGGTCATATCGTTCATTTCAAAGAGCATTTTGCCGATGCCGTAGGCCGGATTCTCCGTGGCAATTTTTTTGCTGGCCAGAGCCCGGCAAGTAAGATCCAGAGCCTGTTGGGAACCCGTGGTGATGATCACCTCGTCGGCCTCGGCAGGGATCCCACGGGCGACCAGGCGTTTGGCAATGGCCGTACGAAGCGGTCTGTAGCCCTGGGCATCGTAAAAACTCTTCAGCCCTGGACTCTGCAGCACCGAACGAAAACAGGCACTCAACTGTTCCTGGGGCAAGAGTTCGGGATCGATGAACACTTTACCCAAATGAATGGCGTTGCTGATACGATCCGGTGCCCATTGCCCATAGCCCTTGATCAGATCCGGTGTCGCAGGTCGGCGACAGGACGGGGGGCGGGGCGAGGTTCCCTGTTCGGCTTTTACAAACACGCCCCGACGGTTGCGCGCCTCAATCAAGTCGCGCGCGGCCAGCTCATCATAGGCAGACTGAACCGTGTTCTTGCTGACCCCCAGCTGGTGGGCCAACACGCGTACTGGCGGCAGTCGCCCACCCGCTGGTAAAGCGCCGGACTGGATCTCGCGCTGGATCACTGAGGTGATGGTGGCGCAGGCCGTACCCGCTGCTGCTCGAATACCTGTTATGTTCACGCGTAGATAAGGGACCTGTGTCATTGGTTCACTCCTTCAGGCCTTAAGTTTATCGCGAACAACGTTCAAGACAAAATGGACAGTCTCACATTTCCGACTGGGACAAGGTGTTGTGTCTCATTCTCTTTACCAAACCGGTCTATAAAGCCTATGATAAACGGGGTTGTCTTGCCAACCAAGCCTACACATTGGAGTCTCCCATATGCTCAGAGCCTTTACCCGCAAAATGATCGCACGGACACTCACGGATCAGAAGAAATTGGAGGTGCGCAGGGCCCGCCGAGAAAAGATTCGCAGCCTGTTCTCCCGGCCGCATCGCGTCGATTTCTACTTCCGCATGGACGATCCTTATGCCTACCTGTTGGCTCAGGTTCTGCCGCGTCTCAAGGAACATTTCGAAATAGAGCTAAAATGTTGGCTGACACCACCACCGTCCAAAGAGGCTATCAGAGATAGGGAGCAGTGGCTCGCTTTTGCGATCCGTGACGCTGCCGATCTGGCTGCGGCCCGAGGCCTCGATTTCCCCGAGAATCCGGTCATCCCCGACGATCTGACCCTGCGTAGGGCCGTATCTCTGCCAGGCTCCTTCGACGATGCGGATCCGTTTCTGCAAGCGGCCATTGAGACCAGCGGAGCCATGTGGAAAGACGATTGGGAGACGTTGGAGGGCCTGCTCACCAAAGGGCCTCGCGCCAACGTTCTCTGGCAACGATCGCGAACGCAAGACCCGGCAAAAAAGGGTCACTATGCCAGCGGAACCCTGTATTACAACGGCGAATGGTACTGGGGTATCGACCGCTTGCGCTTCCTGTGTGAGCGCTTGGAGGCACTGGGCCTGGGTAAGCCGGGCGCCGCCGACGCGGTCTGGAACCCCGAACCCGTCGCGCAGTCTAAACCCCTTGGCGACAAACAGCTGCCGCCTCTGGAATGTTACCTCTCTTTCCGCAGTCCCTACACTTACCTGGCTCTTGATCGCCTGGCCGATCTGGCCAGGAGAACCGGTGTCGCTCTGGTCCTCAAGCCGGTGTTGCCCATGGTCACCCGCGGCGTTCCCCTGCCCCTCGCCAAGATGCTCTACATCATCAGGGATGCGGGGCGCGTGGCCCATTCCCTGGGTCTGGCTTTCGGCAACCTACGCGACCCATTGGGGAAAGGCGTGAACCGCTGTCTGGCCGTTTTTGTCCAGGCCCAGGAGCAGGGCAAAGGGTTCGACTGGTTCCGCTCGGCCATGACAGGCATCTGGGCAGAAGGCGTTGATACCGCCAGTGACAAAGGCCTACGCCGCCTCGTTGAGCGGGCCGGACTCCAATGGGAAGGGGTGAAACCTCACCTGGCAAAAGGTGACTTTGAGGCGATGACCCAACAGAACGGGGCCGAGCTGGAAGCACTCGGGCTCTGGGGTGTGCCCAGCTTCCGTTTTGGCAGTTATAGTACCTGGGGCCAGGATCGGCTCGATTTGGTAGAAGCGCAAATCGCCCGTGCCACGGCGTCTGACGAAGCAGAGAACGCTCAACCAGAAAGCGCTCCGGCCGGTGAGGAAGCATAACTGCTACTCATGGGTCTCAAACTTCAGGGGCTGCCGCACTTCGGACTCCGTGCGGCAGCGTTCCCCGGAGTTAGGAGAAAACGGACCTGGGCTGATCATCAGCCGGTTCTGAGACGGTTACCTCGTTCTTCCTCTGCAAGCTGCTCGTATCTGTAAGCGGCGCTGCGGTTTCCAATGGTGTATCGGGTTGTTTTGGCGGTCCCATGCGTAGCTTGAGATAATCTAACTCGGCGCCGAGCCGCGCCAATTCCACGGCAATTCGAGCCAAGATCAACAACTGAAGGGCACCGATCTCAATCAGCAGTCCAAAGGGCCCTGTAAAACCCAACCTGGGTGCGACTTCTGCATAGAGTTTAAAGACCCCTATGTGGAGGAGTGTGAAGATCAGCCAAATGGCAAACGTCTGCAAGTGGAAGCGGGCAGTGAAGGAAAAAGCCTGCCGCAGGTTGGCCGGCACCGAATCGGGTTCATGTGGTCGACAAAGCAGCAGGCGAGTATTGTCGTAGAAACGAGCGACAAACGAAACACAGAGTAGACCCAAAATACCCACGAGCGCCCAGCTGCGCAGATGCCAAACTTCACCCAGGTGCAAACCGTCTAAAAAGCGGGCCAACAGAAGCGGCAAGGCAATGGCAACCGCCAGCGGAATAAGGCAGAACAAGGCGGTGAATAGCAGGGCGCGAAAGCGGGCGGCACAAGCCTGAAAGAATTCAGCCCAGGTCAATGTATTTTCGCTCTGCAAGCCGCTGAGAATACCCCCGCTGAGATAGATTCCCAATACGGCAAAGAGCAGGAAAAACGAGAGCCGGGTCTTGCCCAATCCCGCCAGTTCGGCACCAAAACGTTGTGCCAGTTCCCAAGGATAGAGATGGTCCATTCGCTCCAGTAATTGCAAAGAGAAAACACTGTGATCCAGGTCGGCGGACAACAACAGAGCCAGGGGGTAGACAATCAGGAGACCAAAACCAAGGTTCGCCAACCAGCGAAGGAGAATATAGAACGGGTGGGAAAGAGCAAGCCCCCAACCGCGAAAACAAGCGCGAATCACATCCATTAAATACCTCCGGCCAGGCCCTGAAGCAGGTTCTGCACGGCAAAGAGTAAACGGACCGACCAGCGTCGCGAGGCCCGGGGGTCAGGCTTGACCACATAAGAATTATTGGCGCGATTGGCATCGATGAGAATCTTGCCTTGCGGGTCAAGCACCACCTTCTCGATGCGCGCCGACCCCTCAAAACGAAATTTCCTCCAGGGATAAGCGCCATCCCAAGTCTCTAGAACAGATGTGCCATCATCAAAATAAACGGCAACCTCCAGTGGGTAACGCAACGTGCCTGCGTTGCGCACCATCACCACCTGGTAGGTGGTAAGGGTGGGTTCGGCGCCCTCTACGGCCACTTGCAGCTCTGGTCCGGCGCCATGGTCCACGTAACCCACTCCGTCGTTATAGGAAAGGGTTTTGATATTCGGGTCCACCTCGTAATCCAAGAAACCTGGTTTGCCCATCAGCTCGTCAAAGAACCAGGCCATGGGTCGCCCTGAGACACGCTCTACAATGGCAATAAAGTCATCGGTGTCCGGGTGTTGAAAACGGCCCTCATTGAACCAGGTGCGCATGACGCGCGCCATAACATCCTCGCCGATCTCGCGCTCCAGCTGATTGAGCAGGGTCGCGGGCTTTTGGTAGGAGTTGGCCCAGTACCCAACCTCGTCCACGTACTTCCAGCCCTTTTTGCGAATATGGTCGCGGCCCCGTTCGGCCAGAGCCTGAGCGCGTGCGCGCTCGGCAAAAGTGGTCGGCTTGAAAGCCAATAAATCGGAAACCGAGAGCCGAACACCTGGTTGTGGGTCGCGCATATCGGGAGCAAGAACCTCTGGCATCTTAGCCATAGAGACCGTCGGCAAGACCATGGACCATACTTCTGCAGGAATGCCCAGCCCCTCGCCAAAAACCGGGGTGGGTCCCCATACCTTATCCAGGATTTTGCCCGTGCTATAGGTGTTGAAACCCTCGTCCAGCCAGGCCTCTTCGAACTCGTTACTGCCGACCAGACCGTACCAGTACTGGTGCCCAAACTCGTGAATGATCAGGTCTTCCAGGTCTCGGTCCCGTTCCGGATTGATGTAATTGGTGCCAATGGTGATCAGGGTCGGATATTCCATGGCCCCGGCAAAAGCGCCACCGTAAGGTGGGTCCACCATGGTGATGGTTTTGTAGGGGTAGCGTCCGTACCAAAGTCCAAAGTGTTTGAGCCCCAGACTGAGCGCATCTAAATGGCGCCTGACTTGATCTTCGTGCGCCGCCTGGTAGAGGAAGGTTATCTCCACGGGTTCGAGCGCCACGTCTTCTCTTGCCAGGCCGTGCAAGACCATGGCCTGCTGAATCTCTTCTTCGCTGACATGATCTGTCGGGTTGAAGACTTCAACCACTTCCCTTAAATCAGGGCTGGCCACAAAGGCAAAGTCATGGACCCGGTCCTGGCGATAAACGTGATGGGTGCCATCACTTCGATCCTGCTTGCTGATGCGATTGCCCGTAGCACCCACCACATAGTCACGGGGTGTCACGATTTCGACCCGGTAGCTGCCGTAGTCCGCATAGAACTCGGTGAAGCGGTGAAAGGAGTGGCAGTTCCAACCGGAGGTTTCAGCGCCACGGAACCCCTGGGTTTCCCAAACCGCAATCTTGGGAAACCATTGGACCGCGATAAAAAAATTGTCCACATAACCCACCCGATCCCAGGCGCGGGGCAACTTGGCGTTAAACTCCAACTCAATCTTCACCGTCTGGCCGGGTAGCAGCGGTTCGGCCAGGGGAATCTGCAACACGGTTCGGTCACCCGCCGCCGCATCCTCGGCCTGGATATAACGCAAGTCGCCCGCCTCAACGCCATCAATCCGGGCGCGAATCATGTGCACGTAACCCCAGTCCTCGTCGAGGCGTTCCTGAGGCCCATTCAGCTCGCCCAACTCGCGGAAATAGGTAGAGCGATTGTTGCTGGACGCATTGAGGTACATGTGAAACTGCAAATCCCCGATGATGTCTGGCGAATGATTGGTGTAGAGCAGGGTCTCCTCGCCGTAGAGTTTTTTCTCCTTGGGATCAAGCGTGACCACCAGGTCGTAATCAACCGTGGGCTGCCAGACCGTGGTCTCTGCCACAACGGGTTGGGCCGACGGCAGAGCTTCACCCTCCGCGATGGGCTGAACGTCCGTTGTCGCGTCTGGTTCTGTCTCAGACACGGTTTCTTGCTTGTCTTGCCCAACCTCTTCCCGTATAGGGTCGTCTTGAGCAAACCCGAACAGGGCACAACACAGAATGATACCGGCCGTGAACCTCATCGCCTTTCCCTCGCTTGAACCTGATCTGTCTGACCCAACCTGGTGCCCGACTTCTGATTAACTAATCAAAGTTTAGTGCGCCGAGACAACAGTTACAAGTTATAAGTCGATGCTATTCGAAGAGGCCTGGCACCGACCAATGGCATTCGTCAAAATTGCAAAAGGTGAATCGGCAGGTGAAGGCGGAAAATTTCGAAATCCTTGTCCATCGTGAAGATTTCCATGGATGAATTAACGGCCACGGCACAGATTAAAAAATCTGTGTGAGAACCCTGTACGCCACGAGATCGGCAGATATTATGAAAACGGGCTGCGGTTTCCCAATCCTCACGTTGGATCAACACGTCTGGAAAATTCTCGATAAGGCTCCTAACTTTTTCAAATTGCGATGTCTCACGGATGCCGGACAAGACTTCTTGTCGTATGGGACCGATAACCTCCGCGCGACAGTTGCGAATCAGTTGCGCGAGTCGTTCGACTTCTGGGTAATTCTCTGGTTTCTTGCGCCTAAAGGCTAATGACCAGATACAGGTATCGACCAGGACATTCATCGCGCTTTTCTACTCGCCTTATAATCATAATCGGGGTCGAAATCAACCGTCCCAAAATGATTGATTACTTCAAGCTGTTTCTTCCTCTGTATGTACTCGGTTAGGGCCTGGATGACCGCCGCTTTTTTGGTTTTGTGCTTGCCAAGTGTACGGGCCTCTTCTATGAGCCTGTTATCTAATGCCAGTGACATGCTGATACCTCCATTCCCTACAAGTAATTTAACGTGCAAAGCGATCATTTTCAACAGCTGTCTCGGATAAAGAAGGTTCATCGGTACCCCAGGGACCCTGGATCAAAGGCTGGAAACCTTCGGAGTCAGGCATCGACAAGGACCTGGGACGTTTCTTAATGAGGTGCGCCTCTGGCAAAAACCATCAGCTTGACGAGCGAAAAGGCTGGACTGCGCGATCAGGTCACAACGATCGCGAAAATTGAGTCATATCAGGCTCTCGTCGATGCCTGGCGCCTACCATTTTTGAGTCATATCAGGCCCTCGTCGATGCCTGGCAGCTACCATTTCCCAATATGTTTTTTGCGAACCCTGCGCAGCATCAGGACCATGCCAACGGGTTCCACGCCACGAATTACACGCTTGAACAACACGCCAGACTGCTTTTGTGGTAAAAATAACCTATGAGTAAACGCAAACCCTTTGAACCCCTTTATATCGACAATCATTTAATGGTTGTCAACAAACCAGCCGGTATCCTCGCTCAGGCCGACGAAACCGGAGACCCGGATATCCTTACCTTGGGAAAAGCCTATCTGAAAAAACGCTTCGGTAAACCGGGCAAAGTCTACTTGGGTCTCGTTCATCGCCTGGACCGACCTGTTTCGGGGGTCATGGTATTGGCGCGTACCTCCAAAGCGGCCGCGCGGCTTACAGAAATGTTCCGTGAAAGGCAGGTGGAGAAACGCTACCTTGCCGTGGTGGAAGGTCAGATCAGTGGTACGGATCATTGGCGCGATTACCTGCTCAAAGACGGTCGGAAAGTGCGGACCGTGGCCGCAGACCACCCCAAGGGCAAGGAGGCGCGCCTTTCCTGGCAAGCCATCGACACCGGTGCCAGTACAAGCCTGGTTGAGGTCGCCCTGCACACCGGCCGTCCGCACCAGATCAGGCTTCAATTTGCATCCCGAGGTTATCCCCTGGTTGGAGACCTGCGCTACGATGCCAAAACCCGGTTCGATGGCATTAATCTGGCCCTGCACAGTTACTCCTTGGGGATCACCCATCCAACCCGTCGCGAGCCCATGTCTTTTGTGGTACGCCCTCCCCAAAGTTGGCGCGGGTTCCACGAAAAAGCTCGAAATGCCTTTTTTGAGACATGCGGCGATTGACCCCGCCGCCAACCTACGCCACAATGAAGAGAACGACCTTATGGGTCGAAGGGAGGTCGATTTGAGTATCGGGGAAACAATTGTATCTAGAATGAAACAGGCTTTTCCAGATGTGCGCCTGAGATTAAACGACGCCACCGGCAGCGGCGATCATTGGGAATTGGAAATCGCAACGGATGCTTTCAAGGGAATGAGTCGGGTCAAACAACACCAGGCCGTCTACAAACCCCTGCGCGACCTGATCGACAGCAATCAGGTGCACGCGCTGAAGATCACCAGCTGCATCCTGGACAAGTGGCAGGAGCAACCTTGATTTTTTTCTAGTCCGTGGCAAAGATCTATACCTGTTTGCGTTAAAATAGCCCTTGGGTTTCTGGAAATTCAAACAATCCAGTAGACCTGACCTCTTAGGGTTGTCTAACCCTTGACAGCATCCCTTCTCCCAATTAGAGTTTTGGGGCGATGTTCTGATTTTCTCCAGGAGTTGCACATGAAATTGATCTGTATATCTATGCTCAGCCTGTTTTTTCTCATTTCCGTATCCGCTTCCGATCATACCGAGGCTGACCTACTTAGTCGAACTCGCCAGCTTACCTTTGAAGGCAAGCGCGCCGGCGAAGGTTATTACAACGCCGATGGCAGTAAAATGGTTTTCCAAAGCGAACGCTCGGCAGAAAACCCCTTCTATCAAATCTTCCTCATGGATCTGGAGACCGGCGATACCGAGCACATCTCTCCTGGGTACGGCAAAACCACCTGCTCCTGGGTACATCCCGATGGTTCAAAAGTATTGTTTGCTTCCACCCACTTAGATCCAGATGCCCGTAAAAAGCAAAAAGAAGAATTGGAGATGCGCGCCTCAGGCAAAGAGCGCCGCTATGCTTGGGACTACGACGAAACGTTTGATCTCTTCGCAAAGGATTTGGAGAGCGGCGAAATTCAGCGCTTGACCAATGCCAAAGGGTATGATGCCGAAGCCTCCTACTCTCCCGATGGTCAATACATTGCCTTCTCGTCCAATCGCCACGGTTATACCGAAAAACTTGACCCCAAAGAGAAAGACGCCTTTGAATTGGATCCGTCCTTCATGCTCGACCTCTATATCATGCGCGCCGACGGCAGCGATTTGAAACGTCTGACTACCACACGAGGTTATGACGGTGGGCCGTTCTTCAGCGCCGATGGCACCCGCATCTGCTGGCGACGTTTTTCCGAAGACGGTGCAACCGCTGAAATTTATACGATGAACCTGGACGGCAGCGACAAACGCCAGCTCACCAAAATCGGTGCCATGTCTTGGGCGCCGTATTACCACCCCAGTGGCGATTACCTGATCTTCACCACCAACAAACACGGATTCGCCAATTTTGAACTCTACCTGGTTGATGCCGAAGGCAAGAAGGAACCGGTACGGGTAACCTTTACCGATGGTTTTGATGGTTTACCGGTTTTTTCCCCCGATGGCAAGACCCTGGCCTGGACCAACAAACGGGCCGGTGCGGGTTCGCAAATCTTTCGTGCAGCCTGGAACCATACCAAGGCCCGCGAACTTTTGGGCCTGACCAGCGGAGACGCGCTGGTTTCCGCTGTTGACATGACCCAGAGTCACGATGGCTACGACGCCAATGACTTAAGAGCCCATGTGGAAGCTCTGGCCTCCGAGAGAATGGAGGGCCGCATGACCGGCTCTGAGGGCGGACGTATGGCCGCCGACTATGTGGCCGGCGTCTTCAAGGCACTGGGCCTGGAACCCGCCGGGGACAACGGGACCTGGTTCCAAGAATTCCCCTTTGTCGCCGGTGTCTCACTGGGGAAGAAGAACATCCTGCAACTGGGAGAAACCAAGTTTGAAACAGACGTGGACTGGCGTCCCCTTGCCTTCTCCCAGACCGGTGATATCGAGGCCGCCGATGTGGTCTTTGCCGGTTATGGCATCGAGGCTCCCGCCGCAGAGGGCATCGAAGAATACGATTCTTTTGTGCACCTTGATGTTAAAGACAAGTGGGTGCTAGTCTTCCGCTTCCTGCCCGAGGACATCGACGCCAAAAAACGACAACACATGAACCGACATGTGGGTTTGCGTTACAAGGCCATGGTGGCGCGCAACAAAGGTGCCCGCGGCTTGCTTATCGCCAATGGCCCCAATGCCGAAACCAAGTCACAACTGGTCAAGTTGACCTTCGATACGTCTTTGTCCGGCACCAGTATTCCCGCCCTGTCTATTTCAGACAAGGTTCTGACAGCCCTGTTCGAAGGATCTGGTAAGGATCCGGCCGCCCTGCAGGCCCAACTTGACAAAGGCGAGATGGTCATGGGTTTCCCCCTGGAGGGCAAGAAGCTGTCGAGTACCGTGGAGATTATTCGCGAGCAACGCAAGGGACAGAATATCCTGGCGCGCCTTAACCGTGGTGACAAAGATGGTCCGAGTGCACTGGCCATAGGTGCTCACGTGGACCACCTGGGCAGGGGCGAAGGCGGTGGCTCGCTGGCTCGCGATGACGAACAAAACGCCATCCACTATGGGGCCGACGACAATGCCTCTGGCGTGGCCGGCCTGTTGGAGATTGCTCAATACCTGGCTACCCAGAAGAAGGCCGGCAAGTTGAAGATGGAGCACGATGTTCTGTTTGCCGCCTGGAGTGGCGAGGAACTTGGTCTGCTCGGCTCTGATTATTTTGCCGATACCTATGGCGGGAAAAAGGAAAGTGATCCCTTGAGTCCCGCCATTATCGCCTATCTCAATATGGATATGATCGGGCGCTTGAATGAGAACCTGGTGATCCAAGGTCTTGGCTCCAGCCCCGTTTGGGCCGGCGAAGTAGAGCGCCGGAACGCGCCGGTCGGTCTGCCCATCGTCACGCAGCAAGACAGCTACCTACCGACAGATGCCACCTCGTTCTTCTTGAAAGAGGTCCCCATTTTGTCGGCTTTCACCGGATCCCACTCGGACTACCATACACCCCGCGACACTGCGGAAAAATTGGACTACGATTCCATGAAAGATATTTCTCGATTTATGGGTCTGATCGCCAGGGGCTTGCTCAAGAACCCGGAAATCCCCAAATATCAGGCCATGAAAAAGCCGGAAAGCAGCGGTCGTCGCGCGGTCATGCGCGCCTACCTGGGCACCATCCCAGACTACGCACAGGGCGACATCAAAGGCCTCAAACTCTCGGGCGTCTCCGCCGATGGTCCGGCCCAGAAAGCCGGCATGCGAGGCGGCGATATCATCATCTCGCTGGCCGGTAAAAAAATCGAAAATATCTACGATTATACTTACGCCATCGAAGCCCTCAAAATCGGTGAGGCGGTTGCCGTTATCGTGAAACGCGACGGTAAGGACGTCACTATGGAACTGGTTCCTGGGTCACGCCAATAGACCTGACATGCAAAACGGGCGACCCATTATCGTTGGCCTTTCCCATAAGTCAAGGCCAAGGCATTGGGTCGTCTTTTTTACAGCACATAGCTGTTATCCCCTGTTACCTCAAGCCTTACCCAAACGACCATGACCCCGGTGCCTCAGCTTTGCGCTCAATAATGGCATTCAGACCATCTATTAGGGTACGATAGAAGTGAGGCGGTTGGAAGGTGGTATTTCAAGTCCAGGAGGAATGAGATGATCGCTGAATCACAAGTCATTCGTTTCGATTGGGCTATCAAGACGCTTTTGCGCGATAAAGCCAATTTCGATGTACTGGAAGGCTTTCTCAGCGCCATCCTGGAAAAGAAGATTAGGGTCGAAAAACTGTTGGAAAGTGAATCTAACCAGGAAGATGCCAACAATAAGTTCAATCGTGTCGACATTCTGGTTGCCGACAGCGAGGATCGCCACTTTGTGATCGAGATCCAGAACGAAAGAGAGGCCGACTTCTTGGAGCGGCTGTTGTATGGCACCTCTAAGGTGATCGTTGAGAATTTGGATCTAGGCTCTTCCTACCGTGAGATCACCAAAGTAATCTCTATCAGCGTCCTGTATTTTAATCTGGGCGCCGGCGACGCCTATATTTATCGTGGGAACACGGAGTTCCACGAACTCTTTGGGGACGAGACACTGGTGGTCAAGGAACGCTACGAACCGGCGAAAAAAGTATTCAAGTTCCGCGAGAAGAACATCTTCCCGGAATATTATCTGATCAATGTGGAGCGTTTCCAAGACGTGATCAAAAGAGACATGGACGAGTGGATTTACATGCTCAAGCACAGCTCGGTGCGCGACGATTTCCACTCCTATAAAATTGATCGTGCGCGAGAAAAGCTGGCCTTGCTCAAGATGAGCCCGGAAGAACGCAAACGCTACGAGCGCTACATGCACGCCCTCGTATCAGAAAAAGACGTGATTGAGACTGCCAAGATGGAAGGTCACAAAGAAGGCCGCGAAGAAGGTCACAAAGAAGGCAAAGAAGAGAGATTGGACGGTGGGATTTTGATAGGGAAGATTCAAGTCTTGCAAGAAATGCGGGAGCTTCCGGTATTGTCGAGGGAGGAACTTTCTCAAAGAAGCGTCCCAGAGCTGGAGCAAATTCTGTCCGACCTGAAAAACGGTTAGCCCGTTCGTATTTCCCCAATGATCCACGACCATGGTTAGATTTGGAACCTGGGAACGCACTACGTTTCTCCATACTCCTGGTTCAATCATAAAAGTGATCCTATTTCCGATAGGCCCTCGGATTGAGGCCGTATTTTTTTACCCTCAAGCCCATGATCCGTTCTGTCAAGCCCAAGGCACGGGCGGCATGGGCCATGTTGCCACGCGATTCAATGATGGCGTCTGAGATAATTTCCTTCTCGCGGCCCTCCAGCGAGGCTTTTAGGGTGCCTATGTGGCGCGTATTGCTGGTTGACGCGGTTTGAATGG
>Ga0316189_10003451_pt1 | contig 15338 bp, 15 predicted proteins | sample LowCovwburrow_MG_FD_204930 | JGI IMG/M metagenome (GOLD analysis project Ga0316189, IMG submission 204930) | Coastal sediment microbial communities from Maine, United States - Lowes Cove worm burrow | ecosystem: Environmental > Aquatic > Marine > Coastal > Sediment | place: USA: Maine... | reverse complement strand
CCGTAACGTTCATGTCCAACCGCAGCGCGAGCGTCGAACGACGTACTCTAGAGACCCAGATCCGCATCCGGCTGGACCTCGACGGCGTTGGCCAGTCCGAGTTTCGAACCGGTGTGCCTTTTTTGGAACACATGCTTGATCAGGTGGCACGCCACGGTATGGTCGACCTGTCGATCGAGGCCGAGGGGGATCGCCACATTGACGATCACCATACGGTTGAGGACATCGGCATCACGCTGGGTCAGGCATTCGCTCGAGCCTTGGACGACAAGCGCGGCATTCGGCGCTATGGGCATGCCTATGTGCCACTGGATGAGGCCCTCTCGCGCGTGGTGATCGATTTCTCAGGCCGCCCGGGCCTACAGATGCATGTCAGTTTTCCGCGGGCTTCGGTGGGTGGATTCGACGTGGATTTGTTCCGTGAGTTTTTTCAGGGCTTTGTCAATCACGCGCAGGTGACGCTGCACATCGACACCCTGCGGGGGGCCAACACCCACCATGTGATCGAGACCGTATTCAAGGCCTTCGGGCGTGCGCTTCGCATGGCGGTGGAGCACGATCCGCGGATGGCCGGGGTGACGCCTTCGACCAAGGGTAGCCTCTAAAAACCGCTGCGCCACCATCAATTACCCAGATGACGAGTATCATGCAGCACCGCAAGCGCCAGTCAGACTTTCGAGCGACCGGCTCGGTGGCCCGCGACGGCCGAAACAGTCCATCGCGTGGCCAGAATTCGGTAACCTGGCATAGGTTGCTGTTTCCAGGACTCGGAAACCGTGTAGAGGCTTGTGATTGATGTCGGCGATCGCTGTCGTGGACTATGGCATGGGTAACCTGCATTCGGTGCGACGGGCTTTGGAGCATGTGGCGCCGGGGCGGACCATCGCGGTTACCCAGGATCCGGCAGTGATCCGTGAGGCAGAGCGCGTGGTGTTCCCTGGGCAGGGTGCGATCGGCATGTGTCGACGCGCGCTTGAGCGCTACCATCTGATTCCCGAGCTGAGCCGCGCGGCGGCGGAGAAGCCGTTTTTCGGCATGTGTCTGGGCCCCCAGTTCCTGATGGATTTCAGCGAAGAGAACGGTGGGGTCGAGGGCCTCGGCGTGTTTGCCGGTGAGGTGGTTCGGTTTCCCCCGGAACTCAGCGATGACGGGGTGGTGCTCAAGATCCCGCACATGGGCTGGAATCGGGTGCACCAGGCGATGGACCACCCGCTTTGGCACGGTATTGGTCAGGACGCATGGTTTTACTTCGTGCACAGTTACTATCTTCGCCCGAGCGGGCGCGAGTCCATCGTCGGCACCACCGAGTATGGATTTCAGTTTGCCGCCGCGCTGGCGCGCGATAACGTGTTCGCGGTGCAGTTTCATCCCGAGAAAAGCGCACGCGACGGTCTGCGTCTGCTGCGAAATTTCATCGCCTGGCATCCCGATTGAGCCCGTCAACTGCCTGAGAGACTGCCCAGATGTTGCTGATACCTGCTATCGATCTCAAAGACGGCCATTGCGTGCGGCTGCGTCAAGGCCGGATGGACGATGCCACAGTGTATTCCGATGACCCGGTGGCGGTGGCGCAGAAGTGGGTTGATGCCGGTGCCCGGCGTCTGCACATTGTGGACCTCAACGGGGCATTCGACGGACAGCCGGTCAATGCCGAGGTGATCCACCGCATTTCCGAGCACTTCCCTCAGGTGCCGGTGCAGGTCGGTGGTGGCATTCGTGATGAAGAGACCATAGAGGCTTACCTGAACGCGGGTGTCCAATACGTGATTCTGGGCACCAAGGCGGTCCGTGACCCCCACCAAGTCAATGATTTCTGTCTCCAGTACCCGGAACACATCATAGTCGGGTTGGATGCCCGGGACGGCAAGGTGGCGGTGGAGGGATGGTCCAAGCTGTCCCGACACGACGTCATTGACATGGCGCAACGTTTCGAGCGCGATGGCGTCTGCGCCATTGTCTACACCGACATCGGACGCGATGGAATGATGCGGGGCGTCAATGTGGACGCAACAGTGGCGTTGGCCCAGGCCGTGTCGATTCCGGTCATTGCGTCTGGCGGTATTACCGATCTGGCCGACATCCGCGCTCTGTGCGCGGTACAGGACGAAGGCATCGAAGGCGCCATTCTGGGCCGGGCTTTGTATGAGGGAACCCTGGATCTTGCCGAAGCCCAGGCCCTGGTTGACAACCATTCGGCCGGCAACGGCTGACATGGCGCTGGCCAAGCGCATTATCCCCTGCCTGGATGTGGACGCGGGGCGGGTGGTCAAGGGTGTGAATTTTGTGGATATCCGGGATGCGGGTGACCCGGTGGAAGTGGCCCGCCGCTACAATGAGCAGGGCGCCGATGAGATCACGTTCCTGGATATCACGGCCAGTTCCGATAACCGTGAGACCATGGTCCATATGGTGGAACGGGTTGCCGGCGAGGTATTCATCCCGCTGACAGTGGGTGGCGGTATCCGCAGTGTGGCCGACGTTCGCCGAATGCTGAACGCGGGCGCCGACAAAGTGTCCATCAACACTGCGGCGGTCAATGACCCGAACCTCGTCCGCGAAGCGGCGCAACACTTCGGCAATCAGTGCATCGTGGTCGCGGTCGACGCCAAGCAGATCAGCCGCACTGATTCTGGGGCCGGTTGGGAGGTGTTTACCCATGGTGGGCGGCGCCCCACTGGCATCGATGCGGTGCAGTGGGCCCGGCGAATGGCCGAGTACGGGGCCGGTGAGATCCTACTCACGAGCATGGACCGGGATGGCACCAAAATCGGTTTTGATCTGGGTCTGACCCGCGCAGTGAGCGATGCTGTGCCGGTTCCGGTCATTGCCTCCGGCGGTGTGGGCAACCTGGATCATTTGGTGCAAGGCGTTGTCCAAGGCAGGGCAGATGCCGTTTTGGCTGCGAGCATTTTCCATTTCGGCGAGTACACCATCGCCGAAGCCAAGAGCCGGATGGCACAGCACGGCATCACCGTGCGCCTGTAGGTGTTTCCGTCGGTTATGCGAGAGCAGCCTGTTTGATGAATGGAAATGCGTCGAGTAGTGATATCCTGCGCCAACTGGGCCAGATCCTAGAGGCGCGCAAGGGTCAGGACCCGGAGCACTCATACGTAGCCGCCCTGTATGCGAAAGGTCTGGATGCCATCCTGAAGAAGGTTGGTGAAGAGGCAACCGAGACGGTGATCGCGGCCAAGGGATGCGATCCCTCCAAGTTGGTCTATGAAACCGCGGATCTATGGTTTCACACCCTGGTCATGTTGGCGCATCAGGGTCTCGGGCCGGATGCGGTCCTGGACGAGCTGGGGCGTCGCCTCGGTATTTCGGGGCATGACGAGAAGGCAGAGCGCGCCACTACAGAACAATCGAAAGTGAGGTGAGAAATGGGTATCAGCATCTGGCAGCTTTTGATCATATTGTTGATCGTTCTGCTGTTGTTCGGAGCCAAGCGTTTGCGCAATCTGGGCGGCGATCTGGGCTCTGCCGTGAAGAGCTTTCGCGAGTCGGTGAAGGACGGTGGTGATGGGCCGGCCGACGGCGAGGAGAAGCTCAAGCACGATGAAGGGCAGGTCATCGACGGCGAGGTGACCCGCGAGAAAGACAAAGCCTGAGTTACCTGATCGCACATGTTCGATATTGGTTTTTGGGAAATCTCGCTGATCATGCTGGTCACGCTGGTGGTGGTCGGTCCGGAGCGGCTGCCGAAGCTGGCCCGAACCCTGGGCGCGTGGGTCAACAAGGGGCGGCGGATGATATCGGATGTCAAGGCGGAGGTGGACCGCGAGTTACGAGCCGACGAGCTGAAAGGCAGCCTGACTGGCAACGCGATCGACGATCTGCGCAAGATGGCGGGGGAAATAAAGAGTGCGGGCGACGAGCTGAAATCCGAGGTGTCCTCGTTTCAATCCACGGTTGCGCCCACAGCGCCAAAAACGGCGCGTGTAGAGGCACCTGCGGCTGATTCGCCGCTCCCCAAGGATGAACTTGCCCCGCAGCAAACGGCCAAGGACGACTGACTCCCGTGGCGCAGATCAATGACCGGGAGCAGCCGTTTGTCGCGCATCTGATCGAGTTGCGTGACCGGATCTTGCGCATCGTGGGCGCAGTCTTGGTGGTTTTTCTGGTGTTGGCGCCGTTCGCCAACCACGTATACTCGATTCTGGCCGGGCCCCTGCTTGCCCATCTGCCCGAATCCAGCAGCATGATCGCCATTGACGTGGCCTCACCGTTTCTCACGCCGTTCAAACTGACGTTGTTTCTGGCGCTGTTCCTGACCATCCCCTGGACCTTGTACCAACTCTGGGCCTTCGTTGCGCCGGGTCTGTACAAACACGAGCAGCGCCTGGTCATGCCTTTGCTGGTATCCAGCACCGTGCTTTTCTACGCTGGAATGGCGTTCGCCTACTTTGTTGTGTTCCCGTTGGTGTTTGGCTTTTTAGTCGGTGTGGCGCCGGAAGGCGTCGAGGTCATGACCGACATCAGCCGCTACCTGGATTTCGTAATCACGATCTTTTTCGCCTTCGGCCTCGCTTTCGAAGTGCCGGTTGCAACCGTCCTGTTGGTGATGGTGGGGGTGACTACGCCCGAATCTCTGCGTGAGAAACGCCCCTATGTGATCGTCGGCGCCTTTGTGCTGGGCATGCTGCTGACGCCGCCGGATATCATCTCGCAAACTCTGCTGGCGATACCGGTATGGTTGCTTTTTGAGGTCGGAGTCATTGCCTCACGCTACATGATCAAGCGCAAGGAAGAGGCAGCGCGGGAGAGTGAAGCCCGTGATGACATGGAATCAGAACTTGACCGGGCAGAGGCCGACGAGCAGGGCCTGAACCGAGACGTCTAGTTTGTCGGATTGAACCGTTCGAAGCGAAAATTCATCGGGGGCGAATCAAATCAGTTTATCGGGCGAGGCGAATAGCAGGGCTATCCGCCCCCCACAAATTTTCGCTTCGAACGGCTCAATTTGACAGTCTTCTAAACAAACCGATCAACGGCCTTCCGCCATCTTTGCGCCTGCGCCGCGCCTCCTGCAAATGTTGATATAGGGTCAAGCCGACTCCCGATCGGAGTGTGCTAAAGTCCGCCCGGCTGGAATGTCGTCATCACGACACAAGGCACAGTGGATGGCTGCACGTCTGGTCGATGTCCGCGTGCCATCCAAGGTGCAGGCCTTTTTTAGCCAACTTGGATTCGATGCGACACGCGATTGGGGCGGTCGCTTACAGATCAGGAGGGATGGGATATGGGACGAGTTGCAATTGTGACCGGTGGAACCCGGGGTATAGGCGAGCAAATTGGTGTTGATTTGAAGCAAAAGGGTTGTACCGTTGCGGCGATCTACCATGGTAACGACGAGGCGGCCAAGGAGTTCACCGAGCGCAACGGGATCGCCACATTCAAGTGGGACGTCAGCGACTTTGAGGCGTGCGAGCGTGGCGTCCGGGAGGTCGAGGCCGAACTCGGTCCTGTGGATATTCTGGTGAACAACGCCGGAATTACCCGGGACGGGGTCATGCACAAGATGACGCCGGACCGGTGGCAGGCAGTTATACAGACCAACCTGAGTTCATGCTACAACATGAGCCATGCGGTAATCAGCGGCATGCGTGACCGGGGGTTCGGGCGCATCGTCAACATAGGCTCGGTAAACGGGCAGGCCGGTCAGTACGGACAAGTGAACTACGCGGCCGCCAAATCGGGCATTCACGGCTTCACCAAGGCTTTGGCCTACGAGTGCGCCGCCAAGGGGATTACCGTGAACGCGGTTGCACCCGGCTATGTGGAAACCGACATGGTGCGGGCGGTTCCCGCGGACGTGTTGGCTAAAATTGTGCGCAAGATTCCGATCGGCCGTCTCGGCAATGCCCACGACATCGCTCGCGGCGTTTCATTCCTGGTAGCGGATGACGCCGATTTTATTACCGGTTCCACTTTGTCGATCAACGGTGGCTACCACATGTATTGAGGTCGGACCCAGTCTGAACCAAGCGATGCCCACCGGATGGTGGGCATCTGCTCAATTCGGGTTTTCCCGATCCAGCAATGTCTCCAGTACCGGCCAGACCGTATCCAGCAATGCGGGTTGCGCAGCAGCCGTGGGATGAATGCCGTCGCCCTGCATCATGCCAGGCTCCAGGGCAACGCCTTCCAGCAGGAAAGGCACCAGCGCCACGTTTCTGGCGTCCGACAGGTTTTGGTAAACGGCGGCAATTTGCTCCGTGTAGACCGGACCAAAGTTCGGCGGGATGCGAATACCCACGAGGAGCACCTGCGCACCTGCATCTCGAGACAGTTGTATTGCCGCATCTAGATTGCGTTCCAGGTGCCCGGGCGGAAGCCCCCTCAACCCATCATTGCCCCCCAGTTCGATGACCACGATCTGAGGGTGATGCAGCGCCAGAGTCTCGGGTAATCGGGCCAGCCCTCCGGCACTGGTGTCGCCGCTGATGCTGGCATTGACCACCCGCTGTGGATAGCCCAGGGCTGTGAGGCGTTCGGCGAGCAGGTTCACCCAGCCTTCCGAGACATCAATGCCATAGCCCGCACTCAGGCTGTCACCCAGTACCAGTACAACGGGCGGTGACTGCTCTGCACTGACCCAGGCGGCCCAGAGCAGCAGGCTGAGCATGATTGTAATCATGTACTGCGCTGCAGCGCTGCGTGGGGCAACTGTCTGGTGGTTTGGGTCCATCCGGTGCCGGATCTTGTTACGGTATGTCATCGTCCGGAGTATAGCTTCGCCGGCGTATATGCCAGTCCATGTTTAAGGAGCCGCTTATCTATTCGTGAACGTGCATCTTGGGACTGAAATGCACAGCTTCCTCGTTGCAGATCTTGGCAATAGGACAAGCAATACCCTCTATCTGCGCCTTGGACGAGTACATTTCAACCTCCAACCTGCTTCGTCCAGAATAAATCAGAGGCGCCTCAAGCGAACGATTGCACCTGATCCCCGACTCGAATTTCGCCCTCGGCTTCCAGATGCACGACGTTCTGACCGAAGAAGACCTGGGCGTCGTTGTTGAGTCTGCGGTACTTGGCCAGCGTTCTCAGCGGCTCTTTGCCATCGCGGCTGCCGCTCATCTGATCAGTGGTGGTAATGGCGCAACGTGAGCAGGGCTTCACAGCGGCGAACGTGGCCGTGCCGATGCGAAATTGGGCCCAGTTATCCTCAGCATAGGGCGGGCAATCCTTAACCACAATGTTGGGACGGAACCGATCCATGCTCAGTGGCCGGTCCATGCGGCTGTTCAAGTCCTCAAGCGAGGCCTCGGAGATCAGCAAAAAAGGATAGCCGTCCGCCAGGCTGGTGTGCGCGCCCTGCCCGGCCCGTCTGACCGGACGACGGTAGTTGGGCCCGGTTACCACCAATCGGCTGGGGGTGTCTAGATACCGGCCAAGCCACTCCGCCGCGTCATCGCCGCAGTCCAGCGTATCCACGTAGTCATTCCAAACCGCAGCAATATAGGGCGGCCCCGTTTGCGGTCGCTGAACCAGCAGGCGCTGCATACCGGGTGCGCTCAGGTATAGGCCGTGTTCCGTGGGCGTTGCTTCGACAGCGGCCATCGCAGGCAGATCGCGCTGAGTGAGAAAGTCACCGTGACCGTCCACCACCATCCAGCGCCGGTCGCCCACCGGCCCGAATCGATCGAAGGCAGAGGACGCCACTTGATGGCCACGGCAGGATTTGAGGGGATACTCGTACAGGGCACTGACGTGCGCGATAACGCTCATGAGTCACCGATCCGACGGCACCTGAAACGGCGTTTAAGGGGCCTCTGATTTATTCTGGACGAAGCAGATTGGAGGGTGAAATGTGCAGATTCAAGGGGCGGATCGCGGGGCAGATCGCGGGCAATAGTTGTTCTATTGCCAAGATCTGCAACGAGGAAGCTGTGCATTTTCAATCTCAAGATGCACATTCCCGAATAGATCAGAGAATCCTTAATGTTGGTGAGCGGCCCCGGCCTCGCTGTGCGAGGCCGGGGCCGCCGCCTTCCTAGTAGCGGTACATTTCCGGCTTGTAGGGACCCGCCGGGTCCACTCCGATGTACTGGGCTTGCTCCGGGGTGAGGGTGGTCAGGTGGGCGCCAACCTTCTCAAGGTGGTGCCTCGCCACTTCTTCGTCCAGGTGCTTGGGCAGTACATAGACTTTGCACTCATAGCGCTCTGGATTGTTCCAGATTTCCATCTGTGCCAGGACCTGATTGGTGAACGAGTTCGACATCACAAAGCTTGGGTGGCCGGTGGCACAGCCCAGATTCACCAGTCGTCCTTCCGCCAGCAGAATGATGCGCTTGCCATCGGGGAAGGTGATGTGGTCGACCTGCGGCTTGATGTTCTCCCACTCGTGCTGGCGTAGCCCGGCCACGTCGATCTCGTTGTCGAAATGGCCTATGTTGCAGACGATCGCCTCATTCTTCATCTGCGCCATGTGATCTCGGGTAATCACGTGCAGGTTGCCGGTTGCGGTGACGAAGATATCGGCCTGAGACGCCGCTTCGTCCATGGTTACGACACGATAGCCTTCCATTGCGGCCTGGAGGGCGCAGATCGGATCGATTTCGCTCACCCACACCACCGCGCCCAGCCCACGCAATGACTGCGCGCAACCCTTGCCCACGTCCCCATAACCCAGCACCAGGGCGATCTTGCCAGCGATCATGACGTCGGTTGCACGCTTGATCCCGTCCACCAGGGACTCTCGGCAGCCGTACAGGTTGTCGAACTTGGACTTGGTGACCGAATCGTTGACGTTGATGGCGGGAAAGGGTAGTTCTCCGGTCTTCTCCATGTGGTAAAGACGGTGAACGCCGGTGGTGGTCTCTTCGGTCACACCGCGGATGCTTTCCTGAATCTTGCTGTACCAGCCCGGCTTGTCACCCAGACGTTTACGGATGGCCGCATACATGGCCTCCTCTTCCTCACTGCCCGGATTGTCCAGCACCGAGGCATCCTGTTCGGCGCGGCTTCCAAGTGTCACCAGCATGGTGGCATCGCCGCCGTCGTCCAGAATCATGTTTGGCACTCCGCCGTCGTGCCACTCCATGATGCGATGGGTGAACTCCCAGTACTCGTCAAGGCTTTCGCCCTTATAGGCGAACACCGGAACGCCCTCCGCGGCAATCGCGGCGGCTGCGTGATCCTGGGTCGAGAAGATGTTACAGGACGCCCACCTGACCTCGGCGCCAAGCTTGGTCAGCGTCTCGATCAACACGGCGGTCTGTATGGTCATGTGCAGACTGCCCGCGATGCGGGCGCCCTGCAGCGGCTTCTCTGCCTGGTAACGTTCACGAAGCGCCATCAGTCCTGGCATTTCGGTTTCGGCGATGGCGATTTCCTTGCGGCCCCAATCGGTCAGGTTCAGGTCGGCGACCCGGAAATCTTTCAGGTTTTGCTCAAGCACAGCATTCATGCCTGTTGTCTCCATGTTTGCCGAGCGCCGTTCTCTGATCACTTCTTCCGTCCAAGCCTGGCAGGGCGGCCCTGTCGCAGCGCTCCTCAGTCGGATGAAGTTGCCCACGTGGGGGCGTGTTCGATTGGCTTAGAGTCCCGCGGCGTCTCGAAGTGCCGTGGATTTGTCGGTTCGTTCCCATGAAAAGGTATGGTAAGCGTCGCCCTGGTCCGGTTTTACTTCCACGGAAACCCGCCCGAAGTGACCGTATGCAGCCGTTTGCTGGTACATGGGGTGGATCAGATCCAGCATCCCGATCATGGCATAGGGGCGCAGATCGAAGAACTCCCGCACCAGTAGCTCGAGCTTCTCATCCGGGAGCTTGCCGGTGCCGAAAGTGTCGATGCTGATGGAGGTGGGCTCGGCCACGCCGATGGCGTAGGACACCTGAATTTCGCAGCGATCCGCCAGTCCGGCCGCGACCAGGTTCTTTGCCACATAGCGGCCGGCGTAGGCAGCGGATCTGTCCACCTTGGAGGGGTCCTTCCCCGAGAACGCCCCGCCACCGTGACGCGCCATGCCGCCATAGGTGTCGACTATGATCTTGCGCCCGGTCAGCCCGCAATCACCCACCGGTCCACCGATGATGAACTGTCCGGTTGGGTTTATGTGAAATTTGGTGTTGCCGCTGAGCCAGGTCTCCGGCAGTGTCGGTTTGATGATGACCTCCATCACCGCCTCGCGCAGGTCGCTCTGGGAGATGCTCGGATCGTGCTGGGTCGAAAGCACCACTGCGTCTATGCCCACCGGCTTGCCGTCTTCGTAGCGAAACGTGACTTGGCTCTTGGCATCTGGCCGCAGCCACGGCAACGTGCCGTTTTTGCGTTCCAGGGATTGGCGCTGCACCAGTCTGTGGGCGTATGAGATCGGGGCCGGCATAAGGTCGTCGGTTTCATTGGTGGCGTAACCAAACATCAAACCCTGGTCGCCGGCGCCCTGATCCTCCGGCGCCTTGCGATCGACGCCCATGGCGATGTCCGGTGACTGCTTTCCGATCAGATTCATCACTGCGCAGGTGTCACCATCGAAACCCACATCGGAACTGGTGTAGCCGATCTCACAAATCGTGCCGCGCACGATCGCCTCCAGATCCACCCAGGCCGTCGTGCTGATCTCGCCCGCAACGATAACGGCGCCGGTTTTGACCAAGGTCTCGCAGGCGACGCGGGCGGCCGGATCCTGTGTCAGTATTGCGTCCAGCACAGCGTCCGAAATCTGGTCGGCGATCTTGTCTGGGTGGCCCTCGGAAACCGATTCCGAAGTGAAGAGGTAATTTCTGCTCATGTGCTCCCCGGCACGACTCCTGCGGCCTCACCACTCACGGCGTTGGCCTGCACGGTCAATTGATAATGCTGGAAACCCAGCGAGTTGTTACGACAACCCGCAAGTGTAGCTGGATGTCGGCGCGGGTTCACCCCCCAAATTTCCAGCTCTGCGTGATGGCGCATTCCACAAGCAACGACAGTGCCGCACTCCGGGTTCCAGTCAGGGCCCAGTCGTGATGTTTGCCGCCTATCGGGCACCCTGCCTATAATCCGCCCGCTCGACGGTCTTTGACACGATGCGGTACTGCATGGGCTTGCCGCATGCGGGGCGGAGAGTTCAGAATATTAGAGAATTCGAAAATAATATCCGGTCTAGAATCGGAATCGTTGTGGCTTCGCTGCAAGTTCGTCCCGCCCGCGGGGTGACGCGTTGCGTATCGCGCTCAGCGCTGGTTTTTGCGAGATGGGCCCGCTGAATGGTGAGGGCCATATGTTCGATATAGCGCACCGCCGTCGGTTCGAGCCCGAGGTCGAGCCGCCCGGGCCGATTGCCTGGACGCCCGATTTCGCTGGCCGCGCGGACTCACCATTGAGCCGGATTCAGCAACGCAACCAAGGAGACGCCAATGCTGTCGCGTAGAGATCTGGCCAACGCCGTGCGAGCCCTCAGCATGGATGCCGTACAGAGAGCCAAATCCGGACATCCCGGAGCCCCTATGGGCATGGCGGACATCGCCGAAGTGCTGTGGAACGACTTCCTCAGACACAACCCTGCCAACCCGGCTTGGAGTGATCGCGATCGATTCGTCATGTCCAATGGCCATGGCTCCATGCTGGTCTATTCGCTGCTGCATCTCTCCGGTTACGACTTGGGCATCGATGATCTCAAGCAATTCCGTCAGCTGCATTCGCGCACCCCGGGGCACCCGGAATATGGAATGACCCCGGGTGTTGAAACCACCACCGGCCCGTTGGGCCAGGGGTTGGCCAATGGCGTCGGCATGGCCCTTGCCGAGCGGTTGCTGGCGGAGCGCTTCAACCGGCCAGGGCACACCATCGTGGACCATCATACGTATGTGCTCCTGGGTGACGGTTGTTTGATGGAAGGGATTTCGCACGAGGCCTGCTCCCTGGCTGGCACCCTGGGTCTGGGAAAACTGATCGCTCTATACGACGACAACGGCATTTCTATCGACGGCGATGTCGCGGGTTGGTTCCGCGACGACACCCCCAAGCGTTTCGAAGCCTATGGCTGGCACGTGGTGGCGGACGTTGATGGGCACGATCCGGAGGCGGTGAAGCGGGCGATAGAGGCAGCCCGAGCGGTCACGGACCGGCCGAGCATATTGTGCTGCCGCACGGTGATAGGGCAGGGCGCGCCCAACAAGGCCGGCAGCCACGATTGTCACGGTGCGGCCCTTGGCGAGGACGAGGTCGCAGCCACCCGCATCAATCTCGATTGGCCCTACGCGCCATTCGACGTGCCGGTCGAGGTGCGCGCCGGCTGGGATGCCCGCGATCGTGGGGCGAAACTGGAAGGCGCCTGGCAGGACCGCTTCGATGCCTTCCGCGATGCACACCCCGGGCTCGCCGACGAATTTGAACGCCGCATGAGCGGCGCACTGCCTGCCGAGTTTCATCAGTTGGCCGAGCGTTTTGCCCAGGAGACCCAGGCCAAAGCCGCGGGCATACCGACCCGCAAGGCGTCCCAGAACGCACTCAATGCCTACGGCCCGGTGTTGCCAGAACTGCTGGGTGGATCAGCCGACCTCACACCCTCAAACAACACGACCTGGTCCGGCTCGGTGGTGGTAGGCGAGCCGCATCGGGATGCCAACTATCTGCACTACGGCGTTCGTGAGTTCGGAATGTCCGCCGTCATGAACGGGATCTGCCTGCACGGTGGTTACATCCCCTACGGCGGCACTTTTCTGGTTTTTTCCGATTACGCCCGCAATGCGGTGCGCATGTCCGCTCTTATGGGGGTGGGCACGATCTTCGTGTACACCCACGATTCCATTGGACTGGGTGAAGACGGCCCCACTCATCAGCCAGTCGAACATGCCGCGTCGTTGCGTCTGATACCCAATTTGCATGTTTGGAGGCCCTGCGATGAGACCGAAACGGCGGTTGCCTGGCAGTCTGCGATCGAGCGCCGCGACGGGCCTGCCTGCCTTTTGTTCTCACGCCAGAACCTGCCAGCGCAACCCCGCGATGCGACACAGCTTGCGGACATCGCTCGAGGTGGCTACATCCTCAAGGACTGCGTCGGAGTACCCGAGGCGATCGTCATTGCGACCGGATCCGAAGTCGCCCTGGCCATGTCTGCCGCGGATCAAGCGGCCGGGGAGGGGCGCCGTGTCCGGGTCGTATCCATGCCCTGTGTCGAACGCTACCAAGCCCAGCCAACCGACTACCAGGACCAGGTTCTGCCCCCGGCAGTGACCGCCCGTGTCGTGGTAGAGGCGGGTGTCACCGCACCCTGGTATCGCTACGCGGGTGTCAACGGCAGAGTTTTGGGCATCGACCGCTTTGGCGAATCCGCACCCGGTGGGCAACTCATGGAGGCCTTTGGGTTTACCGCCGCAGGCGTACTCGAGGCGCTGCGCGAGGTGCTGTGAGCGCCTCTGTTGCAGCTATGGACTAAATCTTGGATTTCAGTGGGAGAATTCGATGACCGTAAGAGTGGCAATAAACGGCTACGGCCGAATCGGGCGTAATGTGCTGCGGGCGCTGTATGAGTCGGGACGCAACGGCGAGATTGAGATCGTGGCGATCAACGACCTGGGTGATGCGGAGACCAATGCGCATCTGACCCGGTACGACACCGCCCACGGACGTTTCCCGGGTGAGGTGGTGGTGGATGGCGACAGCCTGGTGGTCAACGGCGATCGCATCCGGGTGCTGGCCGAACGCAATCCCGCCGAGCTGCCCTGGGGCGAGATGGGGGTGGATGTGGTGATGGAATGCACCGGGCTGTTCACCAGCAAGGAGAAGGCCGGTGCTCACCTGGCGGGCGGCGCCAAGAAAGTCATTATCTCGGCACCGGGGGGTAAGGACGTGGACGCCACCATCGTATACGGCGTGAACCACCGGGTTCTCAAAGCCAGCGACACCGTCATCTCGAACGCATCGTGCACCACCAACTGCCTGGCGCCATTGGTGCAGCCATTGCACCAAGCCATCGGTCTCAAGAGTGGCGTGATGACCACCATCCATTCCTATACCAACGATCAGGTGCTGACCGACGTCTATCATTCCGACCTGCGCCGCGCCCGCTCCGCCACCATGTCCATGATCCCCACCAAGACCGGCGCAGCGGCGGCGGTGGGACTGGTGTTGCCCGAGTTGAACGGTAAGCTTGACGGGTTTGCCATCCGGGTCCCGACCATCAATGTCTCGCTGGTGGATCTCAGCTTTCAGGCCGGTGCGGAAACCACGGTCGATGAAGTGAACGGCATCGTGAAAGCGGCATCCGAGGGCGATCTGAAGGGCATACTCAGCTACAGCGATGGCCCTCTGGTGTCCATCGACTTCAACCACAACCCGTCCTCCTCCATCTTCGATGCCACCCTCACCAAGGTCATGCCCGGCGGCCTGGTCAAGGTTTGTTCCTGGTATGACAACGAGTGGGGTTTCTCCAACCGGATGTTGGACACCACCCTGGCGCTGATGAACGCCTGATAGCGACACCGGTGCCCGATGTGGATCGGGCGCCGCGATGCGGTCTTCGCCCAGGGGCGACCTGTTCGAACTTGGACTGCGTTTCAAGGAGGCTTCCATGTCCATCGTGAAAATGACCGACCTCGACCTCGCGGGAAAGCGGGTGTTGATTCGCGAGGATCTCAACGTACCGGTCAAAGACGGCAAAGTGACCAGCGATGCCCGAATTCGGGCGGCACTGCCGACGTTGCGTATGGCACTGGATGCCGGTGCCCGGGTCATCGTCATGTCCCATCTGGGCAGACCCACTGAGGGCCAATACGACGGGGCGTTCTCCATGGCGCCGGTTGCGGACCACCTGGGTCGCCTGCTCGGGCGCGAGGTCCGCCTGGCACCGGACTGGCTGGGAGGCGTGGAGGTGGCCGGCGGCGAACTGGTCATGGCTGAGAACGTTCGTTTCAACCGGGGGGAGAAAGCCGACGACGAGTCGCTGTCGCGCAAAATGGCGGCCCTGTGCGACGTGTACGTTATGGATGCGTTCGGCACCGCTCATCGGGCCCAGGCATCCACTCACGGCGTCGGGCGCTGCGCCGCCGTGGCCTGTGCCGGACCTCTTCTGGCAGCCGAGCTGGACGCTTTAGGCAAGGCTCTGGATAACCCGCGTCGCCCTCTGGTCGCCATCGTGGGGGGCTCCAAGGTGTCCACCAAGCTGACGGTTCTGGAATCGCTGTCCACTGTTGTGGATCAGCTCATCGTCGGCGGCGGCATTGCCAATACATTTCTGGCAGCGGCAGGTTATCCGGTGGGCAAATCCCTGTATGAGCCCGATCTGGTTGGCGAGGCCAAGCGCTTGATGACGGCGGCCAAGGCTAAAGGGGGGGAGATCCCTATCCCCACCGATGTGGTGGTGGGCAAGGCCTTTTCCGAGGATGCGGAGGCCGTGGTCAAGCCCGTTGCCG
>Ga0316189_10003450_pt1 | contig 15339 bp, 11 predicted proteins | sample LowCovwburrow_MG_FD_204930 | JGI IMG/M metagenome (GOLD analysis project Ga0316189, IMG submission 204930) | Coastal sediment microbial communities from Maine, United States - Lowes Cove worm burrow | ecosystem: Environmental > Aquatic > Marine > Coastal > Sediment | place: USA: Maine... | reverse complement strand
GAAAATTTAAAAAAAACAAGCTAAAACTGATGGATAAACCTAAACGAAAATCAGAAACTAAAATTTGTAGTGATTAAAAGCATAAGCGTATCCAAATTCTTTAGACGATGAATAATGTGGGTTAATTTTAGCATTGAAAGATTCTGCAGAAGCGTTAGTGCTTCTATTGATGAAGTAGTTTAAGATAGAACGATAGTTTATATGTATTGTATTTGCAATTGTATTGAATGCTCTATAGCCAGATTGTTCAACATCTTTGTACCAGTGCGCTAGTTTTGTATATGCTATGTCAATTGATTTTGCAGTATTAAAGATGTTTCTAAGTCCTTGAACTAAGTCAAAAGCTGTTTTAATGTCAGGATATTCATTGAAGAGTATTTTGCTTCTCTGGTATTGACTTTCCGTCCAATTAGAAGGCGCTTTGTAAAGTAAATACCTACTTCTTGCCAAGAGTTGTTTTCTTGTGTCTCCATTATCAAAAATCTCTGGTTTATAGGTTTTATCTTTTGCTCTTGCTTCTTTTATGTTTTCGTTTTCTAGGTCTATGGCGTCCCACCTATGTTTAATCCTTATATCCTGTAGTGCTTCCAAGGCTAATTTTTGTACATGAAATCGGTCTGTAACTTGTATGGCTTTTGGGAAGCATTTTATGCAAATAGTTTTCATTGAGTTAGCCATATCAAGAGTAATCTCCTTTACCTTAGCTCGCTTCTTTGCTGATATTTTTAATAGTTGTTCTATGATAGGTTCTACTTTAGTACCAGAAAAAATGGCAACAATGCTTCCTTTTTTTCCTTTAGCTTTTTTGTTGGTAATAATAGTATAGAGTTCTCCTTTAGATAAGGCTGTTTCATCAATAGATAAATAAGGACCTATATTTTCTGGAAAGATGAGATATTGTTTTGCGTGTTTCTTTTGATCCCAGTCTTTAAAATCACTTAGGTAGTCTTTATACTGGCGTTGTAGTTTTTTATCATCTACACCATAAAAATACCCTATGGTATGACAGTCTGAAGCTTTAGTATTGACTAATTTCTTTTAAAAAATCAGCGAACTCGGTGGTCATTCGTGTTCCCTGTGCTACTAAATTCCAATCTCTTTGTACAACTTGTTTTGTTGATTTATCGAGCCATCTTCGTCGCTTTACATGAAGATAGACTGTATTTCCCCTAAGCGGAAAATCTTGAATAGTGACTTCTTTATGAAATCCATGGGCAATTAATGTGCGTTTAGATTCTTCTTTAGGCGTTAGATTACGCTCTTCAAAGTAAAGGTGCATAATTTCTCCATTTTTAGTATTCTTGACTAAGTCAAAGTGATTGATTAGAAATTCTGGAAGGATGAGTTTGAGTAATTCTAGATAATGATCCAAAGTCTTTTTTTTTTCAAAAATCCGAAAACTATATTAATTCACACACAACTTTTGGGACTGATCCCTTTACACCTATAGTGGGTGTTTTTAATGGTGGGTTATTTATAATAGATTTATCTCCTAGTTTTTCAATACCGATTTTATTTACAATTCAAATCATCCAAATCTTTCATGTATTTTTCTATTTTCAATTTTATGATTAACTTTTCATAAGCTATGATCGTAGCCACTGTTGAACAATGGCTAGTTGAGAAGCTTTGATCTGTGAAAAATTGATATTCTTCTTTATTGAGGCGCACTTTTGCGTTTTTGGTTAAAAAATATTGTTCGTCTAAATGCGTAGCTCCCCTTTTGAAGTAAAAATAAAATTCTTGGTTATTTACAAAATAGGCCTGAAGTGTTTGTATATAATTATCTAAGTATTTTCTTTGGGCTTTATTATTTGTTTTTGGCCGCTTACTTTCGATATTGAAATTTTCAACAAAATATATTAGTTTGCTTAAGACTTGAGGTTTGACTTTTTTATAAAAATAAATTTCTTCCTCCTTAGAATTGAATGGTTTGTTTACCATCAACACTCTAAGTTCTTCTAATGTTCGTTTACAAAGCATCACTCCCTGTTCGGATATGAAGTAGATATCTTTGTTTTCGAGATTTAGGGATTGAATATTTTGTTCAAGCTTCTTTATTAAATTTTTGTAGGCTTTCAATATTCATGATTCAAATTAATAATATTATATTTTGAATTTTCTATATGTAGGGGCATATAAGAAAATTACAACATTAATTAATCCCTCAATTTGTTGTTCGTTCTACATTTTATGTCTTATTTAATTTACATTATAATAATTTGATCACTAATCTTTAGGTTTTGCATTCCAAACCAAGACAGCTAAAATCATTGAAAGTATGGCTGCGCCTAACCAAAATAGCCTTATCTGTGAAAAATCATAAGTCATCACGCCTTCTACCATTGACGAAGAGCCCTCTATGTATATCCCACTCATAACCTCTTGGATACCTGCTCCTGCATAACTGGCTATACCTATCAAACCCATAGCGGCTCCTGCTGCTTTCTTGGGTGCCAAATCTACTGCCATCAACCCTCCAAGGAAAGTAATCAAAATCCCAATAGCAAATCCATGGACGATCATTGAAATGGAATCTGTCAATACATTTGAATTTGGATAAAATAAAAATACTGATACAGATAGGACATTAAGGATTCCTGCTACCAAAGCTGGCACGTTTCTACTGCCTTTAAAAAACCTGTCTGAAATAAATCCTGACACCACCGTTCCTATGATTCCGGATATGGCTGTCAATCCAATAATTTGGGCTGCCTCTACATTGCTGTAACCTTTCTCCGCCTCTGCGTAAAACACTCCCCAACTTTCTATGGCATAACGGATGACGTACATCAATGCCGATGAGAGTGCTAGTAACCAAATAGCCGGATTCTTGAGTATAGCCTTTTGGGAACTGCTTACATCTTTGGGGTTATTTTCAAGTGGTTCTTCTCCTTTCTCTTTCTGCTCTACCGATACTACTGATGGTAGTCCTTTACTCTCTGGACTATCATATAAAAACACCTTTACCATAACGGCTCCTATTATTCCTACTACGCCTGCTCCCCAAAAGCCCCATTGCCAACCTCCTAAGCCTATCAGAAATGGTAATAGGGTGAAGGCTATTGCTTTTCCTATATTATGACTGGCACTCCACGCTGCATAATATGTTCCTCGCTCTTTTGCTTTAAACCACCTAGTAAGTGCTACTACACACGGAGCCGCTCCTTGAGATTGGAACCAACCACTTAACCCCCATACTACAACAAACACCAAGAAAACAGGAAAAAACCCCAAAATCAAGTTAGCCAAAGCGGTAAAGAGCAGTCCTATAGAAATAAATTTATTGACGTTTAAATGGTCTGATAAAAACCCATTTACCAACTTACCTATTGCATATGAAAAGAAAAGTGCCGAACCAATTTGTCCTAATTGTGCAGGGTCAAATATTTCTGCATCCACTAGAGGTTTTTTAATCACGCTAAAGCTCAATCTGCATACATAGAAAAAAGCGTATCCAAATGTAGCGGAAAGAAACACACTCCATTTGGAAATCTTATATTTTTTATCGGCTATGGTTTTATCCTTTATTAACTCCTTTGCAGGTTGGGGCGCAAAATACTTTTTGATTTTATCTATCATTTTTTTATTTATGTTTAAATTAATTCACATGAACTAACAATAGTTTTTTAACTCAATTAAGCTTAAACCAAGGGTAGCTAATATAAATGCATGTCTTTTGCTTTTTTATAAAAGGATATTTGTTTTGTTTCTTCAAAAATATTAAGGGCTAGATATTACTTTTAAATTTTGATTAATACTAAAAAAGGCATAGCATGAAACTATGCCTTTTTTTTAACTAAAACTAAACTAAATTGAGACTAACTCTTGCTATTAATTAGCTCTTAGTCATGAAGATTTTTTCTTCTCAAATATTCCAGTAATAATTGGGGTCTATCTGTTTGAATCATATTCACTTCTTTTTTAACATACCAACCATAAATGCTATCAGTATTTATAACAGCCATATCATCTTCATAACCTGCATTTAATGATTCCCATAATGAATTAACCCAAATACGACTACCTTGTTTTTGGATAGAGTCGAATTTGTTTATAATTGGAGAATTCAAATCGTCAAATACAAACTCAAAAGCTACGGGTTGAAAATCATTGATGTAGTTATTGACTTTTGTCTCGGCATCATTATCATCAAGATTAATAACTGGCATAAAAGCCACCTTATCTAAAAAAGGCTTAAAATCATTTTTCACTTTTTCAAGTGTTACGTTACCCTTCATTATTACTTGGTCTTGCGTATTTGTTTTCTCAATGACATTATATACTACATCAAAATAGTTATAGCATTTATCAAGATTTACTAAAATTTCACCTTTAGCAGTTAACAACGCTTCTTCAAGTGTAGGTATACGATGGTGAGTTTTATGATTTGCACCATTTTTTAGATATAAGGTTTTCAGGCTATCTAAAGTCCACTTACTTATCTTTCCCTTGCCGTTGGTAGTTCTATCAATTGTTTTATCATGCATTAGAACTGGAATAGAATCTTTTGTTAACCTTACATCTATTTCAACCATATCAACTCCCATATCAATACAATTTTTAATTGCTTTTAGCGAGTTTTCCGGTGCATTGCGCCAATCGCCTCGATGTGCAATAACCATTATGTTTTTAGAATCTGATTTATTTAATTCTTCAGTTATAGATTTAAGGCTGGAAATAGCCTTAAAATTCTCTGAATCTGTTTGGTTATTTTCTTTTTTACAAGACATGTTTAGGCAACATAAAATTATTATTAGTGCTCTAATCGTCATAATTTATTTTTTAGAAAACTTCAGGCTTTTTTGATTACCGTAAACATCACTTATAGATATAATATACATCCCGTTAGTTAAATTTGATACATCTATAGATGATTGATGAGATTTTAAATTACCTCCTTTAATCTTTCTACCTAAAATGCTATATATGTTATAATCAAGCTCTTTGATGGTGTTTATAAAAATAAAATCTGAAGTTGGATTTGGATAAACTCTTATACCAATCTTATCGAACTCATCAATACTCAATGTGCAGCTTGAAGTACTGTAAACACTAGAGTCATCTATACTTGTCCAGTTTGTAGTACTGTAACTAACATCATCTACCTGAACACAGTTTAACGATGTATTGCCTGTAGCAAGAAAGTCTCCAGACCCTAAATTTGTGTTAGTACCGTTTTGAATATTAACAGCCTCTAGGTTAGGATTATCATAAATCCTTACTTGTCCAAGAGCAGTGTTTTGACTAAGGTCTAAGCTAGTAATAGCTGTATTCCAGCTTCTAAGTCTATCTAAAATTGATAAATTATCTGTATTATAACTACCTAAATTGACGTTATCCTGAACATATAAACGTTGTATTAAAGATGTATCGGTTAAGTCTAAACTCGAAATATTATTATTGTATGCATAAAGATATCTTAAATTGTTAAGTCCGGTAAGGTCAATGCTAGTTAAAGCATTATCTGGCACAATTAATCGCTCTAATTTGGCTAAGCCAGTAGCATTAATACTTGCAAGACTGTTACCTCCTGCTTCAAGGCGTAACAGACCTTTAATACTAGTAATATCTAAATTTGTAAGTCCATTATCTCGTACTTCTAATATATCTATTGAAGAAAAAGCTCCAATTCCTGTTAAATCGGTTATGGCACTATTATTAACATTAAGAGTTCCGGTTACTGCTACAGCATCTGATGTTAGTATTGTTCCATTTACTGTAGCATCAGAATCAATTCCTTGGTTGACTAATTCTTGTTCAAAATTAGCATCTGGTATTGATGTTGTACAACTTAAAGAAAACATGGTTGCAGCATCAACACTTGTCCAATTGGTAGTACTGTAAGTAACGTCATCTACTTGAATACATAATAAATTAGGCGTGTTTGTTGAATCATAGCTCGTCAAAGCTGTATTGCCTCCACTTTTAAGGTTAACAAATGTTAAACTACTATTATTGTAACATCTGAATTGCGTTAAATTTGGATTTTGAGTTAAATCTAATGAGGATATACTTGTATCATAACACCTAAACCTATCTAAAGTTGGTATGGTTGAGACATCAATAGATGAAAAGTTCGGGTTTTCATAGATATATAATCGCTGTAAACCCGTTAAAGCTGATACATCAATAGTTGTAAAATCATTTCCATTTGCATACAAATATCTCAATGATGTACTTATGCCAGTAAGGTCTATACTTGCTAAGTTATTATTAGGAATTATTAACCTTTCTAGACTTGATAAACCTGTAACATTAATGCTTGTTAAAACATTACCTCCCGCTTCAAGTCGCAGTAAACCTGTTAGTGCTGTTAAGTCTAAATCTGTTAATGCATTATCTCGAACTTCTAATATATCTATTGAAGTAAAAGCCTCAATACCTGTCAAATCTGCAATACTGCTATTATTAACATTAAGAGTTCCAGTAACTGCTGCCGCATCGGCAGTAAGTATAACCCCGTTTACTACACCGTCGGAATCAATTCCTTGGGTTACTAGAGCTTGTTCAAAATTTGCATCTGGTATTGCTATTGTCTGTGAGTAAGTCTGTAATAAGCACCCTATAAGTAATGCTAACGTAATTGTAATTTTTTTCATGATTAATTAATTTTAAAGTGATTAATAATAGTTTTAATGTAAATCTTTACTTTTTAGGTATTCGATCATGTTTTCAGGGTAATCTGTCATAATAATATTGGCTCCCATTTCAATGCATTTACCCCAACCTAATTCAGGGTTAATGATTGATGTTTGGTCTGTAAACCCTGCAACCATATCATTTGATAAAGCGGTAAACCAAATACTTATACCTGATTCCTTAATAAATGGAATTACATCCAACGTATGAGAATTGACTGAAGAAAAACGAATTTCTATGGCATCTGCGGCCTCGTTTTCAATAAAAGGTGCTAAATACTTTTGCGGATTAGCTTTACTTTCTTTAACTCTTGGGACATAAAGACTGTTGTCAAAAAGACTTTTCGACATTGCAGGAATAACTTCATCATAATCGTAAAACTCAAGAAACAGTGCTTGACTAACCGTTTCAGTTTCCTTGAGTACTTCATGAGTTAACGAAAAGGAGTCGTTGGCTTTGTCAACCATAACAACAATTTTACCTTTTGCTAATTGCATCGTTTCTTTGAATGTTGGCACTCGATAGTTTGTAACATTTCCAAATCTATCTTTGAGGAATAATTGCTTTATTTCAGCAAGTGTTTTACTACTAACTTTGCCGCTTCCATTAGTTGTTCGGTTTAAATCGCTATCATGCATGAGTATTAAGTGACCATCCATTGTTTTGCGCACATCAATTTCAACGATATCGACACCTAAATCAATACAACTTTGAATGCTTTCTAATGAGTTCTCTGGTGCTACTTGCCAATTTCCGCGGTGAGATACGACCAACACATACTCTTCACTGGGATTATTGATTTGAATAATAATTTCGCTTAGTGATTTGTTTACACTATGGTTTTGTGCAGCATCATCATTATTTAAGCATGCTGTAAAACAAAATAGTAGTACTGTAAGAATTCTTAGTTTCAACATGTTTTAATTATTTGGATTGATACTTTTTAGATCTTTGTTTTAACATGTACCCATCTTCAGTTTCATCCAAAACAAAAACCTCAAATGAATAATCATTAGGATATACACGAATGAAAAAATGCCCTTTAGTGCTCTTATATGATTTTTTTATCCATTTCTTATACCAGTCTTTCATAGCATCACCAACATAGGGTGAGTATACATCTGCACCACTCTTTTTTAAAGTGTACTGTACGTTTTCTGCAAAATGTGGGTCATGTAAACTTTGATGAGCAATAACTTGTGGTTTTAATTGAGAAATAAAGTATGGATTTGTAGCATCTTTATGACCATGGTGGTCTAAAGTCATAGCTTCAACCTGCCCTATGATGTTACCCATTGGTGTTTCAATATCATAATCTGGATACTTGTTTATACCAGGGATATCTCCACCAACATAATAATCGAATTTTCCATAACTTATCTTAAATGCAATACTTAATGGATTTTCATTATAATAACCCTTACTGTTAACCAAAGGTGGGTTAAAAGGATACATACCTACATTATCATCTACACCAGTCCACATGGCACCATTAGATTTTACATTTCTTACGCTAAAGTTTGAGAAATCTTGGGGCGTGTAGGCCAAAGTGATTTGTTCCTTTGAACCTGGTATTAATTGTTCAACATTTAGATTGGAATTCTTTTGATGATGAATAATAAATTTAAGGTAATTAATCATTGTTTTATCCTCTTTACCATTAGGTGTGCGTAAATCATACGGATAGTTATAGTAGGGAAATGCCCTATCAATAAGGTTTTTATACGGAATAGAATCACCGACCGCAGCAATACCAGTGAGTTGGTAATCGCCTTTTTTGGAAAAAGGTGTGGTTTTTAACACTTGACCATAATGGTCGTTGTGAAAATGACCAACTACCGCATAATCGATACTATCTTTTGGGTTGAAATAGTTAATATACTTGATAACACGTTCTGGTGCTGTCTTTTCCTCATCAAGAAAAGGTGGATAATAAGGATGTTCAGTTCTTTGTTTTGCATCACCAACATCGTAAAGCAATGATGTACCATCAGGGAAAAGCATAAAAGACACATTACCTCTACCTGAGTGAATAAAATGGATATCGAGATATCCTTCGTTCCATTTGATTATAGAACCATCTTCTATCTTATCCTGACAAAATGTTACTAATGAAATGGCGATAAAAAACAGGGTAAGACACAGCTTACTTGAATAACCTAGCATAAATAAAAGATTTTAAACCTATCACCTTAGAAAAAGAAGATGATAGGTTATTAGTTTTAAGTTAATCTAATTACATTGATATGTAGTTGGGTCGTAACTACCACATTGTGCTCCGTCTGCATCAGCATAAATCCTTAAGTTTCCTAAGTCTGATGCTATTGGTGGATTTTTACTTAGCATTGTATTAATTGATGTAGCTGAAGCCTTAGCTGTAGATTCATTAAGCCTTAATCGTTCCATTGCAGTAAGATTGTCTACATTGATGCTAGCTAAACTGGTACCTACACCTTGAGCATAAAAACGTTTTAGTCCTGGGTTAGCATCAATGATTGGTTGCATAACAGTTTCCGTTAGTTTGATCGCATCGTTTATATAAATAATTTCTAAATCAGTTTTATCTCCAATTTCAATATTATCTATATTAGCATTAAGTCCAACAAGAATGTTTTTAAGTCCAGCATTACGAGATACGTTAATAGAAGAGAAACTATTTCGTTCAGCATCTATCTCTTTGACTCCTACAAAGAATTCAATACCTTTTACATTGGCGATACCCACATTATCAATATTTATTTTACCTCCTGCCTGATACTCTGTAACCATAGTTGAATTATATTCCAATTGATTATTAGCATTAAAAGGTAATCCCTCTGCTACCAAGAAAGCTCTAAAAGCATCATCTGGTATAGTTGCAAATTGATTTTTATTAACCGTAACCGCATATCTTCTTGTTATTCCATTTTCAGTAATTTCATATTGAACAGGTAAGCTAAAGTCTTGTACAGATACTCCAGATGTTTGCTCTTCTCCATTTACAACAACTACTGCACCTACAGGAACATCAAATGTTGCTACCAAAGCATCTCTATACACATAAGCAGATACATCGTTTTCGGTAAAAGTTACCGTATTGTTATCTAAATCTATAGCTCCTGTGAGGTCAGTTCTATCTTCTTGTGCTAAAGCCATATTAGGGTTTGAAGCTGCAAGGAAACTGAATGAGGCAAGTTCTGGTCCAGAGGTATTAGGCTCAAATGGTGTTGCTTTAACTATAGCCGGTTCTGACGATTGTGTAGTTAGTTGAACTGTATTTTGAGCTACTAATGTAAACGTATATTCTGTATCGTTTACCAAACCATTTATGGTAATTGTATTTTCATTATTAGGTATATTAATTGCCTCTCCATCACTTGGTGTATAAGTAAGTGAATAATTTGTAAAAAGTGATATATTTCCATTATCCCAATTTAAAGTTACCAATCCGTTACCAGGCACAGCAGTTAAACCTTCAACTGCTGGAGGTGGAAAAACAGGAGCGTCTATAATGTTATCGTCTGTACAACTAAATATTATTGAAATAATAAATGCTATTATATATATTGATTTTAATTTTTTCATTTTTATAAAATTTTTATTTGATTAAAATTTAACTCTTGCACCAAACTGAATTGTGGTACCAAAAAAAGACACATTGTCCATAAAACGCTCTTCCATAATGTATTCATAGCGTTTTGCATTAAATGCGTTGAGTATATTAAGTGTTATACCAACATTATCATTGAAATCATAGGATGAGGAAATATCAGTAATAATTACATTATCCCTAAATTTCAATCCGTCTTCAAGGTTAGGTATTTCTCTAAGGAAATCACTTCTAAAGTTTGTTGCTACCCTAAGGCTAAACCCATATTTTTCATAATATGGTGTTATATTAAATGTATGCTTTGAATTGTTGGGGAGTGGATAAGTTGTTGTTCCTCCCTCTTCTAATGTTTCTTCAAAATCACTTTCTGCAAATGTATAGTTGGTTACAATACCTAGACCGTTTAGAAAACCAGGTAAGAAAGTAAACGGCTGTTGGTAATTAACCTCAAAACCTCTAATAACAGCATTATTTCCATTAACTGGTTGTCTCAATTCGTACATAGACCCATTAAAAGGTATAAACGTTGTTTGCCTACTTATAAAAGATTCTATATCCTTTATGAAAAAGCCTCCAGATATTAATGCCTCTGGAACTGGATACCATTCTAATGCAACATCGTATTGGTTAGCTCTAAATGGTTGAAGTTCTGGATTCTTTGCTGTAATACGTTCGTTTACCTCATCAACTAGTCTAAAAGGAGATAAATCTTGTAGACTTGGTCTTGTTATAACTCTTGCAAAACCTGCGCGGGCAATTAAACCTCTTTTTATTTCCCACTTTAAATTAAGGCTTGGAAGAAAATCTGTATAATCTGATGGAACTTCTCTAACCTGAAATATTTGTGTTTCATCATCTAATTGATATCCTTTAGAAGTAATACCAGTGTGCACAACTCTTAAACCCGCATTAGCATCAAATTTACCTGATGAAAAATTACCTTGAAAATATCCTGCTGTAATTTCTTCATTTATATCATAAGCAGCATCAATAACCTCAAACCCCTCTAAATCAAGTTGACTACCATAAATCTCATTAGCTTTATCAAAATCGTGAACTAAAAATTCATTGAATCCTTTTGCTCTATCAACATTATTTAAAAATCCAGTTAATAGTGCAGCTACAGGACGAAAAGGCTCATTAGGTAAATTTTCTCTTCTAAAAAAATATTGCTGTGTTTTTGTACGATCTCTAAAACTAGTACCAAATCCTATATTGAATTTTTTACTGAATTTTTTACTAATATCAAGCTTACTTATAAAAATTTCATCACTAAAATCCCAAAGATATCGTCTTGCTTGAGACATAACGAATTCATCTGGATTTGAAAAATTGGTTGGTGTTTGCAAATCAAAAAACTGTAAATCATTCTCAACACTATAAGTTGCGGTATTTACATTATCAGCGTAATATCTAAAACGTTCAGAATCTCTTTTATTAAATGCATGAATAAATTTAGCTCCTGCTTTCCATCCTTTAGGTAAGTTATACTTCCCCTTTATACTCCAACGGTAATTTTTAGTAATATTTGATTGCTGTTGATTCTCAAGTTTTGAAGTTACAGTTTCATAAGTTATGGATCGGACCAGAGGTCCTTCAGTAATTATGTTTGATGGGTTAGTTCCAGGAAAGAACCAAACAGGTGTGTAACGTGTTTCAAGTTGATCGTTGTTAACAAATAAACCGTCAAAAACTAAATCAAAATCTTTGTTTACTTGATATTGCAGAGATAAATTTACTGATAAACGTTCTACTTGCTGACCTTGACTAACATATCTAGGACGAGGCACTTGTATATCTTCAAATTCATTTGTACCATCTCCGTCCAAGTCATAAGATTCATCATAATATCTTGTTACATCATAGCCTTCTGAATTATTAAAAAATTTATTGTAAAATATTCCAGCAATTACACCAAATTTATTATTCCATTTATTACCATAAGTTAATGATAATTTTGGCGCAACACTATTTCCTTGCTGCTGCTGTGTATTATAGTTTCCTTCTGCAGTGGCAACTATAACTCTTGTCTTGAGTTCGAATGGTTTTTTGGTAACCAAATTTATAGATCCACCAATACCACCCTCAGTCATGCTTGCAGTTGGGGTCTTGCTTACCTCTAATTGCTTAAAGATTTCTGCTGGTAATGTGTTGAAATCATAACTTCTACCTTCAGTAGAATTAGGAGCAGCATCTCCATTTATTGTTACTTGGGTATATTCTGGTGGTAAACCTCTAATACTAACGGCATTACCAACACCACCTGCATTGTCTCTTCTAATTTGGACACCTGATACTCTTTGTAAAGCTTCTGCCATATTAGATTGTGGGAACTTAGCAATATCTTCAGCCACTACTGCATCAACTGAATTAATTGTGTTTTTCTTGATATCTATACTTTCTTCAAGACTTTTTCTAAAACCTGTTACAACAACTTCATCAAGTTCAGAAGCACTCTGTATTAATTGAACATCAATCTGTTCTTGATTTTCAACTTTTATCTCTCGTGGTGTAAAACCAACGTATGAAAAGACCAGAATAGCTTCTTCATTAGTTATTGTTATCGAATAGTTTCCGTCTATATCAGCAACGGCTCCATTCGTTGTTCCTTTTTCTAACACATTAGCTCCAGGAAGTGGTTTGCCTATATCATCAGTAATCTTGCCGCTAACCAATTTTTGGTATGGAGAAGCCACTATAAGGGCTTTTTCTTTTATATAAATCGTTTTATTCTTATTGATGGTAATATTAAAGTTACCGCTAGACAAGCTTTTTTTAATAAGCTTATTTATTGGAATAATGCCTTTTCTAAGTTGAACAGCCGGAAGATTGGTAAATAAGGCCGGTTTATAAACAAATGAATATTCTGTTTGTCTATCTATTAAGTCAAAAACTTCTTCTACTGTAACGATTTTGTCAGCATCGACTGTAACTTTAGCGTTCTGCGATATGACGTTTCCTGAGGAGAAACTGAAGACCGCTGTACAAAAGAAGAAAATGAAACTTCGCATAATGAATAACAGTACACTTTTATTTTTGAGCAATAATACATCTCTAAATTTAATTTTCATAAATTTGAATTGTGTTAATTAATAATTAGTTTAGTTAATACGTCTAAGGGGAAATGAAGGTTTGTTGTCAGAATTCGGACCGTCTTTCCCTTTTCTATTTATTGTTTTAATATTTCGTTTATGTCATATAATTGTGATTTAAGTTGTTTATTATTCTTTTCTATTTAAAAAATATGGTCTTGCCATCTATTTCATAATCAATATCGCTAGCATTTGCAATTGTTTCCATGATTTCTATAATGCTTAGGTTTTTCTTGAGGGTTCCATTAAAAACCACATTTTCTAAACTCTGAACATCAAAAACAACATCTATTTCATACCAGCGAGAAAGTACCGTCATAATATCTTTAAGCGTTTTATTTTTAAAACTGAACACGCCATTTTTCCATGATATTTCACGATAAACATCTACCTCGGAAATGACGGTAACATTATTGATTACATCTAATTTCAACTGTTGATTAGGCGCTAAAAACTTTGTATTATTCAGTGCATTTACTGCAACTTTTCCTTCTACAAGTGTTGTAAGCAGACTAGACTCATCTTTATAAGCTTTTATATTAAACTCAGTACCAAGAACCTCTATTTCTTGAGCATGATTATTAACTTTAAATTTTGCGCCATTATGTTTGGTACTTGGTGAAACATCAAAATAGGCTTCCCCATATACCAGTTCCACCTCTCGAGTTTCACCATCCTGAAATGTTATAGGGTATTTTAATCTACTTTCAGAATTTAACCATACTTGAGTGCCATCTGATAATTTTACAAAATATTGTCCACCTCTTGGTGTTGTTAAATAATTATAGGCAACTTCTTTTTTTAGGGATTCTGAATGATATACAATTTCTTTACCGTTACTGCTTGCGTTTTTTGTAGTATAGGTTTCTCCTTTAATTAATTCAACATTAGATCCATCAGCCAATGTTAGTACTGCCTTATCAGTACCTGTTTGAATGGTATTTTCTATTGGGGAAGCAATTTGTATTTCATTATTCTCAACCCCTTTCACATCTTTGATTAAAAATGTAGCAACAGATATTAATAAGGCTATAGAGGCCGCTATACCAACATACCATCTTTTATTAATAGGGTAAGTTCTTTTAAAATCCTCTGAATGGGTTTCTTTTATGTTTTTCCACACTTCATTAAAATCTTCTTGAGATGCTGTGTATTCTTTAAATCGAAATTGTTGGATTATTTCTGTAGCTAAGTCAACATCCTCTTGTTTTTCTGGGTTGTCTAACAGCCATTGTTCCCAAAACACATTGGTCATGTGATCGTTTTCCAATATCCATTTTTGGAAATATGCATCTGAAGCAAAATCATCAGCAGAGAAGTTTAAATAATTTTTACCTGGCATAGTAAACTATAAGCGTTTATATACAACAGGTGGTTTTTATGATTTTTACCCCATCTAAAAACACTTTTTTTCAATATATTTTACAAATAATTGAAAATCAATACTTTATCAACTCTATTTAATTGCTTTTTTTAGCATGGATAATGCTCTGGATATAAGTTTATAAGTAGCTTTTGTTTTTATATTTAGAACTTGTGCTACCTCTTCATAAGGAAGGTTACTATAAAACCTTAAGTAGATAGCTTCTCGCTGTCTATCAGTTAATGATTTTAACGATTCATTTAATAACTGTTGCTTTCTTTCTTGTTGCTCGTTGTGAATAAATTTCGTCTCATGGGATATTTCGAATTCAGATCGCCCCTCAATAGATAATTTGTTACGGCTACCTAATGTTCTTTTAATTTTCCTTTTAAGACATTTTAATAAATAGGGTTTAATTGGCTTAACTTTGATGAGTATCTTTTGATTCTTCCATAACTCGGTAAACAGTTCTTGAATGCTATCTTTAACTAATTCTTTGTTACCGCATATTTGCATACCATAACTAAAAAGGTCTTGAAAAAGACTTCTATAAACCTCTGCATAAAAACTCTCGTAGTTTTGAAAATTATCATAAATAAGTAGTTTGTCAACTTCATTACTTTGAAGTTGCTCTTTAAACTCTGAAGCCTTAT